>Ga0209796_10000098_pt1 | contig 109709 bp, 100 predicted proteins | sample AgamicOrSfrz_FD_187167 | JGI IMG/M metagenome (GOLD analysis project Ga0209796, IMG submission 187167) | Agave microbial communities from Guanajuato, Mexico - Or.Sf.rz (SPAdes) (version 2) | ecosystem: Host-associated > Plants > Phyllosphere > Phylloplane/Leaf | place: Guanajuato, Mexico...
AGCACCGGCGCCGCGGCGGAGGCGAGAGCCTCCATCTCGGCCTCGGTGAGCTCCTCGCCGTCGACCGCGAGCTGCCAGCGGAACGCGCACGTCTGCTCGACGCCGAAGAGGCCGTCCTGCATGAGGTCCTCGTGGGGGCCGCTCGCGCGGTCGACGACGACCCGGGCGGTCAGCTCCGCCGAGAGCGATCGGGGCCACAGCACGTCCACGCCACGTGCGCGCAGCGCACCGACGCCGTCCTCGAGGAGGCTGGCCAGCTCGTCACCGTCGAGGGTGATCTCGTCGGCGACCGGCAGATCGAGCAGGCGCTCGAGGGCGGGCCACGCCTCCGCGGCGCCACGCAGCGCCACCAGCGCGTGGGTCCGGGCGCGGTCGCCGAAGCCGTGCTCGTGCGACGACTCCTGCCACAGCCGTGCCGCGTCGACGACGTGCAGCGGATCGCTCTCGTCGTGCACCTGCGCCACCAGCCGGATGGCGCCTCCCACCAGCTCCTCCTCGTCGGCCTCCACCCGCAGGGACACCGAGACCAGGTGGGGGAGGTCGGAGCGCCCCGGCGCACTGGTATGCCGGGCCAGGCGCGCGCGCAGGCGCTCCTGGAACGTCGAGTCGAGCGCGGCGACCCGCGGACTGGCGGTCCGCCCAGAACCGCTCGGACCCGAACCGATCGCCCGAGGAGCCGCGCGCGGCATCGCATCCGCGACCGCGTCGAGGACGGCCCGCACGATCTGCTCGGCATCGGCCACGTCGACCTCGCCGTACGCCCGCGCTCGCGCGAGCTGGCCGACCCGGTCGACGTCGTCGCCCTCGATCACCGCCCGCCAGCAGGGCTCCGGCCCGTCGCCGGGCTCGATCCGCCCAGCGGCTACCAGCCGCAGGCCGAGCATCACCGCACCGCTGAGGAGCGCCACCGACGGATGCAGGTCATCGCGCCCGTGCGCCTTGCTCAGGACCGGGATCGCGGCCTTGATCGGTGCCGCGACGGTGCGCGCCCCGCCGAACTCGACCACGCCGTCACGTGGCGGCACGGCCGCGCGGAATGCGGCGGCGCCGGTGACGGAGTAGAGCGAGCTCATGGCGCCGACCTTAGGCCAGGGGTCCGACAGCTAGGCTCGACGCATGAGCATCCTCGACGCGCCCATCGCCCGCCTCGACGGAACCCCCGCCACGCTCGGTGAGCTGACCGGAGGCAGGCCCGCCTTGCTGGTCAACGTCGCGAGCAAGTGCGGCCTCACGCCGCAGTACGCCGGGCTCGAGAAGCTGGCCCAGTCCTACCCCGGGCTCGCGGTGGTCGGCTTCCCGTGCAACCAGTTCGCCGGCCAGGAGCCGGGCACCACCGAGGAGATCGCCGAGTTCTGCTCGGCCACCTACGGCGTGACGTTCCCGCTCACCGAGAAGATCGAGGTCAACGGCGAGGATCGCCACCCGATCTACGCCGAGCTCACCCAGGCGGCCGACGAGTCGGGCACCGACGGCGACGTCCAGTGGAACTTCGAGAAGTTCCTCATCGACGGCGACGGCAAGGTCGTGCAGCGGTTCAGCCCCCGCGTCGAGCCCGAGGACCCGCGCATCGTCCAGCAGATCGAGGCGCTGCTCGGCTGAGGCGGACCCTTCCAGGTCTCACCCAGGTGACGTCCAGGATGTGATCAGGACGTCGATCAGGTAGTGCTCAGGACAAAACCGCTCGGCCACTGTCGGTGATCGGTCCTAGGCTGGGTCAGGTGACCGCCCCCGCCCCCGATCTCATGTCCAGCACGCAGCCGCGCGACAAGCTCGACAAAGGCGTGTTCATCATCGCCGGCGTCGTCGTTCTCGGCGCCATCATGTCGATCCTCGACATCACCGTCGTCTCCGTCGGTCTGCGCACGTTCCAGAACACCTTCGATGCCACCACCGCGCAGGTCGCGTGGACGATGACCGGCTACACGTTGGCGCTGGCCACGGTCATCCCGCTCACCGGGTGGGCGGCCGACCGGTTCGGCACCAAGCGGCTCTACATGCTCGCTGTCTTCCTCTTCACCGCCGGCTCGGTGCTCTGCTCGACGGCAAGCTCGCTGGAGCTGCTGGTGACCTACCGCGTGCTGCAGGGTCTCGGCGGCGGCATGCTGATGCCGCTCGGCATGACCATCCTGACCCGCGCCGCCGGCCCGGACCGGGTGGGCCGCGTGATGGCGGTGCTCGGCATCCCGATGCTGCTCGGACCGATCTTCGGCCCCATCCTCGGCGGCTGGCTCATCGACATCGCCTCCTGGCACTGGATCTTCCTGATCAACCTGCCCATCGGCATCGCCGCGCTCATCTATGCGGGTCTCGTGCTGCCCAAGGACAACGTCAGCCCGTCGGAGAGCTTCGACTTCGTCGGCATGCTGCTGCTCTCCCCCGGCCTGGCCCTCCTGCTGTACGGCGTCTCCTCGATCCCCGGCGCCCAGCAGGAGCACGGCACCATCTGGACCACGCAGGTGGTCCTCACCGCTGCGATCGGGCTGGTGCTGGTGGCGGCGTTCGTGCCCTGGGCGCTGCGCAAGAAGAACATCCACCCACTGGTCGAGTTGCGCCTGTTCAAGGACCGTCACATGACGGTGGCAGTGATCGCGATGGCCCTGTTCGCGATGGCGTTCTTCGGCGCCTCACTGCTGTTCACGCTCTACTTCCAGCAGGTCCGCGGATACAGCCCTGTCAACTCGGGCTGGGCGATCGCACCGCAGGGCTTCGGGGCGATGATCACGATGCCCATCGCCGGCACCCTCGCCGACCGGATGGGACCCGGCAAGGTCGTGCTCACCGGACTGGCCCTCGACACGATCGGCATGGCCATGCTGGCCTTCACCAACGCCCATACCGACTACTGGTACTTCCTGCTGTCCTTCGTCGTGATGGGCTTCGGCATGGGCTCCACGATGATGCCGATGTTCTCGGCGGCACTCGCCTCGCTCAGCGACCGCGACATCGCCCGTGGGTCGACGCTGATGAACATCACCCAGCAGGTCGCCGCCTCGGTCGGCACCGCCCTGTTCTCGGTGCTGCTCACGTCGTACAACAACAACAGCAGCGCCGTCACGACGGTCCTCAAGGCGCAGGCCAGCGGTCACAAGCCCGATGCCGGCCTGCTCGTCCGGGCGATCGACGACATGGGGCACTCCTTCGCCCACGTCTACCTCGTGGCGGCGATCCTGGTCGCGTGCTGTGTGATCCCAGCGCTGTTCCTGCCGCGAAGCAAGGCCGAGGCCGTGGAGCCGGCACCCATCCACGTCGCGCACTGACTTCGAAGAGGGAGTGACTCTGCGACCTACGGGTATCGGAAATCACTCACTTTTCACCGAAAGGCAGCAGCGATGGCATCCACGTCCCACGGCTTCGGCGACACCTCGCGGGCCGACGTCCCCCGCACGATCGCGCTGGTTGTCGCGATCGTCTTCCTCCTGGTCGGCATCGCCGGCTTCATCCCGGGACTGACCACGCACTATGGCGACCTCAAGTTCGCGGGCCACATGAGTGATGCGAAGCTGCTCGGCGTCTTCGAGGTGTCGGTCCTGCACAACATCGTGCACCTGCTGTTCGGCGTCGCAGGCATCCTGCTGGCGCGTGCCGGTCGCCCCGCCGAGTACCTCATCGGCGGCGGCATCGTCTACTTCGTCGTCTGGCTCTACGGCGTCCTCGTCGATCACGAGAGCTCGGCGAACTTCGTCCCGCTCAACACCGCCGACAACTGGCTGCACCTCATCCTCGCGGTCGGCATGGTCGCCCTCGGGCTCTATGCCCGCCGCTGGTACCGCGGCCCTGCGGCGACACCCGGCGGTCGCACCATCTGATCGAGACCGCCACGCACGTCTGGCGCTCGTCGGCGAGGGCTCAGCTCTCGACGGCGAGCGCCAGCGGCTGTACGGCGGACGCTCCGGCCCGGCGCAGCTCACGGGTCCCGATCGTCATCGTCCACCCGGTGACGATGCGGTCGTCCACGAGAAGGACTCGGGCACCTGCGGGCACGTCGGCGCGCAGGGCGAAGCGGCGGGAGACGGCGGCGACGCGTTGTGCGGAGTTCGCGGCACCCGCGCTCGGCGGCACGCCCCGATCCACCATGGCGAGCGTCCCCACGATGGGTCGCTGCAGGTAGCGGGAGAGCCCTGAGGCGAGGTCGCTGACCAGTGCAGGCCGCGTGGCCGACTCGACGTGCACGATCGCGTCCACCTGGGGCCGCCAGTCACCGAGCACCTCGATCATGGCCCGCGCCAGCGCGACCGGGACCGCCTCCGGGTCGCCCTCCAGGCGGAAGAGCTCCCGCAGCGCCTGGCCGTGACCGAGGTCGGTCAGGCGGGCGATGGCTCGTCCCGACTCGGCGGGCTCGGCGATCTTGCCCCGCAGGTCGACGCCGAGGTTGGGCAGCGCCTGTGGCCACATCTTGCGAGGCTCCACCACCACACCGGGCCGCGCGAGTCGCGCCCCTGCCTCGGCGACGGCCGCTTCGGAGACGCTCGTCGGGAGCCTCAGGCCACCGCAGTTGTCACAGCGCCCGCAGTCCACGGCTCCGGGATCGTCGAGCTGCTCGCGCAGATAGCGCATCCGACACTGCGACGTGGCCAGGTAATCCACCATCGCCTGCTGCTCACCGGCCCGTGCCTGTGCGACGCGGGCGTAGCGCTCGGCGTCGTACTCCCATGGTCTTCCGGTCGCCTGCCACCCGCCTTGGACGCGGCGTACGGCGCCGTCCACGTCAAGGACCTTCAGCATCGTCTCCAGGCGCGAGCGGCCCAGCTCCACCTGCGACTCCAGCACCGGCGTGGAGAGCGGGCGGCCGGCTTCGGCGAGCACCTCCAGGGTGCGACGCACCAGCTCCTCGCGGGGGAACGCCAGCGATGAGAAGTACGCCCAGATGTCGCGGTCCTCCGCGCCTGGCAGCAAGACCACCGTGGCGTCCTCGATCGCGCCGCGCCCGGCACGACCGACCTGCTGGTAGTAGGCCACCGGCGAGGAGGGGGCGCCCAGATTGACCACGAACCCCAGGGGCGCGTCGAAGCCCATGCCGAGCGCGCTGGTCGCCACCAGCGCCTTGATCCGGCCGGCGGCGAGGTCGGCCTCCAGCGCCTGCCGCTCGGTCGTCTCGGTCTGACCGGAGTACGCCGCGACGTGATGGCCGCGGCTGCGCAGATAGTCGGCCACCTCCTGGGTTGCGGCCACGGTCAGGCAGTAGACGATCCCGGACCCGGACTGCTCGGCGAGGTGGTCGGCGAGCCAGGCGAGCCGCTGCCCGATCGTGGGCAACCTGACGACGCCCAGGCGCAGGGACTCGCGGTCCAGCGAGCCGCGCAGGACGAGGGTCTCGACAGGCTCGACCTCCGGGGCGACCGGTTCGACCTCCGGGGCGGCGCCATCGACCTCCGGGGCGACAGGCTCGACCTCCGGGGCGGCGGCGTCGACCGAGGAGCCTGCCAACTGCTCGGCGACATCGGCGGTGACGCGCGCGTTCGCGGTCGCGGTGGTCGCCAGCACGGGGATGCCCGCGGGCAGCTCGCCCAGCAGCGTGCGGATCCGGCGGTAGTCGGGCCGGAAGTCGTGTCCCCAGTCGGAGATGCAGTGCGCCTCGTCGACCACCAGTAGCCCGCAGGTCGCTGCCAGACGCGGCAGCACCGCGTCTCGGAACCCGGGGTTGTTGAGCCGTTCGGGCGAGACCAGCAGCACGTCGATCTCGCCGGCGCGCACGCCGCGCTCGATGACCGACCAGTCCTCGATGTTGGTGGAGTTGATGGTGGCGGCGCGGATGCCCGCACGCTGCGCCGCCTCGATCTGGTTGCGCATCAGGGCCAGCAGCGGCGAGATGATCACGGTGGGCCCCGCGCCCTGAGCACGTAGCAGCAGCGTCGCGACGAAGTAGACCGCCGACTTGCCCCAGCCGGTCTTCTGCACGACCAGCGCTCGCCGGCGATCGACCACCAGTGCCGCGATCGCGGCCCACTGGTCCTCGCGCAGCACCGCGTCGTCACGGCCGACCAGCGCGCGCAGGTGCGCCTCGGCCTGCTGCCTGACGTCGGTGGTGATCATGCGGCCTGTCTACCAGCGGGCTCCGACATGGTCGAACCGGCGTCGTTCAAGATCCGTGCGCCCCGGGCAGAGCGTCGGCTGGTCGCGGCGCACCGGGGGTGTCAGGTGACAGCTGCAACGTGTCACGGTGACAGTTCGCGCCGAGAGTGCACTTTTGAACTGTCACCCACGGGCGCCAGCTGTCACCGTGACACTTTGGGGTGCGCCCAGCGCCGCCCCAGCACTCACCAGATCCCGACCCGCTCCTCCGGCTCGACCCACAGCGCGTCACCAGGCTTGGTGCCGAACAGCTCGTGGAACTCGTCGAGGTTGCGCACGATGTTCGCCCGGAACTCCGCCGGCGAGTGCGGGTCGACGGCGAGCAGCTGCTGGAGCTGCTCGGGGCGGCGCTTGCCGCGCCACACGTAGGCCCAGTTGAGGAACAGGTCGCGCTTCTCCTCCTCGGTCGCGTCGGGGCACGCGATGAGGAAGGCCTTGTAGGCGATGGTGAGGCCGCCGAGGTCGCCGATGTTCTCCCCGACGGTCAGGGCGCCGTTGACCTTCTCACCGGGCAGGTCGCGCAGCTCGAAGCCGTCGTACTGCGCGATCAGGGCCTTGGTCTTGACCTCGAACGCGGCGCGGTCGGCGTCGGACCACCAGTTCTCCATGTTGCCGTCGCCGTCGTACTGCGAGCCCTGGTCGTCGAAGCCGTGGCCGATCTCGTGCCCGATCACCGCACCGATGCCGCCGTAGTTCTCCGGCAGCGTGGCGTCAGGGCTGAAGAACGGCTTCTGCAGGATGCCGGCGGGGAAGCAGATCTCGTTGGTGCCGGGGTTGTAGTAGGCGTTGACCGTCTGCGGCAGCATGTGCCACTCGTCGCGGTCGACCGGACCGCCGAGCTTGCCGAGCTGGCGGTCGGTCTCGAAGACCGAGGCCGCCTGCACGTTGCCGAGCAGGTCGTCGCGAGTGACGTGGAGCGCGGAGTAGTCGCGGAACTTCTTCGGGTAGCCGATCTTCGGCGTGAACTTGTCCAGCTTGGCGAACGCCCGCTGCTTGGTGTCCTCGCTCATCCAGTCCAGCTGCGCGATCGAGGAGCGGTAGGCCGCGAGCAGGTTCGCGACCAGCTCGTCCATCATCTGCTTGGAGCGCGGCGGGAAGTGCCGGGCGACGTACTGCTCGCCGACCTCCTCGCCCACGATGCCCTCGACCAGGGCGACGCCGCGCTTCCAGCGCTCGCGCAGCTCGGGGGTGCCGTTGAGCGTGCGGCCGTAGAAGTCGAAGTTGGTCTCGACGAAGTCGTCGGTGAGGTACGCCGCAGCCCAACGGAGCACGTGCGCGAGCAGCCACGAGCGCCACTCCTCGATCGGCGTCTCCTCCAGCACCGTCGACAGGTGGGAGAAGTACGACGGCTCCCGCACGATCACCTCGCCCAGCACCCGGTCGGTGGTGTGCTTGGCGCCGGAGAGGTTGGTGACGTAGGCGTCCCAGTCGAAGGCCGGAGCCAGCTGCTTGAGCTCGTCGAGCCCGAGCAGGTTGTAGGTCTTCTGCCGGTCGCGCGTCTCGGCGCGCTCCCAGTGCCCGGCGGCCAGCTTCGTGTCGATCGCCAGCACGGTTGCGGCGGCCTCGTCCGGCGATGCGACGCCGCCGAGCCTGAACAGCCGGGTGAGGTAGTCGACGTACTTCTCGCGGATCTCGGCGAACTTCTCGTCGCGGTAGTAGGACTCGTCCGGCAGCCCGAGGCCGCCCTGGAAGAGGTTGAAGACGTAGCGCGAGGAGTCCTTGTCGTCGGTGTTCACGTAGCCGCCGAAGAGCCCGTGGCCGCCGATGCGCTCGAACTCCCCGAGGAACGCCGCCAGGTCACCCACGTCGCGCAGCGCGCCGACGGCGGCGATCAGCGGCTCGATCGGCGTGGTGCCCGCGGCGGCGATCGCGTCGGTGTCCATGAAGGAGGCGTAGAGGTCCCCGATGCGCGAGCCCTCCGGGGCGCCCTCGATGATCTCGCGGACCTGCGCCTCCGCCTCGTCCACCAGCACCACGAACGCGCCGGCGCTGGCCTTGTCGGCCGGGATCTCGTAGTCGCGCAGCCAGGTGCCGTTGACGTGGCCGAAGAGGTCGTCCTGCGGACGGACGGAGAGGTCCATGCCCTCGCGGGCGTCATCGAGAGTCGTCACATCGTGCACTCTAAAGGGCTGGTGGTTCAGCGGGGCGTGACGATCTTGTTCATCTCGAAGTGCATGGGGTCGGTGTAGTGCCACACCCCGCCCCAGGTGAAGCCCCAGCGCTCGAAGATCGCCACCACCTGACGGTTCATCTGCCCAGGCGTGCCGCGCTGGTTCTCCGGCGCGTTGATGTCGATCGCCAGGCCGAAGGCGTGGTTGGACAGGGACGTCGTACCGGCGATGAAGCGGGGGAAGTAGCAGCCGGCGGTGGAGTGGATCGTCGAGGCGAGACCCTCCTGGACCACCTCGGCCAAGGCAGCCTTGAGCTGGGGGAACAGCAGCCGGTTGCACGTCACCGGGCCGAGGATCGGCACGGTCTCGGTGACGATGTGGGAGGCGACCCAGGCCGGGTCGGGGGCGATCATGCCGCCGCCGAGCACGCGGTAGGTGTAGTGCCCGACGGCCTCGGCGACGGTGCCGACGACGTTCGCGAACTGCGCCGCCTTCGGGTCGAGGCCGTAGCGGGCCACCACGTCGAGGCGCTGGACCGAGGCGGTGGAGCCGAGCATCGCCTTGAGCGGCTTGGTGACCTTCTCCGGTGAGGTGATGGCGGTGGAGATGATGACCGCGTTGTCCGGGACCATGCCCAGCGCCTTGCCCCAGGACGTGTTGACCACCGCGTCCACGAGACCGGGGATCTGGGGGGCCCACGCTCCGACGTGGATCTTCGGGGCGTCGCTGTTGGAGCCCATCCGCCAATAGCCCTGGGCGTCGGGCGGGAGCTGCTTGCGCAGGCCGGGGTCGATCGCCAGCTCGCCGCCGGCGACGCGGTCCCACACCTCGGTGGCGTCGGCGGAGGCGAGCGGGGTGTAGTTGCGGTAGGTGCCGGGGTCGACCGCGACCACGTTGAGGAGCCGGTCCTCGATGGAGACCTCACCGATGGACAGCTGCTCGGCGCCGGTGACGCCCTTGACGGCCTTGATCCTGGCGATCAGCGCGGGGCTCAGGGTCTTGTCCGAGCGCACCAGGATGTCGGCGGAGTGCAGGTCTCCCACGCGCGGCCCCGGGGCAGGTACGGCGTGGGCCGGGTCGGCGACCGGTACCTCGGACCCGCCGGTCGGCGTGGCCGTCGCAGTCGTCGTGGTGGTGGCGCTCGCACGGGACGGCGCGCCGGAGACGGCCGAGACCGGGTGCGCCGGGTCGCCGGAGCCGCAGCCGGCGACGACCAGCGTCGTACCGACCATCAAGGCCGCCAGGACCCTCCGTCTCATCTCGCCCTCCCGGTCGCACAGCCTACGGGAGCGGCCGCGTCACAATGAGGGCCATGAGCCCTAGGAGCACTGACGCGTTCGGCATCGACTTCGGTGGCACCGGCATCAAGGGAGCGCCTGTGGACCTGGTCCGCGGCGAGTTCGCCGCGGAGCGGGTGCGGATCAAGACGCCGGACCCCTCGACGCCCCAGGCGATCGCGGAGATCTTCGTCGAGCTGCTCGCCAGCTTCCCGGACGCGACCGGCCCGGTCGGCGTGACGGTCCCGGGCGTCGTACGGCACGGCGTGGTGCACAGCGCCGCCAACATCGACGAGCGTTGGATCGGCACCGACGCCGACACCCTCTTCACCAAGGCCACCGGCCGTGACGTGCACGTGGTCAACGATGCGGACGCCGCCGGTCTCGCCGAGGTCCGGTACGGCGCGGCCCGGGACCGCAGGGGCCTGGTCATCGTGACCACGCTGGGCACCGGCATCGGCTCGGCGCTGGTCCACGACGGCGTCCTGATCCCGAACGCCGAGCTCGGCCACCTCGAGATCGACGGTCACGACGCCGAGTCGCGCGCCGCCAACTCCGCCCGCGAGCGCGAGGACCTGTCCTGGGAGCACTGGGCCAAGCGGCTGCAGAAGTACTACCGCACGCTGGAACGGCTCTTCTCCCCCGACCTGTTCGTGGTGGGCGGAGGGGTCTCCAAGCAGTCGGCGGAGTTCCTCCCGCTGCTCGACCTCGACACCGAGATCGTGCCCGCGGCGCTGCGCAACAACGCCGGCGCGGTCGGAGCGGCGCTCTACGCCGCCGAGTCGTCCGAGTCGGCGGGGTCGTCGGGGTCTGCTGGGCGCCAGGGCTGACCCCAGCGGTCGGCGTACGCGAACTGCTCGAGCGGCTTGCGGCTGCGGTCGCGACGATCGCGGGCGGCGTCCTCCGGGGACACCTCGGCCGCGTCGCCGGGCACCCCGACCGCGATGCCGGTGAGCAGCTGGAAGTGCTCGGGGACGCCGAGCTCGGTCGCCACCGCCGCCGCGTCGAAGCCGGCGAACTGGTGGACCCACAGGCCGAGCGCGGCGGCCTGCACGGTGAGGTGGGCGGCGGCCTGGCCGAGGTCGTAGAAGGAGTACGACGGCCACGCCGGGCCGTTGCCGTCCGCGTCCGGGGCGGTCTGCGCGGCGGCGAGCACCACCGCCGAGGCCCGCGGCACCCAGCCGGCATTGCCACGCGACAGATGCCGCACGAGCACATCGTGGGCCCGGCTGCCGCGCTCGGCCACGATGAAGGACCAGGGCTGGCCGTTGCCGGCGCTGGGCGCCCACTGGGCGGCCTGCAGCAGCGCCGCGATCTCGGTGGAGGTCAGGGTGTGGGAGGCGTCGAAGACGCTGATGCTCCGGCGCTCGCGCAGGTGGTCGGTGAGGCGCTCGGGGCCGGCGCCCAGGGGACGCAGTGCGGTCGTCATGCTCAATGTCTATCATCTAACTGCTGTTCGGCGGCGTTCAGGTCGCTGCACGAAAAACCACATAGCCTCGGCATCGTGAACGCAGTACGTCGCCTGCTCGCAGCACTGCAGACCCCGGTGTGGATCGCCCGGCTGGTGGTGTTGGTCGGTCTCGCGACCCTCGGCTCCGCGCTCTCGCCGGCCATCCACGCGCGCCTGCACCTGGTCTACGAGCTGGTCCCCCGGGTCTTCCCCGCCGCCGCGACGACCGGCGCGGCCGCCATCGGCGTCATCCTGTGCCTGCTGGGCTTCGGCCTGCGCCGCGGGAAGTACCGCGCCTGGCTGCTCGCGGTGATCCTCACGGCCACCGCGGCCGTGCTCCACGTCCTCAAGGGCCTCGACGTCGAGGAGGCGGTGGTCTGCCTGCTGCTCACAGCGCTCCTGCTCAGCGCCCGCCGGCACTTCACCGCCCGCCCCGACCCGCGCTCGCGCGCCCGGGTCCTGGCCATCGTGGTGATCGGACCGTTCATCGCCACCGCCCTCGGCTTCTGCTGGCTGAGCGTCGACCGTGGCGGTGAGGCGCCCGGTACGACGGCCTGGCAGCGGCTCGTGGAGGCGTTCGTCGGCCTGGTCGGCATCCCCGGTCCCATGCGTTTCACCTTCCCCGGCGAGGCTGACCACCGAGCGGCGGCCCTCGTCGTACTCGGGGCCGTGCTGCTGGGTCTCGCGGTGCTGGTGGCGCTGCGTCCTGCCGGCGGCCCGCACCGGCTCGAGCATGACGAGCAGGACCGGCTCCAGGCCCTGCTGGCCAAGTGGGGCTGGCTCGACTCGCTGGGCTACTTCGCGCTGCGCGACGACCGCTCGGTGATCTTCGAGCCGGCCGGCCGTGCGGCGATCAGCTACCGGGTCGTGGGTGGCGTCTCCCTCGCCGGGGGCGACCCGATCGGCGAGCCGGCCGCCTGGGGCGACGCCATCGCGACCTGGCTGGAGGAGGCGCGCTCCTATGGCTGGACGCCGGCGGCGCTCGGCTCCAGCGAGCGGGGCGCGACGGCGTTCCACCGTGCCGGGCTGGAGTGCCTGGAGCTGGGTGACGAGGCGATCGTGCGCGCCGACGAGTTCACCCTCGAGGGGCGTGCCATGCGGGGCGTGCGCCAGGCGGTGAACCGCTGCGAGCGCGCCGGGATCACGGTGTCGGTGAGCCGGATGCGCGACCTCCCCGCCGAGGTGGTCGAGGACGCCAGGGCGAAGGCCGACGAGTGGCGCGACGGCCAGGTCGAGCGCGGCTTCTCGATGGCACTCGGCCGCTTCGGCGAGCCCCAGGACGGTGACGCCGTGCTCGTCACCGCCTCCGGCCCTGACGGCATGGTCGGCCTGCTGCACCTGGTGCCGTGGGGGCCCGACGGGCTCTCCCTGGACCTGATGCGGCGCAGCAGGGGCAGCGAGAACGGCGTCGTGGAGACGATGGTGGCCGCCCTGCTGGCGGCCTCCACGGACCTCGGCATCACCCGGGTGTCGCTGAACTTCGCGGTGTTCCGCAGCGTGTTCGCCCGCGGAGAGCGCCTCGGGGCCGGGCCGGTGCTGCGGCTGTGGCGCGCCGTGCTGCTGTGGGCGTCGCGGTTCTGGCAGATCGAGTCGCTCTACCGCGCCAACGCGAAGTACCAGCCCGAGTGGGTGCCGCGCTATCTGGTCTTCCGCACCTCGGCCGACCTGCCGTGGGTGGCGACCGCCGCCCTGCGCGCCGAGGCGTTCTTGGTGATGCCGTCGTTCCGCCGGCACGCCGAGGCCACGTCGGCCGCCGCGAAGGCGGCCGCCGCGGAACGCTCCGCCGAGCTCACCAAGCGCTAGGGCGAAAGCGCCGCAGCCGGAGACTGTTCGTCACCACGAACACCGACGAGAACCCCATCGCGGCCCCGGCGATCATCGGGTCGAGCATCCCGGCGGCGGCCAGCGGGATCGCGGCCAGGTTGTAGGCGAACGCCCAGAACAGGTTGCCCTTGATCACCGCCAGCGTCCGCCGGGAGAGCCGGATCGCGTCCACGGCGGCGCGCAGGTCGCCGCTCATGAGCGTGAGGTCGCCGGCCTCGATGGCCGCATCGGTTCCCGTGCCCATCGCCAGACCGAGGTCGGCCTGGGCCAGCGCGGCAGCGTCGTTGACGCCGTCGCCGATCATCGCCACGACGCGTCCCTGGTCCTGCAAGCGCTTGACCGCCTCCACCTTCTGCGCAGGCAGTACGCCGGCGATCACGTCGTCGGTGTCGATGCCCACCTGCTGCGCCACGTCGTGAGCGAGGCTCGCGTTGTCACCGGTCAGCAGCACGGGGCGCAGTCCGAGCGCGCGCAGCCCGCTGATCGCCGCGGCGGAGGTCGGCTTGACCTCGTCGGCCACGGCGATGGTGCCGATGACCGCCCGGTCCCGGCGTACCTCCACGACGGTCGCCGGCCCTCCATCCGTGGGGCCGGCCGGGCGGCCGATCTCCACCAGGTGGCCCTCGACGACACCGGCCACACCGACGCCGGGAGTGGCCACGAAGTCGTGCACCGCGGCGGGCGCGCCACCGGATGTGGAGCCCCGGAACGCCGCGACGATCGCCCGCGCGAGCGGGTGCTCGGAGGCGGCCTCCACGGCCGCGGCCAGGCGCAGGACCTCGTCCGCCGGCAGCCTGCCGCAGGTGCGGACCCCTGTCACCGCCATCACACCGGTGGTGACGGTGCCGGTCTTGTCCAGCACCACGGTGTCGACAGCGCGGGTGGACTCCAAGACCTCGGGGCCGCGGATGAGGATGCCGAGCTGCGCGCCGCGGCCGGTGCCGACCATGAGGGCCGTGGGCGTCGCGAGACCCAGCGCGCAGGGGCAGGCGATGATCAGCACCGCGATCGCGGCCGAGAACGCCTGCGAGCTGCTCCCGCCGAACAGCAGCCACCCGGCCAGGGTCGCCAGCGCGAGCGCGATCACGATCGGGACGAAGATGCCCGAGACACGATCGGCGAGCCGCTGCACCTGCGCCTTGCCGTTCTGGGCCTCCTCCACCAGCTGGGCCAGCTGGGCCAGCTGGGTCTCGGCCCCCACCCGGGTCGCACGCACGATCAGGCGACCGCCCGCGTTGACGGTGCCGCCGACCACCGAATCGCCCGGTCCGGCGGCGACCGGCATCGACTCGCCGGTGACCATGGAGACGTCGATCGCCGAACGGCCGCTCTCCACCACCCCGTCGGTGGCGATCCGCTCCCCCGGGCGCACGACGAACCGGCTGCCGACCCGGAGCCGCTCGACCGGCACCCTGTGCTCGGTGCCGTCGGCGAGGATCGCCACGTCCTTGGCGCCCAGCTCGAGCAGCGCGCGCAACGCTGCCCCGGCGCGACGCTTGGAACGGCGCTCGACGTACCTGCCCGCGAGCAGGAACGTCGTGGCACCCGCCGCGGCCTCGAGATAGAGGTGTCCGCTGCCGGACACGACCGCGACCGTCGACCAGCCGAGCGCGGCGAGGGTGCCCAGCGAGACCAGGGTGTCCATCGTGGAGGCGCGGTGGCGCAGGTTCACCCCGGCCGCGCGGTGGAACGGCCAGCCGGCCCACAGCACCACCGGCAGCGCGAGTGCCAGCGACACCCAGCGCCACCCGTCGAACTGCCACGGTCCGACCATGGCCATCGCCACGACCGGTACGGAGAGCACGGCTGCCACCACGACGCGCCGACGCAGCGACGCGAGGCCGTCGTCCGCCTGCGGCGTAACGGCCGCCGGCAGGCTCGCGCCGTACCCGGCCTGCTCGACGGTGTCGATCAGTGCCTCGGCACTCACCGCCGGCGGGAAGCTGACCTTCGCCTTCTCGGTGGCGTAGTTGACGCTCGCGCTGACACCGTCGAGCTTGTTGAGCTTGCGCTCGATCCGGTTCGCGCACGACGCGCACGTCATGCCGGTGATCGCCAGCTCGACGGTCTGCTGCTCGGTCATGGGATCACGCCAGCTGGTAGCCGGCCTCCTCGACCGCGGCACGCACCGCACCGCTGTCGATGGGCTCGGCGCTCGTCACGGTCAGTACGCCGGAGGCCAGGTCGACGCTGACGTCGCTGACGCCCTCGATGCCCCCGACCTCCTCGCTCACCGAGGCCACGCAGTGCTCGCACGTCATCCCGACGACGGTGTAGGTGCTCTGGGTCATGTCGCTCCTTGAGACGTTGAATCCCCGGTCCGTAGAGGTTGAGTTGCCGGTCCGTCAGGGTTGAGTTGCCGGTCCGTCAGGTCCGCACGAGCCGGGCGATCGCTTCCGATGCCTCCTTCAGCTTCGCCTCGGCCTCCGGCCCGCCGGCGGCGACCGCCTCGGCGACGCAGTGCGCCATGTGCTCGTCCAGCAGCCCGAGCGCGACCGACTTCAGCGCCTTCGTCACCGCTGCGACCTGGGTGAGGATGTCGATGCAGTACTGCTCCTCCTCGACCATCCGCTGGAGGCCGCGGGCCTGCCCCTCGATGCGGCGCAGCCGTTTGAGGTAGTCGTCCTTCGAGCCGTGGGCGAGGTAGCCATGCATATTGACACCATACCCCCGTAGGGTACGACGACAGCGGGCGGCCCGCGCGCCGGAGCGCTACCCGTGCTGGAGATGCGACAGCGGCACCTCGGCGGCCTCCAGGGCCGCGGCGTGCTTGCGCAGGTGGTGTCCGCACCACGCGAGATCGCCCGCGAGGTGGTGACTGAGGGCGACCGCCTCGGCCCCGCAGCGGTCGCAACGCTGGCGGGAGACAGCAGGGGCGTCGCGGCGCGACTTCCAGAGCGGGGAGCGGGCTGTGATGCTCATCGTGCACCTCCTGATGGTGCCTATGAGGTACCCGCGGGCGGCTGCGCTCAGGCCTGGATGACGGGCTGCACGAGGTCGAAGGAGACCTCGACCGCGGCGTCCTCGCGACGGTTCTCCAGCCAATGCCGAGTGCCGTGGTCCTCGGCCCATCCCGGGCCCGGGCCGTAGTCGGTTGCGACGCCGTCGCGGTGGTCGGTGATGACCCCGTCGAGGATGAACACCAGGCCCGGTCGACCGCTGTGGTCGTGCATCGGGCCGAACACCGCACCCGGCGCGAAGGTGAACCGCCGCAGCCGCAGCTGCCACCCGGCCATGCCGTCGATCTCGGCGCCGAGGTCGACGCTCGCCAGCAGTTCCGACGTCACGCCCTGGCTCGGCGGCACGCGCTCCTCGCTCATGCTGATCCAGCCTGCTCCGCCGGACCGGCGTCCACAAGACGCAGCGGGCCCCGGGATCCGAGGACCCCGGGGCCTGTCACACCACGCGGCACCCCGACTCGTGCCTAGCCGCCGAGCGCGGCGAGGTCCAACGCCGCCTCCAGTTCCGCCCGCGTGGGCGGAGCGGCTCCGGCCCTTGCCACGGTGAGGGCCGCCGTCGTCGAGGCGATCCTGCCGAGCCGCTCGAGGAACGCCGAGTCCGCGCCCGCGCGCAGTACGTCGACGCCGCCGGCCGGATCGATGACCGCGGCGATCAGCCCCGCCATATAGGCGTCACCGGCTCCGATCGTGTCCACGACCTCGGTCCGCACCGCCGGCAGCTCCACCTGCGCCCATCTGGTCCGCAACAGGCTCCCCGCCGAGCCGCGGGTCAGGACCACGACCGAGGCGCCCTGCGCCAGGATCCACTCGAGTACGTCGTCCTCGCCCGTCAGCGGGAACAACCAGGCGGCATCCTCGTCGCTGAGCTTGACCAGGTCCGCACGCCCGGCGTACCAGGCGACCAGGTCGCGCGCCAGCGCACGATCGGGGATCAACGCCGGTCGCACATTCGGGTCGAAGGACACCAGGCTCGTGGCGGGCAGCTCCTGCAGCACCCGGCGGACCGCCTGGCTACCGGGCTCGAGGAACGCGCCGACCGACCCCACATGGACGACGGGCGCCGGCGGCAGATCGACGGCCAGGTCGGCCGCATCGAACTCCCACTGCAGCGAGAAGGTGTACTCGGCCGCTCCGTCGGAGCCGATCCGCGCTGTCGCCACCGAGGTCCGCTCGGAGGACCGGTGCCGAAGGATCTCCACGCCGGCCGAGTCGAGGTGCGCTTCGATGATGCGGCCGTGATCGTCGTCGGCGAACTCGGTCGCGAAGGCCGTCGGGACGCCCAGTCGCGCCAGCCCGTAGGCGACGTTGAGCGGGCTCCCTCCGGCGTGCGCGTTCCGCGCGCCGTCGCGTTCGACCACGTCGACGAGCGACTCCCCGACCACCAGCACGCGCGGCGGCGCGCTTCCAGCGCTCGCAGCGTCCGTCATGCGATGGGCGAGAGCCAGGTGAGCGTCGATCCGCCGCCCACGACGAGCGGCGTGATCGCGGCGTTGAACGCCGCACAGTGCCCGGAGGCGACATGTGACCGGAACGCGCTCTCGGAGGCGTACTCCTCATAGACGAAGAACTGGCCGGGTCGCTCGGCGACATGGTGTGCGTCGAATCGCAGGTTGCCGGGTTCTGCGGTCACCGCGGCCGCGTAGTCCCGCACGAGCGCGGCGACCGCCTCGGTCGAGCCCGGCAGGGCCTCGAACTGCGCGTAGAGCGCCTTCTTCTCGCTCATCCCTTCATCGCCCCGGTCATGATCGCGACGGCGTCGGTCATCGTGTGGGTCTGCGGGGTGATGGTGGCGGCCCGCTTCCCGAGACGCTGCACGTGGATCCGGTCAGCCACCTCGAAGACGTGCGGCATGTTGTGGCTGATCAGGATGACCGGCACGCCCCTGTCACGCAGCCGCTTGATGAGGTCGAGCACCTGGTTCGACTCCCGTACGCCGAGAGCCGCGGTCGGCTCGTCGAGCACCACGACTTTCGAGCCGAAGGCAGCCGCTCGCGCGACGGCGACGGCCTGCCGCTGGCCGCCGGAGAGGTTCTCGATCGGCACGGTGACGTCCTGCAGGGTGGTGATGCCGAGCTCGCTGAGCTCGGCGCGGGCGCGGGCCCGCATGGTCTTGGTGTCGACCATGCGCAGCACCGAGCCGAGCACGCCCGGCCTGAGCATCTCCCGGCCGAGGTACATGTTGGCCGCGACGTCCAGGGCCGGCGAGACGGCCAGCGACTGGTAGACGGTCTCGATGCCGGCCTCGCGGGCGTCCTGGGGGCGGCGGAAGCGCACCGGCTTGCCGTCGAGCTCCAGCTCGCCCTCGTCGGGGATCTCGGCTCCGGTCAGGCACTTGATCAAGGTGGTCTTGCCGGCGCCGTTGTCGCCGATGATCGCCAAGACCTCGCCCGGGTAGAGCTCGAGGTCGACGCCGTCGAGCCCGATGACGTGACCGTAGGTCTTGACGAGCCGGCGGGCGGCGAGGACCGGCGTCCTGGTGGCGGTTGCGATGTCGTTCACTTTCGGACCTTCCGGATCCACTGGTCGATGGAGACGGCCACGATGACGAGGACTCCGACGGCAAGCGTCTGGTAGAGCACGTCGAGGCCGGCGAGGGCGAGGCCGTTGCGGAAGACGCCCACGATGAGCGCACCCAGGAGTGTTCCCCAGAGGTTGCCGCGGCCGCCGAAGAGGCTGGTGCCACCGATCACGACGGCGGTGATGGCGCTGAGATTGGCGTCGGTCGCCGCGTTCGGGCTCGCGCCGAAGTCGCGGCCGATCTGGATCCACGCGGTGATCCCGACGATCACGCCCGCCAGCGCATACACGCTCAGCAGCACGCGGCCGACCCGGATGCCGCTCAGTCGGGCAGCCTCCGCGTCGTCGCCGGCGGCGTACACGTGTCGCCCCCAGGCCGTGCGGGCCAGCGCGAAGGAGACGACGACATAGAGCAGGACGGTGATCAGTACGCCGTAGGTGATGTCGACGCCGAGGATGTTGACCGTCAGACCGGTCCACGTGAGCAGACCCGGCATCTGGTTGCCCTGCACGGTGGCACCGCTGGAGACCAACAGCGTGAGCGCGGTGAAGATGCTCAGCGTGCCGAGCGTGACGATGAACGGTGGGAGGTTGAGTCGCGTCACCAGGACGCCGTTGATGAATCCGGTCGCGACGCCGACGACCAGGCCGAGAAGCAGTGCGAGCGGGCCGGGCAGCCCGAGGCCGGTGGCGGCGTTGCCGACGACGATCGAGCTGAGCACCATCGCCGACCCGACCGAGAGGTCGATCCCAGCGGTGAGGATGACGAGCGTCTCGGCGATGCCCAGGGCGCCGATCACCGCGACCTGCTGGGAGATCAGCGAGAGGTTGGTCAGAGCGAGGAAGCGGGAGTTGATGAGCCCGAACACGATGACCGCGACGACCAGCACGATGGCCGGGCTGACGGCCGGATAGCGGTGCAGGACCGCGCGCACCGTCGTCATCGGCGTCTTGCGGTTGAGGAACTCGTGCGCGAGGTCCACCTCAGGCGGTGGCGTGGAGGCGGTGGCTGATGCGGATGGGTTCGGTGCTGACACGGGATCTCCTGGATAGATGCGGCTGGGCCGGAGAGGGCGCCGGGTGAGGGCGCCCTCCCCTTGGGCTCAGTTGGCCCAGCAGGTCTGGGCACCCTGGGACGAGTCGACGCTCGGGACGCCGGTCATCGGGTGGTCGGTGATGAGGGTGGAGCCGGTGTTGAAGAAGTCCAGACCACTGGTGGGCGCCGGCTTCGCACCGCCGCGGGCGATCTTCGCGATCGCCTCCATGCCGAGCGAGGCCATCTTGGACGGGTACTGCTGCGCGGTGGCGCCGAGGATGCCGTCCTTGACGTAGCCGACACCCGTGCAGCCGCCGTCGATGCTGACGATCGTGACGTCGTTCTGCTTGCCGGCCGCCTTCAGGGCCTGGTAGGCGCCGTAGGCCGCAGGCTCGTTGATGGTGTAGACGACGTTGATGTTCGGGTTCTTCGACAGCAGCGTCTCCATGGCGGTGCGGCCGCCGTCCTCGGCGCCCTGGGAGGCCTGGTGGCCGACGATCTCGTACTGGCCGCCGCTGTAGTTGCCGGTGGCCGGCTCGCCGCCGTTCTTGCTCTTGTCGCCCACGGGGATGCCCATGCCCGCGAGGAACCCGTGGTCGCGGTCGACGTCGACGGAGACGACTTGGTCCGAGAAGAGGTCGATCATCGCGATGACCGCCTTCTTGCCCCCGAGCTTGGCGGCGGTCCACTTGCCGATGGACTCACCGGCCGCGTAGTTGTCGGTCGCGTAGGTGATGTCCACGGTGTTGGCCGGCTCCGGCGGCGTGTCGAGGGCGATGACGTAGAGCCCGGCGTGCCGAGCCTTCTCGATCTCGTTGTTGACCGCCGGCCCGTTCGGCGTGATGAGGATGCCCTTGTCGCCACGCGAGATGGCGTTCTCGATCGCCTGGATCTGGGTGTCGGTGTCGCCGTCCTTCTTGCCAGCGGCCAAGGTGAGCTTGACGTGGTTCTTCGCGGCGTCGGCCTTCGCGGCCTTCTCCATCGCGACGAAGTAGGGGTTGCTGGTCGTCTTGACGATCAGCGAGACGCCGACATCGCCATGGGAGCCACCGGCGGAGTCACCGGCGCTCGACGACGAGCAGGCGGACACCGCGAGCGCGGCAGCGGCCAGTGTGCAGATCGCGGCCAGACGCTTGCGGGGCGCGGGACGAACGGGCATGTCTTCTCCTCGGGTGGATGACAACGATGTCAGCCGGTAGTATGCACCCGCTCCGCATCCGTGACAAGGGTCACATTCATATTCGACTCCGAGGCGCCATGACACCGGTATCAGATCGACCGTCGGCGCGACGTGCACGCATCACCATCCGTGAGGTGGCTCGCGAAGCGGGGGTCGGCATCAAGACCGTGTCCCGTGTCGTCAACGGCGAACCGAACGTCGCCGCCGCGACCGCTGGACGAGTCCGCGAAGCCATCGAGCGACTCCAGTGGGAGCCTGATGCGCACGCGAGCAACCTGCGCCGAACGCACACGCGGACAGGAACGCTCGGCCTGCTGCTCGGCAGCGTCGACAACCCGTTCGCCGCCACCATCCACCGCGCCATCGAGGACGTGGCGATCCACCGCGACGTCGCGGTCTTCGCCTCCAGCCTCGATGAGGACCCCGCCCGGGAGGTGGCGGCGGTCGAGGCGTTCGTCCGCCGCAAGGTCGACGGGCTGATCCTGACCTGTTCGGCCGGCTCGCAGTCCTACCTGGCCGAGGTCGTCCCGCCCGACGTACCGATCGTGTTCATCGACCGCAAGCCCTCCGACTTCACCGCTGACACGGTCCGCTCGGACAACCTCGGCGGCAGCGTGCTCGCGACGCGTCACCTGCTCGCTCAGGGCCACCGGCGGATCGCGGGGCTCTTCGACCGCGCGGCGATCTGGACCTCCGAACAGCGACGGGAGGGATTCCTCCAGGCCCTCGACGAGTACGGCGCCCCCGCCGACGCGGTGCCCGTGGTGAGCGATCTGACGACGTCCGCCGCCGCGGAGGCAGCCGCCCTCCAGCTGCTGGCCTCACCCGATGCCCCGACCGCGATCTTCAGCGCCCAGAACCTGATCACCATCGGTGTGGTGCACGCGCTGCGCAAGCTGGGGCGGCAGCATGACGTGGCCGTGGTGGGCTTCGACGACGTCGAATTGGCCGACCTGATCGACCCGGGCATCACCGTGGTCGCCCAACGCGCCGCCGACATGGGCCGCACGGCGGCGGATCGGATGTTCGAGCGGCTGGACGCGCGCGGCGCGGGCGCCGATCTGCCCCCCGCCGACTGCGTCCTCCCGGTCGACCTCGTCTGCCGAGGCTCGGGAGAGCTCCGGCCGGCGCACTCGGGCTGAGCGACTCGCTCCGGGGCGCCTCGCAGCTCAACCCGGTCATTCACCACATGTGCGGCGTGAGCGTGTGCAAGGACGACAGGAGTTGCTCCCGCACTGCGCTCGCGGGGGGATCGCCTGTGGTTGGTTCGTCCCGCTCGGTCGGACTCCGGTCAGTGTGAATCCCAGGACGACGCGCAGGGTGCGGGCTGCGTTGCCGACCCAGGGAGGCGGTGGCCCTGGACTCCGATCGATCCAGCTTGCCTCCACCGACCTCACCCATGCGATCGAACTCACGGGGTCGAGCTCAGGCCGTGTCAACGTCAGTGCGATGGCATATCCCAGTCGCTCGTCCTCACCATCGCGCCAGACGATCTCGGAGGGCGCGGTGAGGCGGCGCGCCGCCAGGTCGAGGACGACGCTCGGGTCGACATCGACGCAGCGCCCGAGGCTGCCCAGCAGGTCTGCACCGTGCGCCACGGCGTGGAGCCAGCCCAGCGTTGGGTCGAAGCCCCGCAGGTCGGCTTCGTTCGCGTACCAGCGCTCGAACGGCGCGAGCCAGGACGCGTGATACGTGCCGTAGGTCACCAGGGCGTCCAGGATCAAGGCAGTGAACGAGCGCTCCCAGATGTGCTCGGCGGACAGCCGCCTGGCCATCTCGTCGCCCAACCAGCGACGCAACGCCGGATCCAACACATCGCGCGAGAGCCACGTGGCGAGAACGGAGTAGGCCAACTCATGGCGCTGAGCCGGGTCGGCGGAGGCGAGCATGCCGCATAGATCCTCGACGAGCGAACGAAGGTCGCCTCCAGCCGGAACGGCATAGTCCGCCTGCTGTATTGCGCGCCACTCGTTCACGATGACCCCCGAATCAGCAACCACACAGCTGTCCGCGACGGAGTCTGCCCCATCCGCTCGTCTCCCCGGTGCCAAGTAGCAAAATCGAGGGAGCGCCAAAGGTGGTGCGCAGATCTGCCGGCGACGATACGCCGCTCACGGCAGGCCACGACGGTGCACGGGACCTCGGTGATCGCTGCGCCGCGCCGCCAACGACAAAGCCCCAGGTCGAAGACCTGGGGCTGTCGTGTGGTGCGCGAGGGGGAGTTGAACCGTAGGAACACCACGCTCGTGAGCGTGAAACCGGTGTCCCGTTGCCTCCGGTTGTCTCCGGTTATCTCGGGGGCGTGCACCCCAGGGGCGCACCAGCCATTGTTCTGTTGATCCGGTACGAGCCGGCACGCTCACGGTAGTCGATGCCTGCAGGAGCCAGGCTGTGAACGGGTGCGTGACCTGTGCCCCATCGATGGGCTTGCCAGGAACCGATCGCTGCAGCTCAGGTTCTCGGGCCTGCGTGGGCGGCGAGCAGCCGCCAGTGTTCGTCCCGGATCCAAACCATCGTGATGGGCATGCGGTATCTGGCGTCTTCGTGGTCCTCCACGACCGTGTCGGTCACGGTGCCGACCACGACGGCGGTGCCTTCGGAGACCACGACCGCGTCGACGTCTACTTCCTGTGCTCGCCACGTGACGGTCGTGGTGTTCCGGAAGATGTACTCGTCGCGCCGCAGGACGAGTCCGGCGTGCGTCGTCCACACGCATTCCGGGTGCATGAGGTCGGCTAACGCCTCGACATCACCCGCGGCATTGCCCCGGCCCGCGCCGACACCGCTGCCCGAACCTCGTCCTCGGCACGAGCAGCAGCGCGATGGATCGGACCAGGGTTCGTGCCGCCTGCCTTGGGGTAGTCGCGGATGCGGTCAGACCGGCTCGGCGACTACGTCGGCGATCTGCTCGGCGATTTCAGCGATGGTGTACTGGCCGGTGCTCAGGGCGACCTTGTCCGCGAGGGTTGGACTGAACGCACGGACCTGATCGGCCGTCAAGCCGTGCCAGATGGGCAAGATGGACTGCTCGCCGGCAACGGTCCGAGTCACCACCCCGTCCAGCTCGTGGTTCGTCCAGCCTTTCCCCAAGAAGGCTTCGGACAAGATGACGACGCCGAACCTGCTTGAGCGGATGCCCTCATCGATGCTGCGGCGCAGGCTCTGCCCGACTCGCATCTGAGCCTCGTCGAGCCAGACCGTGACGCCCAGGTGAGCTAGGGCGTCGCGTAGGGGTCGAGCGACTTCGGCCTTGTCCTCGCTGGCATGGCTGATGAACACGTCCCAGGTTTGTCCGCCGAGGACGTCGCCGTCGGGTTCTTCCGGATCCTCTCGCACGGCGACTTGGGCGGCGGGATTTGGCTGAGCCGAGCGGGCCTGAGGAAGGAACCCTCGCGGGGGTGGCTCGACCGCGACACTGGCGGAGATCTTTCCGGCGTAGCCGCCAAGGTCGATCGCTACGACCCAGTGCCCGTTGGCCGGTACGGGCAGTCGGAACGGAGACCTCGTCACTCGTCCGCCGTGGTAGAGGTAGCGGCGTCCCGCCTTGTAGTTGTTGTATTCGCTGTTCGTCATCAGCTGGACGTTGGCTTGGTTCTTGAGGGTGACTACGACGGTGGAGCCCTTCTTGAGGTTGCCCAGGTCGTAGCGGAGGTGCTCCATCGGGTGCCTATCCCTGCGCCCCGCGGGCCTCGGCGCGTGCGGCTGCTGCGCGCTGTGCCTCCCGGCGAACGTCGGTGTGGTGGATTTCGGTGCGCAGTCGCGCCTGCGGCGAAGGATCTCCTTCGCGCATCCAGGTCTCGAAGACCTCGGCCTCGGCGTCGAGGAGATCATCGTTGTCGATCTCAGGATCGGTGAGCACCTGCTCGAGCCAGTCCCACAGCAACTCGGCCTCGGTCAGGACTGGTGCGGACTGGCTGCGCAGGACCTCCAAGCCCATCTCCGTCCGTGTGTAGTGCATGATCAGGCGCTGCTGTAGTACATAGATGCCCTGGTTCGAGAGAGTGGCGATACGCCGATCCCTCGTCAGGAGTTCTGCCGGGCAGGCGGTGACGTCTATGAACTTCGTGGCGAAGTGGCTGTCCGCTGTGAGCTGTGCGAGCGGCATGATCCGAGGGTTGCCGTCCCATGCCTTGCCTGTGATCTGCCGGTGAGGTTCGACGGGCGCGACCGTGATGCGGGGAGTGAGGCTCGCGCCGGTTCGCATCGAGCAGGGGTGCGCGACGATCTGGACCTTCCGCGGCTCGTCACCGAAGCCGGGCAGCACGACGTCGTCGAACACGTCGCCCTGCAGCAGGGGACGAGCCCGACTGACGTCTGCGCGCTGGTCGTAGAGCGCGTCCGGTTCGATCCGGTGCATGGTCCCGGCGCTTACTCTTCCCTTCGGCGGATGGCCCGTTCGCCATCGACGTCGAGGTACACCTCGAAGTCGCTGCGGCTCTGACGCCAGTTGGGCCGAACCTGGTCGAGGACCTGCGCGGTCGTCTGACGTTGCTCGGCAAGCTCGATCAACTCGGTGATGTGTCCCTCGAGGTACAAGTCGAGCGGCCGAATGAAGTAGCCGGGCTCGAGGGTGAAGTTCATCTCCATCCAGGCGGCGGGGTCCTCGATGACGCCCTTCTCCTCCAGCACGTCGAGAAGTGCCGCGATCCGGGCGAGTTTGGAGCGGCTCTCCGGGCTCGCGACTCCGCCATTGCGCCATTTCCGGACCGCCGAGACGCTGACGCCGACGACCTCGGCGATGTCGGACCAGCCCATGCCGCGGTCGCTGGCGAGTTCCTCAAGGAGGGTCGCAACGGCCTTCTTGCTCTTCTCCAGGGTGCGGTCCGCGAGGTCGTGTTCGCGGACTGCTCCGTGCAGTTCCTGCACCTCGCCGCCGAGCATGTCGACCTCGATGCGGAGGTAGTCCGCACGCAGTGACAGGGCCCGGGTCTCGCTGGGTGCGGACGGCGCGTAGTCGGAGACGGCCCCGGCGGAGGTTCCGGTCGGCTGGCCGCCGGTTGTCGGGGTGACTGTCATGACTGGGCTCCTCGGAAGATTGTGCGGGCTTCATCGGTGATGGACCGCTGGAAGGCGGTGCCGCAGGGCACGTGGACGGTGGAAAGGGATTCGGAGACCACGTCGGAGCTGAGCGCGACCGCATCTCGACCGGTGAAGTCGTGGAAGCCGTCGAAGTCCAAGACGAAGAACGGCCCGGACTGGATGGGGGGCCGCTTGAGGAACTGCGGTACGACGATGGGGCCTTGGTTCAAGGCAGCGCAACGGAAGTTGAGGCCCTTGCCCTCGCCCAGGTCATACGTCGTGACGCTCTGCATCGTCGTCGCGGGGTATTCCTCGGGACCAACTTCGAGCTGAGCGATCAGCCGAGCGTTGATCCACTTCGCCCACTCTCGGACGTCGCTGATGGTCTCGGGCACGCGGACCTCATCGATGTAGCGCAGGCCGACACGCTGGACGGCAGGGCGAACCTTCGCTGCCACGAGTGCGTCGCAAGCTGCCCTGACCGCATCAAGGAGTTCATCGAAGTGGCTGTATGCGGTTGTCTCGTAGGTCAGGGACTCGGACATGAGCGTGAGCGTCTCGGTGCTGCTCGCGTTCTTGAGCACGACGCCCAACCGCTGTTGGATCTGCGGCTGCGCACCCCCCGGACCCAGGTTCAAGGTGACCTCGCCATGCTGGAGCGGTTCGGCGAACGGGAACCGCCCCTCCAAGGCGATCGCCACCTGATCCTTGGTCTCCTGCTGTCGCAGGCGGGCGGCATCGGTGAAGCGGATCTCGGCGGCTACCAGGGCAAGGGGTGCGTTCGGGAACACCTCTCGGTTGGGGTACACGGTGTGGAAACCTACTCTCTTCAAAGTGAAAGAGTACCCAAACACGCACCGAAACCCTAACTGATTTCCACACCCACCTGCAGGTACAGGTCGAATCGCGCGGCGCGGGTCAGTTCGCCCGCGGATGGCCGCTACCTGCCGATCGACGGCTCGCGATTGGCAGCGCGACGCCATGTTCCACCGTCCATCAAGACGACAAGGATCAGCACAATGACCAGCGAGCCGACGACGAGGCCAACAGGTGAGCTACCTCACCGGCGGTAACGCCCCTCGATGATCCGGATGGGCTCGCCCATCCCGGCGTCGGTATCGATGAGGTAGCGGTCGCGGCACCACTCCGCCACCGTCAGGACTGAGGACAACGGCCAGCGCAAGCGCTCGGCGAAGACCTCGACCCGAACCTCGTCGTCGACGGTCGGACACAACTCGTCGTAGATCGCCATGAACCGCGCGATCGTCGTCGATGGCATCGGGGTGACCCCCCCCCCCGCCGGCCCCATCATCTTGCCCATCTCAGTGCTCCTTTCCACGAGCACTCCGGATGAGCGCCCACCATACGTATCGGCATTTCGGGGACCCAAACCTCGATCGCGTCCTGCGAGGAGTACTTCGACCGCCCAGCGGTGAGTCGGCATGCCCTCGCGAGCGTCCCTGGCGAAGCAGGTCTTGCTGCTGCCGCGAGTCCGAGAAGATGTGCACCCCCCGAGGGTGCACAGCGCCTGCACTCCGCCCAAAAAAGCTGCCGAAGATTGATCGCCCGCGCGCACCGCCGTGACTTAGGTGACTGAGACGAGCATCCACACCCACACGAGGAGTAATCACGCCGCGGCAACGGCGACAACCGAGTACGGCGAGGGACCCTCGAGCCACCGCTCCCAGGAACTAGGTGGAAATGGACGAAGCCCCGGATCCGAAGACCCGGGGCCTGTCAAACGTGCGCGAGGGGGGAGTTGAACCCCCACGCCCTTTCGGGCACACGGACCTGAACCGTGCGCGTCTGCCTATTCCGCCACTCGCGCTTGTGAAGCACACGAAGGCTAGCCCACGGACATGGCGGGACCCAAACCGGGGGACACCGCTGATCAGGCGGCGGGCGGCGCGGGGACAGGACCGCTTGTGCCGACCCCGATACGATCGAGCCCACCCGGCGCGACCGTCGGGCCGTCGCCACGTGTCGAGCACGGGTGCCGGAGGAGTGGAGAGGAGCGCGTGTGGGCGGGCTGCAGCGGTTCGAGCAGCGCCTGGAGTCGGCGATCTCCGGTGCTTTCGCGCGTGCCTTCCGCAGCGCGGTCCAGCCGGTGGAGATCGCGGCGGCGCTCCAGCGCGAGTGCGACAACAACGCCCAGATCCTGAGCCGCGAGCGCCGACTGGTGCCCAACAGCTTCCACGTCGAGCTCTCGGCGAGCGACATGGCCAGGCTCTCGCCGTACGACACCGCTCTCGCCAGCGAGCTGAGCCAGCAGCTGCACCAGCACGCCGAGGCGCAGGCCTACGTCTTCCCCGGCCCGATCCAGATCGACTTCGAGGAGGCGGCCGACCTCACCACCGGCCGGTTCCGCATCCGCAGCAGGGCGGAGGCGAGCGTCACGAGCGCCGCCACCGAGACCCAGGTACGCCGGGCGACCGCCTTCGTGGAGGTCAACGGCGCCAAGCACCCGCTCCACCTCGGCTCGCTGGTGGTGGGTCGCGGCACCGACGCCGACCTGCGGATCAACGATCCCGGGGTCAGCCGGCGCCACGTCGAGTTCCGCCAGGACGACCAGCATGTCGAGGTCCACGACCTCGGCTCCACCAACGGCATGCTCGTCAACGGCCAGCGGATGACCAGCTCGCTGCTCGACGACGGCTCGGTGGTGCGGGTCGGCAGCACCGACCTCGTCGTACGCATCCTGGAGAGCGATGTCTGAGCTGACCCTCTTCCTGATCCGGATCGCCTTCCTGGCGGTCCTGTGGATCTTCGTCCTGAGCGCTGTCGGCGTGGTGCGCTCGGACATGTTCGGCGCGCGGGTCGCCGACGGCGCGGCCGCGCCGGAGCGCCCGCGGAAGAAGGGCAAGCAGCCGAAGCCGGCCAAGCCGCGTCGCGGAGCGCCCACGCATGTCCTGGTGGTGGAGGGCCGCAGCCAGGGTGAGCGGGCGGACCTCAGCCAGGCGCCGATCATCATCGGCCGTGGCGGCGACGCCGCGATCGTGCTCGACGACGACTACGTCTCGACGCGGCACGCCCGGATCGCCGCCAGCGGGGACCAGTGGTTCGTGGAGGACCTCGGCTCCACCAACGGCACCTACATCGGCAGCGTGCGGATCAACCAGCCCACGGCCATCGCCCTCGGCACCCGCGTCCGGATCGGCAAGACCATCCTGGAGCTGCGCAAGTGAGCCTCCGCCTCCGCTACGCCGCGGTGTCCGATGTCGGACGCGTGCGCAAGGACAACCAGGACTCCGGGTACGCCGGGCCCTGGCTGCTCAGCGTGTGTGACGGCGTCGGCGGCGCGGCCCGCGGCGACATCGCGAGCGCCACCGCCATCGGCCAGCTGCGCCGTCTCGACGCCCCGCCGGCGCCGGAGCACACCGAGGAGGAGCTGCTCGGTCTCGTGGCGGGCGCGCTGCACCGGGCCCACGACCGGATCGGTGAGCTGGTCGAGCAGGACCCCTCGATCAGCGGTACCAGCACGACCGCGACCGTGGCGCTCTTCGACGGGGAGCGCATCGCGGTGGGCCACGTCGGCGACTCGCGCGGCTACCTCTTCCGCGAGGGACAGATCAGCCAGATCACCCACGACCACACCTTCGTGCAGACGCTGATCGACGAGGGCCGCATCACCGAGGTCGAGGCGCGCGTCCACCCGCATCGCAACCTGATCCTGCAGGCCATCGACGGCACCCGCGAGCTCGAGCCCGACCTGTTCGTCATCGGGCTGCAGGCCGGTGACCGGCTGATGCTGTGCAGCGACGGCATCACCGCCTCCCTCGACGACGGCCGTCTGGCCGACATCCTCGCCGCCGGTACGCCGGACTTCGCCGCCGTGGAGCTCACCCGCGCCAGCCTCGAGGCCGGGACCACCGACAACGTCACCTGCATCGTCGCCGACCTGGTCGGGGACGATGCGCCTGAGACAGGGGCCGACACCGGGGCCGACGCCGACGCGGGAGCCGAGGTGCTCACGCCGGTCCTGGTGGGTGCGGCGGCCGAGCTGCGCCGCAAGCCGCCGCTGACCTCGCGCACCGCACTCTTCCGCGGCCACCGCAGCGGCGACACCGGTGAGCTCGAACCGATCCAGGCCGAGCTGGCCGGCGACGACGTCGAGGTTCCCGCCGAGGCGATCCCCAACGACCCGATCGACCCGGAGAGCGCGCGCTATGCGCTGCGCCCGCCGCGCGGCGGGCTGCGCACCCCCATCCGCGCCCTGCTGGTGCTCGTGCTGCTCGCCGGCCTGCTGTGGGTGGGGGCGGCCGCCTCGTGGACGTGGTCCCAGAAGCAGTGGTACGTCGGGGACCAGGCCGGCAAGGTCACGATCTTCCGCGGTCTCCACACCACCCTGCTCGGCCTCCACCTCTCCCGCGCCTACCAGACCACCGACCTGCGCCTCAGCCAGCTGCCGGACGCCTACGCCGACCAGGTCCGCGACGGCATCCACCGCGACACCCTCGCGCAGGCCCGCGCCAAGGTGTCGGAGCTGCTGTGCGAGACCAACCCGGGCAACCCGTGCTCGAGCGCGCGATGAACGCACAGACCTGGGCCCGCGAGTTCGTGCACCGGCAGCGCCGGGGCGCGGAGCTCTTCCTGCTCGTCCTGAGCCTCGTCGTGGGGGTCGGCGGCTATGCCGCTGTCGGCATCGGCGTGGAGCAGAAGGTGCCCGCCGACATCCTGGGCTACGGCGGCTGGCTCACCGTGCTGATCGTCGGCGCGCACGTCGTGGTCCGGTTCGTCGCGCCGTACGCCGACCCGGTGCTGCTTCCGCTGGTGGCGATGCTCAACGGTCTGGGCCTGGCGGTCATCCGCCGCCTCGACCTGGCCTCCGGGGCCTCCCACCACGGGTTCGCCCGCCAGCAGCTGATCTGGATGACGATCGGGGTCGTCCTGTTCGCGGTCACGCTCATCGGCATGCGCGATCACCGCACGATGCAGCGCTTCACCTACACCAGCGGCCTGGGTGCCGTCGTACTCCTGCTGATGCCGATGCTGCCGGGCATCGGCAAGGACATCAACGGGGCCAGGATCTGGATCCATCTGGGCCCGCTGAGCTTCCAGCCCGGCGAGGTCGCCAAGGTGCTGCTCGTGGTCGCGTTCGCGGGCTACCTCGTGCTGCACCGCGACGCGCTGGCGCTGGCCGGCCGCCGGGTGATGGGCGTGGACCTGCCACGCGGACGCGACCTCGGCCCGATCCTGGCGATGTGGCTGATCAGCCTCGCGATCCTGGTGCGCCAGCACGACCTGGGCTCGAGCCTGCTGTTCTTCGGCCTGTTCGTGATCATGCTGTACGTCGCGACCGAGCGGCGCGGATGGATCATCGTCGGCGGCGGGCTCTTCCTGGTCGGTGCGGTCGCGGCCAGCCGCTTCATCGGCCATGTCCAGGCGCGGGTGGACATCTGGCTGCACCCGATGCAGCACTACGGCACCGCCGCCGGACCCCACTCCGACCAGCTGGTGGAGTCGATGTTCGGGATGGCGTGGGGCGGCCTGCTGGGGCGCGGCTTCGGCAACGGCGACCCGTGGCGGATCTCCTATGCCAACTCCGACTTCATCATGGGCGCGATCGGCGAGGAGCTCGGCCTGACGGCGGTGCTCGCGATCGTGCTCTGCTACGGCCTCATCGTCGAGCGTGGCCTGCGCACCGCCATCATCTGCCGCGACGACTTCGGCAAGCTGCTCAGCGTCGGCCTGGCCTCCTCCTTCGCGCTGCAGGTCTTCGTGGTCGTCGGGGGCGTGACCCGGCTGATCCCGCTGACCGGCCTGACCACGCCGTTCCTGTCCTACGGCGGCTCGTCGCTGGTCGCCAACTGGGTCATCGTGGCACTGCTGCTGCGCGTCTCGGACCACGCGCGCCGTCCGCTGCCGGACCTGTCGTTCAGTGCGAGCGAGGAGACGACCCAGGTGGTGCGGCTGCCGTGAACCGTCCGATCCGCACCCTGAGCGTCTTCTGCCTGCTGCTGTTCCTGGCGCTGATGCTCAACGCCACCTACCTGCAGTACTTCAACGCCAAGAAGCTCGACGACGACCCGCGCAACCGGCGGGTGATCCAGGCCGCGTTCAGCCGCCAGCGGGGCGCCATCCTGGTCGGCAAGAAGGCGGTGGCCAGCAGTGTCCCGAGCAAGGACCAGTTCAAGTTCCAGAGGACCTATCCCGAGGGCCAGGAGTACGCCCCGCTCACCGGCTACTTCTCCTACTACTCCCAGACCGGCATCGAGCACTCCCAGAACCAGGTGCTCTCCGGTGACGACTCGCGCCTGTTCGTCACCCGGCTGGTCGACCTGGTCAACAACACCGACCCCAAGGGCGGCAACGTCGAGCTGACCATCGACCCCGCGGTGCAGGATGCGGCGTACAAGGGCTTCAAGGCGCTCGGCGCCGGTGTCCAGGGCGCGGCGGTGGCCATCGAGCCGAGCACGGGCCGGATCCTGGCGATGGTCTCCACGCCCAGCTTCGACCCCAACCAGCTGGCCGCCCACGACCTGACGAAGTCCACCAAGGCCTACAACCGGCTGCTGCACGACCCCTCCCAGCCGCTGATCAACCGGGCGATCCAGACCACGCTGCCGCCGGGCTCGACGTTCAAGCTGGTGACGGCGTCGGCGGCGATGGAGGACCTCGGCATGACGCCGGACAGCAAGGTCCCCGGTGGCTCCTCGCTGAAGCTGCCCCAGACCACGCACGTGCTGCACAACGAGAACAACGAGTCCTGCGGCGGCGCCCAGATCACGCTCACCCAGGCCCTCGACGTCTCCTGCAACGTCTCGTTCGCCTCGGTCGGGCTCAAGCTCACCGACCAGCAGCTGCGCACCCAGGCCGAGAAGTTCGGCTTCGGCCAGACCTATCTCAGCGACCTGCCCGGTCAGGCGATCAGCCGCTTCCCCACCACGTTGACGCCGCCGCTTCGCGCGCAGTCCGCGATCGGCCAGTACGAGGTCGCCGCCACACCGCTGCAGATGGCGCTGGTCGCGGCCGGCATCGCCAACCACGGCGTGGTGATGAAGCCCTACCTGGTGGACCGGGTCACCTCGAGCGACCTCGACGTGCTCGACCAGACCAACCCCACCGAGCTCTCCACCGCGATCTCGCCCAAGACCGCGAGCATGCTGACCCAGATGATGACCTCGGTGGTCGACCGCGGGACCGGTACGCCGGCCCGCATCCCCGGCGTCGAGGTCGCCGGCAAGACCGGTACGGCGCAGAGCACGCCAACCCGGCCGCCGTACGCCTGGTTCACCGGGTTCGCGCCCGCGCAGAACCCCAAGATCGCCGTGGCCGTGCTCGTCCAGGCCAGCAACACCTCCCGCAGCGAGATCGCCGGTGGTGCGCTCGGCGGCCCGATCGCCAAGGCGATGATGGAAGCGGTGATCAATCCGTGACGACCAACCAGCCGAGCCCGGGACGCTACGTCTTCGGCGAGCTGATCGCCACCGGCGGCATGGGTGAGGTCTATCGCGCCACCGACACGGCGCTGGACCGGCCGGTCGCGATCAAGCTGCTCAAGCCGGAGTACGCCGACGACCCCGTCAACCGGGCGCGCTTCGACTCCGAGGCCCGTCACGCCGCAGCGCTGCACCACCCCCACGTGGCGGCCGTCTACGACGTGGGCGAGATGCCGACCGCCTCGGGGATGCTGCGGCCCTACCTCGTGATGGAGCTGGTCGACGGCCAGCCGCTGTCCGCGCTGCTCAAGGCGGGTCGTCCGCTGGATCCCGAGGCGGTGCGCGAGCTGCTCGGCCAGGCCGGTGACGCGCTCGCGGCGGCGCACCGGGCGGGGATCGTGCACCGGGACGTGAAGCCGGCCAACCTGCTCGTCACCCCGGATCGCGATGTGAAGGTCACGGACTTCGGCATCGCCAGGGCCGCCTCGGCCACGGCGATCACCGGCACCGGCCAGGTGATGGGCACCCCGCAGTACCTCTCCCCCGAGCAGGCCCGCGGCGAGCAGGCGACGCCGGCCTCGGACGTCTACTCCCTGGGCGTCCTGGCGTTCGAGTGCCTGGCCGGCTACCGCCCGTTCCAGAAGGACACCGCTGTCGCCACCGCACTGGCACACCTCCACGACCCGGTCCCGGCCCTGCCCGACAGCGTGCCCGCCGACCTGGCCGCGGTGGTGACGAAGGCGCTCTCCAAGGACCCGAAGGAGCGTTATCCCGACGCGGCGGCGTTCACCGCAGCGCTGCGGGGCGCGCCGGGGCAGCGCAGCGACACCCCGGCCAACGGCGTACCGGCGGTGGTGGCAGCGCCACCGGTGACGCAGGTGGTGTCCCCGCCGACCGAGGCGGTGGCGCCGATCGCCGCCGAGGCGTACGACGAGCCGCGCCGCAACTGGCTCAACATCGCCCTGCTGGCACTCCTCCTCCTCGCGGTGATCGCGGTGGTGGTGGCCTGGCTGGTGCTGCGCGGCGGCGGCGGGTCGCCGACGCCGACCGACGACGAGCCGACGACGCCGGCCAGCTCCGCGATCGCCCCCTCGAAGACACCCAGCGCGACGGCGAGCGCCTCGACGATCGTGTTGGAGGAGTCGGACTACACCGGACGCCCCATCGACGCCGTGCTCGCCGACCTGCGTGCGCTCGGTCTGCGGCCGAAGCCGGTGGAGCGGGCCAACGACGGCTCGCACCGCGCCGACACCGTCATCTCGGTGAGCCCCACGACCGGGCTCAAGCAGGGCGACGCCGTGACGGTCGACTACTACGGCCGGGCGCAGCACAGCGCGACACCGACGCCGACGCCGACCCCGACGCCCACCCGTTCGAGCGCGCCGTCGACCGCGACGACCACCCCCACGACCGGCGCCACCACGGGCAGCGCGAGCACGACCCCGGCGGACACCACCAGCGGCGCGAGCGGGACCAGCAGCACGAACAGCAGCAACAGCACGGGAGCCAGCTGATGGATCAGCCAGAGCCCACCATCGTCGGTGGCCGTTACGAGCTCGGCGAGCTCCTCGGACGCGGCGGGATGGCCGAGGTGCGCAAGGGCACCGACACCCGTCTGGGCCGCATCGTCGCGGTCAAGCGGCTGCGCACGGACCTGGCCAGCGACACGACCTTCCAGGCCCGCTTCCGTCGCGAGGCGCAGTCCTCGGCCTCGCTCAACCACCCCTCGATCGTGTCGGTCTACGACACCGGGGAGGAGCACACCCCCGAGGGGATCTCGCAGCCCTACATCGTGATGGAGTACGTCGCCGGCCGCACGTTGCGCGACATCCTGCGGGAGGGTCGCAAGATCCTGCCCGAGCGGGCCCTGGAGATCAGCTCCGACGTGCTCTCCGCGCTCGACTACAGCCACCGCGCCGGCATCATCCACCGCGACATCAAGCCCGGCAACGTGATGCTCACGCCCAGCGGTGATGTGAAGGTGATGGACTTCGGCATCGCGCGCGCTGTCTCCGACGCGCACTCGACGATGACGCAGACGGCCGCCGTCGTGGGCACCGCGCAGTACCTCTCCCCCGAGCAGGCCCGCGGTGAGACGGTCGACTCGCGCTCCGACGTCTACAGCGCCGGCTGCCTGCTCTACGAGCTCCTCACCGGCCGGCCACCCTTCGTCGGGGACTCCCCCGTCGCGGTGGCCTACCAGCATGTCCGCGAGCAGGCGCCCCCGCCGTCCTCGCACGACCCGGCGTTGCCGGCGGCGGTGGACGCGATCGTGATGAAGTCGCTGGCCAAGCGCGTCGAGGACCGCTACCAGTCGGCCGCGGCGATGCGCACCGACATCGAGCGCTACCTCGCCGGCCGCCCGGTCGACGCGGTCGCTCCGGTGGTCGCCCCCGAGCCCGGGCCCTCGACCGCCCAGACCCAGGTCGTGGGCAGCCCGACCGCCGCCGTACCACTGGCGAGGGTCGAGGAGGAGCCCGAGCGGACGGGGCCGCGCACGGGGCTGCTGATCGGCCTCGCGCTGCTGGTGCTCGGCGTCATCGCCGCCGGCGCGTTCCTCCTGCCGCACCTGTTCAGCAGCGCCCCCAACCAGGTCGCGGTGCCCAACGTCATCGGCAAGACGCAGGACCAGGCCCGCCAGCTGATCGGCAGTGCCGGCCTCGAGGTCGGCGACGTCACCTACCGCCCTGACGACACCGCACCGGCCGACACCGTCCTCAAGCAGGACCCGCTCGGTGGCGTGGGCGCCTACGTCAATCCCGGGACCATGGTGAACCTCATCCTCTCCTCCGGGAAGCCGGACGTGACGATCCAGCAGGTCGCCGGGATGTCCTACAAGGACGCCAAGACGCTGCTCACCGGCGCCGGGCTGGTGGTCAAGCGCAACGACGTGGAGTCCGACCAGCCCAAGGGCCAGGTCCTCTCGGCCAACCCCGCCGCCGGCACGACCGTCGCGAGCGGCACCACCGTGATCCTCGACGTGGCCAAGGGACCGAAGTCCGTGCCGAGCGTCGTCGGGATGACCCAGGACCAGGCCGAGCAGATCATCCGGGCCGCCGGGTTCCAGCCCGTCGAGACCGACGACAACACCTCCACCGAGACCGCCGGCACCGTCACGAAGCAGTCGCCGCCCAACGGGACGCCGCTCAAGCAGGGGTCGCAGGTGGTGATCTGGGTGTCGACGTACACGCCCGCACCGGCGTCGAGCGCGCCGGCCTGTGCCGCGCCGGTCACCCTGCCGGACGGCAGCCAGTCGTGTCCGCCGACCTCCGGCGACACCACGCTGCCGATTCCGGGCCAGTGACCCGCTCGCCGGCTCCTAGGAGCCGGCGAGCGGCTTGGCGTAGGTGAGGTCGAGCAGACCCCGGTACGCGGGCGCCTTCACCTCGCGCTCGGCCTGCACGTGCCAGCCGATCCCGATCCGGGGATCCGCGGCCTGCTGCTGGTAGATGCGCAGGTAGTTGCTGGCCGCAATGGCGTCCAGCAGCGCACCAGGGTCACCGACCGCCTGGATCGTGTAGGGCTGCGGGTAGGGCACGCCTTGAAGCGTGACGGTGCTGCCGGAGCACTTGATCCCGGTGGTGGTGATGATCCGCTGACCCTGGATCGTCACGGCGCTCGCCCCGCCGAGCCACAACGCGTTCACCACCGCCTGGATGTCCTGCTGGTGCACGACGAGCAGGTTCGGGTTGAGCGTCGTCTTCTCCGCCAGATCACGCGGGGCGTCCGTGAGCGTGACGCTGAGACCCTCACCGGTGATCGGCGTCAGGCCCGCTGCCGGCTTGAGCCGGTCGACCTGCTCCTGCTCCTTCTGCACCGTGGCGTCCGGGACGGCGTTGGTCAGGGCCGACACCTGCTTCTGCAGGGCCGAGACCTGCCCCTCGAGGTTCTTGTACGACGAGGCCTCGCTGCCCACCAGCGTGGCCAGGTCGGTGTAGCGCCCGGGTCGCAGGTCGGTGCCCTGACTGTTGACGGCGCTCACCACGAACAGCGACCCGCACAGGAGCACCACGACCGGCGTGCCGATGCGCCACCACGTCCACCGACGTCGCGGGCGAGGCGTCTGCTCGGGGCTCGCGTGGGTTCCGCTGGTCACGGCGACTAGGCTACGCGGCGACCCACGACCCAGGCAGCGAACAAGGAGCAGCACCCGTGGCCAAGCTGAAGCTGAGGCAGAACTCGCTGATCGGAGACCGCCTGCCGGTCTTCACCGTGCGGTTCATCGTCGCGCTCGCCCTGATCGTCCTGGGCCTGGCGTGGATCGTCTACTACTACTGGGGCGCGCGCCCCGGCCTGTCGGGGAAGCACCACGGCATCAGGTTCATCAGCGACCTCGAGGGCTGGAACTACCTGATCGGCTTCGTCCTGCTCTTCCTCGGCCTGATCGTCTCGGCCCATCCGTCCACGCCGCTGGGCCGCGGCCGCGGCGTGGTGGTCGGCATGCTCGGGTGCTTCCTGATCGGGCTGGTGTGGATCTGCGTGTTCTACATCTGGTCCAACAGCCTCGACTCGGTGTGGGTGTTCAACGACCTGGGGCAGAAGAACCTGCTGGTCGGGATCGGCTTCATGGCGGTGGGGTTCGCGTTCGCGACCCGCTGGGAGTGAGGCGCTCCCCTTCGAGCACCGATGCGCCGGCGTCCCAGGAGGACGCCGGCGCATCTGTCCTTGGTGTCGATCCGACCAGGGTTTCTGCACAGCTGGGGACAATCCTGTGGACGAATCACACCCGTGTAATTCTCCACAGCCGCCTCCACAGCTGTGGACGGCTCAGGCCAGTTGCAGGGTGCGCACCACGACGGTGACGACCACGATCGCGAGCACCGTGGCGAGGCCACCCGCCTGCACCGCCGTACGTCGGGCCCGGGGCGCCAGCAGCAGCACCGCAGCGGTGGCGGAGCCGCCCAGGAAACCGCCGAGGTGCGCCTGCCAGCTGATCCCGGGCATGGCGAAGCTGTAGGCGAAGCTGATCGCGAGCCACACCAGCATTCCGGGCACGTCGAGACGCGACCGGATGGCCAGCACCAGGAACGCCCCCATCAGCCCGAAGACCGCTCCGGAGGCACCGATCGTCGACCCGTCCGCCGGCCCGATGGCGTACACCATCGCCGAGCCGGCCAGACCCGAGAGCACGTAGAGCGCGAGGAACCTGGCGCGGCCCAGGACCCGCTCGAGCTGCGGTCCCAGGATGAAGAGGTTGAGCACGTTGAAGAAGATGTGCGCCACCGTCACCTGGGTGAACGTGCTGGTCAGCAGCTGCCACACCGCACCGTCGGACACGCCGGGGACCCAGCGGGCATTGGCCGCCAGATCGCAGAGCCGGTGGCCGGCCCCCGGGAAGTAGCCGCCGCCGTCCGCGGCGTCGCAGCGGCCGCGCGGGGAGAGTGCCAGCCAGCCGAGCAGCCGGCTGCTCTGGCCGCCGGTGGCGTTGATCGCCAGCCACACCGCGACGTTGATCGCGATGAGGGCGATGGAGGTGCCCATGGCGTTCGAGGGGATCAGCCCGCCGTACGCGGTGCGGGGGCTGCGCTGCGAGCGCCGGCCCTGTGCCAGGCACTCCGGGCACTGGAACCCGACGGCGGCAGGCGTCATGCACTCGGGGCAGATGGGTCGCTCACAGCGCTGGCAGCGGATGTGAGACTCGCGCCCGGGGTGCCGGTAGCAGACGGGCACCCCGGGCGCGTCGGTCTCGGTCATCGGTGATCGAGCTGTCGGTGATCGAGCTGTCGGTGATCGAGCTTGTCGAGATCAGACGATCTCGACCGAGTCGATGACCACGGCGTCCTTCGGCCGGTCCATCGGGCCGGTCGGGCTGGTGGCGATCGCGTCGACCACGTCACGCGAGGGCTGGTCGGCGACCTCGCCGAAGATCGTGTGCTTGAAGTTCAGCCACGACGTCGGCGCCACGGTGATGAAGAACTGCGAGCCGTTGGTGCCCGGGCCGGCGTTGGCCATCGCGAGCAGGTACGGCTTGTCGAAGACCAGCTCGGGGTGCGGCTCGTCCTTGAACGTGTAGCCCGGGCCGCCGGTGCCGGTGCCGAGCGGGCAGCCGCCCTGGATCATGAAGCCGTCGATGACGCGGTGGAAGCCGAGGCCGTCGTAGAACGGGCCGGTCTTGCCGTTGCCGGCGTCGTAGCTCTTCTCGCCCTTCGCCAGGCCGACGAAGTTCGCCACCGTCTCGGGAGCGTGGTTCGGGAACAGGTTGATCGTGATGTCGCCCTTGTTCGTGTGGAGGATGGCCTGCTGGTCCGCCATGGGACTGCCTTTCACGTCGTACGTCGGATGTCCGACGACGATCCTCCCACGCGGGCGGTGATCAGCCCGCGACGACCTCGGGGTGCTCGCGCTTGAACCGGGTCACCACGACGTGCTCGACGAAGAACATCAGCAGCGGCACCAGACCGGCCAGCAGCATCAGCACGAAGTACTGGATCGTCCAGCCTGCCCGGCGGCTCAGGATGAAGGCAACCACGAGGTAGGCGATGTAGAACCAGCCGTGCAGGATCCACACCAGCCCGAGCGGGTGGCCGATCTTGTAGGCGGTGGAGGCCTGCGAGACGTCGTACATCGTCAAGCTCTCGATCGAGCCGGTCAGCAGGACGGACGCGACGCCGATCAGCAGCAGGACGCCGACCGTGAGCGCGAGGATCCGGTAGGCGTTGAAGAGCTTGGTCACGAGCCAGAGGGTACGGCGTCCTCCTGAGCGTCCGCGTCCAGGTCCTCTGCAGTCGGCCGCGACGTGGCGTCGCGCACATGGCGCCACCAGACGTAGACCGCGAGGCCGGCGAAGATCCACCACTCCAGCGCGTAGAGGAGGTTGCGCAGGCCGGTGGTGAAGCTGGCCTGCGGGGTGCTGTTCGGCTGGGCCGCGGCAAGGCCCGCGGTGCCGTCGTTGAGCGGCGCATCGGCCGCCGGCCAGCCGGGGTCGCGGTCGGCCACGACCGCATAGCCGCTGTAGAGGTCCTGATGCACGTGGTTCATCGCATCGGAGATCGCCAGCTCCGGCAGGATGTCGTCGCGGGGGTCCGGGTCGGTGAGACCGCCGTCCTCCGGCGGCTCCAGCCAGCCGACCAGCCGCGCCGGCCCGCTCGGAGGCGCGGGGGCGTCGCGCGGAGCGCGCACCCAGCCACGCACGACGTACATCGCGGGGGCGGTGTCGCTGCTGCCGATCGCCAGGGGCGTGGCGACCCAGTAGCCGCCCTGATGGCCGCTGACGTAGACGGTGCCGGACGGCACCCAGACTCCCTGCAGGATGCTCGGCCGGCCGGTCTCGGCGCCCGGGAACGGGTCGTTGTTGCCCATCACGGTGCGCAGCGGCACCGGGGTGGCGTGGGCGAGCGCGGCGCTCTTGTCCGACTTGTGCCCCTCGGAGACCGTCCACTGCCACCAGCCGAGGAAGACGGTGGCGGCGACGGCGAGCACCATCAGGACGTGGGCCCCCCACAGGCGACGGCTCCACCAGGCGGTGGTGGGGTGCTCGGACACCCCGTCAGGGTACGGCTCAGCCTGCGCAGACAGCGAACGGGAGCTTGCGGCGCAGGGCCTGCTGGGCGGCGTCGACCGGGTCGGTCATGGTGAACCCGATCCGGCCGGTGCTGGGGTCGGCAGCGCCGTTGGTGTAGTCCGCGGCGAAGGTCGGCACCGTGCTGCCCAACCGCATCCGGGTGAAGAGGTCGTCGCGGCCCAGGCCGAGGTAGGCGGTGGCGATGCTCTGGCCGAAGCTGACCGCATAGGCGGTCAGGGGCTGGACGCGCTGGCCCTGCGTGTCCCCCGGCAGGCAGCCGCGCTCGAGGTACGTCGACTCCGCCACCGGCCCGACCAGGTCGGCGAGCTCGGTCCAGCGGCTGCTGCTCGCCGTAGGCGGGCTGCTCTCGGCCAGGTGGGCTGCCGTGTCGACGGTGGCACCCTTGAGCGGCCCGACACCGGCGGTGACGGCCTGCTGCACCGCGCTCATGTCCGTCACCGGGCTGAATGCGAGGACCCATCCGTCGGTGCCGCCCCCGGAGTAGTGCGCCTCCCAGGTCACGTCGTCGGGGTTGAAGCCCTTCAGCTGGCCGGCGTAGGGCCGCAGCATGCCGGTGCTCAGCAGCGGCGAGTGCTTGGTCGCCTGCTTCCAGAACCCCTTGTCGCCCGGGCTCGCGCCGTACTGCGCGCGCACCTGGTCGAAGTCGGTCACGGTCAGCGTCGTGGCTGCGCTCGGCACCAGGCGCAGTACCGCCTGCGCGGGCGGCAGCTTGGTGTCGAACACCGGGCTGGGACTCGCGCTCTGCGTGGGCCGTCGTACCTGGGTGGCATCGCCGTGCTTGCCGCATCCGCTCGCGGCCAGCACCGCGGCCAGGACGAGCGGGATGCCCCACCGCTTGGTCATGGGGTCACCATAGCCGCGAACCGACCCGGGCGATCGATGCGACTCGCTAGCCAAATCTAGGGCTCGACCTAGAAAGACGGATACGGTCCGATCGTGGACCCGATCAGGAACCCGTACGCCCCCGGCGCCGGCCAGCGACCGCCCGAGCTCGCCGGTCGCGACGACCAGCTCCGGGCGTTCGACGTGGTGCTCGAGCGGGTCGCCCGCGGGCGACCCGAGCGTTCGCTGGTCCTGACCGGCCTGCGCGGTGTGGGGAAGACCGTCCTGCTCAACGCGTGCCGGTCGATGGCGGTGCGGAAGGGGTGGGGCACCGGCAAGCTCGAGGCACGTCCCGACCAGTCCCTGCGCCGGCCGCTCGCCGGGGCCCTGCACCAGGCGGTGCGCGAGCTCGGCCATCCCTCCCAGGACGCCGTCGACCACGCGCTCGGCGTGATCCGCGGCTTCGTCCAGCGCGAGGCCGGACCCAACGCGAAGCTGCGCGAGCAGTGGTCCCCCGGCATCGAGGTGCCGGTGGTGCGCGGCCGCGCCGACTCCGGCGACATCGAGATCGACCTGGTCGAGCTGCTCAGCGACATCGGCGGCCTGGCCGCCGACGTCGGCAAGGGCGTCGGCGTGTTCATCGACGAGATGCAGGACCTCGGCCCGGACGACGTGTCAGCCCTCTGCGCCGCGTGCCACGAGTTGAGCCAGTCGGGGCTGCCGCTCATCGTGGTCGGTGCGGGGCTGCCCCACCTGCCCGCCGTACTGTCGGCGAGCAAGTCCTACTCCGAGCGCCTGTTCTCCTATCAGCGCATCGACCGGCTCACCCGCGAGGCGGCCGACCGGGCGCTCCAGGCGCCCGCCGCGGACGAGGACGCCGCCTTCGAGGACGGCGCGCTGGAGTCGATGTACGCCGCCACCGGCGGCTACCCCTACTTCATCCAGGCCTATGGCAAGGCCGTGTGGGACCTCGCGCCCAGCTCCCCGATCAGCGCCGACGATGTCGCGGTGGCAGCGCCGGAGGCGGAGCGCGAGCTGGCGGTCGGCTTCTTCGGCTCCCGCTACGAGCGCGCCACCCCGGCCGAGCGCGACTACCTGCGCGCGATGGCCGATGCGGCGACCGAGCTCGGTGACGACGCGGACGCGGTCGGGTCGGTCGCGACCTCGGACGTGGCCGCGGTGCTCGGCAAGAAGCCGCAGTCCCTCTCGCCGGCGCGCGACGCCCTGCTGAAGAAGGGCCTGATCTACTCCGGCGAGCGGGGCCGGATCGCGTTCACCGTCCCGCACTTCGGGCGCTACCTGCGCCAGCAGGGCTGAGCCGCTACTTCGACGGCTGCGGCACGTTGACCCGCTGGCAGCTGATCTTCGGGTCCACGCCGACGTAGTTCAGCGGCCCGGCCACGATGGTGACAGCGGCGCTCGCGGTCTTGTTGCAGTTCTCGACCTCGTGCTTGCCGCCGAAGTAGCCCCGCTGGAACGCGGCGAGCACTCCGATCAGCAGCCAGATCACGACGACGACCCCGCCGATGCTGCGCATGTCCGACCTCCCTGCGACGAGACGAGATACCCCCACCGGTTCCCGGTCGCGCGGGGCGCCATGCCTGGTCAGCGGCCGTCGAGGACGAGCTCCAGCAGTCGGCGGGTACGCCGGTACACGCCCGGGTCCTCGCTCTCCCGGGGGCCTGCGACATTGAGCGTGATCGCGGCGCCCGGCAGCCGGGCGAGCCAGCTGAGCACCGCGCCCAGGTCGTCGGCCGTCAGCACCGGTCGGCCGAGCTCATCGGCGACGGCCAACGCCAGCGCGGTGCCGCCCGACGCGCCTTCGTTGCCCGGGATGACGAGGGTCGCGTCGCTGTCGCGAACGTTGAGCCGGGTCCGCGTCGCCGGGTCGGCCGAGTCCGTCTCGCGCAGGAGCGGGTAGGTGGCGAGCAGCCCGGGCCGGGCCGGGTGGTCCTCGGCCCAGCCGCCGCGAGGACACCATCCGCCGTACTCCAGGCCGAGGGCGACCGCGACATCGAGCGCGGCGCGGTCGGCCCCGGTCTGCCCGCCGGAGACCAGGCGGGCGAGGTGAGCTGCCACGGGACCAGTCAAGCCCAGTCGGCCCCCGTCGGACACTGACTTCCGAGTAACCCGCGCGGCGATGGAGAGTGCCGCTATGAGCACCCAGAAGGCCACCCCCTCGTCGTACTCCATCACGCTCCGGCTGCACACCGCTCCCGACCACGGCGTGGTCGGCGCCGTGGCGACAGCGATCGCCGAGGCGGGCGGCGTCGTGACCGCCATCGACGTCACCGACTCCAGCCACGAGCGACTGGTCGTCGACGTCACCTGCTCGGCCGTCGACGCCGGGCACGCGGCCGACCTGGAGACGGTCGTGGGCCAGGTCGCGGGCGTGACGGTGCACAAGGTGTCGGACCGGACGTTCCTGCTCCACCTCGGTGGGAAGATCGAGGTCTCCTCGAAGGTCCCGCTCAAGACCCGCGACGACCTCTCGCTCGCCTACACCCCCGGCGTCGGCCGGGTCAGCCGCGCGCTCGCCGACCACCCCGAGGACGTGCGCCGGCTCACCATCAAGGGCAACGCCGTCGCGGTCGTCACCGACGGCTCGGCCGTGCTCGGTCTCGGCAACATCGGCCCCGGTGCCGCGCTGCCGGTGATGGAGGGCAAGGCGGCGCTGTTCAAGCGGTTCGGCGGCATCGACGCGTGGCCGATCTGCCTCGACACCCAGGACACCGACGAGATCGTGCGCGCGGTCGAGCTGATCGCACCCGGGTTCGGCGGCATCAACCTCGAGGACATCGCCGCGCCGCGATGCTTCGAGATCGAGGCCCGGCTGCGCGAGCGGCTCGACATCCCGGTCTTCCACGACGACCAGCACGGCACCGCCATCGTCGTACTCGCCGGCCTCACGAACGCGCTGCGCGTGGTCGGCAAGCAGTTGGAGCAGGTCAAGGTCGTGGTCTCGGGTGCAGGCGCCGCCGGTACGGCGATCGTGCGACTGCTGCTCGCCGCGGGTGTCACCGACGTGGTGGTCTCCGACCGCGCCGGCTGCCTGGTCGACGGCGACGCAAGCCTGTCCCCCGCGCACGCCGAGCTCGCCTCGGAGACCAACCCGCGTGGCGTGTCGGGCACGCTGCGCGACGCGCTGCAGGGCGCCGACGTCTTCATCGGTGTCTCCGCCCCGGGCGTGCTCGCCCCGGAGTGGATCACCGAGATGGCGACCGACCCGGTCATCTTCGCGATGGCCAACCCCGACCCCGAGATCGATCCGGCCCAGGCCGCCGTCCACGCCGCGGTGGTCGCCTCCGGCCGCTCCGACTACCCCAACCAGATCAACAACGTGCTCGCCTTCCCCGGCGTCTTCCGCGGCCTGCTCGACGCCCGCGCCGACCAGGTCACCGTCGAGATGATGCTGCGGGCCGCGCGGGCGATCGCGCGGGTGGTGAGCGACGAGGAGCTCAACCCGTCCTACATCATCCCGACCGTCTTCCACCCCGAGGTGCACACCGCCGTGGCGAGTGCCATCGCCGGCACCGACGAGATGCGACGCTGACCCTGCTCCACCCTTTCGCAACCATCACCCAAGGAGAACGCGTGACCACCCCCGCCACCGCCGACAGCGTCGTCGGCACCGGCACCACCCGCACCGAGCACGACCTGCTCGGCGATCTCGACGTCCCGGCCGAGGCCTACTGGGGCGTGCACACGGCCCGCGCCGTCGAGAACTTCCCGATCACCGGCACCACCATCGCCTCCTACCCCCACCTCATCACCGCGCTCGCCGCGGTCAAGGAGGCCGCTGCCCGGGCCAACGCCGACCTGGGGCTGCTGCCGGCCGACCTTGCCGAGGTGATCGTGATGGCGTGCCGCGAGATCCGTGCCGGTGCGCTGCACGACCAGTTCGTGGTCGACGTCATCCAGGGCGGCGCCGGCACCTCGACGAACATGAACGCCAACGAGGTCATCGCCAACCGCGCGCTCGAGCTGCTCGGCCACCCCAAGGGCGACTACCAGCACCTGCACCCCAACGAGCACGTCAACCTCAGCCAGTCCACCAACGACGCCTACCCGACCGCTGTCAACGTCGCCACGATCGTCGCGGTCGCCGACCTGGCCGAGGCGATGGCGTATCTGGAGGACGCGTTCGCGGCGAAGGCCGAGGAGTTCGCCGGGGTGCTGAAGATGGGTCGCACCCAGCTGCAGGACGCCGTACCGATGACGGTGGGGCAGGAGTTCCGCACCTACGCGGTGATGCTCGGTGAGGACCGGCTGCGGCTGCAGGAGGCCGTCGCACTCCTGCACGAGATCAACCTCGGTGCGACGGCGATCGGGACCGGCCTCAACGCCCCGCCGGGATACGCCGAGGCGGCCCGCGCGCACCTCGCCGAGATCACCGGACTCCCGCTGGTCACCGCCGCCGACCTCATCGAGGCCACCCAGGACTGCGGCGCCTTCGTGCACCTCTCCGGCGTCCTGAAGCGGGTCGCGGTCAAGCTCTCCAAGACCTGCAACGACCTGCGGCTGCTGTCGTCGGGTCCGCGCGCCGGCTTCGGCGAGCTCAACCTGCCACCGCGCCAGGCCGGGTCCTCGATCATGCCCGGCAAGGTGAACCCGGTGATCCCCGAGGCCGTCAACCAGGTCGCGTTCGAGGTGATCGGCAACGACGTCACGATCACGATGGCCGCCGAGGCCGGGCAGCTGCAGCTCAACGCGTTCGAGCCGGTCATCCTGCACTCGCTGGTCACCTCGATCACCCACCTCACCGCCGCCTGCCGGATGCTCGCCGACCGTTGCGTACGCGGCATCACGGTGAACGAGACGGTGACCCGGGGCTACGTCGAGCGCTCGATCGGTCTCGTGACGGCGCTGAACCCGCACATCGGGTACGTCGCCGCCACGGCCATCGCCCAGGAGGCGCTGGCGTCGGGCCGCGGGGTCGCCGAGCTCGTCCTCGAGCGCGGCCTGGTCTCGGCCGAGCGGCTCGCCGAGCTGCTGCGGCCGGAGTTCCTGGCCCACCCGCCGACACGCTGACCGCACCGAGGCAGCCCGAAGCAGCCGGAACAGCCCGGAACAGCACCGAAGGGACCGCAGGGCGACCTGCGGTCCTTTCGCTTGCCGCGTGGGCAGCCGCCGCGCGGCTAGGGTCGGCGTACGCAAGATGTGTCGCGACGGATGGAGGTGTGGTGAGCGAGCGTTCGCCGTTGGTGCGTCCCGATGGCTCTCCCGTGCGTGTCCTGGTCGTGGAGGACGAGGACACCCTCTCCGAGCTGCTCTCGATGGCGTTCCGCTACGAGGGCTGGGAGGTGCAGACGGTGGCTGACGGCCCGGCAGCGGTCAGGGCGGCCCGCGAGTTCCGGCCCGATGTCGCGGTCCTGGACGTGATGCTGCCCGGCTTCGACGGCCTGGAGGTGCTCAAGCGGATGCGAGCCGAGACCATCGCCGCGCCCGTGCTGTTCCTCTCCGCCAAGGACGCCGTCCAGGACCGCATCGCCGGCCTCGCGGCCGGTGCCGACGACTACGTCACCAAGCCGTTCAGCCTCGAGGAGGTGGTGACCAGGGTCCGGGGCATGTTGCGTCGTGTCGCGGGCGCCGCGGCCGACGACCGCAGCCTCCTCGTCGTCGGCGACCTCTCACTCGACACCGACACCCGCGAGGTCACCCGCGCCGGCGACCCGATCGAGCTGACCGCCACCGAGTTCGAGGTGCTGCGCTACCTGATGCAGAACCCGCGTCGCGTCTTATCGAAGGCGCAGCTGCTGGAGCACGTATGGCACTACGACTTCGGCGGACAGACCAACGTGGTGGAGCTCTACATCTCCTACCTGCGCCGCAAGGTCGACGCCGGGCGCTCGCCGATGATCCACACCGTGCGCGCCGTCGGCTACGTGCTCAGGCCGGCCGAGTGATGAGCGCCCGATGATGAGGGCCCGATGATGGGGACCGATGATGCGGACCGCGTCGTGAGCGCGGAGGCCCGGCAGGCACCCTCCGGGCGACGCCGGCGATCACTGCGCGTGCGCCTGGTGATCGTGCTGGTCACCCTGCTCGCGCTTGTCTCGGTGCTCGTCGGCGTGATCACCGCGCTGGCGCTGCGGGGCTTCCTCGTCGACCGACTCGATGCCTCGCTGGCCGCCGCCGGCAACCGGTCCGCCGAGGCCGGGCAGCCACCCCCGGGCGGTGGCACCGCCATCGAGCCGAAGGGCAACCAGTTCCTGCTGGCTCCGGGTCAGGCTTCGGGGACTCTGGGCGCGCGGCTCTCCAGCGGCAAGGTCGACCAGGCCGGCGTCCTGCGCGACGACGGGTCGATCAAGAACCTCTCCTCGGCCTCGGTGAGCTCGCTGCTCGACGTACCGACCGATCGACGGCCGCACACCGTGCAGGTGGGGAAGCTGGGCGAGTTCCGGGTGCTGGCGACCCGGACCTCATCGGGGGACGTGCTCGTGACCGGACTGCCGATGGCCGACGTCGACCGGGTGGTGTGGCGACTGATCGCGCTCGAGCTCGCGGTCGCAGCGGTCGCGATCGTGCTCGCCACGGTCGCGGGCGTGGTGATCGTACGGCGCACCCTGCGCCCACTGCAGCGCGTCGCGCAGACGGCGGAGCGGGTCAGCGAGCTGCCGCTGTCACGCGGAGAGGTCGCGATCGGCGAGCGCATCGGGCAGCGCGAGGTCGACGACCGCACCGAGGTCGGCCAGGTCGCCGGCTCGGTGAACCGGCTCCTGGACCACGTCGCCGCTGCCCTGAACGCCCGGCACGAGAGCGAGAGCCGGGTGCGACAGTTCGTGGCGGACGCGAGCCACGAGCTGCGCACCCCGCTCGCCGCGATCCGGGGGTACGCCGAGCTGACCCGACACCTGCGCGACGACGCCCCGGCAGAGATCGCCTATGCGATGCAGCGGGTCGAGGCCGAGACCGCCCGGATGACCGCGATGGTCGAGGACCTGCTGTTGCTCGCCCGCCTCGACGCCGGCCCCGAGCTCGCCAGCGCCCCGGTCGACCTGACCCACCTCCTGCTGGACGTCGTCAGCGACGGCGCCGCCAGCGGACCCGACCACCAGTGGCGCACCAAGCTCCCCGACACCCCTGTCATCGTCATCGGCGACGCCCACAGGCTGCACCAGATCTTCGCCAACCTGCTCGCCAACGCCCGGGTCCACACCCCGGCGGGAACCACCGTGACGGTGAGCCTGAGCGCCAGCACCTCGACCGCCGTGGTGACCGTCCTCGACGACGGCCCGGGCATCCCTGAGGACGTCCTGGGCACCGTGTTCGAGCGGTTCACCCGCGTGGAGTCGTCACGCAGCCGCACCAGCGGGAGCACCGGCCTCGGGCTCGCCATCGTGCGCGCCATCGTCGAGGCCCATCACGGCAGCGTCCAGGTCACGAGCAGGCCGGGCCAGACCGCGTTCGTGGTGCGGCTGCCCCTGTCCTCCGTGGCCTAGCCGCCTGCGGCAGCACCGGTCCGCCGCGGTCGCCGGCCCCCTCGCGACGTTCATACGGTTTCGATAAGTTCGCGACACGGCCGCGATAAGGCCCGCCCCGAGTCTCGGGGCATGACCTTGACAACAGCGCCGGTGAGGACGCCCGGCACCAGCCCCGCAACCGCCCCCACGCCGTACGGACCGCCGGTCCTCGACGTGGTCATCCCCGTCTACAACGAGCAGGCCGCCCTCGAGCGCTCGGTCCGGCGCCTGCACGATCACCTGACCGAGCACTTCCCCTACTCCTTCCGCATCACCGTCGCCGACAACGCGAGCACCGACGCCACGCTCGCGATCGCCGACACCCTTCAGGCCGCGTTGGAGGACGTCCGCGTCGTCCACCTCGACCAGAAGGGACGCGGCCGCGCTCTCCAGGCAGCCTGGAGCTCCTCGGACGCGGCCGTGCTCGCCTACATGGACGTCGACCTGTCCACCGACCTCAACGCCGTGCTGCCGCTGGTCGCACCGCTGGTCTCGGGACACTCCGACCTCGCCATCGGCACCCGGCTCGCCCGCAGCTCCCGCGTCGTGCGGGGCCCCAAGCGGGAGTTCATCTCACGCAACTACAACTTCATCCTCCGCCGTACGCTCGCCGCCCGCTTCTCCGATGCCCAGTGCGGCTTCAAGGCGATCCGGTCCGACGTCGCCGAGCTGCTGCTGCCGATGATCGAGGACACCGGCTGGTTCTTCGACACCGAGCTGCTGGTGCTCGCGGAGCGAGCCGGCCTGCGCATCGCCGAGGTGCCGGTGGACTGGGTCGACGACCCGGACAGCCGCGTCGACATCATCGCGACAGCGGTGGCGGACCTGAAGGGCGTCGCGCGACTCGGCCGAGCGCTGACCACGGGCGCACTGCCACTGGAGGAGATCCGCACCCGGATCGGGCGGCAGCCGCTGACCGATGGCGAGCACGCGCGCGCCGGCGGCTCGTCCACGATGGGACAGGCGATGCGCTTCGCCGGGATCGGCGTGGTCAGCACCATCGCCTATCTGCTGCTGTTCACGCTGTTGCGCTCCGCGCTCGGCGCCCAGTCGGCGAACCTGGTGGCGCTGCTGCTCACCGCGCTCGCCAACACCGCGGCGAATCGACGCCTGACGTTCGGGCTCGCCGGGCGCACCAGCGCCGAGGACCACCTGCGCGGCCTCGTCGTCTTCGGCATCGGCCTGGTGCTCACCTCGGGATCGCTGAGCCTGCTGCACAGCTTCGACCCCGACCCGGGGCGGTGGCTGGAACTCGGCGCGCTCTTCATCGGCAGCGCCACCGCCACGCTGGTGCGCTTCTTCGCCTTCCGTCTCTGGATCTTCCCCTCGCGCACCGCCCCCGCCTGACCCCGACCTTCCTCCACCCATCCCGACCGATCAGCGCCCGACCGCGAGAAATGAGTCACCGTGACCACTCTCCTGCACCCGCCCGCGTCGTACACCGACGACGCCCTACCCCCGCTGCCTCCCGAGCGCAGCTTCCTCGGCCGGCTCGTCCGTGGCCGCCACGAGGACCCGTCATGGGCACGCCCCGCGCTGCTCCTGCTGCTCCTGGCCACCGGCGTCCTCTACGTGTGGGACTTGTCGGCCAGCGGCTACGCCAACAGCTTCTACGCCGCTGCCACCCAGGCCGGCTCACAGAGTTGGAAGGCCTGGTTCTTCGGCTCCCTGGACGCCGCGAACTCGATCACGGTCGACAAGCCGCCGGCGTCGTTGTGGGTCACCGGTCTCTCGGCACGCATCTTCGGCTTCAACAGCTGGAGCCTCCTGGTGCCGCAGGCACTCGAGGGCGTGGCAGCCGTCGGCCTGCTGTACGGCGCCGTACGTCGCATGTCGGGTCATCTCGCCGGCATCTGCGCCGGCGTGGCCTTCGCGCTGACCCCGGCCGCGGCGCTGATCTTCCGCTTCGACAACCCCGACGCGCTGCTCGTCCTGCTCCTCGTCGCCGGTGCCTACGGCGTGGTCCGGGCGCTTGAGCAGGGGCGGACGAAGTGGCTGGTCATGGCCGGCACCGCCCTCGGCTTCGCCTTCCTCACCAAGATGCTGCAGGGCTTCCTGGTGCTGCCGGCCTTCGCGTTGGTCTACCTGATCGCCGCTCCGACGCCCGTACGCCGCCGGCTGGTCCAGCTCGGTGCTGCCGGTCTCGCACTGCTCGTCTCGGCGGGGTGGTGGGTCGCGGTCGTTGGCCTGTGGCCGGCCTCGGCCCGCCCCTACATCGGGGGTTCGACCAACAACAGCGTGCTCAACCTGGTCTTCGGCTACAACGGCCTGGGCCGGCTCTTCGGCCAGGGCGGTGCCGGCGGCGGCACCAGCAGCGGCACCGCAGGCTCCAGCTTCGGCGGCGCCACCGGGCTGAACAGGCTCTTCAGCAGCGAGATGGGCAACGAGATCTCCTGGCTGCTGCCGGCCGCCGGCGTCGCCCTCATCGGAGGCATCTGGGCCACCCGGGGCCGACCCCGCACCGACCGGACCCGCGCGGCGCTGCTGCTCTGGGCCGGCTGGATCCTGGTCACCGGGCTGGTCTTCAGCTACATGAGCGGCGTCATCCACCCCTACTACACCGTCGCGCTGGCCCCGGCCATCGCCGCACTCGTCGCCACCGGCGCTCGCGCCCTGTGGCTGCGTCGCGAGGAGCTCGTCGCCCGCATCGGCCTCGCCGCCATGGTCGTGGCTGCCGCCGGGTGGAGCGTGGTCCTGCTCGAGCGGGTCTCCTCCTGGCACCCCGAGCTGCGCTACGCCATCGTCGTACTCGGCCTCATCTCGGCCGTGGGCATGCTCATCCCGCCGCGACGCCTCGGCAAGGCAGCGGCCGGCGTCCTGGCCGCCGCGATCATCAGCGGCCTGCTCGGCACCGGCTCCTTCGCGGTGGCCACCGCCGCCTCGCCCCACACCGGCAGCATCCCGTCGGTGGGTCCTGCGGTCGCCGGCTCCTCCACGTCGAGCATGGGCGGCGGCATGGGCGGCGGCATGGGTGGGGGCCAGAGCGGCACCAAGCCCACCGGTACGCCGCCGGGCATGAGCTCGAACAGCTCCTCCAGCACGTCCAGCTCGAGCACCTCCAGCACCACCAGCTCCAGCACCTCCACCTCCAGTTCGAGCACCACCAGCTCCAGCACCTCGGCGTCGTCCGCTTCGGAGGACGCGCAGAGCAGCCCGGGGGGCGCAATGACGACCAGCAAGGCGCTCACCGCGGCTCTCAAGGCGACCACCACCACGTGGGCGGCCGCGACCGACGGCGACAGCTCCGCGGCGGAGCTGGAGCTGGCGAGCGGCAAGTCGGTGATGGCGATCGGCGGATGGAGCGGCACCGACAACTCCCCGACCCTGGCCCAGTTCAAGGCGTACGTCGCCGCCGGGAAGATCCACTACTACATCGCCGGCAACAGCATGGGCGGCGGCGGCCAGAGCAGTGGGTCGAGCTCGCAGATCGCGGCCTGGGTCAAGGCCCACTTCACTGCAACCACGATCGGAGGGACAACGGTCTACGACCTCACCACGACCACCAGCAGCTGAGGAGCGGATCCCGGGGCGGCGTCGATGTCGGCGCCGCCCCGCACCGCGTCCGAATGCAGTTCTGGCGGAGGCGCGGTCGTGCTTTCACCCGTGCCGATCAGCCGCCGGCCGTCGACGCCCTCGCCGTCACGGCCGGGTGCGGCTACCGCCGATCGCGATGGCGCAACCGTTGCAGGATCCGGCGGCGGACCACGACATCGCGGAGCCAGGCTGCCAGCGCCAGCAAGAGCAGCACGCTGACGACGTCCACGTGCCGGTCGGCAACGAACCCTCCCAGGATGAGGACGCAGAGGACGGGCGCTGCGATCAGGATGACGACATCGAAGAACCAGGTGACTGCCGCACTTGGCCCGTTGGACATGCTCCACACGTTATCGGCCCCAGCGCTCCCGACCACCCGCGTCAAGCACCAAGGCGACCGATCGCCATCACCTGGAAGGTGGAGACCCCCATGCCCATCGACTTCTTCACCACGGCCAAGGTCGTGGCGGGCTAGTCAATGACACGGCGCGAGGCAACGAACGCCGCTACGCCCGAGCCCATCAAGACCGGCCCGGCGACATTCGCGTTGTTTCGCGCTGAGCCGAGGGCAGCGTTAGCGATCAGTGCGGCAATGATCCACAGTCCGAAGCCGAAGATGAATCGCTTCACGGTACGGCGAAGGCTGCGGGGAGTTCGCTGCCGCTTCGCGGTTCTGGCTGGGCGGCTGCTCGAGCGAGCCCTGACCACGGGAGCTGGCGGGGGCAGCCTCGGCAGATCAACCGACGGGCCTGTCGCCGCGCGCGTGGACATGTCGAGCTCGAACCTGAGGTAGCTCAAGCCGTCTGGCGAGATCGCAGCGGGCCGACCCGCGATGAGAGCCACCAGGTCCGATACCGAGCACAGGGAGACCCCGTTGAGCGTCGTCCGTTCCGGTACTGCTTCCCCGGTGAAGCAGAGTACGGGGATCACAGCTGACGCCGGCAGCGACGGCGCGAGGGTTGCGATGGACTGAGCCGCAGCTCTCGCGGAGTCGACAGCGGCGTCGCGGCGATAGCCGTTCTGCCGCAAGATCCCGTCGCGTACCTGCAGCTGGCCGGACCAGTTCTTGGCGTCGATCACGAAGACGCCCCCCGGTCCGATCACCAGATGGTCGATGTTCGCTCGCTGACGACCCGGCCAATGCAGGTCATGGAAGACCGTCCACTCGGTCGGAAGTTGAGCGAGAGCCTCCTGGACGGCACGCTCGCCGGCCGCGCCCTTCTCCCACATCTCCGCCTTGCCGCTCGTGGCGCGCCGAGTCCACTCAGGCAACTCGACGAGTTCGGCAACGACACCCAGCGTTGGGTCCTCCGCGCACCATCGTGGCCACGACCCTCGAGTAGCCAGCATCAGCGGCGAGTCCAGCTCCTCGACGCCGAGACGCTTCGCAAGGTCCATCGCACGATCTCCGAGTCACGCGTAGGAGTCCGCCCAGCCGGCGCCAGCTACACCCGCGAGAGGCCAGCCGACACCACGAGCGGACCATCCACGGTGAGCCGCCGACGCCGGTCTGTCAACACCCGACTTTTCGCACATCGAGCTGCTCGGAGACAGTCGGTGCCAGTCGTGGACAACCGTGGACGACCGACACTCAAAAACGCATCGTGCTCATCTCAGCATGCGAACGAACCGTGGTGGCCGACTTCCTCAGAATGGAGCGGAAGACTTCTGCGTGTGCCGGCACGCCGGGAACCGTGTGCATCCATAGAACTCGCTGTACGGCCCTCGCCTCAGCACCAGCGACCCCCGCCCACAAGCGGGGCACACCACGACGGGCGCCGCGGTGCTGAGGGTCGAGGTCGTTAGCGCACCGTTCCGGAGTAGCTCGGTGACGAAGGGCGGCTCAGTCCCCGAAGCACAGACCCAGGTCTGGGTACGAGTCCTATCGGAAGTCGTGAACGCTCCCGTTGATTCCAGGATTCGGCCCCGAAGCGTCGGCGATCCCCTCTAGCCTGCCGGAGAGTAAAGAATCAGCCGCGTTGCAGGACAGCCAGGAGCAGGCATGTACAGCGACAACGAAACCACCCAGGACCTGCTGGGATTCGACGATGAGGTACACAACGTCGTCGAAATCGTCACGAACCCCAAGATGCTCCCGGTCACGGTCGGCGTGCTCGGCGACTGGGGTTCAGGAAAATCGAGCCTGCTCCAGATGCTCGCCGCTGACCTGCGCAAGCAGAAGGTCGTCGTCGTCGAGTTCAGCCCGTGGCGCATAGAGACCTACGACGACGCCAAGACCGCTTTCCTCTCGGCCGTCATCGAGCAGGTCGCCGACCACATGCCGGAGACCAACATTGTCGCCGAAGGCAAGAAGACCGCGCTCGAGTATCTCAACGGGTTGCGAAAGCGCGTCCGCTGGATGAGGGTCGCCGGGCTCGCTGCGAAGCACATCGTGACGATGACCGCGCCGAGCCTCGATGACCTCGACGGACTGTTGAAGGATGACAACGACGAGGCGGCGCAGCCGAGCACCGAGTCGCTCTCGCGCGACTTCCGGGTCGAGTTCGAGGAACTCATCGCGACCATCGACGCTCCCGCCGTCGTTGTTCTCGTCGATGATCTCGACCGCTGCCTCCCCGAACAGGTGCCGGATCTGCTGCAAGCGATCCGGTTGTTCCTCTCGGTCAAGGGCACGGCCTTCGTTCTGGCTACCGATGAGCGGATCGTCCGCGACGCCATCCGGATCCGATACCCGCACGCCTCCGCCAGTAGCGAGACCGACCTTCCCAACGAGTACCTGGAGAAGATCGTTCAGGTCCCGGTGCGAATCCCGCCCGTCGGACCTGCTGAGGCCGAGAGCTACCTCAATCTGCTCGTCGCGGAGCGCTGGCTGCCTGAGGACCAAGTCACCATCTGCCTGACGAAGGCCAGAGAGATCCGCGCTCGCGGTGTCATCGGCGTCTCGATGAACCTCGGCATAGCCCGCGAAGCCCTCGGGACCCTCCCACCTGAGGCCGAGCGCGACTTCGCCCTGATCGGTCGCATTGCGAAGCCACTCTCGGCTGGGCTCAAGGGAAACCCTCGTCAACTCAAGCGATACATGAATGCCCTCGAGATCCGATGGAACTCCGCCGCTCGGCGAGGTATCGACGCCAACCTGGATCGCGCGGTGCTCGCGAAGTTGATGGTCCTCGAATACACCGAAGAACGCCGCTACCAGGATCTGTACCGAGCCTACGTCGACGACGCGACATTCGGAGCTGAATTCGGCGTCCTGGAGGCTCGCGCTCGGAGAACCCTCGGCTTCCAGGAACCTGAGCCTGCGACCCCAGAAGCCTCGCGGACCGACGGGGAGACGGCGAGCGGTCCGGAGGGTTCCACGGCGCCCACGCGTGCCAAACGTTCACGCGAGGGGGCCGCTCAGAACTCTGTTCCGGAAGCCACATTGTCCGCGAGATTCAAGAGTTGGCTCGAGGCGGACAGCACCCTTCAGTGGCTAGCCCTTGAGCCGGTGCTGTCCGGCATCGACCTGGCGCCGTACTTCGAACTGGGCCGGGCTGCGCTTCCGTCTCTCGCGGCGCGTGCGCGTGCGCTGCCGCCACGGTTGCAAGCACTCCTCCAATCGATGGCAGCCCCGAACCCCACCCTGGGTGACGAGGCCGCCGCGAAAGTCGCTGCGCTTGACGCAGGCGATGCCAGCCTGGCCTTTGACGCCGGCGTGGACCGCCTCGCTGGCGAGAAGGCGCCAGGTGACCTGCTTCGGTGCTTGGCGACGGTTGCAGCGACGCATCAGGAGCTCCTCCCTGCCTTCTTCAAGGCTGCCCGTTCACTGCCTTTCGACGCGCTAACGGCGGCGACGCCATGGACGCTTCAGAGTCGTCTCGAATCCGTCGCTCGTGCCGAGTTGATCCAGTTGCTGGAGACCTGGGCATCCCAAGACATCGACAAGAAGCTGGGATCATCAGCCCGCCAGGTCGCGATGGAACTCGCCAAGGCTGCGAACTGAGACCGGCATGGGAACCTCCAGCGATCACTCTGGCGGCAACAGCAATGCCTGGAACAAGGCCAGGAACTCGGGACGAAACTGGGCATCCGCGGGCGGCGGCGATGGCGCTGGTCTCGTCAAACTCCTCGCCGATGTCGCCACGGCGCTCAGCGGCTACGAGGGGCGCGTTGCGGCCAACGCCTCCTCGCCAGCCCTCGCCCGACTTGGTGATCTCAGCCAAGGTCCCACCCGCGACGCCCTCGCCGAAGTCATGCGGCAGCGCGGAAAGGACCTCACCGACTGCACGCTGCAAGAGGTTCACGAGGCGCTCGTCGACTACCTCGCCGGTGAACCCGAAGACCGCGACGCCGACCTAACACGCTTCGCAGCCGACCAAACTGTCACCGAGTTGCTCGACCAGGCCGACGACATCGACAACGTCATCATCACCGATGCCACCGCCGAGCGCCTCCTCAGCACATTCGTGTGCGAATGGCTGACCCGACTCATCGTCAGAGAACTCGGCACTTCGATTATTGAAGCCAACCCCGCCGACTCGCAGCAACGCGTCAGCGAGATCCAGCAGTACGTCTCTGCACGGCTCGGTGCAGCGATGCGCGGGCGCGCCTTCTCTGGGGTGGACTGGAGGAGTGACACCGGCCGCCAGACTGCGTTCGAGGTCCTGAACGGTGCGAGAGAGGTCTTCGGTGTCGACGCTAATGCCTGATCTGGAGCCGACTATCCATGACTTCAGACTTGGTCGAATCGAGTTCGACAAGAACCAAGTGGACTTCGAACTCGACGGCGTTGCAGCGTACGCGAAGACTGAATTCGGCGATCTCCTCAAGGGCTTGCCAGACGCGCCAGCGGCAGCGGCCGAATTGGTCCACGCCGCCGTCGCCGCCTGGGTCGCGGATCGCTCGGTCAGCAGAGCAGAGCAGTGGGACCGATGGCGGCGACACATCGTGCTCAGATTTCCGGTCACCGATCCGAGGTCGTGGCCCACGGAAACGCTGCAGGACATTCTGCGGTTCATCTCGAACGACGCCTGGGTCATCGAACCCTACGAAGCCGCGACGCCGCCCACGTTTGCGGTATCGCAGAAGACGCTGGCACCAGATGAAGCCGACGCCGTCCGGCTCTTCTCCGGTGGACTAGATTCCTTCGCGTACGCCGTCGCCGATGGCACGCACTGCGTTCTGTCGGTCGGTCACTTTGACATGCCGACCCTCCGGGGAATCCAGCAGCGGCTCCACCGCCGCCTGAACCCTGACAGCACGCGATTCCGCCCGTTCCGAGTCTCGCGTGATGACCCGTCCGAGAAGAGCAGCCGGACGCGAGGACTGCTGTTCGCCACCACGGCCATCGCCGTCGCTGCGGCTACCGGGGTCGAGACAGTGGCAGTCCCGGAGAACGGGTTCGTGGCCCTCAACGTGCCACTAACACCGGCGCGCAGCGGAGCACTCTCGACGCGGAGCACGCACCCGCACACGCTCGCTCTTATCAACCAGTTGGCGGGGGACCTCGGTCTCAAGGTCGGCCTGCGCAACCCCTGGCTCTACGCCACGAAGGGTGACATCGCGGCCGAGGCGCTGAAGCTGCCCGACGCTGCGGCGCTGACGGTGTCGTGCTCGCACCCGACCGCCGACCGCTGGCAGGGAGACAGCACATACCGCAACTGTGGATACTGCTACCCCTGCCTCGTACGGCGCTCGGGAATCGAAGCGGCTAACGGCGGTCAGGACCCAACTGTCTACGGTCATGACCCCAGGAAAGACAAGGACATCTACGGTTCCGTAAATCGGCGCGCCGACATCTTCGCGGTCGTTGCAAGCCTCGGGCGTCCGCCCCGCCATGAGGACCTCCTCGCCACCGGACCACTTCCCCCCGAGATCAACCGCGACGATCTCCAAGCGATGCGCGAACGGTCGCACGACGAACTCTCGACCATGCTCACGAACGGCATGACCAGAGAGGTGCGCCAGACTTTGGGACTGTAATGACGATCTTGGACGCGCACTGCCACCTCGACGCCGCCGGCGGGCTTCCCGCTCTCGCACGCACTACGGTGCTTGGTACACAGCCGCGCCTCCTGGCCGTGACCAACCTCCCGACGCGGTGGGACCGCCTGAGCAAGATCCAACACTCACAGGTGACTTGGGCGCTCGGACTCCATCCAGGCCAGCCTCATCCACCGACTACGATCGAGGACTTCATCTCGCGTCTCCCACTCTGCGCTGCGGTTGGCGAGATCGGCCTGGACGGAGCCGACAACGGACCGCACGCCGTCCCCATGGACCGGCAGCGGTCAGAGTTTGAGCGAATCCTTGCTCAACCGGCAACGGCTGACCGTTTGGTGTCGATTCACAGCCGCCGGGCCGTTCCAATGGTCCTTGAACACCTCAGCGGCCGTTCAATGCCGGGCATCGTGCTCCACTGGTTCACCGGCACACCCCGACAAGCCCGGGCGGCCGGGGACCTCGGTGCGTGGTTCTCAATCAACCTTCGCATGCTCCGAAACGAGACGCTGATCGGAGCGCTGCCACCCGACCGCGTGCTGGTGGAGACCGACGCGCCGTACGGCGCCAGATCACCCGGAGATCTGGGCCCCGCCCTTGAAGGTCTCGGTGTCGCGTGGCACATATCTCAGGAAGCGGCCCGCGATCAGGTGCTCGAAAACCAGGCCCGTCTTTGCGAGCGACTCACCGTGCCGCCCTGGACCGTTGGAGCCGAGTAGCGGCTGAAACGTCCGCTCGGACCCCCGCCGACCAGCCAACCAGCCGACCAAAGCGTCAACTGCTGCTGACTCATCGACTGTGAGAGGCCTATCGCGTCGCCGCCACCAGAGTGCAGCGCCAACGGCCGCGATGACGACCAGCAGGACCACGATGAACATCGACGATCTCTTACTCCGCGACCACTCAGCCCATAGCGGGGCTGAGAGACATCGACATGATCGGATCCTCTCTGAAGTCCCGACTCCGATGTCGCCGAACGACCAATCTCATGGGGCAGGTTAAGGAAAGCTGGCTGCTATGACGCTCGAGCCGATCGCGCCTGGCCTCCATGAATCGCTGGTGACGACCGAACTGCAGGATCGGTTGGCGATGGTCAGCGGACTGGACGTCGCGACCGGGCAGATCGACCCGGCCGATCTCCCCCACGTCCTGGCCAAGCACGTCTACGCCGCCGCCCGTCGAGCCTTCGCCGGCCGCAACGCTGACGACGCGGTGGATCTCGCCAACCAGCTGATCGAGACGCTGCAGGCCACCGGCACCGAGGTCGCCGTACCCGCCTCGCAACTCCTCCGCGTCGCGCCGGCGGTCGGCCCCGGCGTCGTCACCTATCCCGACGTCCGGCCGCGCACGCCTCTGGCCGAAGCAGCGCTGATGACGAATGCGAAGTCGGAGCCGAGCCTCGGGCCGGAGCTGCGCACCGAGATCGACACGGCGGACCACGTCGACCTGCTGTGCGCGTTCGTACGCTGGGCAGGCCTGCGTCTGCTCGATCCCGAGCTTGGACGCCTGCGCGAGCGTGGCGGCCGTCTCCGGGTGATCACCACGACCTACACCGGATCGACCGAGCGTCGTGCCCTCGACCACCTGGTACGCGAGTACGATGCCGAGGTCCGCGTGCAGTACGACGCCCAACGCACCCGCCTGCACGCCAAGGCCTGGATGTTCCACCGCGACACCGGCTTCGACACCGCCTACGTCGGCTCCTCGAACCTCACTCACACCGCCATGCTCGAAGGTGTCGAGTGGAACGTCCGGCTCTCGCGGATCGCGACGCCGGCGCTGCTGGAGAAGTTCAACGCCACCTTCGACACCTACTGGAACGACGCCGCGTTCGAGACCTACCAGCCCGGGCGAGACGCCGACCGACTCGACCTGGCACTGGCCGAAGCAGGTGGCCGGACCAACAGCGGGCGCGTCACCCTCTCCCTGTCCGGGCTTGCGGTCACGCCGTACCCCTACCAGCAGGAGATGCTCGACGAGATCGATGCCGAGCGCGCGGTCCACGATCGGCACCGGAACCTCGTCGTGGCGGCGACCGGTACCGGCAAGACCGTCGTCGCAGCCCTCGACTACCGACGCCTCGCCGTAGATCCCTTGAGACGGCCATCGCTGCTCTTCGTCGCCCACCGCAAGGAGATCCTCGAGCAGTCGCTTCGGACCTACCGCGAGGTGTTGGCCGACGCGAACTTCGGCGAGCTCTACGTCGACGGCGCGTTCCCGAAGGACTGGAAGCATGTCTTCGCCAGCGTCCAGTCGCTGAGCTCCTACGGCGTCGCGAACCTGCCGATCGATGCGTTCGACATCGTCGTCATCGACGAGTTCCACCACGCGGCCGCCAAGACCTACCGCGCCCTGCTCGACCACCTCACGCCGACGGAACTTCTCGGACTCACCGCCACGCCAGAACGCGCGGACGGGATCAATGTCCGCGACGCCTTCTTCGACGGCCGGATCGCCACCGAACTCCGGCTCTGGGATGCGCTCGGCGCCGAACTCCTGTGCCCGTTCCACTACTTCGGCGTCGCCGACAACACCGACCTTAGCCAGCTCAGCTGGAAGCAAGGCACGTACGACGACGCCGAGCTCTCCAACCTCTTCACCGGCAACGACGCCCGGACCCGGATCATCCTCAAGCAGCTGCACGAGAAGGTCCTCGACACCGCCGCGATGCGAGCGCTGGGCTTCTGCGTCACGATCGAGCACGCGAACTACATGGCGGCCGCGTTCAACCAAGCTGGGATCTCCGCCCGCGCCGTCACCGGCAAGTCCAACCCCAATGAGCGCGCCGCTGCCCTCGTCGCCCTGCGGGACGGCACCGTCAACATCCTGTTCACCGTAGACCTGTTCAACGAAGGCCTCGACATCCCGAACGTCGACACGATCCTCTTCCTCCGGCCCACCGAGAGCGCCACCGTCTTCCTGCAACAGCTCGGCCGCGGCCTGCGCCGTACGGCGGAGAAGGCCGTGCTCACCGTACTCGACTTCGTCGGACACCAGCACAAGCGGTTCCGCTGGGATCTGAAGCTCACCGCCCTCACCGGCCTCTCCCGGAGCCGACTCGGCACGGCGCTCGACCAGGAGTTCCCCTTCCTGCCCAGCGGCTGCCAGATCGTGATGGACAAGGAGACCCAGGCAGCCGTCCTGGCCAACCTCAAGACACAGATCGGAAGCCGGTGGAACGACCTGCTCGCCGAGCTGCGCTCCATCGGGAACGTCGATCTGCGTGAATACCTCGACGAGTCCGGAGCCGCCCTTCCCGACCTTCTGAAGTCGGGACGCTCCTGGACCCGGCTTCGCCGCGAGGCCGGCTTCGAGACCCGCGCAGTCGGCCCTCGAGAGGACGAGCTCGTCAAGCGTGGCCGTTCCCTGATCCACGTCGATGACCGTCCACGGGCGGCGACCTACCAGTCAGTGCTCAGCTCGGCGGCCGAGCCGACACTGTGGTCGCCGACCGAACGTCGCCTCGCCGAGATGCTGTTCTTCTCGCTGTGGCCCAACGGCGGCGGGTTCGCCAGCGTCGAGGACGGGATCCGATCGCTTCACGCCGACGAGGTCGCGGCCCACGAGCTGTCGACCATCGTGGATCTCGGCTTCGAGAATGCCCGACGTACGACGCTCGAGCTCTCCGGCGATCTCGCCAGCGTTCCGCTCCAGGTGCATGGCCGGTACCGGCGCGAGGAGGTCCTCGCCGCACTCGGCGACGCGAGCCTCGCCAAGCCACCGATCAACTTCCGCGAAGGCGTCCTCTGGGTGCCCGAGATCAACACCGACGCCTTCTTCATCCAACTGAAGAAGTCCGAGGCTGCCTTCTCCCCCACCACGATGTACCAGGACTACCCGATCAGCCCGACGCTGTTCCACTGGGAGTCACAGAGCCGCACCACCGTCTCCTCACCGACCGGGCAGCGCTATCTCAACGGCACCAGCAACGTGCTGCTCTTCGTCCGGGAGACCGCCGTCGACGAGTACGGCACCGGGGCGCCGTACCTGTTCCTCGGACCCGCGACCTACGTCAAGCACGAAGGCGAGCGGCCGATCGCCATCACCTGGAAGCTGGAGACACCCATGCCGATCGACTTCTTCACCGCGGCCAAGGTCGTCGCGAGCTGAGAGGAGCGCCTCGCTGAGCCCCTGACCACCGGTCAGTGCGCTCGTGCTGAGAGTTAGACCTGTCTCGTCTCGCGCTCGACGTCGGCATTCAACATCGAACGCGCGGCCGCTTGGAAGGCGTCCAACGCGGCGCCGTACTTCTGCCAGTGCTCCTGGCTCCCTTGGAATGCTTCGTACACGGCATCACGAAGAACCTTTGCGCGTTCGCCGACCTCGTCGTCCGCGAGCACCGCCAAGCGCGCGTACGCCGCGTTCAGGGTTGCGAACATGTAGTCGTCGTGGACGTCCCCCGGCGCAAGGTCACCGAATTGTCGTTCGAGCTCCCACTTCTGGATCCGCTCGGTCTCATCCTCCGCTGCTGCGATGAACGCGACAACGGCGTCGCGTCGATCGTCATACCTCGCCTCGCGAGCTCGGAACACGCGGTCGGTCTCCGCTTGAGAGGCGCGGTCTTTCCTGTCGTTCTCCGCCATCACTCGGGTGTGCCACTGGCTCACCACAAGAGTCACGAGCGCGGACACGACCGGCAGGGCTGCAAAGAAGGCTTGGGTCCTCGTCACGGTAGAACGATCGCAGGTCTTGGGGCGCTGCGAAGCGCGAAGAACGAGGCGATGCCGTTCCCGGCATAGGCCGTTGCCGGCCACAAGTTCGCGAAGTCGATTCCCCCACCAGTCCCCACAGCGGCTCACTAGCGAGTGGACGAGGTCCGAGAAATGAAAAAAACCCCAGGCTGACCTGGGGTTTCTCTGGTGGAGCGTATCGGACTCGAACCGACAACCCCCTGCTTGCAAAGCAGGTGCGCTACCAATTGCGCCAACGCCCCGGGTGGTTCAGCCCTTCTGGACCGGGTCTGTCACCGACGCCCAGGCGGCCTGCTCGGCCTTGCTCTGGTCGAGCTTCTTCTTGGCGAGCACGGCAGCGGCCGTGGCGAGTGCCAGGAGCACGATCTTCTTCATGCCATCTCCTTACAGAAAACCCCGGTCCGCTGACGCGTCCGGGGCGATTCCTGTGGGCCTAGGAGGACTTGAACCTCCGACCCCCACATTATCAGTGTGGTGCTCTAACCGTCTGAGCTATAGGCCCGGGTGGTGCGGCATCGGAGTGGAAGCCTCGTCTGCCGAACCGAGGGGGAACACTACCGGAGCGTCCTGGCAAGCAACAAAACGAGGCCTCAGTTGTCCTCGGCGAGGGTGACCTCGATGCCGCCGACGAGCGCAGCGGCCATGTTGTAGAGGAACGCGCTGAGCGTCGCCACCGCGGTCAGGAGCACCACGTCGATGACGGAGACGACCATGGTGAAGCCGAGGACACGGGAGGTGCCGACGTAGTTCTTCACGTTGAAGGTCGAGCTCGAGTCGCTGCCCACGATGTCCTGGACGGTGCGGTTCACCGAGTCCCAGACGCCGGCCGCCCCGAGCACGCCCCACACGATCGCGACCGCCACGATCATGACGATGCCGAGCGCCACCGAGAGCAGGAACGCCGTCTTCATCACCGACCAGGGGTCGATCCGGGTGAGCCGCAGCCGGGCGCGACGGGCGCCGCGGCCGGGCTGAGGTGCGGCCGTCGTGGAGGTCGGGGCCGTGGCGTTGCGGCGTACTTCCTCTGCGGCGGCCGAGAGCTTGTCCTGGACGCGCTGGGTCAGAGGCCGTACGGCGGTGTCCTCACGACCCCGGTCCGCATCGGGACCCCCGGTGGTCCGCTGGGCGGGGCGTTCCGTCATCAGCCGTCAGCTCCCTCGTTAGGCGACTCGGTCGGCGTTGCATCGGCCTCGATTGTTGCATCCACGGCAACCTCAGGCGCCTCGGCGCCTTCGCCGTCGAAGCCGGCCTCCTCCTCGCGGGCCTCCACCGAACGGGCGACGACCGCCACGGAGTCGCCCTTCTTCGGCGACACGAACCGCACACCCTGCGTCGAGCGGCCGGTGGGGCGGAAGTCCTCGTTGATGGGACTGCGCACGACCTGGCCGGCGGTGGTGATGGAGAGGATCTCGTCGCCGTCCTTGACGATGAAGGCGCCCACGAGGGTGCCGCGGTCCTCGTTGGCCAGCGCCATCGCCTTGATGCCGAGGCCGCCACGCGACTGCAGCCGGTAGTCCGAGATGCGGGTGCGCTTGGCGAAGCCGCCGTCGGTGATGGTGAAGACGTACTGGACGTCCTCGTCCGACTCCTCGTGCGCGGCCTCCGCGGCACGGATCACCGACATGGACAGCAGCGAGTCGCCGGCGCGGAACTTCATGCCCGTGACGCCCGACGTGGCCCGGCCCATCGGGCGCAACTGGTCGTTGCCCGCGGGGAAGCGGATCGCCTGGCCCTTGCGGGACACCAGCAGGATGTGGTCCTCGTCGTGCACCAGCTCGGCGCCGATCAGCTCGTCGTCCTCCTCGCGGAAGTTGATCGCGATGACGCCGGCCTGCCGCGGGCTGTTGTAGTCGGCGAGACGCGTCTTCTTGACCAGGCCGGCCCTCGTCGCCAGCACGAGGTACGGCGCCTGCTCGTAGTCGCGGATCGCCAGCACCTGGGCGATGTTCTCGTCCGGCTGGAAGCTCAGCAGCCCGGCCACGTGACCGCCCTTGGCGTCGCGGGACGCCTCGGGGAGGTTGTAGGCCTTGGTGCGGTACACCCGGCCGGCGGTGGTGAAGAACAGCAGCCAGTGGTGGTTGGTGGTGGAGATGAAGTGCTCCACCACGTCGTCACCACGCAGCGAGGCGCCGCGCACGCCCTTGCCGCCGCGCTTCTGGGTGCGGTACTGGTCGGCGCGGGTGCGCTTGGCGTAGCCCCCGCGGGTGATGGAGACGACGAGCTCCTCGTCCGGGATGAGGTCCTCCATCGAGAGGTCACCCTCGGCGGCGATGATCTGGGTGCGCCGCTCGTCGCCGTACTTGTCGACGATCTCGGCCAGCTCGTCGGCAACGATCTGCCGCTGCCGGGCGACGTTGGCCAGGATGTCCTTGAGGTCGGCGATCTGGCGCTCGAGCTCGGCCAGCTCGTCGATGATCTTCTGCCGCTGCAGCGCGGCCAGCTGGCGCAGCTGCATGTCGAGGATCGCGGTCGCCTGGATCTCGTCGATGTCGAGGAGCTCCATCAGGCCGGTGCGCGCCTCGCTGACGTCGGGCGAGCGCCGGATGAGCGCGATGACCTCGTCGAGCATGTCGAGCGCCTTGACCAGGCCCCGGTAGATGTGGGCCCGCTCCTCGGCCTTGCGCAGCCGGTACTCGGTGCGGCGTCGGATGACGTCGATCTGGTGCTCGACCCAGTTGCTGATGAACTGGTCGATGCTCAGCGTCCGCGGTACGCCGTCCACCAGCGCCAGCATGTTGGCGCTGAAGTTGGTCTGCAGCTCGGTGTGCTTGAGCAGGTTGTTCAGCACGACCCTGGCGACGGCGTCCCGCTTGAGCACCACGACCAGGCGCTGACCGGTGCGGTCGGAGGTGTCGTCGCGTACGTCGGCGATGCCCTGCACCCGGCCGCTGTCGGCGAGTTCGGCGATCTTCAGGGCGAGGTTGTCTGGGTTGACCATGTAGGGCAGCTCGGTGATGACCAGGCAGGTGCGGCCCTTGTTGTCCTCGTCGACCTCGATGACCGCGCGCTGGGTGATGGAGCCGCGGCCGGTGCGGTAGGCCTGCTCGATGCCGGTGCGGCCGACGATGAGCGCGCCGTTGGGGAAGTCGGGGCCCTTGATCCGCTCGATGAGCGCATCCTGGAGCTCCTCGCGGCTCGCGTCGGGGTGCTCGAGCGCCCAGCGCGCGCCCTCGGCGACCTCGCGCAGGTTGTGCGGGGGGATGCTGGTGGCCATGCCCACGGCGATGCCGGCCGACCCGTTGACCAACAGGTTCGGGAAGCGCGCGGGGAGCACGACCGGCTCCTGGGAGCGGCCGTCGTAGTTGGGCTGGAAGTCGACGGTCTCCTCGTCGATGTCGCGGACCATCTCCAGCGCGAGCGGCGCCATCCGGCACTCGGTGTACCGCATCGCGGCGGCCGCGTCGTTGCCCGGCGAGCCGAAGTTGCCCTGGCCCTGGATCAGCGGGGCGCGCATCACCCACGGCTGCGCGAGCCGGACGAGGGTGTCGTAGATCGCGGAGTCGCCGTGCGGGTGGTACTGACCCATGACGTCGCCCACGACGCGCGAGCACTTGGAGAAGCCGCGGTCGGGACGGTAGCCGCCGTCGTACATCGCGTAGAGCACGCGGCGGTGGACCGGCTTGAGGCCGTCGCGCACATCGGGGAGTGCACGCCCGACGATGACCGCCATCGCATAGTCGATGTAGGCGCGCTGCATCGACGTCTGCAGCTCGATCGGCTCGATCCGGCCGCCGGGCTGGGGGGTGGGAGTCTCAGTCATCAGATATCGAGGAACCTAACGTCCTTGGCGTTGCGCTGGATGAAGGAGCGACGCTGCTCGACGTCCTCGCCCATGAGGATCGAGAAGATCTCGTCGGCCTGGGCGGCGTCGTCGAGGGTGACCTGCAGCATCAGGCGCTGCTCGGGGTCCATCGTGGTCTCCCACAGCTCCTTGGCGTTCATCTCGCCCAGACCCTTATAGCGCTGGACCGGGTTCTCCTTGGGCAGCTTCTTGCCCTGGGCGAGGCCGTCGCGCATGAGGGCGTCGCGTTCGGCGTCGGAGTAGACGAACTCGTGCTCGTGCGGCTTGTTCCAGCGCAGCCGGTAGAGCGGGGGCTGGGCCATGTAGACGTAGCCCTGCTCGATGAGCGGCTTCATGAAGCGGAACAGCAGCGTGAGCAGCAGCGTGTTGATGTGGTGGCCGTCGACATCGGCGTCGGCCATCAGCACGATCTTGTGATAGCGCAGCTTGGCGATGTCGAACTCGTCGTGCACCCCGGTGCCGAGCGCGGAGATGATCGACTGCACCTCGGTGTTGGCCAGCACCTTGTCGATGCGTGCCTTCTCGACGTTGAGGATCTTGCCGCGGATCGGGAGGATCGCCTGGATGCGCGGGTCGCGGCCCTGACGCGCGGAGCCACCGGCCGAGTCACCCTCGACGATGAAGACCTCGCACTCGTCGGGGTTGGTCGACTGGCAGTCCGAGAGCTTGCCCGGCAGCGACCCGCCACCGAGCAGTCCCTTGCGCCCGCGGGCGAGGTCGCGGGCCTTGCGCGCCGCGATCCGCGCGGTGGCAGCCGCCATCGCCTTGCGGATGATCTCCTTGCCCTCGTTCGGGTTCTGCTCCAGCCAGGCACCGAGCTCGTCGTTGACGACCGACTGGGTGAAGCCCTTGGCCTCGGTGTTCCCGAGCTTGGCCTTGGTCTGGCCCTCGAACTGCGGCTCGCCGATCTTGAGGCTGATGATCGCGGTCAGGCCCTCACGGATGTCGTCGCCGGTGAGCCGGTCCTCCTTCTTCTTGATCAGGCCCCACGTCTCGCCCCAGCGGTTGACCAGGCTGGTGAGCGCGGTGCGGAAGCCCTCCTCGTGGGTCCCGCCCTCGGGCGTGTTGATCGTGTTGGCGAAGGTGTGGACCGATTCGTTGTACGACGATGCCTGCCACTGCATCGCCACCTCGAGGCTCATCGGGTTGGTGGCGTCGGCCGCGGTCTCGGCCTCGAACGCGATGATCGGGGAGATCGTCGCCTTGCGCTTGTTGAGGTGGTCGACGTAGTCGGCCAGGCCACGGTCGTAGTGGAAGACCTGCTCCAGCCCGCTCTCGGTGCGGTGGATGCCCACGCTCGAGGTCTCGGCGCCGTCCTCGGTGACGGAGTCCTCCTCCACCGCCTCGGCGATCTCCTCGGACGCGGGCCGGTCGTCACGCAGCACGATCCGCAGGCCCTTGTTGAGGAAGGCCATCTCCCGGAAGCGGTTGGAGATGGTCTCGAGGTTGTACTCGGTCGTCTCGAAGATGTCGGGGGAGGCCCACCAGGTGACGGTGGTGCCGGTGCGCTCGTCGTCCTCGAGCGGCCGCACCTGGCGCAGCGGATAGTCCGGTACGCCGAAGGAGAACTCCTGCTCCCACAGGAAGCCGCGGTTCTTCACCTCCAGATGCAGGCGGTTCGAGAGCGCGTTGACCACCGACGAGCCCACCCCGTGGAGACCGCCGGAGACCTTGTAGCCGCCGCCGCCGAACTTGCCGCCCGCGTGCAGGACCGTGAGGGCCAGCGTGGCCGCGGGGAGCTCCTGGCCGGGCGCGGTGTCGGTCGGGATGCCGCGGCCGTTGTCGACCACGCTGACCGAGCCGTCGGGGTTCAGCGTCACCAGGATCGTGTCGCAGTAGCCGGCCAGCGCCTCGTCGACCGCGTTGTCCACGATCTCCCAGATCAGGTGGTGCAGGCCCCGCACACCGGTGGACCCGATGTACATGCCGGGGCGCTTGCGGACGGCCTCGAGACCCTCGAGCACCTGGATCGCGGAGGCGTCGTACTCGACACCGTTCGGCGGGGTGGGTGCGGGCGCGGGAGTGCTCGCCGGGGACTCGGACTCGGACACGGTCACCTCTGGGAGTGGTCTGGGCATGCAACGGGTCGACGCAGAGGTCGACCCGAAGGCTCAGTCTACCCGCTGGCAGGCTCTCAGGCACGAAGCGCCTGTGCGGAAACGCCGGGAGCGGTGGAAAACCGGCCCTGTACGCCGCTTGAAGCCGGTTTCTGGGCGCGAACGGGGCATCGACTGAGGCCCTATACGTCGGGTGACCAGTCAAAGACGCAGATGTGGCGTCCTGTCGACCGCGCTCCGATCTACCCGTACGTGTCGCGTGGACCGCGTCCCCCGCGCACCGACCGGCGGCCCTTCTTCCAGCTCGGCACGTTGGGTCCGAGCACCTCGATGAGTGTGACGGTCCCGTGGCCCAGCTCCTCGTTGAGCCGGCGCACCAGCGTCGGTGCGAGCAGCCGCAGCTGGGTCGCCCAGGCGGTGGAGTCGGTGCGCACGACCAGCTTGCCGTCGGTGAACGACTCGGGCTCGCAGTGCTGCGCGACCTCATCGCCGACGAGCAGCGACCAGCGTCCGAAGACGCCGTGGACCCGCAGCGACAGGTCCCAGCCGTGGTCGTCGACGAGCCGGCTCAACGTGGTGTCGAGCAGTTGCGGGTCGCGCTCGTCGGGGTGCGCGCCCGAGACCCGCCCCGGCTCGGTCGTGCGGCGCTGCTTGGCCGAGCGCCTGCGGGCCGGCGTACCGCCGATGCGGGCGACGGCGCGGGTCAGCGCCTTGGCGAGGTCCAGGCCGTCGGGGTCGTGCTCAGGCTCGGGCGCCCCAGGCACGCCAGGCACGTCAGGCTCCACACCGTCCTGTGGCGCCTCGCGGTCCTCACTGCTCACGGGTGACCTCCCCGGCCGCCACGCGATAGCGGATGCCCTGCAGCGCTGCCGGTACGTCGTCGGCGACCGCCGCCGTCACCAGCACCTGCTCGGCGCCCGACACGAGATCGGCCAGCTGCTCACGGCGCTCGCCGTCGAGCTCGGCGAAGACGTCGTCGAGGATGAGGATCGGGTCGTCCCCGTCGGCGCGGAGCAGGTCGTACGACGCCAGCCGGAGCGCCAGTGCGAACGACCACGACTCGCCATGGCTCGCGTAGCCCTTGACCGGCAGCGGCTCCCCGTCCGGGTGGCCGAGGGTGAGCAGCAGGTCGTCGCGGTGCGGGCCGACCAGGGAGATGCCCCGGTCCAGCTCGTCCTTCTGGCGCCGGGCCAGCTCGGCGAGGATCGCCTTCTCCAGCTCGGCCGCCGAGCCTGCCGGGCCGCTCAGCTCGAAGCTGGGTCGATATCCGATCTGCGCGTCCTCGCGGGTGGCGCCCCGCGCGACCGTCTCGTAGGCGCGGCCGACGTAGGGCCGCAGGGCCTCCACGAGCGCCAGCCGTTCGGCCAGGATCTCGGCCCCGGTGCGCGCCAGGTGGTCGTCCCAGACGCTGAGCGTGGCCAGGGCACTGTCCCGAGCGCTGCCACGAGCGACACCGGCGGTCTTGAGCAGCGAGTTGCGCTGCCTCAGGACGCGGTCGTAGTCGGCGCGGACGCCGGCGAGTCTCGGCGTACGCAGGACGAGGAGGTCGTCGAGGAAGCGCCGGCGCTCCGAGGGGTCGCCCTTGACCAGGGCCAGGTCCTCGGGGGAGAAGACCACGGTGCGCACCAGCCCGACCAGCTCGCGGGTGCGGGGCAGCGCCGAGCGGTTGATCCGGGCCCGGTTGGCGCGGCCGGGGTTGATCTCGATCTCGAGCGTTGCCGTGCGGCCCTCACGGACGACGGCAGCGCGGACGACCGCCTGCTCGGCGCCGGCCCGCACCAGCGGGGCGTCACCGGCGACGCGGTGCGACTGCAGGCGGGAGAGGTAGTCGATCGCCTCGACCAGGTTCGTCTTGCCCTGGCCGTTGCGGCCGACGAACGCCGTGACCCCGGCCTCCAGCGGCACTTCGACGCTCGGGTAGGAGCGGAAGTCGTGGAGGCTCAGGTGGGAGACGTACATGCGCTCACGGCCGCGGCCCGCTGGGCCGGTGGACGGGTCACTCGGCCTTGACGGCGTGGCCGCCGAAGCCGTTGCGCATGGCCGCGATGGCCTTCATCGCCGGGCTGTCCTCCTGGCGCGAGACGAAGCGGGCGAAGAGGGAGGCCGAGATCGCCGGCATCGGTACGGCGTTGTCGATCGCCGCCTCGACGGTCCAACGACCCTCGCCGGAGTCCTCGGCGTACCCGCGGATCTTCTCCAGGTGCTCATCGGTGCGCAGCTGGTCGACCAGCAGGTCCAGCAGCCAGGAACGGACGACGGTGCCGGTGCGCCAGGAGGCGAAGATCTCGGGCACGTTGTCGACGATGTCGACCTTGTCGAGCAGCTCCCAGCCCTCCGCGTAGGCCTGCATCATGGCGTACTCGATGCCGTTGTGGACCATCTTGGCGAAGTGGCCGGCGCCCGGCGTCTCGCCGCAATGGACCAGGCCGTCGTCGGTGCCCTCGGGCTTGAGCGCCTCGAAGAACGGCATCACCTTCTGCGCGTCGCTGCTCTTGCCGCCGTACATCAGCGCGTAGCCGTTCTTCAGACCCCACACGCCGCCGGAGACGCCGCAGTCGACGAAGCCGATGCCCTTCTCGGCCAGGCTCGCCGCGTTCACCGCGTCGTCGGTGTACTTGGAGTTGCCGCCGTCGACGACCAGGTCGCCCTCGCCGAGCAGCTCCTTGAGGTCGGCGATCGTGGCGCGCGTCGGGTCACCGGCCGGCACCATCACCCAGATCACCTTGGGACTGGGCAGCTTCTCGACGAGCTCCTCGAGGCTGGCGACGTCGGAGAGGTCGGGGTTGCGGTCGTAGCCGATGACCTCGAGACCCGCGTTGCGCAGACGGGTGCGCATGTTGCCGCCCATCTTGCCGAGACCGATCAGACCCAGAGTGGGCATCGCGTTGCGCTCCTTCGTCGAGTACGTCGTTCGCGTTCCTACGCATTGCTGCGCCACGGGCGACGTTACCCCCGCGGCGGGTGGCTCAGGAGAGCAGGCGGCGCGGCATCAACAGGTAGCGGAAGCCGGGGTCCTTGGCGTCCTTGGCGTCCCTGGCGTCCTCGGCCGGCTGGCCGCTGATGACGACGGGCTTCGAGGCCTGCGTGAACGCCAGCTCGACGACCGACTCGTCGATGGCGGTCAGGCCGTCGAGCAGGAACTGCGGGTTGAAGCCGGTGGTCAGGTCGTCACCGGTCACCGTCGCCTCGATCGACTCCGAGGCCTGCGCCTCGTCCCCGGACCCGGCGTCGAGGGTGATGACGCCGTCGGAGAAGGCCATCTGCACCGCGGTGTTGCGCTCGGCGACCAGGGAGACGCGCTTGACCGACTCGATCAGGCTGGCCTTGTCGACCAGCGCGGTGGTCAGGTGCTCGTTCGGGAAGAGGCTGCGCACCTTGGGGAACTCGCCATCGAGAAGTCGCGTGGTGGTACGCCGCAGGCCGCCGGCGGCGGCGCCCTCGAAGCCGATGATGCCCTCGCCGGCACCGGAGGTGGACAGGGCGATGGTGACCTCGCTGCCGCTGGTCAGCGACTTGGCGGTGTCGGCCAGCACCTTGGCCGGGACCAGGGCGGCGAGCGTCTCGTCCGGCGTGCGCGGGTTCCACTCCAGCTCGCGGTGGGAGAGCCGGAAGCGGTCGGTGGCCAGGAGCGCGATCGTCGAGCCCTCGATCTCCAGCCGTACGCCGGTCAGCACGGGGAGCATGTCGTCCTTGCCGGCCGCGGTCACCGCCTGCGCGACAGCGTGCGCGAACTCGTTGCTGTCGACGGTGCCGGTGGCGGTGGGCATCTCGGGAAGCGTCGGGTAGTCCTCGACCGGCATCGTCTGGAGGCTGAAGCGGGCTGACCCGCAGGTCAGCGAGACCCGGGTGCCGTCGATGACCATCTCGACCGGCTTGGCCGGCAGGCTGCGGCAGATGTCGGCGAGCAGTCGACCGCTGACCAGCGCCTTGCCCTCATCGGCCACGTCGGCGCTGAGGGTCGCTCGAGCGGAGGTCTCGTAGTCGAAGGTCGAGAGCACCAGCCCTTCGTCGCTCGCCTCGATGAGGAGGCCGGACAGGACGGGGCTGCTGGGCCGGACCGGAAGGCTGCGGGCAGCCCAGGCGACGGCATCCGCGAACACGTCGCGGTCGACGCGAAACTTCACTGGTGACCTGTCCTCGAGTGGTGAGACGGGGCTGGGAACTGAATCCTGCCACGCCACGTCGCGCCGCGTCAGCGGTGGGAGGCATCCCATCGCCGCGCTCGAAGCTCCTCGGTCAGCCGACGCCGCCCGCCGAGTCGATCATCCACAGGTAGGGGCCCGGGAGGTGTTCCACGATCGATCGGCATGCATGTAGTTCCGAGTCAGTCATAGCGTCGGTGGAAACTGTGGACGACCGACATCGTCGCAGGTCGCACGGAGGGATCGGCGTGCACAGGGGATGTGGAGCATCGTGGGGAGGAGCGGGCGGGGCTGTGGGACGAGGCCGGGGCGTCGGGCGGCCGTGACGGGCTGCGCGCATCTCACCACTGTGTAATTCATTTGTCGGGAGGCCTGTTGTCCACAGGCCTCCCGACGAGTGTTGCGCGACCGGTCGTCAGGCGACGGAGAGCGCGACCTCGATGTTGCCGCGGGTGGCGTTGGAGTACGGGCAGACGTGGTGAGCCTGCTCCACGAGCTCCTGGGCGAGGTCGGCCGGGACGTTGGGCAGGGTGACCTCGAGCGCGACGGCGAGCTGGAAGCCGCCCTGACCGTTGTCGATGATGCTCACGTCGGCGACGACCTCGGAGTCCGTCGTGTCGGCCTTGGCTCGGCCGGCGACGAGCTTGAGGGCCTGGTGGAAGCAGGAGGCGTACCCGGCGGCGAAGAGCTGCTCGGGGTTGGTGGCGCCGCCCGCGCCGCCCATCTCCTTGGGGACGCGGACGTCGGTGTCGATGATCCCGTCGCTGGACTGCACGCGGCCGTTGCGCGCGTCGCCGGTCGAGACTGCCGTGGCGGTGTAGAGAGGTGTCGGTTTCATGAGTGCAACTATATTGCGCACAATCTAATAACGCAAGGCGTAACATGTAGGGGTGTCCTATCCCCAGCTCCGACTCGATCAGCAGCTCTGCTTCCCGCTCTACGCCACCGCCCGCGCCGTCAGTCGGGTCTACGGCGGGCTGCTCGCCGGCCTCGGCCTGACCTATCCGCAGTACCTCGTGCTGCTCGCACTGTGGGAGGACCAGACGCCGCTGGCGATCGGGGACCTCGGGGCGCGGCTCAAGCTCGACTCGGGCACGTTGAGTCCGCTGGTGAAGCGACTCGAGACGACGGGTCTCGTCGTACGCCGGCGCGACGTGGAGGACGAGCGACGGGTGCTCGTCGAGCTCACCGACGCGGGGCGTGCCCTCGAGGAGCGTGCCGCCGAGGTCCCCTCGCGGCTGATGGGCGTGATGGGGCTCGAGGTGAGCGAGGCACGGGAGCTCGCCGGCCGGTTGGGCGATCTGCTGGCGAACCTGGAGCAGGCCCTGGCCGAGCAGTCGTGAGCGAAGCGATCATGGCTGAGGGTGCTCAGCCGCCGCGCCTCACGACTGGCGGGCCTGCAGCTTCACCCGGTTGGTGAGCTCGGAGACCTGGTTGAAGACCGAGCGCCGCTCGGCGAGCAGCTGGTTGATCTTGCGCTCGGCGTACATGACGGTGGTGTGGTCGCGGTTACCGAACTGGGCACCGATCTTCGGCAACGACAGGTCGGTCAGCTCGCGGCACAGGTACATCGCGATCTGGCGCGCCATGACCAGGTGCCGGCCGCGGGAGGGGCCGGTGAGCTCATCGATGCTCAGCCCGAAGTACGCCGCCGTCTGGGCGATGATCAGTCCCGCCGTGATCTCCGGCTCGCCGCCCTCGGGGATCAGGTCCTTGAGCACGATCTCGGCCAGGGTCATGTCGACCTCCTGGCGGTTGAGGTTCGCGAAGGCCGTCACCCGGATGAGGGCGCCCTCGAGCTCGCGGATGTTCGTCTGGATCTTGGTGGCGATGAACTCCAGCACGTCGGCGGGCGCCTTGAGCCGCTCCATCGCCGCCTTCTTGCGCAGGATCGCGATGCGGGTCTCGACGTCCGGCGGCTGCACGTCGGTGATCAGACCCCACTCGAAGCGGTTGCGCAGCCGATCCTCGAGCGCTTCGAGCCGCTTGGGCGCGCGGTCCGAGGTCAGCACGATCTGCTTGTTCGCGTTGTGCAGCGTGTTGAACGTGTGGAAGAACTCCTCCTGGGTCTGGGTCTTGCCCTCCAGGAACTGGATATCGTCGATCAGCAGCACGTCGATGTCGCGGTACTTGCGCTTGAACCGGTCCTGCCGGTCGTCGCGGATCGCGTTGATGAACTCGTTGGTGAACTCCTCCGAGCTCACGTACCGCACCTTCGCCCCGTTGTAGAGGCTGCGCACGTAGTGGCCGATGGCATGCAGCAGATGCGTCTTGCCCAGACCGGACTCGCCGTACACGAGCAGCGGGTTGTAGGCGCGTCCCGGTGCCTCGGCGACGGCGACGGCGGCCGCGTGAGGGAAGCGATTGGACGAACCGATGACGAAGGTCTCGAACGTGTACTTCGGGTTGAGCCGGCTCTCGGAGACGTTTCGCTCCGGCTCCGCGCCATCGTGGCGCACCGAGTGGTGGGGGAACGGCGTCCCGCGCGTCTCGTCCGGGTCGAAGCCGCCCTTTGTCGACATATCCATCTTTGCTGGCCGCGGGTCATCGTCGACCGGGGCAGGCGGTGTGGCCGGCGTCGCGGTCGGAGCGGACTCCTGACCCTCGAGCTCCGGCTTCACGATGGCCGCGATCCGCATCTCCTGGCCGAAGCGGGTGCTCAGCGCGTCCTCGAGCTCGGACCGCAGCCGCCCCTCGAGCTGGTTGCGGGTGAAGTCGTTGGGTACGCCGACCAGCACGGTCGTGCCGTGCAGGGCCTCCGGCTCGCACGACGTGAGCCACGCGCGCTGGTGTGCCTGGAGCCCGCCGATCACCGTCTGCCAGGCCTGCGCCAGGTCGTCCTGCTTGCCGGGCTCCGAGGGCGTCTCCACGGTCACTGCCTTCCCTGTCGGGGCTGTCGGTCATCTCGGTCGTGCGATCCGTCCACAGCTCTATCCACAAGCTGTGAACCGGGATCTGGCCTTGTGGACAGAACCCGCTGAGGCCCATCGCCGCAGCCGCTTCCGGATTTGTTTCGGCAGGTCAGAGCAGTATCCAAGCCGTTCGCGGAACCGGATCCTCCCTGCCCACCCGAGGCTGCTGCGCGGGGGCGGGCAACCTTGGGTAGGCGCCGAACTTAACCCTGGGCTCGGGGCCGGCACAACCTGTCATCCACAGGCCATAGGACGGTCCTCGGGCGGCGAATCGGAGGGCGGCGACGCGGGTTTGACCCTGCTTCACGCCAACGCGTACCGTTTGCAGGTCGCACGATCAGTCGCGGGAGGCCGCGACGGGTGCCGCATGTTCACGCCGTAGGCAACTTCAGCGTGGATGTCCGGTGCCGGCCGAGAGTCCACCATGGCACCAGGAGACTGGCCGGGGCGACACGCCCGGGAACCACCACCGAAAGAGATTGACTCGTGAGCAAGCGTACCTATCAGCCGAACAACCGTCGTCGGGCGAAGACGCACGGTTTCCGCCTGCGCATGCGCACCCGCGCCGGTCGCGCCATCCTGGCGGCTCGCCGTCGCAAGGGCCGCAAGGAACTGGCTGCCTGAGGCCTCGGCCTCGGCTGACCTGCCGTGCTGCCCCGGGCACACCGCCTGCTCGACCCGGACTCGTTCCGGGTCGCGGTGCGTCAGGGGCGTCGAGCCGGATCGTCCCGTCTGGTCGTGCACCTGTGGCACGAGGATGGGTCGGGTCCGGCTCGTGTCGGTTTCGTGGTCAGCAAGGCCGTCGGTCCAGCAGTCGTCCGCAACCGCGTGAAGCGTCGCCTCCGGCACCTCGTTCGGGAGTCCGTCACGGCTCTCCCGGGCTCAGCTGTGCTCGTTGTGCGTGCGACACCCGCGGCGGCGACTGCGTCGTACCAGGAACTGGCGGTCGACCTCGCACGTTGTCTCCAACGGGTGATGTCGTGAAGCTGGTGCTCGTCGGGCTGCTGCGTGCCTATCGTGCGCTCATCAGCCCGCTCTACGGCCAGGTCTGTCGTTACCACCCCTCGTGCTCGGCGTACGCGCTCGAGGCCGTGGAGACGTACGGCGCGCTGCGCGGCTCGTGGCTGGCGGTGCGCCGACTCGCGCGCTGCCACCCCTGGGCGGCCGGTGGCTACGATCCGGTGCCGGCCCGCCGGCCCGTCCCCCCTCGTTCCCGCGCACTTGCGGGTGACCCGACTCAAGGAGCCTGACCCGTGGGAGCACTCGGCCAGCTGTTCGGCTGGATCGGCACGCCTCTGTACTACGCCATCTCCGGCATCCTGCTGTTCTGGCACAGGGTCGTCACGGTGGTCCTCTCGCCGGCGAACGGGTGGTCGTGGGTGCTGGCCGTTGTCGGCCTCACTGTCACCATCCGGGCTCTGCTGATCCCGCTGTTCGTCAAGCAGATCAAGTCCTCGCGGAACATGCAGCTGATCCAGCCCAAGGTGAAGGAGCTGCAGAAGAAGTACGGCCACGACCGTGAGCGTCTCGCGCAGGAGACGATGAAGCTCTACAAGGAGACGGGGACGAACCCCTTCGCCTCCTGCTTGCCGCTGCTCATCCAGATGCCGATCTTCCTGTGCCTGTTCCGTCTCGTGAACGAGGCCGCGCACAAGAAGGCCAAGGGCTTCCTCTCCAGCGCCGACGTCCTGCACTTCTCCAGCGCGAAGATCTTCGGTGCCCGGCTCGCCGACACCTTCAACGGCACCCATGACACGTCGGTGCGGATCCTCGCGGCGGTCCTCGTCGTGGCGATGTGCGCCACGACGTTCTTCACGCAGCGCCAACTGATGGCCAAGAACATGCCGGCCGATGCGATGACGGGCCAGTACGCGCAGCAGCAGAAGATGCTGCTCTACGTCCTCCCGGTCGTCTTCGCCGTCTCGGGCATCGCGTTCCCGATCGCCGCGATGCTGTACTGGACGACCTCGAACCTGTGGACGATGGGCCAGCAGTTCTACGTCATCCGGAACAACCCCGCCCCCGGTACGCCGGCGGAGCAGGCGAAGGTCGACCGCGACCGCGCCAAGGCGGAGCGCAAGGCCAGTCGTCATGGTGGTGCCGTCGCGACGGTGGGCCCGGTGACCGAGGACCCTGCCCCCGTGACCGAGGATCGGGCGGCAGCGCGCCTGCAGCCGAAGAAGCAGACCCGTAGCCAGCGCAAGGGCAAGCGCTGACCAACCCCCGACGAAGGGACGAAGCAGTGACCGAGGAGACAGTGGCGGCCCCCGAGGCCGACGCCGACCGGATCAAGCAACTCGAGCATGAGGGCGACATCGCCGCTGACTACCTCGAGGAGTTGCTCGACATCGCCGATCTCGACGGCGATCTCGACATGGATGTCGAGGGCGACCGCGCGGCCGTCTCGATCGTGGGTGCGGACCTTTCCCAGTTGGTCGGGCAGCACGGTGAGGTGCTGGACGCTCTCCAGGAGCTCACCCGGCTCGCGGTGTTCCGGGAGACCGGTGAGCGCTCGCGCCTCATGCTGGATGTGTCCGGTTTCCGGGCCAACCGGCGCTCGACCCTCCTCGCCCTCGCTGAGGAGACGGTCACGAAGGTGCGTGAGAGCGGTGCGCCGGTGTCACTCAAGCCCATGTCGCCGTTCGAGCGGAAGGTTGTTCACGACGCGGTAGCGGCGGCCGGCCTCACCTCGGAGTCCGAAGGCGTGGAGCCGCGGCGGTACGTCGTGGTGCTTCCGGCGTGACCCGATGAACGATGTTTCACGTGAAACACCCTCCGCGCCCGATGTGGCTCGGAGGGTGTTCCGTTCTGAGCGCCTCCCCCTGGCTGAGCGCTACGCGGAGCTCCTCGCCACCGAGGGCGTGCTCCGTGGCCTCATCGGGCCCCGTGAGGCGCCGCGGCTATGGGACAGGCACCTGCTCAACTGTGCGGTCCTCGCGGAAGCCATCCCGCACGGCGTCGAGGTGGCTGACGTCGGCTCCGGCGCCGGATTGCCAGGCCTGGTGCTGGCGATTCAGCGCCCGGACCTGCGCATCACGCTGATCGAACCGCTCCTGCGACGTACGACGTTCTTGTCGGAGGTGGTCGACGACCTTGGCCTGGACAACGTCGAGGTGGTCCGAGGACGCGCCGAGACGCTGCACGGCCTCCGTTCCTTCGACGTCGTGACGTCCCGTGCTGTCGCTCCCCTGGGCCGGCTGTTGGAGTGGTCGATGCCCCTCGTCGACCCTCACGGCGCGCTGATCGCGATGAAGGGATCATCGATCGATGCGGAGGTCGAGGAGGCAGCTCCGGTCTTGCTGCGCTTGGGCTGCGGCGCGCCGACAGTTCAGACGCTCGGCGAGGGGTTGCTCGCGTCCACAACGGCCGCTGTGCGGGTGGCCTGGGCGGAGCCGAGCCGAGTATCTTGGCCGTCTGTGCCTGCCGCTGGACGACGTCCGCGGGGTGGACAAGACGCACGATCGAAGCGGAGGAACAGGACGTGAGTGGCGAGTTCACCGATGGCGAGGTTGGTTCCGTGGCCGATGGCTCGATCGAGTTTTCCACCGGTTCGGAGGCGGGCGCTGAGCGTGCCTATCCACAGAATGGCCGTACTCCTCCACAGGGAGGTGCTGGCGGCGTTTCACGTGAAACATCCGCCTATCGCGTTCGCACAGCCGCGGACCTCGCAGAACTGCCGCCGGTGATCGCGGACGACGAGACGCCCCTCGCTCGTGCCACCGAGCACACCCTGCTCGCGCGGCAGCAGTCGCAGGTGCGGCAGCCGATGCCGCGCCCGGCCGCGACGCGCGTGATGGTCGTGGCGAACCAGAAGGGCGGGGTCGGGAAGACGACCTCGACGGTGAATCTCGCTGCCGGTCTGGCACAGCTCGGCCAACGCGTGCTCGTCATCGACCTCGACCCCCAGGGAAACGCCTCGACCGCGCTCTCCGTCGACCACTTCCAAGGCACCCCAGGCACCTACGAGTTGCTCGTCGACGACGTCGCCCTCAACGACGTGGTCCGGCCGTGCCCGGAGATCGCCGGGCTCGAGGTCGTACCCGCAACGATCGACCTTGCCGGCGCTGAGATCGAGCTCGTGAGCGTGGTCGCCCGCGAGGGACGGCTGAAGAAGGCGCTGCTCGGATCCGGCAGGGTGGGCGACAGCAGCGTCGGCGACGACCGGTGGGACTACGTGCTCGTCGACTGCCCACCCTCGCTCGGACTGCTGACGCTGAACGCGCTGGTCGCCGGTGTGGAGCTGCTGATCCCGATCCAGGCCGAGTACTACGCCCTCGAGGGCCTGGGCCAGCTCCTCAAGACGGTCGACATGGTGCGCTCCCACCTGAACCCTGAGTTGGTCGTCTCCACCATCCTCATCACGATGTACGACGCCCGCACGCGCCTGGCGGCCGGCGTCGCAGACGAGGTCAGGGACCACTTCGGTGGGCAAGTGCTTCGCACCTTCATTCCGCGCTCGGTCCGGGTCTCCGAGGCCCCGTCGTACGGCCAGACCGTCATGACCTACGACCCCGGCTCTCCGGGGGCGCTCAGCTACCTCGAAGCGGCTCGCGAGATCGCCCGGAAGGGGACCACGGCATGAGTAAGCCGGCACCGAAGCGCGGGCTCGGACGAGGCCTGGGCTCGTTGATCCCGACGATGCCGCCGGTTCCCGACGCGGACCCGATGACCGATGTCCAGCGCAACTCTCAGTTCCGGGATGCGGACATTGGCGCTGGAGCGACGAACAGCGCGTCGCCGGACCTGGGGTCCAGTGAGTCGGCGAGCGGCCCTCAGATCGAAGAATCGGCTCTTCAGCCCGTCGCAGGCGCCTATTTCGCCGAATTGCCGGTCGAGCGCATCAGGCCCAACCACGCGCAGCCGCGGCAGGTCTTCGACGAGGAGGCGATGGCCGAACTGGTCCACTCGATCCGCGAGATCGGCCTCCTGCAGCCGGTCGTGGTGCGTCGAACGGCTGCCGACGAGTACGAGCTGGTCATGGGCGAGCGCCGCTGGCGCGCCACCCAGGAGGCCGGCCTCGCCACGATCCCGGCGATCGTCCGCGAGACCGACGACACCGACATGCTGCGGGATGCGCTCCTGGAGAACCTGCATCGCTCCCAGCTCAACCCGCTGGAGGAGGCGGCCGCCTACCAACAGTTGCTCGAGGACTTCGGCTGTACCCACGAGGAACTGGCCAGTCGAATTGGGCGCTCGCGGCCACAGATCAGCAACACGCTGCGCCTGCTTCGTCTCTCGCCGGCGGTGCAGCGACGCGTGGCCGCCGGCGTACTCTCGGCGGGCCACGCCCGCTCTCTCCTCGCGGTGGACGACGCGGACGTCCAGGACCGACTCGCCCAGCGCGTCGTGTCCGAGGGCATCAGCGTGCGCGGCCTCGAGGAGATCGTCGCGTTGCGTGAGATCGACGGTTCCGGGCCGAAGCGCCGGTCGGCGCGGCTCAAGGCACCCGGCCCGACGCTCAACGAGTACGCGGACCGCCTGGCGGACCGCTTCGAGACGAGTGTCAAGGTCGACATGGGCCGCTCGAAGGGCCGCATCACTGTCGAGTTCGCGACCGTCGAGGACCTGCAGCGGATCGTCGACATCATGGACCCGCGCAACCGTAACGACAGAGTGATCTAGCGATAAGTCGTTTTGTCGACAAAACGATATGAGGTCGAGTTGCCGGTCCGTCGGGCTTGAGTTGCCCGTCCGTCAGGGTCGAGTTGCCGGTCCGTCGGGCTTGAGTTGCCCGTCCGTCAGGGTTGAGTCGCCCGTCCGCGACAACTCGACCCGACCGGGGCGGCAACTCAACCTCACCGGGGCGGCAATTCAACTCATCAGAGTGACAACTCAACCTCACCGGGGTGACAACTCAACCCCACCGGGGTGACAACTCAACGAGTCACTGGGTGTCGCTGCTGGGGAACTCCGCGCCGGAGAGCGGGAGCCCGGGGATCGGGCCGGTGGCGCCGAACGTCTGACGCAGCTCCATCTCGGCCTCGACGACGCCGGCGAGTCGACGTACGCCCTCGCGGATCCGGTCAGGCGTGGGGTAGCAGAAGGAGAGCCTCATCGAGGAGGAGCCGAAGCCGTCGGCGAAGAAGGCCGTACCGGGGACGTAGGCCACGCGGGCCGTGACGGCGCGCGGCAGCATCGCCTTGGCGTTGACGCCCGGGGGAAGGGTCATCCAGACGTAGAAGCCGCCGTCAGGGACGTTCCAGTGGCACGCCGCAGGCATCATGTCCGAGAGCGCGCCGACCATGGCGTCGCGCCGCTCGCGGTACATCTCGCGGAACTGCTTGATCTGGCCCTGCCAGTCGTGGTTCGCGAGGTACGCCGAGATCGCCATCTGGCTGAACTGCGGCGGGCACAGCGTCGCGCTCTCCTGCGCGAGGACCAGCTTCTCGCGCACCGTGTGCGGCGCCAGGGCCCAGCCGACGCGGAAGCCGGGCGCGAACGTCTTGGAGAACGACCCGAGGTAGATGATGTTGTCGCTCTGCAGCGAGCGCATCGCCGGGAGCGGGTCGCGATCGAAGCCGAGAAGACCGTAGGGGTTGTCCTCGAGGATGAGGATGCCCTCGCGAGCGCAGATCTCCACGATCTCATGCCGGCGGGCGACGGAGAGTGTGACGCCGGCCGGATTGTGGAAGTTGGGGATCGTGTAGAGGAACTTGATCCGCTTGCCGGCGGCCTTGACCGATGCGATCGCGGCCCGCAGCGCCTCGGGCACCAGCCCGTCGGCGTCGAGCTCGGCGTGGACGACTTCGCATTGGTAGCTCTTGAACACCCCGAGGGCTCCGACGTACGACGGGGCCTCGCAGATCACCACGTCGCCGGGATCGCAGAAGACGCGCGTCACCAGGTCGACGGCCTGCTGGGAGCCGACGGTGACGACCACGTCGTCGGCGTGCGCCTCGATGCCCTCCAGCCGCATGATCTCGGTGATCTGCTCGCGCAGCTCGGGCGTGCCCTGACCGGAGCCGTACTGCATCGCGACCGGTCCCTGGGTGCGGACCAGGTCGTTGATCGCACCACCGACCACGTCGAGGGGAAGACCGCTGATGTTCGGCATCCCGCCGGCGAGCGAGACGACCTCGGGCCGCGAGGCGACCGCGAACAGCGCACGGATCTCCGAGGCGGTCATCCCGGCCGTGCGCGCGGCGTAGCGATCGACGTAGGGGTCGAGGCGAGTGCTGCGCGCGGCGGGGGAGTTCTCCATGATCGTTCTAGCATGAAGGATGACACAGCTTCTCGCAGCATCGATTGCCTGTCCGGAGTGACATGTCCCGCAAGATCGTCCCCTTGACACTGGACCGCTTCGCCGAGCTGGCCGCCCCGTGTCGCACCTGCTTGTTCTGGGAGATGGATCCGGTGCGGCGCATGCGCGTCGAGCCCGGCGACGAGGCGGGTGAGAAGGAGGCGTGGCTCAGCGAGGTGCTGCGCGAGTGGGGCTCCTGCGGACGGGTCGCGGTCGTCGACGACGTACCGGCCGGCTATCTCCTCTATGTGCCGGCCGCCTTCGCCCCCGGCGCAGAGTCCTTCCCGACCGCGCCGGTGTCAGCGGACGCCGTGCTGCTCACCACCTCGTGGGTCCACCCGCGGTACGCCGGGGGCGGGCTCGGCCGGATGCTCGTCCAGGCGATGGCACGCGATCTCATCGAGCGCGGCGGAATCAAGGCGGTCGAGGCGTTCGGGGACGTCGGGCCGGCGAGCAGGCTCCACGGCAGTCGCTGCACCGCGCCGGCGGAGTTCCTGGCCAGGGTGGGCTTCAAGACCCACCGGCCGCACCCGAGCGCACCCAGGCTGCGCATGGAGCTGGCCGGCGCCGTGACCTGGCGCGACGAGGTGGAGGCGGCCCTGGAGAGACTCCTCGGCGCCGTACGCCCGCATCGAGCACACCCACACCCGGTGCCGCGCTCGAGCGGTCACCTGCCGCGCGCGGAGTAGCGCGGAGTGGCCGATCTCCCGGCGGTGACAAATGCGTTGTGGCCCGCACCAGGGCGGGCCACAACGCATCCTCTCGGCGGGCCCGGGGCCCGCGGGTCGGCTCAGCCGAGGAAGGGCGCGAGCTCCGCGAGGAGCGCGGCCTTCGGCTTGGCGCCGACGATCGACTTCACGACCTCACCGTTCTGGTAGACGTTGAGGGTCGGGATGCCGGTCACGCGGTAGTTCGACGGCGTCACGGGGTTCTCATCCACGTTCATCTTCACGAAGGTCACCTTGTCGCCGTGCTCGCCGGCGATCTCGTCCAGGATCGGGGCGACCTGGCGGCAGGGACCGCACCACTCCGCCCAGAAGTCGACCAGGACGGGCTTGTCGGACTTGAGGACCAGCGAGTCGAACTCGGCGTCGGTCACAGCGGAGATGTTGTCAGCCATGCGGCTCACCCTTCGTTGAGATGTGTGGCGAAGTCAGTGATGGAAGAACAGCGGGAGTCCGGGACTTGTTCCCGCGCTCAGGCTCCGGTCTCGGCGAGCTCGGTGAACACCTGGGCGTCGCTCTCGGCCTGGGCATGCTCGCGTGCGGCGGCCTCATGGCCGAGGTCGGCCAGGAACCGCTCGGCGTCGAGGGCGGCCGCACAACCCGAGCCTGCGGCCGTGATCGCCTGACGGTAGACGTGGTCGACCAGGTCACCGCAGGCGAAGACGCCCGGGAGGTTCGTCGCGGTCGAGCCGCCGCCGGAGCGGGCGGTCAGTACGTAGCCCTCGTCGTCGAGGTCGACCTGTCCCTTCACGATCTCCGAGCGCGGGTCGTGCCCGATGGCGATGAACAGCCCGGTCGCCGGGAGGTCGCGGGTCTCGCCGGTGACGGTGTCACGCAACGTCAGGGACTCGAGCCGGTCGGCGCCGTTGATCGACTCGACGACGGCGTTCCATTCGATCTCCAGCTTAGGGTCGGCGAACGCGCGTTCCTGCATGATCTTCGAGGCGCGCAGCTCGTCACGGCGCACGATGAGGGACACCTTCGAGCCGAAGCGCGTCAGGAAGGTCGCCTCCTCCACGGCCGAGTCGCCGCCCCCGACGACCGCGATGTGCTGCTGGCGGAAGAAGAACCCGTCGCACGTCGCGCACCAGGACACACCCTTGCCGGAGAGCGCGTCCTCGTTCGCCAGACCGAGCTTGCGGTACCCCGAGCCCATCGCGAGGATGACGGACCGGGCGTAGTGGGTCTCCGTGGCGGTCTTGACGACCTTGATCTCACCCGACAGGTCCACCTCGAAGATGTCGTCGGGCACCAGGTCGGCGCCGAAGCGCTCGGCCTGGGCGCGCATGTTGTCCATCAGCTCCGGACCCATGATGCCGTCACGGAAGCCGGGGAAGTTCTCGACCTCGGTGGTGTTCATCAGCGCACCACCGGCCGTCACCGAGCCCTCGAACACCAGCGGCGCGAGGCTCGCCCGGGCGGTGTAGACCGCTGCGGTGTAGCCGGCCGGACCGGAGCCGATGACGATGACGTTGCGAGGCTCGGTCGGGGACGAGCTGGACATGGACAACTCCCTGGGTCGGTGACGCTTCGTCAACCGATCGTAGGCGACGAAGATTCCCCAGGACCGTCGCGCTCACCGGGCGCGCTCACCGGGCGCGGTCGCCGATCAGCCGAGCCGGCTGCCGGTGAGCGACACCTCGGCCACCTCGCCCCGGTAGCCGCCCGGCACCTGCGGCAGAGCGGTGAGCCACACCACGACGTAGCGACCCTTCGCGTTGCCCAGATCCACCCGCGCCGTCGTGCCGCTCACCGTGGTGGTGGCGGCACGCTTCAGACCGGCCACCCCCGTCGGCTTGTCGTCGGTGACATAGAAGGAGACGGCCGTGGGGCTCCCGATGAGGGTGAGATCGACCCGGCTGACGGCGTACCGACCGTGGAGATCGAGGAGGAGCCCGACCCCGCTCTTGAGCGCGGGCGGCTTCGGACCCAGCTGCGACTTGTAGGTCTCGGTGAGCCAGTACGTCGAGGGCTTCCCGTCGACCGCGCGCGGCGCGTCCTCCGGGTTCTCGCTCGGCGGCCTGCCGAGGGGATCGAAGTCGGAGGCAGTGACGCCGGTGATCGTCGTCGCGGGCTTGGCGCTGGTGGAGGACGTGCCGCCGGACCCGCTCGAGCCGCCGCCGCTCAGCTCATGCACGACGAGCACCGCGGCGACGAGGAGCACGAGTACCGCCAGACCGATGAGCAGGCCGGTCCATCGGCGTCGGCGGGGCTGCCGCGCGCCGTCGGCGTCCCAGGGCCAGTAGTCCTCACCGTCCGGCTCGTCCGTCCGTGGCGCATCGTTGGGTTCTGCGACGGCCGGTGTGGCGGCGGTGGGCTGCTCGGCGTCGGGTCCAGGCACGGTGATGGTCGGCAGGTCGCGCAGCGTCACGTCGCCCGGATCCTCGGGGGCATTCCGGGCGGCATGGTGCCCGGCATCCTGCGCCACCCCCGGATCGCCGTCCGTCGCCGCGATCGGACGGGTCGGTGGCACCTCGTCGGCGAAGAGTGGCTTCGGAGCAGGGGGCTCGAGCACGGGCGGCGGCGGCGCCGGCATGTCCCGCGGCCGATGCCACTCGTCGTCGAAGTCGTCCGCCTCGTCGAAGGACGGCAGGCCGGCCTCGGTCGGAGCACCCTCCTCGGATGGCGGCGGCAGGTCGAGGATGCCGGAGCCGGTGGGCCCTGTCACCGTCCCCGGAGCGACGCTCGGCATGCCGGCGGGCTCGGGGGCCGTGCCGGCGGTCTCGTCGACCGGGGGCAGGCGCAGCGAGGTCGTGATGGTCAGCGGCGTCGCGGGCGCGACCTGCTCGGCAGGGAGCCCCGCCACGTCGGAAACGTCGCCGAGGAACCGCAGGAGGCTCTCGCGGATGTAGCGGGCGTCGAGGGCGGGCCCCTCGTGCCGGCCACGCGATGACGGGTTGAACGCGCTGTCGCACAGATCGTCCAGGACGCGCGGGACGCCCGCGCGGACCTGGCGTGGCCGCATGGGGTGGCCCTGCTGCCGCGGCGTCGGCGGAAGGGCCGACTCGGTGCTGCCCGACCAGGTCCCGGTCAGGCAGGCCCCGAGGATGCCGGCCAGTTGGACGTCGTCGTCGCCGGGGGTGCCCGGCGGGAGGCCGTAGAGGGCTGCTTCCACGGCGAAGCCGATGATCCGTACGGCGCCCGCCTCGTCGATGAGGATGTTCTCCGGGTTGAGCCGGCCATGCCCGTGGCCCAGGTCGTGTGCCTTGACCAGCGCCGTCGCCGCCTCGGCGGTGATCCAGGCCGCGCGCCGGGCCGGTAGCGGTCCCGAGCGAATGAGCAGGACGTCGAGCGACGTCCCTCGACCCCACTCGTTGACGACGTAGGCGATCCCGTCGCGGGTCTCCGCGTCGAGCACCCGCAGCAGGTGCGGGTCCACGATCGACGCCGATATCCGCGCCGCCTCCATCAGCGCGTCGGCCCGCGGATCGTCGGCGTCCAGGACATGTACGGCGACAGCGCGGCCGAGGATGCTGTCGTGGGCCAGCCAGAACCGGCCTCGACCCGTCTCGCTGAGCAGGTCCGTGAGCCGATAGCGGCCCGCGAGGACGTCGCCCGGCCGGTGAGTGCTCATGGTTCCGAGACTAGAGCGCCACTCAGGCCCGGCGCAGCCGGGCCGTGAGCGAGTCCACGACGGAGGTGAGCTCGGTGATGCGCAGCAGCCTCGCCCCGAGGAAGACGATCAGCAGGTCCAGCGCACCCACCATCGCGTCCTTGGCCACCGCCTCGGCCCAGGAGCGATGCGGCCACAGCGTGTCGATCCCGCGGCCGGCCGCCCACGCGACAGCGGTGGCGGCAGCTGTCACCACCGCCATCCGCACCAGGAACCGCACCAGCAGCGGCGTGCGCAGCGGGCCGATCCGGCGGTCCAGGCGACGGTAGGCGTTCACCGAGCCGACCGCGTAGGCCAGGGTGTACGCCGCGGCCAGCGCCGGAGCGGTGTGCTCGGCGCTGACCCGGTGCACCAGCAGCAGCGCGGCGGTGACGTTGATGGCGGCGACCAGGCACTGCATCCAGAAGACCGATTTGTTGAGCTCGAGGGCGTAGAAGCCGCGCAGGACGACGTACTGGACGGTGAAGAAGACCAGGGCCGGCCCGAAGATCGCCATGGTCAGGCCGTAGCGCTGGTACTGGTGTGCGGAGGCGCCGAGGCCGTAGAGCGCGTGGGCGAGGTCCGTGGCCAGCACCGGCATCAGCGCAGCGAACGGGATCACGATGGCCAGCGAGGAGCGCAGCGTGTGAGCGACGCCGTGCGCGAAGCCGCGGGGGTCCAGCGACACCACCCGGGCCGACAGCGTGGGCAGCATGGCGGTCGCCAACGAGACGGTGATGATCGAATGCGGGACCTGGGTGAGCAGGAAGCTGTTGGAGTAGATGGTGAACCCGGTGCCGTGGCGACCACTGCCTGAGGTTCCGAGCGCTGTGACGACGGTGTAGGCGATCTGGTTGACCACGACGAACAGGACGGTCCACAACCCGAGGCCGAGCGTGTGTCCCAGCCCGGCGTTGCGAAGGTCGAAGCGTGGCCGAAAGACGAACCCGGCCGAACGCAGGTAGGGCAGCAGCACCAGGAACTGCACCGCGATCCCGGCGGTGGAGCCGAGGCCCAGGAGCAACTCCTGTCGTGAGGAGTAGTTGCCCACAGCCGAGGATCCGAAGTGGAACAGGTACGCCGCCAGCACACCGACCGAGACGACGTTGTTAGCGATCGGCGCCCACATCATCGGCCCGAACCGGCCGCGCGCATTGAGGACCTGCCCGACCAGCACGAACATGCCGTAGAAGAACACCTGCGGCAGGCAGTAGCGGGCGAAGTCGACAGCGCTCGCTGTCTGCGCAGCGCTGTGGTGGTGGAAGTAGAGCTTGATCAGCCAGGGGGCGGCCGCCACCAGCACGACCGTCACCGCCCCGAGGAACAACGCGGCGACCGTGACGATCCGCTGGGTGTAGGCCTCGCCGCCGTCGTCGTCCTGTTTCAGTGCTCGGACGAGCTGGGGCACGAGCACGGCGTTGAAGACGCCGCCCGCGAGCAGGATGTAGAGCATGTTCGGGATCGTGTTGGCGACGTTGAAGACGTCGGCCTTCGCGCCGGAGCCCAGGGCTGCCGTCAGCAGGGCCGCCCGGACCAGGCCACTCACGCGGGAGAACAGCGTCCCGGCCGCCATCACCGCGCTGGCGCCCCGCATCGACGCCGCGCTGGATGTCGTCCCGGATGTCGCCCCGGACGCCGCTCTCGAGCCTGCGCGTGATCGGCGCCTCGAGGTCGCCTTCCGCCGGCCGCCGCTCACGCGGTCTCCTGGCTCTCGGCGGCGTCCTCATCAACGGAGTCACTGCCGGCGGCCCTGATCCGGCGGACGAGTCGAACCAGGATGGCAGTGAAGAGCAGCCCGAGGCCGCAGCCGATGAAGAGCCAGATGATGCGGCTGACCTGCGCCGTACGGATCGGCAGGCTCGCCTTGCTGCCCAGCGGATGGCCGGCGGTGTCGGTCAGCTCGAGGGTGACCGTGTGGACGCCGTTCGTGCGGGCCGAGGCGGTCATCAGCAGGCTCGCGCGGCCCTTGGCAGGGATGTCGAGCCGGTGCGGCGACGCGATCGACATGCCCTTGTCCCCGATCGGGCGCACCTTCACCGTCACCGGCTGATCCAGGCCGTTGGAGACCGTCGCGCTGAACCTGCCGCTGGTGCTGGCCAGCGTGACCGACGGCGGCGCCTCCACGGTGATCCGGCGCAGGATCGCGCCCACGGTCTCGCGCGTGCGCTCGGCGGCCTCCCCGCCGGCGCCGCCGCGGGCGGTGTACGACGCACTCGTCAGGGCGTCGTCGAGCAGGGTCGTCGCGAGCGTGGTGTTGTGGCTGATCACGCGCTGCAGGGTGGCGCCCTCGGTCCGCAGCCCGTCCACGGCTCGGAACGTCTGGGCGGGAAGCTCCGCCGAGAGCTCGGCGTCCGGATACCGCAGCCGGCTCGATGCCAGCGGCTGCGCCGTGATGCCGCCGGTGGCGCTGCCGATGTCGGTCAGGTCCAGCCACGGCCGCGTCAGGCCGTCGAAGAACCCCGCGACCCCGGTCCCGGGCGTCCACGTCGCCGGCAGTACGGCGACCACCGGGTCGCCGGTGCCGAGCCGGAGCGCGGCCTGGGCGAGCAGCTCCTGCCGTAGCGGGACCAGACCCAGGGTGTCGCCCGGCGGCGGTCCGCCCGCTGCCACGAGGGAGGAGGTCGTGATCACCGTGCGGGTGTCGAAGGAGGCGAGGGCCGGGACGGTTCCGCTGACGGCCTGGTCGCTGAGCAGCACCGGCGTCGTACCGTCGCCGAGCCGGAACGCCCCGGCCGGCAGGTACCCGTCGATCGGTGCGTCGGCCGGCTGGGAGGTGACACCGAGAGCAGCGAGGACCTCGGCGCTGCGCTTGCGGGCGACGGCGTACAGGCCCGGATCGTGGCGAGCGGCGGAGGCGAGGTCGAGGTCGCCGTAGGGCAGGGCGTAGACCGCCGGGCTCTGCTTCAGCGCCGCGGTGAGGCGGTTGAGCCAGTCCCGCGCCGCGGCCACGCCGTCCTCGTCGACGGCTGCCGCGCGCATCGCCGGCGTCGGGGAGGAGACGGCCGCGCGCGGCTGGCCGCCGACCGTCGGCGTCATGCTGCGCGCGGGGTTGCCGGCGGCGAGCTGGGTGACCGCGTCGATGACCGCTGGGTCGACGAGCCAGGACACGGGATGGCCAGCGCCGAAGTTGACCAGCGCGTTGAGCCGGCCGCCCGGGGAGATCCGCTTCACCCACGTCTCGGGGGAGACCAGGGTCCCGTCGGGCTGGCGCAGCACCCGCTGGCGCAGGGGAACCACCAGGGCCGCCGGCTCGCTGCCCGTCGGCGAGACCTGCTTGTCGACCAGGGGAAGGAACGTGCGTGCCTGGCCGTCGGCGAGGTTGTCACGACCGTTGGCGTTGCTGCCGAGGACCTGGACGCCGAACCAGTAGACGCCCGGCTTGGTGATCGGCTGGCCGGTGCTGTCCTTCAGGTCGGCGCGCGGGATCGTGAGGGAGAACGGCGCGCTCTGACCCGGGGTCAGGTCGGGGACGGTGGTGAAGTCGCCGTACGACGTGATCCGGTTGCCGACCTGCTGATCCGGGTCCGTCAAGGACGCCTCGGTGAGCTCCGTCTCGGTCGTCAGCGGGGTGCTGCCGATGAGCGCATAGACGTTGAGGTCCTGCCAGGTCTGCTTGTCCTGGTTGGTGATCGTGCCGGAGACCACCACCGTGCCCTTCGTGGGATCGCTCTTGAGCGCCGAGGGCGTCAGTGCGTCGATCGTCACCTGCAGCGGGTCCTGCTCGACGGCTGCCACCGCCCGCTTCTGCGCGTGCCGTGCGAGCGGCTCGGTGGTGACGCCGCCGGCATGGGCGGCACCGGCAGCCAACAGCCCGCCCGACGCGGCGAGGAGCAGCATCAGGAGCGCCGTCACCGACGCCCGGGCAGGCGTCGTACGGCGAGAGGGCATGCGGCCGAGGATATCGGCCGCCCGGTCCGCGCCTCCTAGACTGTCCCCCCGTGTCCGACGCCGCCCTTCCTCCCCTCTCCATCGCCGACGTGCAGCGCGCGGTGACCGAGGAGCTGGATCGGATCGGCGAGGTCATCGATCCGCTCGGTGCGCTGTTCGCCGACGCCGGCTTCGAGCTCGCACTGGTCGGCGGACCGGTGCGCGACGCCATGCTCGGCCGGCCCCATCACGACCTGGACTTCACCACCTCCGCGCAGCCCGACGACACCGAGCGGCTGCTGAAGAAGTGGGGCGGCGGCGGCACCTGGGACATGGGGCGCGACTTCGGCACGATCGGTGCGCGTCGCGGGCCGTGGGTGGTGGAGGTGACGACGTACCGCTCGGAGTCCTACGACCCCTCCTCCCGCAAGCCGTCGGTCGACTACGGCACCTCGCTCTCGGGTGATCTGGGACGCCGCGACTTCACCGTCAACGCGATGGCCGTGCGGCTGCCTGGCCGCCAGGTCGAGGACCCGTACGGCGGCGTCGTCGACCTCGCGCACCGCCTGCTGCGGACGCCGGGTCGGCCCGAGGACTCCTTCTCCGACGACCCGCTGCGGATGCTGCGCGCCGCGCGCTTCGCCGCGCAGCTCGGCTTCACGGTCGACCCTGGCGTGGTCGAGGCGATGACCGCGATGGCGTCGCGGATCTCGATCATCTCGGCCGAGCGCGTCCGCGACGAGCTGGTGAAGCTGATCTGTGCGCCGTACCCGCGCCTGGGACTGACGCTCCTCGTCGACACCGGCCTGGCGGACCTCGTCCTCCCCGAGCTGCCTGCGCTGCGGCTGGAGGCGGACGAGCACCACCGGCACAAGGACGTCTATGAGCACACGCTGACGGTGCTCGAGCAGTCGATCGACCTCGAGTCGCGGCTGCCCGATGGCGGCCCGGACTTCGTCGCGCGCTTCGCCGCCCTCATGCACGACGTCGGAAAGCCGCGGACGCGTCGCTTCGTGGAGGACGGCGCGGTCACCTTCCACCACCACGACGTCGTGGGCGCCAAGCTCACCCGCAAGCGGATGAAGGCGCTGCGCTTCTCCAACGACGAGATCGAGGCGGTCGCCAAGCTGGTCGAGCTGCACCTGCGCTTCCACGGCTACGGCACCGGCGAGTGGACCGATGCGGCGGTACGCCGCTACGTCCGCGACGCCGGTGACCAGCTCGAGCGGCTGCACATCCTCACCCGCGCCGACTGCACCACCCGCAACAAGCGGAAGGCCGAGCGCCTCGCCCGCACGTACGACGCCTTGGAGTCGCGGATCTCCCGGCTCGCCGAGGAGGAGTCGCTCGCGGCCATGCGACCTGCCCTCAACGGCGAGGAGATCATGGCGCTGCTGGACCTGACGCCGGGGCCCGAGGTGGGCGCGGCGTACCGCTTCCTCATGGAGCTGCGGATCGACGAGGGCGTGCTCTCGCCGGAGGCGGCCGCCGAACGACTCCTCGCCTGGTGGGCTACTCGCCGGTAAGTTAGCGCCATGACCGCTACCGCTGCACTCGTCGAGGACGAGCTCAAGGCCGCCATCACCATCAACGCGAGTCCCGCCCAGGTGTGGGCGCTGGTGACCGACGTGGCGAGGATGTCCGCCTGGTCGCCCCAGGTCGCGCGGACGTTCGTGCTCGGCGGTCCGGTGCGCCTGGGCACCCGCTTCGTCAACCTCAACCACGCGGGCTGGAAGCACTGGCCGACCTCGGCCAAGGTCGTGCGCTTCACCCCACACTCGGACTTCGCCTTCCGCGTCACCGAGAACCGCACGGTGTGGTCCTTCCAGCTCGTGCCCACCGCCGACGGCACCCTGGTGACCCAGCGCCGCCAGACCCCCGACGGCATCGCCCCGGTGTCGGGCCTGCTGGTCAACCTCGCGCTCGGCGGTCAGGACAGGTTCGTTCCGGCGTTGTTGGAGGGCATGGCTCAGACGCTGGAGCGGATGAAGGCGGAGCTCGAGGGCTGACGTGGGGCGCCGGGCCGGCATGTAACACGCTGTTGACCACACTTCTCGGCCGACGCAACGACCGTCTAGTGGCGCCAACGGCGTGTTACATGCCGCCGCACGCCCCGCAAGGCACCACATCCCTCCACAGCAACGCCTTCGGAGCCGGTTCTCCACACCACCTTCGCAGCGACTGGCGAACCGGTCGGTGCCGGCGCAGCGTGGTACGCATGATGGCGAAGATCGCGGCGCATCTGGCGGCGCAGCACGGACTCATCACACGGCGCCAGGCGATCGAGGCGGGACTCAGCGGCCGTGAGATCGACAGCATGGTGCGCTCAGGCCGTTGGGTGCTCGTACGGCGCGGCGTGTACGCGCTACCCGAGACGGCGGCTGCCGCCATCAGCATCGGGGAGCGTCAACGACTGCTCGACCGGGCGGCGTGCCTGAGGATCTCAGTGCCGTTCGTGCGCAGTCACGAGACCGCCGCCTTGGAGCTCGGGCTCGCCGTCATGTTGCCGCGCGAGCGGTTGACGCACGTGACCCGTCCGTGTGTGGGGAGTCACCTGCGCTGGGGCGTGAAGCACCATCTCGCGCCGTACCGGCGCGACGACGTCGTCGACGCGGGCGGCTTCAAGGTGCTTGGTCCCGCGCGCACCGCCATCGACATCGCGCGCGAGCACGGCTCCCCGTTCGGGGAGGTCGCCATCGACCGTGTCCGGTGGAACGGCACGTCCGTGACTGAGCTCGAGGACGTACTCGACCGGATGTGGTCGTGGCCCGGTCGGCGACGAGCCATGCGCTGCCTGGCACAGTCGGACGACGGCGCCGAGACGGTGCCCGAGACGCTCATGCGGCTGCTCCTGGAAGAGATCGGGCTCGGGCCGATCGAGTCGCAGTTCGGGATGAGAGACGACCGGCGGGAGGCGTGGGCCGATCTGCGTGTGGGCCGCCACCTGTTCGAGTTCGACGGACGGGTGAAGTATCAGCGCGCCGAGACGGGCCGGGGCCTGCTCACACCGGAGGACATCCTCTTCGAGGAGAAGAATCGGGAAGACTGGTTCCGCGGTCACATGCTCGGGATGTCGCGGCTCATCTGGACCGACGTGTGGGGTCCCGGCCGTGAGGCTGCGAAAGAGTGGATCAGGCGGGAGTACGACGCCACCACAGCGCTGTGGGGAAGCGACATCACCGACCTCGCGCCGTACCTCATCCGGGACCGGCGTCGTGCGGCCTGAATGTCCTCGCAGGCCGCAGGCCGCGGGGCCCCAGTCCCAGTCATGTAACACGCTGTTGACCACACTTCTCGGTCGACGCGACGACCGTCTAGTGACGCCAACGGCGTGTTACATGCGCCAGCTCAGCAGCATGGAAAAGCACAGCGCCCCGCCTCCACAGGAGACGGGGCGCTGCGTACGGCTCAGTCGGAGTTCACCTCACGACGTCACTGGGATCACTCGCCGGCGATGAACTTCTCCAGCAGGGCGCGACCCTCGGAGTCCTCGATCTGGACCGGCGGGCTCTTCATGAGGTACGCCGAGGCCGGGATGATCGGGCCGCCGACACCACGGTCCTTGGCGATCTTCGCGGCGCGGACGGCGTCGATGATGATGCCGGCGCTGTTCGGGGAGTCCCACACCTCGAGCTTGTACTCCAGGTTCAGCGGAACGTCGCCGAAGGCGCGGCCCTCGAGGCGGACGTAGGCCCACTTGCGGTCATCGAGCCATGCGACGTAGTCGGAGGGGCCGATGTGCACGTTGCGGTCGTCGACCTTGCCGGCCAGGGGGCCGGTGAGGTTCGAGGTGACCGCCTGGGTCTTGGAGACCTTCTTGGACTCAAGGCGCTCACGCTCGAGCATGTTCTTGAAGTCCATGTTGCCGCCGACGTTCAGCTGGTAGGTGCGGTCCAGAATGACCCCGCGGTCCTCGAACAGCTTCGACATCACCCGGTGGGTGATGGTCGCGCCGACCTGCGACTTGATGTCGTCACCGACGATCGGGACCCCGGCGTCCTCGAACTTCTTCGCCCAGACCGGGTCCGAGGCGATGAAGACGGGCAGAGCGTTGACGAAGGCGACGCCCGCGTCGATCGCGCACTGGGCGTAGAACTTGTCGGCCTCCTCCGAGCCCACCGGGAGGTAGGAGACGAGGACGTCGACCTCGGCGTCCTTGAGCGCCTTGACCACGTCGACCGGCTCAGCAGCCGACTCCTCGATGGTGAGCCGGTAGTACTTGCCGAGGCCGTCGAGCGTCGGGCCGCGCTGGACCTCGACACCGAGCGTCGGGACGTCGGCGATCTTGATCGTGTTGTTCTCCGAGGCGTTGATGGCCTCGGAGAGGTCCTTGCCGACCTTCTTGTCGTCGACGTCGAAAGCGGCGACGAACTGGACGTCGGAGACGTGGTACTCACCGAACTTGACGTGCATGAGACCCGGGACGGTGCCCGTCGGGTCGGCGTCCTTGTAGTACTCGACACCCTGCACGAGGGAGCTGGCGCAGTTGCCGACCCCCACGATTGCTACGCGAACCGAACCCATCAGGGCTCCTTCCTTTCTGTGGTGGTCACTTCCGCACCTGCAAGACCTGGGGCGGGATTCCGCTCGGCGTCGATGAGCTCGGAGAGCCACCGAACCTCCCGCTCGACCGATTCGACACCGTGGCGCTGGAGTTCCGCGGCGTACTGGTCGACCTCCTTCTGCGTGAGAGAAAGCTCACGCTGGACTCGGTCGAGCCGCTCCTGGAGCCGGCTGCGGCGCCCTTCGAGGACACGCAGGCGGATCTCCATGTCGGTGCGACCGAAGAAGGCGAAGCGGATGTCGAAGTTGTCGTCCTCCCAGGCGGTCGGGCCGACCTCCGACATGAGCTGCTCGAACGCGAGATGGCCGTCCTCGGTCACCTGGTAGACGATGCGCGGGCGCCGCGTGACCGGGGTGAGCGTGGTGGCGGTCTCCTCGATCAGATGGGCGCGAAGCATCTTCTTGAGCGTGGGGTAGAGCGATCCGTAGGAGAGGACCCGACCCCAGCCGAGCATCAGGTTGAGCCGCTTGCGCAGCTCGTAGCCGTGCATGGGTCCCTCGTGCAGCAGTCCGAGGACTGCCAGCTCGATGGTCTCTGCACGACGTGCCATGCGACCTATCGTAGCGATATATCCGCGCGTTCATAATCCCCGCTACATCGGAGTGTCGCATCGGTGAACGGGGAACCTACGGCCCGACGTCCGGTCGGGCGCCGGGCCAGCGGTTCGATCAGGTCGTGGTCCGGTTGAGGATCTGGCATCCGTTCGCGGAATGCGTACCCTCTGTAGCGCCCGACCTCAGAGCATGACCCCGAGACCGTGGAGACCGAGTCACGTGAGTGGTACCTCCCCCAGCGGCAAGCGTCGCTCCGCAGCACCCGCCGGCAAGGCGGGCGCCAGCGGCCCCGGCCCCCAGCCGCGGACCCGCAAGCAGCGGATCAGGCGCGCCATCAAGTGGCTGGTCCTCGTCGGCCTCGCCGGGGTGGTGGTGATCGCCGGGCTCGCGGTGTTCGCCTACAGCACCACGTCGGTGCCGGACCCGAACGCGGCGTTCAAGACGCAGACCTCCTACATCTATTACGCCGGCGGCAAGGCGAAGCTGGGACAGTTCGCGATGCAGAACCGTGACTCGATCAGCTATGACCAGATGCCGCAGGACATCAAGGATGCCGTCGTCGCCGCCGAGGACCGGACGTTCTGGACCAACGCCGGCATCGACCCCAAGGGGATCATCCGTGCGGCGTTCAGCAACGCGCAGGGCAACTCCACCCAGGGCGCCTCGACGATCACCCAGCAGTACGTCAAGATCCTGTACCTGAACCAGGAGCGCACCTACAAGCGCAAGATCAAGGAAGCGATCCTCTCGCTCAAGATCCAGCGCCAGATGAGCAAGCAGCAGATCCTCGAGGGCTACCTCAACACCATCTACTTCGGTCGCGGTGCCTACGGGATCCAGGCGGCGGCCGAGGCGTACTTCGGCGTACCGGCGGCCAAGCTCAACCTGCGCCAGGCCGCCGTGCTGGCGTCGGTGCTCAACAACCCCAGCCAGTTCGACCCCGCCAACGGCCCTGACCAGAAGCAGGCCCTCAAGGCCCGCTACGCCTACGTGCTCGCCGGCATGGCGAAGGCGGGCAGCATCACCGCCGCCCAGGCGGCCACCGCCGTCGCGCACCTGCCCAAGTTCCCGCCGCAGCACGCCTCCAACACGTACGGCGGGCAGCGCGGCCATGCCCTGACGCTGGTCAAGAACGAGCTGCTGCGCCTGGGGTTCACCGACTCCCAGATCCAGGGTGGTGGGCTGCGCGTCACGACGACCTTGACCAAGAAGGCGATGGATGCCGCGGCCAACGGTGTCAAGGAGGCCGAGCCGAAGGGCTTCAGCGACAAGCAGCTCCACATCGGTGTCGCCTCGGTGCAGCCCGGCACCGGTGCCCTGCTCGGCTTCTACGGCGGCCAGGACTACCTGCAGTCGCAGATCAACTGGGCAGCCTCCGGCGGCATGGCCGGGTCGACGATGAAGCCGATCACGCTCACCACCGCGCTCGAGGCCGGGTTCTCCCTGAAGTCGACGTTCGACGGCAATTCGCCGTACACGTTCCCCGACGGTCTCGAGGTCCACAACGAGGGTGAGCAGGCGGGCGAGGCCAACGGTCACAGCTACGGCGCCCACGTCAACGCGGTCTACGCGCTGCAGCAGTCGATCAACACCGCGTTCGTCGACATGTCGCACTCGATCCCCAACGGCCCGCGCAAGATCTACCAGAACGCCCTCAAGATGGGCCTGCCGCCGATGAAGGCGAACCCCACCTATCCCGGGATCCCCGCGACCACACAGGACCTGCAACCGGACGACACGCTGATCACCCTCGGCAAGGCGCGGGTGAGCCCGATCAACCTGGCCAACACCTACGCGACCATCGCCGCGGAGGGCAAGCGCTCCCAGGTCCACGTGATCTCGAAGGTCACCGACCAGAACGGCACCGTGCTCTACCAGTACCAGGGCCAGCCCGAGCAGGTGGCACCGCAGGACGTCTCCGACGACGTCTCCTACGCGCTCCAGCAGGTGGTCAAGGGCGGCACCGGTGAGGCCGCGCTCGCCCTCGGCCGGCCGGCGGCGGGCAAGACGGGGACGGCAACGGCACCCAACAGCAACGGGATCGGCACCCACGTGTCGTCCGCGTGGTTCGTCGGCTACACCCCGCAGGTCGCCACCGCGGTGATGTACGTCCGGGGCAAGGGCAGCGATCAGCTCGACGGCTGGCTGCCGTCGTACTTCGGTGCGGACTATCCGGCCCGCACCTGGACCGCGGTGATGGCGGGCGACATGCAGGGCCTGCCGATCGAGCAGTTCCCGCCGCCGGCCAACGTGACCGGCACGCCGCCCGACACCGGCCACAACCCGGTGCCGACGCCGACGCCCACGCCGGCCAAGCCGAAGCACACCAAGAAGGCCAAGCCGACCAAGCAGGCCCAACCCACGCCGGAGCCGGAGCCGTCGGCGACGACGACGACCGAGACACCGGTGGCGCCGGTGACCAGCGATGCGGCCCAGACCCAGCCGTCGTGCTCGACGCCGGCATCTCCCGGCCCGCCCGTCGTCTGCTGACGGGCCGGGCCCCTAGGATCGCGACCATGGCAGGAGCAGTGGCCCCGGCGCAGGAGGACCCCGTCGTCACCGCCCTCAGCGAGGGGATCGGTGGGCCGGTCGGTCAGCACGCCGGACGCCACCGCTGGTGGACGCCGGTGCGGGTGCTGCTGCTGCTGACCGCGTTCGTGTTCGCGGTCGGCATGGTGCAGAAGACCGACTGCTACGACCACACCTGGACCAACAGCACCACCCGCTACACCCACATGTGCTACTCGGACCTGCCCTACCTCTACACCGGGCGCGGGTTCGCCGAGCTCGAGTGGCCCTACAGCGACAACCCGGTGGTGCGGCAGCGGTACCAGACGATGGAGTACCCGGTCGGCATCTCCTACTGGGCGTGGGGCACCGCCTGGGTGACGCACTGGTTGTCCGGGTCGCCGGACCTGTCCCTGCGCGCCGCCCAGCCCACCGACAACCTGTGGGGTGAGCCGGGCGTCACCACCGAGGTCAGACGGTACGTCGTGGTCAACGCGCTCGGCTTCGCTGCGATCGCGCTGATCGCGTGCGCGCTGCTGGCCCGCACGCATCGGCGCCGGCCATGGGACGCGGCTGCGTTCGCGCTCTCACCGGCCCTCGCGCTCACCGGGCTGGTCAACTGGGACATCCTGGCGGTCGGCCTGGTCGCGGCCGCGTTGTGGGCATGGTCGCGCGACCGGCCGCTGCTGACCGGCGTCCTGATCGGCCTCGGCACAGCGACCAAGCTCTACCCGCTCTTCCTCCTCGGCGCCCTGCTGGTGATCTGCTGGCGGCAGCGACGCTTCCGCGACCTCGGCCTCGCCGTGGGCGCCGCCGGGTGCGCGTGGGTGCTCGCCAACGCACCGGCACTGCTGACCGGGCCGGCGCAGTGGAAGGTGTTCTGGTCCTTCAACAGCGCCCGCGGAGCCGACCTCGGCTCGCTGTGGCTGGTGGCGCAGCAGATCGGCAACCACACGTTCAGCGCCCACACCATCAACATGTGGTCCTGGTTGCTCTTCGGTGCCTGGTGCGTCGGTGTGCTCGTGGTCGGACTGCTCGCGCCGCGCACGCCGCGCCTGGATCAGCTCGGCTTCCTGATCGTGGCCGGCTTCCTGCTGGTCAACAAGGTCTACTCGCCGCAGTACGTGCTCTGGCTGCTGCCGCTCGCGGTTCTCGCCCGCCCCCGCTGGCGCGACCAACTGATCTGGCAGGGCGCCGAGGTCCTCTACTTCGCCGGCGTCTGGTGGTACCTGGCCGGCGTCCTCGCCCCGGGCGGCGGCACCGAGCAGCCCTTCTACTGGTTCACCATCGCGATCCGCGCGCTCGGAGAGCTGTACCTGGTCGGCGTCGTCGTACGCGATCTGTTCCAAGCTCCGCCCCGGGTATCGGTCGCGGACGCTCAGTCGACGACGATCTCGTCGAACGTCGTGGTCGTGTAGCGCACCCGCACATCGATCCGCTCGCCCACCTCGGGCACCCGGGCGCCGTGCGGCAGCAACAGCATCGAGGCCTGCATGTGGGGCGGCTCGGCGAACGTGAGCTGCTGACCGTCGAGGAAGTACGGCGAGCGCACCACGCCGACGGCGTCGAGGCCGCCACGGGCCGCGGTCGCCGCGCGAGCCCGCAGCGTGCCCGCCCCGGTCGGTGCGGCCAGGCCGAGTCCGTGTGCCGTCCCGCCCGATGCCACCAGGAGGTGACCGCTGCGCAGGGCGGAGCGTCGGCGGTATCCGAACCGCTCGCCGCGGCCGAGCTCGTGCACGTCCTGCACCACTGCACTGCCCTGCAGCGCCCCGCGGTCGCCGAGCCACAGCCCGGTGCCGACGCGCGGTCGGATGGTGAGGTCGGCGTACTGCTGGCGCAGGGTGGCGATCTCGGCGGCGGTGAGGTGGCTGACCCACACGGTGGTGATGCCGGCGCCGATCACGTCGTCCATGAGGGCCCGCGCCTCGGCGAGGTTGGCGCCGGGCGCGGCGGAGCCGGTCGAGGCGATCGGGAGGTGGATCGCGACGCCCTCGAGCCGGGCTCGCGCGCGTGCCGCCCCGGCCAGCGACCACAGATCGGGTGCGGAGAGTCCGTGGCGACGCATGGACGTCATCCGCTCGAGTACGACGCGGGCGCCGGGCTGTCGGGCAAGCAGGTCGCCGAGATCGGAGGGTCGCGAGACGGTGTGGATCACGCGGCGTGTCAGCGCCGGGTCGAGCGCCGGCTCGTAGGGCCGCCAGGGGGTCAGGACCAGCAGGTCCCCGGAGAATCGGGAGGCGACCTCGGACAGCTCGGCGTAGGTTCCGACGGCCAGCGCGTCGGTGCCGAGCCAGTCCGCCCGGCGTGCGAGCCGGCCGATGGTGAACCCGTAGCCGTTGCCCTTGGCGACCGGGACCAGGCCGGGCGTCTGCTCGAGGACCGAGCGCAGGTGGTTGCGCCAGCGGCTGCCGTGCACGGTGAGGCGCAGTGTCATCGCCGGGTCACCGTCCCCGACGCTTCATGTAGAGGTCGAACGCCTTGTAGATCACCGGCCGCAACGGTAGGTCCCACTCGCCGACGTACTCCACCGCGCGGCCGCCGGTCCCGACCTTGAACTGGATCAGCCCGACGTGGGAGTCGTCGGCGGAGAGCGTCGGGGTGATGCCGCGCAGGTCGTAGACATCGCAGCCTGCCGCGAGCGAGTCGCGGATCATCGCCCACTGCAGCGCGTTGGAGCCGCGCACCTCACGCTTCTCGGTGGAGGAGGCGCCGTAGGAGTACCAGGCGTGGCTGCCGACCCGCACCAGGATCGTGGCAGCGACCAGGTCGCCCTCGTGCCGGGCGAGGAACAGCCGGATCCGCTCGGGGTCCTCGGCGCCCATGGCCGTGAACATCGTCTCGAAGTACCGCAGCGGGCGCGGCGTGAAGTGGTCGCGGCTCGCGGTGTGGGTGTAGAGGTCGTGGAACGCCTTCAGGTCACCCGCCTCGTCCCTGCGGCCGCTGGAGACGGTGATCTCGACGCCCTCCTTGGCGGCCTTCTTGATGTTGCGCCGCCAGAGCTGGTTCATCCCCGAGAGGACCTCGTCCTCGGTGCGCGGTCGGCCGTCGGGATGACGCAGCGGCATCTCGAAGGTGTACTGCGGCTGTCCGGCGCCGAACCCGTCCTCGGGGCTCTGCAGCACCCAGCCGCCGGAGCGCAGCTGGCTGGCCACGCGCGCCCCGACCGGGTCGCGGCGCGACGGGACCAGATCGGTGAGTCGGGCCGCCTTCTCGTCGGCGATGCCCTGCTTGACCTGCTCGGCACTCCAGTACGCCGTCGCCACGGGCGGACCCATCCGCACGCCGAACGCCCCCTGCGACCTCAGGTGGGCTGTCAGCGGATCGAGCCAGGAGGTGATGTCGCCGGCCCAGTCGGCGGCCGGCCCCTCAGGCAGGTAGGCGAGCGTGTAGCGCCTCAGCCTCGGCACCGGTCGATGCAGCACCAAGGTGGCGCCGACGAGCTCGCGGCCCTCGAAGAGGCCCAGTGACTCCGAGCGCCACTCCGTCTTCACCCGCGCCCACGCCGGCGTCTGCAGGAAGCTGACCGACGGCCGGGTCTCGATGAAGCGCAGATGCTCCTCGGCGGACAGGGACCGGACGCTGACGCTCACCTGCGGAAGGTTACCCGCGGATCGGATGCGCAGCCGTGGGACCGCGGCTCACTCACCGAGGCGCTCGCGCAGCCAGGCGAAGTCGTCCTGGTGCTCGCGGGCGCCGCCGGGTGTCTCGCACACCACCGGTGCGCCCGCATCCCGTACGACGGCGGACAGCAGCTCGGGGTCGATCCGGCCGGCCCCGAAGTTGGCGTGCCGGTCGGCACCGGAGTCGAACTCGTCGCGGCTGTCGTTGCAGTGCACCAGGTCGATGCGGCCGGTGACCTTCAGGACGTCCTCGACCACCGTCTCGAGGGGGTTGCCGCCCGCGTGGGCGTGGCAGGTGTCGAGACAGAACCCGACCATGTCGGCCTGCTCGGCACCGCTGATGGCGTCCCAGACCCGGCCGATGCGGTCGAGGTAGCGCGTCATCGCGTTGTCGCCGCCGGCCGTGTTCTCGATCAGCAGCGGGATCTTCAGGTCGGTGGCCTCGATGGCCTTGCGCCAGTTGTCGAAGCCCTTCTCGGGGTCGTCGGACTTGTTGACGTGGCCGCCGTGCACGATCAGGCCCTTGGCTCCGACCGCGGCGGCGGCGTCCATGTGCTGCTGCAGCAGCTTGCGGCTGGGGATGCGGATGCGGTTGTTGGTGGTGGCGACGTTCACGATGTACGGCGCGTGCACGTACAGATCGATCCCGGCCGCCTCGGCGTCGCGGCGCAGGCCCTCGGCGCCGCCCGCGTAGCGGACCTCGGGGCCCTTGTAGTCCTGCGGGTCGCCGAGGAAGAACTGCACCAGCGGCGCGTTGCGCGCCTTCGCCTCGGCGATGGGGTCGGCCTGGTCGACGTGGGCACCGATGAGCATGCGCCCACCCTATTCTCGGGGTGTGACAGTCCTGCTCCTCGTGGCCGCCGCGGTGCTCACGCTGGTGGGCTTCGCGCTAGTGGCCCAGGATGCGCGCGGCGGCCGTGGCGGAGAGCGCGATCGCGCCGGCGAAGCAGCCGGCCGCCAGCCACAGCCGCACGCTCGAGCGGGATTCACGCGGCGGCGGTAGCGCCAGGCCGGTCTGCAGCGGCAGCGAGACGGGCGGCAGTCGGTCGCGGATCGCGATCCGGCCGTCCCACGGCGGCAGGTGGAGACTGCGCAGCTCGACCAGGGCCGCTGCGGCCGAGGCGGGCCGGCGCTCCGGGTCGTCCTCGAGCAGCCGGCTCAGCAGCGAGCCGAGCGGGCCTGCCGGGACTGGCCCGGACGGGGAGCCGGTGAGGAGCTGGACCGCGACCCGGCCGGCGGCGTACAGATCCGAACGAGGGTCCGGCGGGCCGCCGGCACTCTGCTCGGGCGGCATGTAGCCCTCGGTGCCGACACCGCCGGGCGCCCGGGTCAGCCGGGGCTCGTCGTGGGTGACCGCCACCCCGAAGTCGGCCAGCCGCAGGTGAGGTCGACCGTGTTCGGTGGCCTCGAGCAGCAGGTTCGCGGGCTTCACGTCGCGGTGCACGACGCCGGCCGAATGCACCGCCGACAAGCCCTGGAGGAGCTGGTCGAGGAACACGCCGACCAGCGCCGGCGGCAGCGTGCCGTGCTCGGCCAGCAGGTCGTGCACGGAGCCGCCGCGGACCAGGTCCATGGTCAAGACGACGAGGTCGTCCTCCGCCGCCCAGCCGTTGGGTGCGACGACGTGCTGATGGGGGATGCGCAGGCCCTGCTCCCGCACGAACCGCAGCAGCAGCGACGAGCTGCGCTGGGTCAGCAGCTTCAGGGCGAGCCAGCGCTGCGTGCGCTGGTCGTAGGCGCGCCACACCGAGCCCATGCCGCCCGACCCGATCTGGTCGACGAGCACGTAGCGACCCGCGATCGGGTGGTCGTGGGTCCCGAGACCGGCCTCCATGGCTGGACCCTAGCCCGGCCGCTACGTTGGCGGGCGTGACCACACGGACGAACTGGGCCGGCAGCCATGCCTACAGTGCCCGCGACCTGGTGGCACCCGCCACCCTCGCCGAGCTGCAGGACATCGTCGCCTCCGAGGCCCACATCCGCCCGCTCGGCACCCGACACTCCTTCAGCGACCTTGCCGACACCGACGGCGTGCAGGTCTCGCTCTCCGCCCTGCCGGGAGAGGTCGAGGTGGGGGAGGGGGTGGTGCGGGTGCCGGCCGGTTGGCGGTACGGCGACCTCGCGGCCGCCTTGGTGCCGCGCGGGCTGGCGCTGGCGAACCTCGCCTCGCTGCCGCACATCTCCATCGCCGGGGCGGTCGCCACCGGCACCCACGGCTCCGGGCGGCGCAACGCCTCCCTGGCGGCCGCGGTGCGCGCCGTCGAGCTGGTCACCGGCACAGGTGAGCTGCTGCGACTCGACCGCGGTCACGCCGACCTGCCGGGCGCCGTCGTGGCGCTCGGTCTGCTCGGGGTGGTGACGGCGCTCGAGCTCGAGGTGGAGCCCGCCTACGAGCTCACCCAGGTCGTCTTCGAGGGCCTGAGGTGGCCCGACCTTCTCGAGGACCTCGAGGCGGTGCTGGGGGCCGCCTACTCCGTCTCGGTGTTCACGCGCTGGGTCGGCGACGACGTCGGGCAGGTGTGGGTCAAGGACCGCGTCGACGCCGGCTCGGGACCTGCCCGATCCGCCATCCCGGGCGCGGTGCCCGCGACCGAGCAGCGCCACATGATCGCCGGGATGCCGGTCGACAACACCACCCCGCAGCTCGGGGCGCCCGGCCTGTGGCACGAGCGGCTTCCGCACTTCCGGATGGGCTTCCTGCCGAGCGCGGGGGAGGAGTTGCAGAGCGAGTACCTCCTCCCCTGGCGGCACGCCCGCGAGGCGCTGGCCGCCGTACGGGATCTCGGCGAGGCGCTGCAGGACGTGCTGTTCGTGTCCGAGCTGCGCACCGTCGCCGCCGACGACCTCTGGCTGTCCGGTGCGTACGGCGAGGACGCCCTGGCGCTGCATTTCACCTGGCACCGTGACCTGGAGCGGGTGACTCCGCTGCTGCACCGGTTGGAGGAGCGCCTGCTTCCGCTCGGTGCCCGGCCACACTGGGGCAAGCTGTTCGGGGCCGAGGCGCCAGCGCTCGCGGCCCTGTATCCGCGCTGGCGTGACTTCCTCGACCTGGCCGCCCGGCTCGACCCGCAGGGGCGCTTCCGCAACGGGTGGTCCGCGCGGGTGCTGGGCCTCTAGACCTGCGGATTTAGGGGACCGCTGTCGCGGTTGATAGCCTGGCGCGTCTCCTCCGCCTCCTGTGGAGGGGACACCGCACAGCCCTCCTGCCATGGAAAGACCATGGCCGCTGAGTCCGTAGGAGGTGGAGAAGCTATGCGTGCTTATGAGGTTGTGGTCATTCTCGACCCTGCCACCGACGAGCGCACCGTCGCTCCGTCGCTCGACAAGTTCCTCAACGTGGTCCGCAACGACGGTGGCACCGTCGACTCGGTCGACGTGTGGGGCCGTCGCCGCCTGGCGTACGAGGTCAAGAAGAACGCCGAGGGCATCTACGCCATCGTCAACCTGACCGCCGAGCCGGCCACCGTTAAGGAGCTCGACCGCCAGCTCACGCTGAACGAGTCGATCCTGCGCACCAAGGTCATCCGCCCCGGCAAGTGACCCTCTCGTTCTTGTCGGTGCCTTCCTGTTTGATGGGCACTGACACCGACGAATGATCAGAACACGACCTAGGGAGACGCCATGGCTGGCGAGACCGTCATCACCGTGATCGGCAACCTCACCGACGACCCGGAGCTGCGCTTCACGCCGTCGGGGGCTGCGGTCGCCAACTTCACGGTGGCCTCGACGCCGCGCACGCTCAACCGCCAGACCCAGCAGTGGGAGGACGGCGAGACGCTGTTCCTGCGCTGCTCGATCTGGCGCCAGGCTGCGGAGAACGTCGCTGAGTCGCTCACGCGGGGCACCCGCGTGATCGTCCAGGGCCGTCTCAAGGCGCGCTCCTATGAGACGCGTGAGGGTGAGAAGCGCACCGTCACCGAGCTCGAGGTCGACGAGATCGGCCCCTCGCTGACCTGGGCGACCGCGAAGATCTCCCGCGTCAGCCGTCAGGGCGGCTCGGGCGGCGGGTTCAACGCCGGCGGCGGCAACGCCGGCGGTGGTGCTCCCGCGGCCAACGACCCGTGGGCCACGCCGGCCCCGCAGGCCGCTCCTCAGCAGAGCGGCGGCCAGGGTGGCGGCGGATACGGCGGCGGCCAGCCGTCGGCTCCGGCCAACGACCCCTGGGGCGGGCCCGGCGTGGGCTCGGACGAGCCTCCGTTCTGATCCCTGCAACACACACGACCGAATCCCTCAACCATTCCGACGTACGTCGGGCTTCTAGGAAGGAAGCACCACAATGGCCAAGGCAGTGATTCGCAAGCCCAAGAAGAAGGCTTGCCAGTTCTGCAAGGAGAAGGCGACCGGTGTCGACTACAAGGACGCCGCCCTGCTCCGCAAGTTCATCTCCGACCGCGGCAAGATCCGCGCCCGTCGCGTGACCGGCAACTGCGTCCAGCACCAGCGTGACGTCGCCATCGCGGTCAAGAACGCCCGCGAGGTCGCACTCCTGCCCTACACCTCCACCGGTCGCTGAGAGGAGACGACACCATGGCGAAGATCATCCTGACCCAGGAAGTCTCCGGTCTCGGCTCGGCGGGCGACATCGTCGAGGTCAAGGACGGCTACGCGCGCAACTACCTGCTTCCGCAGGGCGTGGCGATCCGTTGGACCAAGGGCGCCCAGAAGGAGGTCGAGTCCATCCGTGCCGCGCGTGCCAAGCGCGCCGCCCGCGACCTCGACCACGCCGGTGAGATCAAGGGCAAGCTCGAGGCTTCCGCGATCAACCTCAAGGTCCGTGCCGGCCAGGACGGCCGCCTCTTCGGCGCCGTCACCGTCGCCGACATCGCCGGTGCCCTCGAGGCCACCACGGGCGAGTCGATCGACAAGCGCAGCATCGCTGTCGGCAACGCGATCAAGACCCTCGGCAACCACTCGGTCGCCGTGCGCCTGCACGACGAGGTCACCGCTGCGGTGGCGCTCAACGTCGTCCCGGCCTGAGTCACCCGATCCACACGGCTGCGGCCGGTCCCGTCACGGGGCCGGCCGCAGTTGCTTTCTCGCTGGAGGGCGGCGTCGCTCAGAACCGCTGGGCGATCGCGGTGAGCTTCTCGACGTACGCCGGGAAGTCGTAGCCGTCCGGCAGGTTGTCCCCCGTGCCCCAGAAGCCGGTGGCGCCGTCGATGCCCTCGCGCAGGATGTCCGCGTGCCCGGCATGGCGGGCCAGGTCGTTGATGACGTGGACGATGATCTGGCCGAGCGTCACCTCGCCGTGCTCGCCCCACCACGGCACCCGGCCGGTCGTCTCCAAGGTGCCGGCGTCGATCGTCTCGTCGGCGAAGGCCCAGACCCGGCGGTAGAGCGCCACCAGATCGGCCGCCGACTCGTCCTCGGTGGCGTACCAGTCGGCCTGGGGATCGTCCTCGTAGGCCGACAGCGGCAGCAGTCCGGGGTCGTCGAGCACGCGGCCGAAGGTCGGGCCGAAGTAGCCGTGCTCGACGTTGAGGCAGTGCTTGACGATGCCCAGGAGGTTGGTGCCGGTCGGCGTGCGCGGCAGCCGCAGCTCGCGCTCAGGTAGGCCTTCCACCTTCTGCAGCAGGGCGTCGCGCTGGTGCTGCAGGCACGCCTTCATCTGGTCCTTGAGGTCGCTCATGGGTGCCACTGTGCCCTCAGCCGGCGCCGGTGACCAGCCACTTCTCGCCGCGCGCCCGCCGGGTGAGGACGACGAACCGCGCCCCCATGAAGAGCACCTCGAAGCACGCCCACACCCCCAACAGGCCCACGCCGGGCACGGCCAGGGAGAGGGCAAGCACCGCGGGCGCGTAGACGGCGAGGACCAGCAGGCCGCCGAGCGCGAGGTAGCGGCCGTCGCCGGCCCCGATCAGGACGCCGTCGAGCACGAAGACGACGCCGGCGACCGGCTGGCCGAGCGCTGCGACCAGCAGCACCGGTACGAGCCGGTGGCGCACGTCGGGGTCGCTGGTGAAGAGGGCCCCGACGACCGGGGAGCCGAGCGCCAAGGCCACGCCCGTCACGATCCCGATGACCGCACCCCACCACACCATCCGAGCGGTCGCGGCGCGGGTGCCGTCGCGGTCGCCCGCGCCGAGGGCGCGTCCGGTGATGGCCTGGGCGGCGATGGCCAGCGCGTCCAGGACGAAGGCCAGGAACGTCCAGAGTGTGAAGGCGATCTGGTGCGCGGCCAGCATGCTGGCCTGTCCGCGCCCGACGCCGACCCGGCTGACGGCGTACGTCGTGACCAGCAGGGCGGCCCGCAAGGTCACGGTGCGGATCACGAGTGCGGCCCCGGCACGCGCCGCCTGCCGGATGCCCGCCAGATCGGGACGCAGCGAGATGCCTGGGGCGCCGCGCACCACCACCGTGATCAGCGCCCCGGCCGCGAGCAGCTGGGCGGTGACCGAGCCGAGTGCTGAGCCACGCAGCCCGAGGCCGGCCGGGTAGACCAGCACGAGGTTGAGCACCACGTTGAGCACGTTGCCGAGGATCGCCACGACCATCGGCGTCCGGGTGTCCTGCAGGCCCCGCAAGACGCCTGTGGCCGCCATCATCAACAGGAGCGGGGTGATGCCGAGCGCTGCGATCCGCAGGTACGTCGCCGCCTGACCCGCGACCGTGCGGTCAGCGCCGACCATCGCCGCGAGCGGCCGGGCGAGGAGCACGCAGGGCACCGTCACCAGCGCCCCGATGAGCAGGGCGAGCCACAGGCCGTCGATGCCCTGGGTGAGGGCGCCGCGGGTGTCGCCCGCGCCGATGCGGCGCGCGACGGCTGCGGTGGTGCCGTAGGCGAGGAAGATGCACATCCCGGTGACGCTCTGGAGGACGACACCGGCCACGCCGAGCCCCGCGAGCTGCTGGGTGCCCAGGTGCCCGACGATGGCCGAGTCGGCGAGGAGGAACAGTGGCTCCGCGATCAGAGCGAGGAACGCCGGGGCCGCGAGGCGCCAGATCTCGCGGTCGGCGCGGCCGGTGTGCTCGGGCACGCGTCGAAGGCTATCGAAGCGGCGTTTCCGCACGTCATGAAGGGTTTTTGAACCGACGGTGGAAAAGCTGTGGAATGTGGTCTAGCCCACCGCTTTGTCGACAAACCAGCGGGCCACCGACAGGTGACGGGAAGATGAACCACGTCACAGCCGAGGAATTTGCGTTCCACATCTTCCACATCGCGTTTACGCAGGTCAGAGCGGTGTTACGGGCGCGGGTCGGTGTGTCGTACACAGCCGCCTCCCCAGGCTGTGCACCTCCATCCACGGACCCTCCACGGGCATTCCCCAGTTATCCCCAAGGCCTGTGGATAACGGGCTGTCTTTCGGGGCGCGCGGACACGTAGGGTCA
>Ga0209796_10000099_pt1 | contig 109469 bp, 96 predicted proteins | sample AgamicOrSfrz_FD_187167 | JGI IMG/M metagenome (GOLD analysis project Ga0209796, IMG submission 187167) | Agave microbial communities from Guanajuato, Mexico - Or.Sf.rz (SPAdes) (version 2) | ecosystem: Host-associated > Plants > Phyllosphere > Phylloplane/Leaf | place: Guanajuato, Mexico...
AGCGCCTGTCCGCACTACTTCGGCGAGGAGGGCCGTGCCGAGCGGTTCCGGCGGTGGATCGCCGAGGGCACTCTGCCGACCGGCCACGCCGCCGACGACCACGTCGCCCTGGTGTGGCACAACGGGCAGCTCACCGAGGCCATCAGCGAGCTGCCCGACGGTCAGGCGTTCCGGGTGACGCCGGCGGGCGAGACGCCGCTCGACGTGCGGTTTTTGGGCTGAGGCCGGGGTCTCGACAAGCTCGACCACCGGGGCTCGGGTCTCGACAAGCTCGACCACCGGGGGCTCGACCACCGGGCGCTGGTCAGCGCAGGACGGCGGCCTCGAGGTCGAGCTGCTCCTGGAGCCGGCGCCGCTCGGCACGGCTGCCGCGAGCCATCTTGTAGAGCACCTTCAGCTGCGAGGGCAGGTTGCTGGGCCGGGTCGTGGCCAGCCAGTTGTTCGGGAAGGACAGCCGAACCACCTTGTGCCAGGCCGAGTAGACCTGCTGCGGCAGCGGGGCCGAGTGGTAGCTCAGCCCGTAGCGCTCGAACAGCGCCTGCACCTTCGGGGCGACCTCGGCGTAGCGGTTGGACGGCAGGTCCGGCCACAGGTGGTGCTCGATCTGGTGGGACAGGTTGCCGGTCATGATGTGCATCAGCTTCGAGCCGGAGATGTTGGCCGAGCCGAGCATCTGACGCAGGTACCACTCGCCGCGGGTCTCGTTCTCCGGGATCGCCGACTTCTCGTACGTCGCGACGCCCTCGGGGAAGTGACCGCACATGATCACGCTGTGGGTCCAGATGTTGCGGACCACGTTGGCCGTCACGTTCGCCGCCAGCGTGGTGAGGAACGACGGGCCCGACAGCAGCGGGTGGACGAGGTAGTCCTTGGCGGCCTGCTTCTTGATCTTCGACAGGGTCTTGCGGACCGACTCGTTCCACTCGGCGGGGCGCTTGTCCTTGGGGACCTTGCGCATCTTGCCGTACTCCAGGTCGTAGCCGGCGATGCCGTACTCGAAGATCAGCATGTTGATGAAGTTCGTCAGCGGCTGGAAGAGGTACATCGGATACCAGCGCTGGTCCTCGTCCACGCGCATGATGCCGTAGCCGAGGTCGTTGTCCTTGCCGATGATGTTCGTGTAGGTGTGGTGCAGGTCGTTGTGGCTGTGCTTCCAGCCCTCGGCCGTCGAGGCGTTGTCCCACTCCCAGACGGTCGAGTGGATCTTCGGGTCACGCATCCAGTCCCACTGGCCGTGCATGATGTTGTGCCCGATCTCCATGTTGTCCAGGATCTTCGCCGCGGAGAGGCCCGCGGTGCCGACCACCCATGCCGGCGGGAAGAAGCTGGCGAGCAGGACCGCGCGGCTGCCGAGCTCGAGATAGCGCTGGGTCTTGATGACGCGCCGGATGTACGCCGCGTCGGCCTCGCCGCGGGTCTCGATGACGGACTGCCGGATGGCGTCGAGCTCCCGGCCGATCGCCTCGATGTCCTCGGGCGTCAGGTGGCCGACGGGGTTCTGGGCCTGCTTGGTGATGACGGTCATGGGGACTCCTCGGTGTCGAGTCGGTCGGGACTCAGTGGTCGATCGTGCATGCGCCGACAGCGGCGTTGATGCAGGTCTGGATGGGAAGGCCGGCCGTGGGCGTCTCGCCGGGCACGGCGAGGGTGAGCTCGCCGTTGCGCAGGTCGCGTACGGCGCCCTCCCGCAACGGCAGCACGCACGACATGCAGATGCCCATGCGGCACCCGCTCGGCATGAGGACGCCAGCCTCCTCGGCCGCGTCCAGGATGGGCGTCACGCCGTCAGCCTCGACGACCGCGCCTGATGCGAATGTGACGGTGCCGCCCTCCGCATCGGCCGAGACGCGGGTGGGTGCCCTGAACTGCTCGGTGTAGAGCGCCAGGCCCCGCGCGTCGTGATGCTGCTCGAGCGCGTCGAGAAGGCCGTGCGGGCCGCACGCATAGGTCACCCGCTCGTCCAGATCCGGCACCAGGTCGGCCAGTTGCGCGACGTCGAACAGCCCGTGGACGTCGTCGTACCGCGGGATCAGTCGGACGGCGCCCGAGTCGTTCAGCGCCTGCAGGTCGCGGCGGAAGATGGTCTGCGGCTCACTGGGGGCCACGTGGACGACGGTGATGTCGTAGGCGGGGTGATCGAGGCCCACGACGCCGGCGTCGGTGACCGGGAAGAGGTTGCGCAACATCCCGATCACCGGGGTGATGCCGGACCCGGCCGTGACGAAGAGCAGCTTGCGGTGGGCGTCGTCGAGGACGAACTCGCCCGCGGCCTGCTCGAGGTGGACGATCGTGCCGGGCTTGGCCTGGTGGACGAGGAAGGGGCTGACCACGCCGTCGGCGACCGCCTTCACGGTCACGCTGATGTGCCGGTCGCTGCGCGGCCCATGCGTGAGCGAGTAGGCGCGCCAGTGCCGGCGGCCCTCGACATCGATGCCGATGCGGATGTACTGCCCCGGCACGTGACCGGCCCAGTCCTTGCCCGGCTTGAGCTCGATCGTCGCGGCGTCGTCGGTCTCGGACCGCACGGCGACGATGCGCGCGCGCAGGTCGGTACCGCGGCGCAGGGGGTGGAACAGGTCGAGGACGTCACCGGGCTCCAACGGCGTGACAGCAGCGGCGGCCACCCGGTGCAGCCGCTCGCCGAGGGCGCGCCGCAGGCCGCCCTGTGCGGGCGCAGGGGTGCGGAAGGCTGCGGTGGTCATATCCCCAGGGTGCTAGACGTGGCGCGTAAACTCCTGTGTCACGGACGTGAATGTCCGGCTCCCATTTGTTCGCAGGAGATAGAAATGGCGCGGTCCATCCCGAGGCTCGACCTCCCGCCGCACATCATCGAGCGGCTGAAGGAGATCCTCCCGCGGGTCGGCGAGGACGTCGTCAACGCGGTCATCTCCGAGGTGCCGACCTACCAGGACGCCTGGTCGGGACACATGGGCCAGACCATCCAGACCGCGGTGAAGGTGGCGCTGGGCGGCTTCCTGTCGGTCGCGTCGGGCGAGAGCACGTCGGTGCCGGCGACCCCCCCGGCCGTCCAGGGCGCCTACGAGCTCGGACGAGGGGAGGCGCGCAGTGGCCGGACCACCGAGGCGCTGCTCGCGGCGTACCGGATCGGGGCTCGGGTGGCGTGGCGTGAGCTGTCCACCACGGCCGTCCAGGCAGGCCTTCCGCCGGAGTCGCTCGTCGAGCTCGCCGGCCTGGTGTTCGCCTGGATCGACGAGGTGTCCGACGCCTCGGCGGCCGGGCACGCCGACGAGCTCGCCACCGCGGGTCGGGTGCGCCAGCAACTGCTCGGACGACTGGCTCGGATGCTGCTGCGGGCCGAGGCCCCCGACGTCCTGGACGCGGCCGCCGAGCGCGCCGGATGGAACCGGCCGACCACCCTCACCGCCGCCCTGGTGCCGGCGGCCCAGGTGGGTCCGGTGCTCGGGGTGGTCTCCCAGGCGACGCTGGTCCTCAACGACCTCGCCGAGCTCGACGACGTCACCCTCCTGCTCGTGCCCGATGTGCACGGTCGGGCCCGCGCCGCACTGATGCGGGTCCTGGAGGGGCGCGGCGCGGTCGTCGGCCCGGCCAAGCCCTGGCGCGATGCACGGATCTCCTACCAGCGCGCACTCCGGGCCCGCACGTCGGGACTCGGTCCCGACACCGACCAGATGCTGGTGCCGCTCGTCCTCGACGCCGACCCGGAGGCGCGCGCCGACCTCCGGGCGGCGGTGCTCGCACCGCTGACGGCGCTGCGCCCCACCACCGCCGAGAAGCTCACCGAGACGCTCAGGTCCTGGCTGCTGCACCAAGGCCGGCGCGAGGAGATCGCCGCGGAGCTCTACGTCCACCCCCAGACCGTGCGCTACCGCGTCGGCCAACTGCGAGACGTGTACGGCGACAAGCTCGACGACCCGGCGATGATCCTGGCGCTGACGGTCGCGCTCGGCTGACCCTCCGGGCGGCCGCGTCGTTGTGGCCGGCCCGTACCGTGTCGGCATGCGCGGGCTCGTGTCCCTCCTCCTCGCCGGCTGCATGGTCCTGCTCGCCGCCTGCGGGTCGTCGGCTCCCGCGTCGCAGTCCGATGCCCGCGCCGGTGCCAGCGCCGGTGCCAGTGCCCGTGCCAGCGCCGGCGCCAGCGCCGATGCCGGTGCCGACCCGTCGGCGGCCAGCCCGGTCACCGGGGCGGGGACCGTGCGCTACGTCGCGCTCGGCGACTCCTACTCCGCAGCGCCCGGCGTGCCGACGACCAGCCTCGCCGGCGGGTGCCTGCGCTCCGACCACGACTATCCGCACCTGCTCGCAGCGGCGGATCCGCGGCTGCGCCTGACCGACGTGACGTGCTCGGGCGCGACCACGAGCGACCTGTCGCATCGGCAGCGGATCCAGCAGGTGAGCGTGCCGCCCCAGCTCTTTGCGGTGAAGCCCTCCACGCGGCTGGTCACGCTGGGTATCGGCGGCAACGACCTGGGGCTGTTCGGCACGCTGCTGGGCTGGTGCCTCCAGGGCGGGCAGGAATGCATCGGCGGCCTCACCGGACGCGTCCGTCACGACCTGGCCGTGATCGAGGGCAACCTCGTCGGCGCGCTGCGCGCAGTCCACCGGCGGGCACCACGTGCGACCGTCGTCCTCGTCGGCTACCCGCAGCTGATCCCGGCCGACCATGTGGGCTGCGCAGGCCTGCAGGTCGACCCGGCGGTGCTGGCGTTCGTCGGCAGGCTCATCGAGCGGTTCTCGGCGATGATGGCGCGGGCAGCGCGCGCCGGCGGGGCGACGTACCTCGATCTCATCGCGCCCAGCGCCGGGCACGACATCTGCTCCATGAGCCCGTGGGTCAACGGGCGCCAGCCCACGAACCTCGCGATCGCGTTCCATCCGCTGCCCGCCGAGCAGCAGGCGGTCGCCGGCCTCCTCCTGAAGCGCGTCGCGGCCGATCACGTCAGCGCAGCTCGGTGACCCGACCGTCCTCGACGCGCAGCTGCCGGGTGGTGTGGACGGCGGCCAGCATCCGACGGTCATGGGTGACCAGCAGCAGCGTGCCCGGATAGCCGTCGAGCGCCCGCTCGAGCTGCTCGATCGCGGGCAGGTCGAGGTGATTGGTGGGCTCGTCCAGGACCAGGAGGTTCACCCCGCGCGCCTGGAGGAGGGCCAGGGCCGCGCGGGTCCGCTCGCCGGGGCTGAGGCTGCTCGTGGGCCGGGTGACGTGGTCGGCCTTCAGCCCGTACTTCGCCAGCAGCGTGCGGACCTCCTCCGGCACGAGGTCGGGGACCTGGGCACGGAAGGCGTCGAGCGTGGTCTCGACGGGCTCGACCACCGGGCGGTCGAAGAGCTGCCTTGCCTGGTCCACCTCCCCCACCACGACACCGGGCCCGAGGTAGGCGGTGCCGCCCTCCAGCGGGACGCGGCCGAGCAGCGCCGCCAGCAGGGTGGACTTCCCGGCACCGTTGGGGCCGGTGATCGCCACCTTCTCCGCCCAGCCGATCTCCAGATCGAGCGGTCCGAGCGTGAAGTCCCCGCGATGGACGACAGCCTCGGTGAGGGCGGCGGTGACAGCGCCCGAGCGGGGCGCCGCGGCGATCTCCATCCGCAGCTCCCACTCCTTGCGCGGCTCCTCCACCGCGTTGCGCTCCAGTCGCTCGATGGCCCGCTCCGACTGGCGGACCTTGCTCGCCTGCTTCTCGGCCGACTCGGCCCGGAACCGGCGGATGTTCTTGTCCGGCTCGTCGTTGATCGAGCGGCGCGCATTGCGGACGCCCTGGTTGGCCCAGGCACGTTGGGTCGCCATCCTGGCCTCGAGCGAGCCGAGCCGGCCGGCGTACTCCTCGTAGGCCTCGTGGGCGTGCTGGCGGGCGATCTCGCGCTCACGCAGGTAGGCGTCGTAGCCGCCACCGTAGAGATTGACCTGACGCTGGTGCAGATCGAGCTCGAGCACCCGGTTGACGGTGCGGGCCAGGAACTCGCGGTCATGGCTGACCACGACGACGCCCGCGCGCAGGGAGGTGACGAACCGCTCGAGCCGGTCGAGCCCGTCGAGGTCCAGATCGTTGGTGGGCTCGTCGAGGAGGAACACGTCATAGCGGCTCAGCAGCAGCGATGCCAGGTTGGCCCGGGCGGCCTGACCGCCGCTGAGCGCCGTCATCAACGCGTCGAGGCCCACGGTCAGGCCGAGGTCGGCCACCACCTGCTCGGCCCGCTCGTCGAGGTCCGCGCCCCCCAGCGCGAGCCATCGGTCGAGCGCCTCGGCGTACCGGTCCGGATCCTCGCCGTAGGCGGCGGTAGCGGTGTCGTACTCGCTCTGCGCGGCCGCCACGCCGGTACGCCGGGCGAGGAAGTCGCGCACCGTCTCACCGGGTCGGCGCTCGGGCTCCTGGGAGAGGTAGCCCACGGCCGCGCCGGGCGGGGTGAGCGTCACCTCGCCCTCCTCCGGTCGCAGCTCGCCCGCGAGCGTGCGCAGCAGGGTGGACTTGCCGGCGCCATTGGGCCCTACCAGTCCGACGATGTCGCCGGGCGCGACGACCAGGTCCAGGCCGTCGAACAGGGCGGTGGCACCATGACCGGCCGCGAGTCCGCGCACCTGCAGGGTGGCACTCGCGCTCATCGGCCGGCTGCGGCGATCACCGAGGGCAGCACGCCCGGCAATGCCTCGTCGACCGCCTGCGCGCGCAGCAGCTGGTGAGTCTGGCCGCCGATCATCACCCGCTCGGTCAGGCCGGCCTCACGCAGGATCTTGAAGTGGTGGCTGGCGGTGGACTTGTTGATCCCCTCGTAGAGCAGCCCGCAGGCCATCGGCTCGCTCGTCTGGGCGAGCCGGCGCACCATCTCCAGGCGCACCGGATCGGCGAGCGCTGCCAGCACCTGCTGGAGCGTGCCGACGGGCTGTACCGCCGGCGGCGCACCCGTGGTTGCGCCCTCGGGCAGGGCTGTCGTCGAGACCTCGGGCATGGCGGTCCTCCCGGGAGACAATCCGTAACGGGTTTGATGTTCATCGAACCCGGCCGTAGGGTGGCGTTCGATGTACGTCGAACCTAGCACGAGCCGCAGGAGGAACGGATGAGCATGCAGACGATGACCGGGCCGGCGACCACTCCCACCGGGAGAGCGCCCAGGGTGAGTCCGTACGCCCTGCTGATCGGACTGCTCGCGGTCGCCCTCGGCGTCTCGGGTCTCCCCGCACCGCTGTACGGCGTCTACGAGCAGGAATGGCACCTCGCGCCGATCACCACGACGCTCGTGTTCGCGGTCTACGCGTTCGCCGCACTCGCGGCGGTGCTGGTCGCCGGTCAGGTCTCCGACCGCTACGGCCGCAAGCCGGTGCTCGTCGGCGCCGCGCTCGCGATGATCGCGGGCCTGGTCGTGTTCATGACCGCCGACGGCGTCGCCGCGCTCTTCGTCGCCCGGGCGCTGCACGGTGCCGCCGTCGGCTCGACCGTCGTCGCCGGCAGCGCCGCCCTGCTCGACCTCCGGCCGCACGACGGCGCCCACACCGGACAGCTGACCGGCATCGTGTTCAACGTCGGCATGGCCGCGACGATCCTCGGGGCGTCGTTGCTGGCCCAGTACGGTCCCGATCCGCTCGTGACGCCGTACGCCCTGGTCGGGCTCGTGGTCCTGCTGCTGCTCTTCAACCTGCTGCTGATGGGCGAGACGCACCAGGCCCGCACCAGCGCGCGGGTCCGGCTGTCGCGGCCCGCGGTGCCGCGCGCGATCCGTCCCGACTTCCGGTTCGCCGTGCTCGGCGTGATGGCGTCCTGGTCCGTGCTGGGGGTGTACCTCTCGCTGTTCCCCGCCTTCGCCGGTCAGTCCACGGGCATCCACAGCCTGGTCTTCGGAGGCGCGGTGGTCGCGGCGATGGCAAGCGCGGCCGCGGTGAGCCAGGCGTTCGCCGTCCGGCTCGACCCCCGGCCGGCCGCGATCACGGGCGACTTCGGCACCGCGATCGCGCTGGTGGTCAGCGTGCTCGCGCTCCACAGCGGGCGTGCCTGGCTGGTCGCCGCGGCAGCGGTCTTCATGGGCCTGTCGTTCGGGCTGGCCTTCGGCGGCTCGCTGCGCCACCTCGGCCGCGTCGTACCGGCCGACCACCGCGGTGAGGTGATGTCGGCGTACTACGTGCTGGCCTATGGAGCGCTGGCGGCGCCGACCATCCTGGCCGGCTGGGCCGCCACGCAGTGGAGCCTCTCGGCGATCTTCCCGTGGTTCACCGCGGCGGTGGCACTCGTGTGCGTGCTGGCCGGCGCTCTCGGCCTGGCCGCGCGGCGCTCGGCGGAGGGCTCGGCCGGGGGTTCGGCCGGGGTGATCGAGGTCGGTGCGTGAAAGTTTGCCTGCCATCAGCCCGCGTCAGCTAGCGCGCCGGACGCGGTGGGAGCGCCAGAGATCAGCGGCGCCCACAGTGTTTTGCGCTGTCGGCCGCGGCCTGCGGTGTGCTGAGGTGAGGGCATGCGACTGCTGGTGCTGGGCGGCACGGTGTTCCTCTCCCGAGCCGTGGCGGAAGAGGCGGTGCGCCGCGATCACGAGGTCGTGTGCGCCGCCCGGGGTGTCTCCGGATCGGTGCCCGACGGGGCGGCGCTGGTGCCGTGGGACCGCACGCAGCCGGCCCCGGCCGAGCTGACCGCCGCGACCGCTGGCGCGTGGGACGCGGTCGTCGACGTCGGCCGACACCCCTCACGGGTGCGTGCAGCGGTCGAGGGGCTCCCAGCGGCGCACTGGGTCTTCGTCTCGACGGTCAACGTGTACGCCGAGGAGCGTCCCGGCGGGACCCCCGCCACCCTGCCGCTGCTCGACGCGCGCGATGAGGACGTCGACCTGGCCCAGGACCCGCAGGCGTATGGGCCGATGAAGGTGGCCTGCGAGGAGCACGTCCTCGCTCGCGCCGCCTCGGCGACGATCGTGCGGCCCGGGCTCATCGTGGGCCCCGGCGACCCGAGCGGCCGCTACACGTACTGGCCGGCGCGGCTCGCCCGCGGCGGCACCGTGCTGGCACCCGGGCAGCCGGAGGACCCCGTGCAGGTCATCGACGTGCGCGACCTGGCCGCGTGGATCGTGACGCTGGCCGAGTCGCGCTGCGTCGGGATCTTCGACGGCGTCGGTCCGGTGTCGTCGCTGGCCGATCTGCTGGCAGCGACCGCAGCCGGCGTCGGGGCGGAGCCGGCGTACACGTGGGTGCCCGACGCGTTCTTGGCGGCGCAGGGCGTCCAGCCGTGGATGGGCCCCGACGCCGTGCCGCTGTGGCTGCCACGCCCGGAGTACGACGGCATGATGACCCACGACCCGACGCCTTCGGTGGCCGCCGGGCTGGTCACCCGCCCGATCGCCGACACCGCCCGTGACACCGTCGCCTGGCTGCGTGCCACGCCCACCGCAGCGGTGAGCGGGATCTCCGCCGACCGCGAAGCGGACCTGCTCGCCGCCTTCGGTGCCGCGCCCTAGGGTCGTGCCCCATGGGGAAGCGCGCGAACGCCCGAGAGCTCATCGCCCTCGTCCTGGACGAGGGATCGTGGCAGTCGTGGGACACCCCACCGGAGTACGGCGAGATCAGCGACGCCTACCGTGCCGAGCTCGCTGCGGCGCGCGAGCGCTCCGGCGTGGACGAGGCCGTGATCACCGGCGCCGGCCTCATGCACGGGCGCCGGGTCGCGGTGGTGGCCAGCGAGTTCGCGTTCCTCGCCGGATCGATCGGCCGGGCCACCGCTGAGCGGCTGATCGCGGCGATCAAGCGCGCGACCGCCGAACGACTGCCGCTGCTCGCGGCGCCGGCCTCGGGCGGCACCCGGATGCAGGAGGGCACCCCGGCGTTCGTGCAGATGGTACGCATCGGCGAGGCGGTGGCCGCGCACAAGGCGGCCGGGCTGCCGTACCTGGTCTACCTGCGCCATCCCACCACCGGTGGCGTGATGGCGTCCTGGGGCTCGCTCGGGCACGTCACTGTCGGCGAGCCCGGCGCCCTGCTGGGCTTCCTCGGGCCGAAGGTGTTCGAGGTGCTCAACGGGCGGCCGTTCCCGGCCGGGGTGCAGCTGGCGGAGAACCTCTATGCCCACGGCATCATCGACGGCGTCGTGCCGCCCGCGGAGATCGCGTCGCTGCTCGACCGGGCGCTCACGATCCTGCAGTCGCGGCCGGCTCGCCTGGCACCCGAGCTGCCGCCCCACAGCCCGCCGGCCGCTGGTGACGAACGGCAGGTCCCCGCGCCGTGGGATGCGGTGACCAGGTCGCGGCGGGTCGACAGGCCAGGGGTCCGGGCGCTGCTCAGGCTGGCGGCGGCCGACGTCGTACCGCTCAATGGCACGGGGCAGGGCGAGCGCGACCCCGGTGTCCTGACCGCGCTGGCCCGCTTCGGCGACGCACCGTGCATGGTGATCGCGCAGGACCGCCGCGAGCAGGCACATCAGCCGCTCGGCCCGGAGGGGTTGCGCGAGGCGCAGCGCGGGATGCGGCTCGCCGCCGAGCTCGGGCTGCCGGTGCTCACGGTCATCGACACCCGCGGTGCCGCCCTGTCCCCGGAGGCGGAGAACGGCGGACTGGCCGGCGAGATCGCCCGCTGCCTGGCGGCCCTCGTGACGGTGAAGGCACCGACCCTGTGCCTCATGCTCGGCGAGGGCAACGGTGGCGGGGCGCTGGCGTTCCTGCCGGCCGACCGCGTCGTCGCCACCCGCCACGCCTGGCTCTCCCCGCTTCCGCCCGAGGGCGCGTCCGCGATCGTGTACGGCGACGCCGAGCACGCCCCCGAGCTCGCCGCCCGTCAGCGCGTCCTGGCCGCCGATCTCGCCGAGATCGGTGTCGTCGACCGCATCGTGCCCGAGATGCCTGATGCGGCCGACGAGCCGGAGGCGTTCTGCCGGCGGGTCGGGGGGGTGTTGCGCGAGGAGCTCACCGCGCTGCTGGTCGCCGGGCCGGGATCGCCCGAGGTGCGCGCGGCGCGCTACGCCTTCTGACGCCACCGATCCTGGATCAGAACAGCACCGCCGTCGCCGGGTCCTCCAGGATGCCCGCCACGTCGGCGAGGAACCGCGAGCCTGCCTCCCCGTCGATGTGACGATGATCGAAGCTCAGGCTCAGCGTGCACACGTCGCGTACCACCACCTCGTCCCCCACCACCCAAGGCCGCCGCTTGATCGCGCCGAAGCACAGGATCGCCGACTCGCCGGGGTTGATGATCGGCGTACCGGCGTCCACGCCGAACGACCCCACGTTGGTGATCGTGAACGTCCCGCCGCTCAGGTCGGCCGGCGGCGTCCTACCCTCCCGCGCGGTCGCGACCAACTGGTCGAGCGCCTCGGCCAGCGCGGCGATGTCGAGCCGGTCGGCGTCCTTGACGTTGGGGACGACGAGGCCGCGCGGGGTCGCCGCCGCGATGCCGAGGTTGACGTAGTCCTTGAGCACCACCTGCTGGGCCTGCTCGTCCCAGGTGGAGTTGATGATCGGGGTGCGTCGTACCGCCAGGAGGCAGGCGCGGGCGAGCACCAGCAGCGGACCGATGCGACGGTCGCGCAGCTCGCGGCGCTGCTTGAGTCGCTCGACCAGCGAGGTGGTCTCGGTGACGTCCACGGTGACCCACTCGGTGACATGCGGCGCGGTGAACGCCGAGCGCACCATGGCCTGCGCCATCTGCTTGCGCACGCCCTTCACCGGTTCCCGGTGCTCGCGGTCCTCGCGGCTGAGGGGTCGCGGGACGTCGTGGGGCTCGGACCCGTTGGCGGTGGTGCCGTCGCCGGACGCATGGCGCCCGAGCGCGGGCTGCGGTGACAGGTCGGCGGCGGTGATCACGCCGTCGGCGCGGGAGGGTACGACGTCGGCCAGGTCCACCCCGAGGTCGCGGGCCGCCGCACGCGCGGTGGGCTTGGCCAGCACCCGCCGCCTCCGGCTCACCGGCGCCTCCCGGCTGCCGTAGCCCACCAGGGTCAGCGGCTCCCCCGAGTTTTCACCTGTGCCCGCCGACTTTTCAGTTTCGCCACGCGAGTTGTCGGTTTCGGCGGGCGAGTTGCCAGTTTCGGCGTGCTCTTCTGACAACTCGACCGGATCTTCTACCAACTCGGCGGGATCTTGTGACGACTCGGCGGGCACTTCTACAAACTCGCCGATGCTGATGATCGGTGTGCCGACCTCGACCGTCTCGCCCTCGGGCACCAGCAGGCGCTGCACGAACCCGGCGTACGGCGAGGGCAGCTCGACCACCGACTTGGCGGTCTCGATGTCGCACAGCACGTCGTTGACCTTCACCTGGTCGCCGGGCTGGACATGCCAGGTGACGATCTCCGCCTCGGTCAAGCCCTCGCCGACGTCGGGGAGACGGAACTCGCTCACCATGCCAGGCTCCGATCCACGGCGTCGAGCAGCCGGTCGAGGTCGGGCAGGAAGTGCTCCTCGGCCCGGGCCGGCGGGTAGGGGGTGTCCCAGCCGCCGACGCGCAGCACCGGCGCTTCGAGAAAATGGAAGCACTCCTCGGTGATCCTTGCCGCTACCTCCGCGCCCATGCCGAGGTTGACGTGGGCCTCGTGGACGACGACGGCGCGGCCGGTGCGACGTACGGACTCATAGACCGGGGCGAGGTCGAGCGGGGAGAGCGTGCGCAGGTCGAACACCTCCAGCGAGATGTCCTCCTGCTCCGCGGCGGCGGCGGCGCTCAGAGCGGTCTTGACCGTCGGGCCGTAGGCCACCACCGTGACGTGCTCACCGGGCCGGACCAGGCGGGAGGCGAACAGCGGCACCGGCGGTACGGCGAGGTCCAGCTCGGCCTTGTCGGAGTGGTAGAGCCGCTTGGGCTCCAGGAAGATCACCGGGTCGGGGCAGGCGATGGCCTGCTGGATCATCCAGTAGGCATCGACGGTGTTGGAGCAGGCGACGACCTTGAGCCCGGGAGTGTGCGCGAACTGCGCCTCGGGCGACTCGCTGTGGTGCTCGACGGCGCCGATGCCGCCCCCGAACGGGATCCGGATCACCATCGGGAGGGGCGCCCGGCCGCCGCTGCGGAAGTGCATCTTGGCGACCTGGCTCACGATCTGGTCGTAGGCGGGGTAGACGAACCCGTCGAACTGGATCTCCACCACCGGCCGGTAGCCCCGCAGCGCGAGCCCGACGGCCGATCCCACGATGCCGGACTCGGCGAGCGGGGTGTCGATGACCCGGTCCTCGCCGAAGTCCTTCTGCAGCCCGTCGGTGATCCGGAAGACGCCGCCGAGGCGGCCGATGTCCTCCCCGAGCAGGACGACCTTGGGGTCGTTCTCCATCGCCTTGCGCAGGCCGGCGTTGAGGGCCTTGGCGAGCGTGATCATGACGCCGCCCCCTCGAAGGAGGCGGCGTAGGCGTCGAAGGAGTCGCGCTGGGCGGCGAGCTCGTCGCTGATCTCGGCGTACACGCGATCGAAGAGCTGGTGCGGCGTGGGATCGGGCAACGCGTGTACGCCGGCCCGCAGCCGCTCCCCCAGCGCGTCGGCCTCGGCCTGGAGCTCGGTGAAGAACGCCTCGGAGGCGAAGCCGTTGCGCCGCAGGTAGGCCTCCACGCGCGCCAGCGGGTCCTTGAGCTTCCAGTGCTCCACCTCGTCCGCGTGCCGATAGCGGGTGGGGTCGTCGGTGGTGGTGTGCGCGCCCATCCGGTAGGTGAACGCCTCGATCAGGCTGGGGCCCCCGCCCTCCCGGGCCCGCTGGAGCGCCGCCTGGGTGACCGCGAACGTCGCGAGCACGTCGTTGCCGTCGACCCTGACGCCGGGGAAGCCGAAGCCGTCGGCGCGGCGGTAGAGCGGGATCCGGCTCTGCCGCTCCAGCGGCTCGGAGATCGCCCACTGGTTGTTCTGGCAGAAGAACACCACCGGCGCCTGATAGGAGGCGGCGAAGACGAACGCCTCGTTGACGTCGCCCTGGGAGGAGGCGCCGTCGCCGAAGTGCGCGATCACGGCGGTGTCGCGGGCGGTGTCGCCTGTGCCGACGGCGCCGTCGCGCTGCACGCCCATCGCGTACCCGACCGCGTGCAGCGTCTGGGCGCCGATGACGAGCGTGTAGAGGTGGAGGCTCTTCTCGACCGGATCCCAGCCGCCGTAGTCGACACCGCGGAAGAGGCTGAGGATCTGCAGGGGGTCGATGTCGCGGCACCATGCCACGCCATGCTCGCGGTACGTCGGGAACACCTGGTCCTGGCGTCGCAGCGCACGCCCGGCGCCGACCTGGGCGCCCTCCTGCCCGACCAGCGGCGCCCACAGCCCCAGCTCGCCGTGTCGCTGCAGCGCCGTCGCCTCGGCGTCGAACCGGCGGACGAGCACCATGTCGCGATAGAGCGACCGGATCTTGTCGGGGCCGCCGGTGAACTCGTAGTCAGGATGCTCGACCCGCTCCCCCTCGGGCGTGAGCAACTGCACGAACCTGCTCATCTCCCTGCTCCGTCCTGCTCGGGCGGCGGCGCGGGATCACCGCGCGGCCGCTGCGGAGGGTCACCGGGGGCACGTCCGCATGGGTGGTGCGGATGTGATCCCGGTCACCGTGGATCCAACGTAGCGCGCCGGGCGAAGCGACCGCGAGCGGGCCTTTCGTCCCGGATCCGCGTGTTCTGCTCCCGGCGGGCCCGAGCGTCGGTGATGCTGCTCGCTCGTCGTTCCTCGGGAGTCCCGGTTTGAAGCAGTCCCTCGCGATCGTCCTGGTGACCCTCGCCCTCCTCGGCCTGCCCGTCGCGACCGGCGGCACCGCACCGGCCGGCGCCCGCCAGCCGGTCCCACGACCGGTCACCCGGCACGCCTTCGCCGACCCGTCGGTGATGCGGTACGCCGGCGGCTACCTGGCCATCAGCACCGGCCGCCGGGCTCCGGGCGCGGTGGCGAGCTCGCCCACCGGACGCTGGCGCTCGACGGGTCCGCTGCTGCACCACCTGCCCGCGTGGGTGGCGCCGGGTGGCATCTGGGCGGCCGACGCCGCCCACATCGGGCGGCGCTGGGTGATGTACTACGCCGCACCGGTCCGCGGCCTCGGTGCCGGCGCGCGGTGCATCGGCGTGGCTCTCTCATCGGATCCCTCGCGCGGCTTCGACGCCCGCGGCCGCAAGCCGCTGGTGTGCCCGGCCGGTGCGCGGGGACGCCACGCGGACGACCGGCTCCGTGGCCGCTCCCGCCGCCTCCCGCAGGCGGGGGTCATCGACCCGTCGTTCTTCCGGCGCGGACACCAAATGTACCTGCTCTACCGCACCCAGCGCACCCCGGCCACGATCCGCATCGTCCGGCTCCACCACGGCGGGCGCCGCGCCGCCCGCCACAGCCGCCAGGTGCTGGCGCTGCGGCACATCGTGGAGAACCCGGTCCTCCTGCACCGCGGGCACCGCTACATCCTGATCACCTCGCAGGGCTACTACGGCAGCTGCGCCTACACCACCACCTGGCGCTCCTCGCGATCGCCGTTCCACTTCCCGGTGCGCGGGCACCGGCTGCTCGACGACGGCCGGACGCGCGTGTGCGGCCCCGGCGGGCTCGATGTGGTCAGCCGCCGGCTCGTGTTCTTCCACGGCTGGGTCTGCGGTGACCGCTCCGGGGCGGGCAGGCGCTGCAGCTTCGGCCAGCACGTCGACCTGCGCCGAAGCGCCCGCCGCACCCTGTACGCCGGCCGGCTGCGCTGGCGGCACGGCCGACCGCACGTGCACTTCCTGCGCGGCTGAACGGGGGGTCAGCCGCGACCGTGCGGCTCCTCCCAGCCCGCGAGATCCGGCCCCTTCGGGATGATCCCGGACGGGTTGATGTCGCTGTGCACGACGTAGTAGTGCGCCTTGATCTGGTCGAAGTCGGTGTTGTCGCGGAAGGCAGGGAAGGACTGGTAGAGGTCGCGGGCGTAGCCCCACAGGTGCGGCAGCTCGGTGAGCTTGTTCCGGTTGCACTTGAAGTGGCCGTGATAGACCGCGTCGAAGCGTGCCAGCGTGGTGAAGAGCCGCACGTCGGCCTCGGTGATCGCCTCGCCCATGAGATAGCGACGGTCCGCCAGGCGTGACTCGAGCCAGTCGAGGGCGGACCACAGCCGGTCGTAGGCAGCGTCGTACGCCTCCTGCGAGCCGGCGAAGCCGCAGCGGTAGACGCCGTTGTTGACCTCGGTGTAGACCCGCTGCATCACCTCCTCCATCTCCTCGCGCTGGTGGGCGGGCCACAGGTCGGGCGCACCGGGCCGGTGGTGGTCGCGCCACTCGAAGAACAAGTCGTGGGTGATCCACGGGAAGTCGTTGGTCACGACCTTGCCGCTGGCGACCTCGACGATCGCGGGGACCGTGATGCCGCGGGGGTAGTCGGGGATGCGGGCGTCGTAGGCGTCGCGCAGGAAGTGGATGCCCAGCACCGGGTCCACGCCGCCGGGGTCGAGGTCGAAGGTCCAGCTGCGGGCGTCGTGGGTCGGCCCCGGGGTGCCGAGGCCGATCACGTCCTCGAGGCCGAGGAACTGGCGGACGATGATGGCCCGGGTCGCCCAGGGGCATGCCTTCGCGGCGATCAGGCGGTAGCGACCCGGCTCGACGGGCCACAGCTCGCCGTCGGTCGGGCCGTGCTCCGGCCGGCGCGCCCCGCGCGTGATCCGGTCGGAGATGTAGTGGACGTCGCGGCTGAACTCCCGGCCGCGCTCGACGTACGTCGGCTTCTGGTCCTCCATGGCTGCCACCTTAGTTTCTGGGGTATCGGAGCCGGATGACCCGCATCGAGGTGGCACTGCTCGACATCGACGGCACCCTGCTGGACTCCACCTATCACCATGCCGTGGCGTGGGGACGGGCGTTCGCGGCCGTCGGCGAGCCGGTGCCGCTGCACCGCATCCACCGGCTCATCGGCATGGGTGGCGACCGGCTGGTGCCCGAGCTGATCGGCCAGGAGGCCACCGAGCGTCTCGGCGAGGCGGTCACCGACCGCTGGCGCAAGGAGTACGACGGCCTCATCGGCGAGACGCGGCTGATGCCGGGTGCCCAGGCGCTGCTCGACCGGCTGCGGGGGCTCGGGCTGGACGTGGTGCTGGCCAGCTCGAGCATCCCCGAGCACGCCGAGCACGCGTTGCGGCTCCTCGGGGCGTCGGCGCGCGCCGACGCCTGGACGACGTCGGAGGACGCCTCGGAGTCCAAGCCGCATCCCGAGCTGTTGGAGGAGGCGCTCTCCCGGGTGGGGGACTCCCGCGCGCACGCGGTCATGATCGGTGATGCGGTGTGGGACGTCGAGGCGGCGGCGCGGGCCGGCGTACCGACCATCGGACTCGAGTGCGGGGGCTTCGCTGCGGCCGAGCTGCGCGAGGCCGGTGCGGTGGCGGTCTACCGGGACCCCGAGGACCTGCTGGGGCACCTGGAGGAGGCCTTGGAGATCGCGGGGTCGGCCTGAGACCGGACCTTGGCGTTCCGTGCGACGATCGGCGCGTGAGGTTCCTTTCCTGGCTGGCGGTCAACGCCGTCGCGCTCGCGGTGGTGCTGTGGCTGATCAACGGGATCTACCTCGACGGGCCCACGCACGGTACGGCGGAACTGCGGCACAAGCTGGTGCCGGAGCTGATCGTGGCCGTCATCCTCGGCGTGGTGTCCAAGCTGGCCAAGCCGCTGCTGACGCTGCTGAGCCTGCCACTGATCATCGTGACGCTCGGCCTGTTCCTGCTGGTCGTCAATGCGGCGATGCTCGGCCTGACCGCATGGATCAGCGGCTTCACCGGCCTGGGGTTCCACGTGACCGGCTTCTGGCCGGCGGTGGGCGGCGGGCTGATCTTCGCCATCGTCGGCTTCTTCGCGCGACGACTCCTGGAGGACGATCGGTGAACCTTCCGCCGCCCCGGACGCCGGGCGCCTACTCCATCGCGATCGTGTGCCTGGGCAACATCTGCCGCAGCCCGATCGCGGAGGTGGTGATGCGCCAGCGGCTGGCGGCGGCCGGTCTGGGACACATGGCGGTCAGCAGCGCAGGCACCGGCGACTGGCACGTGGGCGGCCCGATGGACCAACGGTCGGCACAGGTGCTGCGCGCCTCCGGCTACGACCCGTCGGGGCATCGCGCGCAGCAGTGGGTACCGGCCCGTGCGCAGGACCATGACCTGGTCCTGGCGATGGACGAGCAGAACCTGGCCGACCTCGGCGGGGCGAGTGAGCGCGTGCGACTGTTCCGGGACGCCGATCCCGCCGGCCCGGGCGACGTACCGGATCCCTACTTCGGCGCAGACGACGGGTTCGAGGAGGTGCTGACGATGGTGGAGCGGACCGCTGACGCGTGGGTGGGCGCCCTCGCGCACCTCCAGGCGCACCGCGGAGCGTCCCGATGACCCGGCAGCCCTCCATCGCACGCCGCGCCGAGCAGCTGCTCGGCCGGGCGGTCGTGAGCACGGCTCCGGTCGCGGGCGGCGACGTCTCGACCGCGACCAAGCTGCGGCTCGCCGACGGCAGCCAGGCCCTGATGAAGACGCTGCCGCACTGCCCCGAGTCGTTCTTCCCGAGCGAGGCGCGCGGGCTGGCGTGGCTGGCGGAGGCGGGCGGCGTCGCCGTACCCGAGGTGCTGGCGGTCGAGAGTGACTGCATCGTCCTGCGCTGGATCGAGCCGGGCCGCGTGACGGCCGAAGCGGCCGCCGAGTTCGGTCGCGCCCTCGCGCGCACCCATCAGGCCGGCGCCGACGGGTTCGGCGCCGCCGAGGACGGCTTCATCGCCCGTCTGCCCCTGCCGAACGCCCCGGCGCCGAGCTGGGCGGAGTTCTTCGCCACCCGGCGGGTGCTGCCCTATCTCAAGCTCGCTCACGACCGCGGCGCGGTCGACGACCTGCATGTGAAGACCATCGAACAGGCGCTCGCCCGGGTCGCCGAGCTGGTTCCGGAGGAGCCACCCGCGCGGCTGCACGGCGACCTGTGGACCGGCAACGTGCTGTGGTCGCACGACGGGCGCGCCTGGGTCATCGACCCCGCCGCCTACGGCGGCCACCGCGAGATGGACCTCGCGATGCTCGCCCTCTTCGGGCTGCCTCATCTCGAACGCGTGCAGGAGACGTACGCCGAGACCGCCCCGCTGGCCGACGACTGGGAGGACCGGCTCGGGCTGCACCAGCTGTTCCCGCTCCTGGTGCACGCGTGCCTGTTCGGAGGCGGCTACGGCGTCCGGGCCGCCGATGTCGCGGCCCGCTACGGCTGAGCGGTCACCGCGCAGCCGCCGCGGCTCCTCGATCCCTTCACCCCCAGGGATCTCAGGCGTCACGGCAGTTACACAGGTTCTCGACAGGTTCGGATGCGACGGTCAGGGGTACCCACCCCAGGAAAGACCAGCCATCCCCATGGCTCTGCCGAAGGGACCACCATGCATCACCTGTTCCGCCGCATCACCGTGCCGGTCCTCGCTGCCGGCGTCCTCACCCTTCCCGCCCTGGGTGCCGCCTACGCCGATGGCGGCAGCTCCGCCGCCGGCGACGCCGCGCCCCCGGGCCTGGTCTGCGACGGCGTGACGCCGACCCTGTGGGCGACCGCCGACAACCAGACCATCGTCGGCACCGACGGCGACGACGTGATCTCCGCCAACGGCCACCACGGCCTCACGATCGAGGGCAAGGGCGGCAACGACACGCTCTGCGCCGCCAGTGACCCCGCCGGTACGACGACGAACACCACCCTCGACGGTGGTGCCGGCAACGACAAGCTGTTCAGCTTCGGCGGCCGCGACCGGCTCATCGGCGGCGCCGGCGACGACCGGCTCAGCGGCACGATCGAGGACGATGTCGTCTACAGCGAGGACGGCTACACCGCCGATGCCCCCGGCATCAGCGTCAACCTCGCCGCCGGCACCGTGACGGGCGCCCTGACCGGCACCGACACCCTGATAGGCCTCGACCAGGCCCGCATCTTCGGCACCGCCGGTGCGGACCACTTCCTCGGCGACGACCAGGCGAACTGGTTCGACGGCGGCACGGGCGCCGACGACATCCACGGCTACGGCGGCAACGACTGGTTCCACGCCGTGCTGCCGAGCTACATCGGCGGCAATGCCGGCGACGACACCATCACCGTCGGGTACGGCGGGCGTGTCAGCGGAGGCAAGGGCAACGACACGATCGCGGCCGACCCGAACAACACGCTCTCGGGCGCGAGCGCCGACCAGGCGCCGAAGGTGACGTCGTACGCGCTGTCGGGTCAGACCGGTGACGACACCTTCAGGATCGACACCCTCAAGACCGACGCAACGACGTGGAGCTCCGACCCGGCGTTCGCGTGGGCGGGCTCGATCGCCGGCGGCCACGGCACCGACACGATCAACTTCGGCTGGCTCGGCACCACCGCCGGCCTGCGCGTCTCGGTCGGCGACGGCCTCGCTGACTGGGCGCACGGACGGGCGACGTTCGGCTCTGCGGAGAAGATCGTCGGGACCCCCGGGCCCGACGTGCTCAAGGGCGGCTCGGGCAACGACATCCTGTTCGGCGGGGCCGGTCAGGACGTCCTGCGCGGGCACAAGGGCAACGACAACCTCCACGGCAACCAGGACGACGACCTGATCTTCGGTGGCCGGGGTCGCGACCACGCGAACGGCGGCAAGGGCACCGACACCTGCAAGAGCGCCGAGACCCGGGTCTCCTGCGAGTCCTGACACCACGGCGACAGCGACGTGCCCCGGGCGATGCCCGGGGCACGTGCTGTCGTCGCGAGCCGGTCGCCTCCTCAGTGGACGGTGGCGGCCGAACCCTCGCGCCGGGTGACCCACTCGGTGAGCTCGCCGGCGTCCATCGGGTGGGCGAACAGGTAGCCCTGCCCCGCCGGGCACCCCAACGAGCGCAACAGCTGGTGCTGGGCGGCCGTCTCGATGCCGACCGCACCGACGGCGAGGCCGAGCGCCGAGCCCACCTCGATGATGCCGGCCAGGATCGAGACATCCGGGGGCGCCTCCAGCCCGGCCGCAGCACCTTCGTGCACGGCCGGCTCGAGACCGTCGAGGAAGGACCGGTCGATCTTCAGGCCGGTCACCGGGAGGGAAAGCAACTGGCTGAAGGACGACTGACCGCTGCCGAAGTCGTCGAGCGTCACCATCAGCCCGACGTCACGGAAGCGCTGCACGGTGCAGACGCCCTCGCTGCCCTCCAGCGCGCCACTCTCCACGAGCTCGAGCGTGACCCGCTCGGGATGGATGGCGTACGCCGACAGCAGCGGCTCGAGGACGATGGGACGCTCGTCGGTGAGGGTCCGGGCGCTGATGTTGAGGCAGATCCGAGGGATCTGGACATTGGCGGCGTCCCAGGCGGCGAGCTGCTCGAACGCCTTCTCGCACACCAGCAGGTCGAGCTGGCGGCTCAGCCCGAGGTCGGCGGCGATCCGCACGAACCGGTCGGGAGCGATCAGGCCGTGCACGGGGTCGTGCCACCGAGCGAGGACCTCCACGCCCACCAGGGAGCCGTCGCGCAGGTCGAGCTGCGGCTGGTAGACCAGATCGATCTCGCGGGCGTCGATCGCCGTACGCAGCGCGCGGCCGACCGTCATCCGCTCGCGGGCCTCCTCCGCCATCCGCGGATGGAAGAAGACCGGTGCCTCGGCCTCGAGGCGCTTGGCCTGCGCCGCCGCCGACATCGCCGAGCGCGTCACCACCCGGGCGTCCGGGACGCTGTGGTGCGCGATCGCGACGCCGACGACCAGCCGGCCGGCGCCGGTGCCGCCGGGTGCGTCGTGCAGGCTCGCCGCGAGAGCGGTCACGCCGTTGTCGTCGTGGCCCGCTACGACGACGAGGTACCGAGGCCCTTGGAGGCGCAGCACGCTCGCGCCGTAGGAGGCGGCCACTGCGCTGATCCGCTCCGCCGCGCCGGCCAGGAGGATGTCGGCGGCACCGGGGTCCACCGCGTGCGCCGCGAGGTAGTCGTCGACCTCGACGACCAGCGCCGCCCACGACGCCCCCTCCACGCCGACCAGCAGGTCGTCGGCAGGGTCGTAGAGAGCCAGGCCGCTGACCCGATCCACCGGCCGGTCCCCCGTCCGGGCGGCCGCGCCCGGGACGTCGGACGCGACCCTGGGGCGCAGCGCGAGGGCCGCCACGCAGGCCCAGGTCGACGCGAGTGCCGCCAGGACTGCCGCCCGTGGGACGGCTGAGCCGGCGATGAGGCTGCCGACCACATATCCCGACGTGACCGCCGCCGCTGCGGACGCGACGACGCCCAGCGCGCGCGTCGTACGCCGTCGCCGCTCGTCCACCGCGCCCTCCAGAGCTCCGAGACCACCTTCGAGAAGGATCGAGGTCCTATCGGCAGGCGCCCGGGGGAGCTGAGCGGACGATCAGTCGGGCGGCTCGCTGGCCGCGCCCGCGTCCTGGTCGTCGGTGCCGGTCGGCAACGGCTCGGTCGCCGCACCGCTCGGGACGGACGCGGGCCCGGCGTCGGGGTCGTCCACCTCGCTGGTCTGGTCCTGCTGTTCCTGCGGGTCGTGCTGCGGCTGCTCGGTCATGTGCCCCGGTGCCCGCTGGCGACCGGCCGCGAACCTGCGGCAGGCCTGCGGAGCGCCCGGCGACAGCTCGACCCCGCAGACTCGAAATGCGACGGAGCCCGGTCCGTGAGGACCGGGCTCCGGCTGGCGGTGACGGAGGGATTTGAACCCTCGGTGGACTTGCACCCACAAACGCTTTCGAGGCGTTCTCCTTAGGCCGCTCGGACACGTCACCGCCGGGAAGGCTACCGGAGGGCCGCCGCCGGGACGAAATCAGGCATCGGGGAGGTCGGGGTCGTCCTCCAGCGAGGCGTACCGCGCCAGCACCAGGCAGCCGGCGAGGGTGAGGGCGAGGCCGAGGGCGGCCGCCCAGGCCAGGCCGCCACGGACCCGGTCACCCAGCCAGATCAGTCCGACGGCGGTGGGGACCAGCGTCTCGACCACGAACGTCACCGCCGCGACAGCGGTCGTCGCCGCGCGCTGCAGCGCCAGGCCGAAGGCGACGAGCGAGACCACGCCGTACGCCGCGAGCGCCCACAGCACGGGCGAGGTCACGGTGCTCCACCATGGGTCGCCGAGGCTGAGTGCGCGTCCCGCGATCCCCGTCCCCCCGAACCCCAGGCCCGCCACCAGCGCCAGCACCAATCCCGAGGCCTCGGTGGGTGGCCGGCGCCAGCCGAGCAGCCCGAGGACGGCGACCGGCACCACGGCCCCGAGGAGGGCGAGCTCGGCGGGAGCGCCGAGCGGCGTCGAGGCGCCCTCCTGGGCACTGGCCGCCAGCGCCACCAGCCCGAGGACCACGGCCACCAGCGCCGCACGCTCGACGGCGCCGAGCCGGGCGCGCAGGACCAGGACGGCCAGCAATGCGGTGACGGCGACGCTGGAGGCGATGGCCGCCTCGACCACGAACAGCGGCAGCCGGTGCAGCGCGACCAGGGAGGAGGCGAAGCCCAGTCCGTCCAGGCCGAGGCCGATGCCGTAGGTCACCGGCCGACGGTGGCGTGCGCCGATGGCCTGCAGCACCGTGCCGGCGCCGTAGAGCAGCGCCGCCGCGAGGGCCGCGGCGAGGGCGAGGACCGCCATCAGCGGCGGTGACCGGCGAAGAACCGCTGCAGCAGCGCGGTGCTCTGGTCGGCGTACACCCCGGAGACGACCTCGGGGCGATGGTTGAGCCGCCGGTCGCGGACGACGTCCCACAGCGACCCGACCGCGCCGGCCTTCTCGTCGAACGCGGCGAACACGATCCGCTCCACCCGCGCGAGGACCGACGCCCCGGCGCACATCGTGCACGGCTCCAGCGTCACCACGAGCGTGCAGCCGTCGAGTCGCCATTCGCCTCGCGCCCGCGCCGCCTCACGCAGGGCGACGATCTCGGCGTGCCCGGTCGGGTCCGCGTCGGCCTCGCGGACGTTGCGCCCCCGGCCGATCACCGCGCCGTCGGGTCCGAGGACGACGGCGCCGATCGGTACGTCGCCGGTGGCCAGCGCCGCGCGCGCCTCGTCCAGGGCGACCCCCATCGGAGCCGCCCATCGCTCCTCGGGTGTCACGCCGAGGTCAGGCCGACGGCGTCGTCGAAGATCTTGCCGAAGCCGACCTTGCGGGCGATCTCCGAGACCAGCTCGTCGGGGTAGAGGTCGAAGTCGTCGAGCAGGATGCCCATGTCCATCGCACTCATGCCCATGTCGTCGAGGATGCCGAGGTCGCCCGCGGGCTCCTGCGCCTCCTCGTCCTCGTCGTCGGGGAACGGCAGGCCGAGGAACTCCACCGCCGAGCCGGCGAGCTCCCACTCGTCGGCCGCGGTGATGTCGGAGAGCAGCACCCGCGTGGTGGCGCCGGCCACCCGCACGAGCACGAAGAAGTCCTCATCGATGCCGACGACCCCGAGCGCGCCGCCGTCGCCGGGGAACCGGCGCAGGCCGGTCGCCAGCGTCTCGACGTCGCTGATGACGTCGTGCGCCAGCTCCTGCGCGGTCCACGCGCCCTCTTCGCGGTAGATCGCCAGCGCGAAGTCCACGCCCTCCACCCGGTCGGCCATGCCTCCAGAGTGACAGAGGTCCGCCGCACGGCCAACCCCCTTTGCGCGGCGTTCGCGTGACGGTGCGGTGACGGCGGTCCCGTAGGGTGCCAGCCATGCAGACGCTCATCGTGGACCACCCGCTCGTCGCCCATAAGCTGACCCATCTGCGCGACCAGCGGACCGACTCCCCGACGTTCCGGCTGCTGACCGAGGAACTGGTCACCCTGCTCGCCTACGAGGCCACCCGCGAGGTCCGCATCACCCCGATCTCCATCGACACCCCTGTCGCGGCCACCGAGGGCGTGGAGCTCGCCTCCCCCAAGCCGCTCGTGGTGCCGATCCTGCGGGCCGGGCTGGGCATGCTCGACGGCATGATGCGGCTGCTGCCCACCGCCGAGGTCGGCTTCCTCGGGATGGTGCGCAACGAGGAGACGCTGCAGGCCACGACGTACGCCGAACGGCTGCCCGCCGACCTCTCGGGCCGGCAGTGCTACGTCCTCGACCCGATGCTGGCCACCGGTGGCACGCTCGCCGCGGCGATCGACTTCCTGGTCTCGCGCGGCGCGGACGACATCACCTGCATCTGCCTGCTCGTCGCGCCCGAGGGCGTGGCCCGCCTCGAGGAGCTCACCGCGCACATCTCCGCACCGATCACGGTGGTGAGCGCGGCCCTGGACGAGCGGCTCAACGAGAAGGGCTACATCGTCCCGGGGCTCGGTGACGCCGGCGACCGGCTGTACGGCGTCGCGGGCTGAGGCTGGCCGGCTCTCGGGCATGTAACACGCCGTCCACCACACTGGACGGTCGTTGCAGCGACCTTCCAGTGTCGCCAACGGCGTGTTACATGCTGCGCAGCGGCAGCTCCGCCACCACGTCGTACCGCGGCCGCCCGCGCGGCCCCTGCCCGAGATGCGACTCGACCAGCGTGATCGCGGACGCACCCCAGGTCGGGCCGCGGTAGGAGTCGAGCAGCCGCACCCAGTTGCTCACCTCGGCAGGGACGCCGAGTCGCGCCAGGGTCACGTGCGGTCGGAAGCGGGCGCCGTCGACAGCGATCCCGCTCTTGGCCGCGGCGGCCCGGGCACCGGTCGCCAGCCGCGCGAGCTCGACCCGGTCGGACGCCTCGACGCCGGCCCACAGCACCTTCGCGCGCGCCGCGTGCGGGAAGGCGCCGCCGCCCGCGACCGTCACCCCGAAGGCGGTACGCCGGCCCGCGGCCCGGCCCAGCCGCTCGAGCAGCTCGTCGAGGCGGCGCTCCTCCACGTCGCCCAGGAACGCGAGCGTGAGGTGCAGCTGCTCGCGCAGCGCCCAGCGGAATGGCGCGGCCGCCCGGCGTACCTCCAAGAAGGCGTCGAGGTCCTCGACCGCCTCGTCGGGAGGGACCAGTGCGACGAAGAGCCTCATCGCGTGTGCCGAGGAGCGGGTCAGGAGATCCGCGTCCCGAGGAGGCGGCCGATGAGCAGGGTGACGCCCATGGCGAAGACCCCGCCGAGGACGTTGCGTACGACGGCCGGCATCGGCCGGGCACGGCCGAGGTGGGCCGAGGTCCATCCGGTGACCGCCAGCGCCGCCGCGACGACCAGCGCGGTGACGTAGAAGCGCTCGGGCGAGGGCAGCAGGATGGTGAGCAGCGGCAACACCGCACCGAAGGAGAACGACACCATGGAGGCGAGCGCCGCGCCCCAGGGGTTCGTCACGTCGTCGAGGTCGATCCCGAACTCCAGGTCGACATGGGTGCGCAGCGCGTCCTTGGCCGTCATCTGCTGGGCGGCCTGACGGGCCACCTCGTGGGAGAGCCCCTTCTCCTCGAGCATCTGGGTGAGATGCTCGAGCTCCTCCTCGGGCATCCGGGCGAGGTCGTGCTCCTCGGCCTCGATGAGGGCCAGCTCGGCGTCGCGCTGGGTGGAGACCGAGACGTACTCACCCGCGCCCATCGACAGCGCGCCGGCGACGAGGGCGGCGGTGCCGGCGATGAGGATGGTCGATCGGTGGTCACTCGCCCCGGCGACACCCATGACGATGCCGGCCACCGAGACGATGCCGTCGTTGGCGCCCAGCACGCCGGCACGCAGCCAGTTGAGCCGGTTGCTCAGGCCCTCGGTGTCGCCGTGCTCGTGATGGGTCAGATCTGCCACGTCAGCCATACGGCCCATCGTCCCCGCGAGGGACGATGGGCCGCAACGAAGGTGAGGCTGGGCAAAGATCAGAGGCCGAGGTCGCGGCCGATGATCTCCTTCATGATCTCGTTCGAGCCGGCCCAGATCTTGGTGACGCGGGCGTCCCGCCAGGCCCGGGCCACGCGGTACTCGTTCATGAAGCCGTAGCCGCCGTGCAGCTGGACACAGTGGTCGAGCACCTCGGACTGCGTCTGCGAGGACCAGTACTTTGCCTTCGAGGCCTCGACGGCGGTGAGCTCGCCGACGGCATGCGCGGCCACGCACTTGTCGACGTACGCCTCCGCGACCTCGATCTGGGTGAACAGCTGGGCCAGCAGGAACTTGTTGTGCTGGAAGGTGCCGATCGGCTGGCCGAACGCCTGCCGGTCCTTGGCGTACTGCAGCGTCTCGATGAGGATCTGCTTGGCGTGCGCGATGTTCGACACCGAGCAGGACAGCCGCTCCTGGGCCAGCTTCTGCATCATGTGGATGAAGCCCATGTTGAGCTCGCCGATGATCTCCGCGTCGGTGACGCGGACGTTCTCGAAGAACAGCTCGGCGGTGTCGGACTCCTCCATGCCGACCTTGTCGAGCTTGCGGCCGCGGCTGAAGCCCTCCTTAGTCGCCTCGACGCCGAAGAGCGTGATGCCCTTCGGGCCCTTCTCCGGGTCGGTGCGGGCGGCGACCACGACCAGGTCGGCGGAGTAGCCGTTGGTGATGAACGTCTTGGACCCGTTGATGACCCACTCGTCGCCGTCACGGACGGCGGTCGTCTTGAGGCCGGCGAGGTCGGATCCGCCGGAGGGCTCGGTCATCCCGATGGCGAGCAGGATCTCACCGGAGGCGACACCGGGCAGCCAGCGCTGCTTCTGCTCGGGAGTACCGAGCTCGTTGATGTACGGCGCGGTGATGTCGACGTGGATGCCCACACAGGTCGGGTAGGCGGCGCCGACCTTGGCGAGCTCCTCGTTGAGGACGGCGTTGAAGCGGAAGTCGCCCGCGCCGCCGTACTCCTCGTCGAGGGCGAGGCCGAGGAAGCCGTTCTCGCCGGCCTTGAGCCAGAACTCGCGGGGCAGGGCCTTGTCGGCGATGTGCTTGTCGGTGTTCGGGATGACGTCCCGCTCGAGCCACGTGCGCACCGCTGCGCGGAAGTCCTCGTGGTCCTCGTTGTAGATCTCGCGCTTCATGGGGCGATCCTACGCGTCGAAGTTACCCGTCCGTAACAGCCGATTCGGTCACATCGATCGGGGGTGGCGGGGGTCTCGACAAGCTCGACCTCCGGGGCTCGACCTCCGGGGCTCGACCTCCGGGGCTCGACCTCCGGGGCGGCGCGGCTATTCCGTGCGCGGAACGGCCGAGTGACGTCCGCCACTCATCATCGTTGATCCGGCTATGACCCGACTCTCCCGGCGGCTCGCCGCCGCGACCCTCGCCGGCGCCGCCCTCGTCGCAGCCTCCGGCGCCGTTCCCGGCACTACCGCGCAGGCGGCTACCGCGGCGTACACCGTCCAGACGTTGCACTTCGCCGTCACGGTCGGGCCGAACAACGACACCCCGTGCGACATCGTCGGCGACCTCTACCTCCCCGCCACTGCGAGCGCGGCGAATCCGGTGCCGGCGGTGCTGGCCACGAACGGCTTCGGCGGGTCGAAGGACGACTTCGCCAGCGACGGGCCGGCGTTCGCCGAGGACGGATACGCCTTCCTGGCCTACTCCGGGCTCGGCTTCGGCGGTTCGACGTGCAAGATCACCCTCGATGACCCCGACTGGGACGGCAAGGCGGGCAGCCAGCTGGTGTCCTACCTCGGCGGCGCGCCCGGCATCGCCTATCTCGACGCCGCGCACACCGAGCCCGTGGCGCCGTTGGACGTCATCGTGCACGACAGCCGCGGGAGCGACGGGCTGCCGCACGCGTACGACCCGCGCGTCGGCATGATCGGCGGGTCCTACGGAGGCGAGATCCAGTTCGCGATCGCCTCGATCGACCCACGGGTGGATGTGATCGAGCCGTCGATCACGTGGAACAACCTCAACTACTCCCTCGACCCGAACAACACGGCCTCCACCGGCACCGGCGTCGACTCCACCACGCCCGGCGCGGCGAAGCTGTTCTGGGCGGCCGGCTTCTCCGCCGAGGGCGCCGTCCTGGACGGCGGGCAGTACGCCCAGAACCAGCCGACCCGGCTCATCCCCTGCCCGAACTTCGCCGACTGGGTGTGCCCGGCACTGGCGAACGCCGCCGTCACCGGCACCGTCGACAGCGCGTCGGCCCAGCAGCTCTACCACGCGTCGGTGGCCTCCTACCTGCCCAGGATCCGGATCCCCACGCTGCTGCTGCAGGGCGAGACCGACACGCTGTTCAACCTCAACGAGGCGACAGCGACCTACCAGGCGCTCAAGGCGAACAAGGTGCCGGTCAAGATGATCTGGCAGCTCAGCGGCCACTCCGGCCCGGCGGCTCCGGGCGAGCTGAGCTACAGCGACCTGACGCCGGGGCGCTACTACGAGACCGACCGCATCATGGCGTGGCTCGACCACTACCTGAAGGGCGCCGACACCGACCTCGGCCCGAACTTCGCCTACTTCCGCGACTGGGTGAACTACACCGGCAGCGCGGCCCCGGCGTACGGCAGCTCCAACCAGTTCCCCGTCGGCACGCCGACCCGCTACTACCTCGGCAGCAGTGCCCTCACGCCGACCGCACCGCTGGTCAGCGGCTCGCAGACCTTCGTCACGACCACCGGCGGCCTGCCGACCTCGACCAACCCGATCGACGTGCTCAGCAGCCTCGCCCCGACCCCGGTCCCGGAGGCCGACGCCCCCGGCACCTACGCCTCGTGGGACACCGGCACCCTCTCCTCGCCGTTGAACGTCGTGGGCAGTCCGGTCCTGCACCTGTCGGTCTCCGACCCGGCCGCCGCGCTCACCCAGGCCGCCGGTCCGCTGGGGCAGCTCGTGCTCTTCGTCCGGCTCCAGGACGTCGCACCCGACGGCACCGCCTCCGACATCCGCGCGATGATCGCGCCCGTGCGCATCCCCGACGTGACGGCACCGTTCACGGTGACGATGCCCGGCATCGTGCACCAGTTCGCCCCCGGCCACCGGCTGCGGCTGATCGTGGCAGGCGGGTCGACCAACTACCGCGGCGACCTGGCCTCCTCCACCGTCACCGTCACCGGCGGGGCCGGCCAGACCCTCGACCTGCCGACCGTCGGCTGAGAGCGGTCCCCGCCGCACTGGTTGCGTTCATGTGCCTGCCAGGTGCGCGTTCCTACCCTCCCCAGGAGACAGGACGTACGACGGGGTCGGAGGAAGCCTGTGCGGCGGGGATCGCAGACGTGGGGCCGGGTGCGCTTCGCCCTGTCCTGGGCGCTCGGCATCGCGCTGGTCGCGGTCGGCCTGCCGAAGGCGGTCAACGTGTCATGGCACGGCGTGGTGCCGGTGCTCGTGTCGCTGCACTGGACCGCGCTGGCCGGCCTCGCGGTGCTGTGGGCGCTCGGGCTCGTGGTGCACTCCTTCGTGCTGACGGCCGCCGCGCCGAGCCTGACGCACCGCCGTGCACTGACCCTCAACGTCACCGGTAGCGCGATCGCCAACGTCGTACCGCTCGGGGGCGCGGCCGGGGTGGAGCTCAACCGCCGGATGATGCGGGCCTGGGGCATCGGCGGCCACAGCATCGCCGGCTACACGTTCCTGACCAACCTGTGGGACGTCGCCGCCAAGCTCAGCCTGCCGGTCGTGGCCGCCGTGGTGGTCGCCCGTGCCGGCACCACCGTCGGGGTGGTGCGCCTGGCCGCCGTCGTCGCCGGTGCGGCCTTCGTCGCGGTGGTCGCGGTCGGGGCGATGCTGCTCTACAGCCCGCGCTGCACCACCGCGCTCGGCCGGCTCATCGAGCGGGTCGGACACGCGCTGCTGCGTGCCGCCGGCCGGGACCGCGACCTGCACGTCACCGGCGCCCTCCTGGCGGTCCGCACCGAGTGCGCCGACATCGTCGCCAAGGGCTGGGTCCGGATGTCGGTGGGCATCCTGGGCTACCTCGCGCTGCAGTGCCTCATGCTCTGGGCCTGCCTCACGCTGACACGCGCCGGGGCGGCCGCGCCGGTCGTCTTCGCGGCGTTCGCGGTCGAGCGGATGCTCTCCGTCGTGCCGCTCACGCCGGGCGCGGTCGGCGTCGCCGACCTCGGGCTGGTCGGCGTCCTCCTCGCGCTGTCCGCCGACCCGGTCGGCGTGACGGCCGGGGCGGTGCTCTACCGCGTCTTCATCTTCGCCCTCGAGATCCCCGTCGGTGGCGGCACGCTGGCGCTGTGGCTGCTCGGGCGCCGGGTCCGCGCCCGCCGTGCGGCGTTCGGCCGGCGGCTGGTGGCCGAGCCGCGCCGGATCGCGCACGTGACCGACGTCTTCCTGCCGCGCCTGGGTGGCATCGAGACGCACGTCGACGACCTGGTGCGCCAGCAGCGCCGCCGCGGCATCGACGCCGACGTCCTCACCGCGACCCGGGGCGGCACCGCGGCCGACCCCCGGTGGGTGCACCGCATCCCGCTCAAGGCGGCGCGCGCCCGCGTCGGCGACTACGACCTGCTGCACGTGCACCTCTCGATGCTCTCGCCGTACTCCCTCAGTATGGCCAGGGCCGCCAGTCGCTCGGGAGTCCCGGTCCTGATCACCGTGCACTCGATGTGGGTCGGCGCCAGTGCGGTGGTCCGGCTCGCCGCCGCGGCCGGCATGGGGCGCTGGCCCGTCGCCTGGTCCGCGGTCAGCGGAGCGGCCGCGGAGACGTTCCGCCGTACCCTCGGCGGGCAGGACGTCGCCGTCCTGCCCAACGCCGTGGACGTGGACGCATGGCGGCCCTCCACCGAGACGCGGGACGCCGACGCACCGCTCACGCTGGTGAGCGTGATGCGACTGATGCCCCGCAAGCGGCCCACCCAGCTCGTCGACATCGTCGCTCGCGTCCGCGAGCTCGCCCCCGACCACGACGTCCGGCTGCGGATCGTGGGCGACGGCCCGCTGCGCGGTCGTCTCGAGCGCGCGATCGCCCGCCGCGGCCTCACGCCGTACGTCGAGATCACCGGGCGGCTGCCCCGCGAGCAGGTGCTCGCCCAGCTCCATCGCGCGTCGGTGTACGTCGCGCCTGCGCCCAAGGAGTCGTTCGGGATCGCGGTGCTGGAGGCGCGCTGCGCCGGCCTGCCCATCGTGGCGAGCCGCCGCAGCGGCGTCACCGACATGGTCCGGGACCGGCGCGAGGGCCTCCTGGTCGACGGCGACGACCAGATGGCGGTGGCCATCGCGGACCTCGTCGTCGACGACGAGCTGCGCGAGCGGATCACGGCCCACAACCGGCGGGTGGCGCCGGCGTTCGACTGGTCGGATGTGCTGGACCGCACCGAGGCGCTCTACCGGGTCGCGGTCGAGCGGGCGGCCGCGGCTGCGGCAGAGGGCGAGCTGGGCACGGTCGGCGCGCTCGGGGACCTCGGCGACCTCGCACCGGTCGCCGAGGCACCGCTCGCGGCCCGGGCCTGAGCGATGGCGACGATCGTCTCGCTCCACGCCCATCCCGACGACGAGACCCTTCTCACGGGAGGCTGGCTCGCGGGCCGTGCCGCCTCAGGGGACCGAGTCGTGATCGTCTTCGCCACCGACGGCGAGGCGGGCCTCGCGGCCGGGGAGTACGCCGATGCGCTCGGCCGACGCCGGCGCGGCGAGGGTGAGGCGGCGGGCGCAGCGCTCGGGGCCGCGCGCGTCGTGTGGCTCGGGTACGCCGACTCCGGCATGGCCGATGCGCCGACGACCGGCCCCGGGCGCTTCGTCGACGTACCTGTCCCGCAGGCGGCGCGGCGGGTGGCGGACCTCCTCGATGAGGAGGCGGCCGAGGTGCTCACCGGGTACGACGCCAACGGCGGCTACGGGCACCCCGATCACCGGCAGGTGCATCGTGTCGCGCGGGCCGCCCAGCTCCTGGCCGCACAGCCGCCCCGGCTGCTGGAGGCGACGCGCGACCGCACCTGGCTCGTGCGGGCGCTGCGGGTGCTGCGACCGCTGGAGGGACTGCTGCCGGGGATCACCCTGCCGCGCGGTGAGGTGTACACCGACCGGCGCGAGGTCACGCTCACCGTCGATGTGCGCGACCACCTGACGGCGAAGCGGGCCGCCCTGGCGGCGCACGCGTCGCAGTCCACCGGTGGGATCCGGACGCTCGCCGTCCTGTGCGCGCTGCCGGCGCCGGCCGCGCAGCGCGTGCTCGGTACCGAGTGGTTCGTGGAGGTGGCGCCGGCCCTCAGCCCGGCGCCGCGAGCCGCACGCTGAACGGGTCCGCAGTGCGGGCCCGCCCGATCACAGCTCGAGCGCGTGCTGCAGCGCCTCGACGTCGGCACGGATCGCGGCGAGGCGTACGGCGGCCTGGTTCTCAGTGACGCGATGCCCGCACAGTCGCTCCAGCGGGACGGAGCTGTGGCGCGGGTGGATCAGCCGGGCGGCCAGCTCGTAGGCGGTGCGCAGCAGGGCGCCCTCCTCGCCACCCTGCACGGCCCGCAAGGCATCGACCATCCCCGACGGGAAGCGCCACTGCTGGAGCGCCTCCGCGGTGAGCTGGGCGGAGGTGATGCCGTAGCGCTGTGTCTCAGCGGCGAAGCGGCCGGTGCCGAGCTCGGTGCCGGCGACGATCGCGGCGTACCCCTCGGGGTCGGCCTGGAACAGCAGCGCCGCCCCGAGCTGGGCGAGCAGTCCGAGCGAGAGCGCGTCACCGGTACCGGTCTGGAACAGCGGCCCGAGCGTGCCTGCGGCGGCGGCGAGATGCAGGGAGGTGGTCCAGAAGCCCTCGGGGAGCCCCTCGGTGCCGTCGATGCCGGCCAACGCGACCGTGGCGACCGAGCGGACGGTGTTGAACCCGACGACGGTGACGGCGAGCTGCAGGCTGGTGACCCGGCCGGAGAGGCCGAAGTAGGCCGAGTTGGCCAGCTTCATCACCTTCGCGGCGAGCGCCACGTCGGCGCCCAGAACGGTGGCCAGCTCAGCGGCGCTGGAGCGGTCGTTGTTGGTGGTCGCGACGATGCGGGCCGCGACCGGCCGCTGCGAGGCAAGCCGCTCGAGGCTGTCGAGTACGGCGTCGATGTCCACGCACACCGGCGTCACGAGGCTTCCACAGTGCAGGCCAGCGGGCGGCCCGCGCGGCACCAGCGCACGAACTCCTCGGCGGTCAGCGGCTTGCTGATCGCGTACCCCTGGAGCAGCGAGCACTCCATCTGTGCCAGCAGCTCCATCTGTGCAGCGGTCTCGGCTCCCTCGGCGACGACGCCGATGCCGAGGTTGTGCGCGAGGCTAATCACAGCCTGGGTCACCGCGGTGTGGCCGTCCTGCAGCTCGGCCACGAAGGAGCGGTCGACCTTCAGGTAGTTCACCGGCAGTCGCCGCAGGTAGGCCAGCGAGGAGTAGCCGGTGCCGAAGTCGTCGATCGCGATCTGCACGCCTTCGTCGCGCAGCTGCGACAGGATCGCCGAGGCCGCGTCCCGGTCGCGCATGAGCGCCGACTCGGTGATCTCCAGGCACAGCTGGCCGGGGCGGACGCCGTACCGCTGCATCGCGCGCTGCACGTCCTGGACGACCAGCGAGTCGCTCATCTGAAGGGCCGATATGTTGACGTTAACGCGGGGGGGCGCAAGCTCCCCGAGCTCGTACTCCCAGATCGCCAGGTCGGCGCACGCAGTCTCCAGCACCACCTTGCTCAGGGCGCGCACGAGGCCGTGCTCCTCGGCGAGCCTGACGAAGAAGTCGACCGGCACGACGCCGCGCTCGGGGTGGGTCCAACGCGCGAGCGCCTCGACGGAGGCCAGCTCGAAGCCGCCCTCGACCAGGCGCAGGATCGGCTGGTAGCACAGCGTGATCCGATGCTCGTCGATCGCCTGGTGGAGGTCGGACACGAGCGCGAGGGTGTCGTGGGCGGCGGTGCGTGCACCCTCGTCCAGGACCATGATCCGGCCCTTGCCGCTGGCCTTGGCCTGGTACATGGCTATGTCGCAGTCCCGGATGAGGTCGTCGGCCGAGCGGTGGTCGGGGCCGCGCATCACCACACCGATGGAGCCGCGGGGGTGGATCTCGACCCGGTCGACCACGAGGGGGTCCGAGAGCACGCGCAGGAGCTGGTTGGCCAGGTCGAGCGCCTCGTCGAGGGAGTCGGTGCGGCTGGCCACCACGAACTCGTCACCGCCGAACCGCGCGACCATGTCGCCAGGTGCGACGCAGCCCCTGAGCCGGCGCGCGACCTCCACCAGCAGGGCGTCACCCGCCTTGTGGCCCAGGCTGTCGTTGACGACCTTGAAGTTGTCCAGGTCCAGGAACATGCACGCCAGCCCCGCGTCCGGATCCTCCATCGCAGCGGCCACATGCGCCCACAGCTTCGTACGCCGCGGCAGCCCGGTCAGGGAGTCGTGGGTGGCCTGGTAGTCGAGCCGCTCCTCGAAGGCACGGCGATCGGTGATGTCCTCGAGCGTGGCGACGAATCCGTCGCCCAGAGCCGCCGAGTGCAGCGGGGTGAATCGCATGTCGATGTCGCGGGTGCGGCCGCCACTGTCGACCAAGCGCGCGTGGATCTCGCGCTGCTGCCCGCCGAGCACCCCCAGCACGGTGTCGGTGATGGTGTCCAGATCGTCGGGGTGCGCGTAGGTCATCCAGGCGGTGCCGGCCAGCTTGTCGGCGGTGACGCCGAGCAGGGCGCACAGCGCGTCGTTGGCGTGGCTGAGGCGCATGCCCTGCTCCGACATCATCGTCGGCACGGGCGAGCGCTCGGCCAGGACCTTGAAGCGGTGCTCGTGGGCGTCGGCCGAGGCGCGGAGCGCGACCTCGAGGTCCTGGTGGGCCGGGTGCAGCTGGAGTGTCCACAGCAGGCCGATCGGGGCAGGAGTCGCCCGCGCCCGGTACGGCGTCCGCTCCCCCAAGGCCGTTCGGACCGTGACCGATCCGACAGTGGTCCGCTCGCGACGCAGCAGGCTGGCCACCGACGTGCCGTCGGGACCGGTGACGAAGTCCCCGATCGGGTGGCCCTCGAGGTCGCAACTTGCCGTGGCGAGCAGCTCGGAGGCTGCTGGGTTGCTCCAGCGGATGCGGGGCTCGGCACCCTCGCTCAGGTCGGCCACGATGACGGCGATATTCGGGTCCGCAACCGCCGCATGGAACACCGCGGCCACGACCTCCGCAGGGCAGGTCTGCGCCACCTGGCGTGGGGGTGCGGGGCTCGCAGTCATTGCCAACCTCGTTCCGAGGGTCGACGGCTGGTGCCGCATCCTTGCTGCACCGTCCGAACGGGGCATCCGTTCCCCGCCGATCGCCCTATCGGCCTGCGCCACGACGACCTGAGGCCGGTCGTGTGACCGGTCTCAACGCGGGCGGGTCGGGCGGTCGCAGCGGATGCGGGCCCTCGCCGGGTCGTGCGGCATGAACGGCTATGAAGCACTGGATCCCGCCAGGCGACCCGCCCCTGTGACTAGGGTATCGCGCCCGTTCAGTAGTACCAGGGGAACGGCGACCAGTCCGGCTCCCGCTTCTCCAGGAACTGGTCCCGGCCCTCCTGGGCCTCATCGGTCATGTACGCCAGGCGGGTGGTCTCGCCGGCGAAGAGCTGCTGGCCGACGAGGCCGTCGTCGAGGAGGTTGAAGGCGTACTTGAGCATCCGCTGGGCGGTCGGTGACTTGCCGTTGATCATGCGGCCCCAGTCCAGCGCGACCGCCTCCAGCTCGGCATGGGGGACGGCGCGGTTCACGGTGCCCATCCGGACGCCGTCCTGCGCCGAATACTCCTCGGCGAGGAAGAAGATCTCGCGGGCGAACTTCTGGCCCACCTGCCGCGCGAGGTACGCCGACCCGTAGCCGCCGTCGAAGGACCCCACGTCGGCATCGGTCTGCTTGAACCGCGCGTGCTCGGCACTCGCCAGCGTCAGGTCGGCGACGACGTGGAGCGAGTGACCGCCGCCCGCGGCCCAGCCGGGCACCACGCAGACGACGACCTTCGGCATGAACCGGATGAGACGCTGGCACTCCAGGATGTGGAGCCGGGCCAGCTTGGCCTTGTCGATCACCGAGGGCTCCTCGGCGCCGGTGCGGCCGGCGGCGTACGCGTCGTCCGCCTCGTACTGATACCCCGCACGTCCGCGGATGCGCTGGTCGCCGCCGGTGCAGAACGAGTGCTTGCCGTTCTTGGGCGAGGGCCCGTTGCCGGTGAGCAGCACGCAGCCGACGTCGGCGGAGGTGCGCGCGTGCTCCAGGACCCGCAGCAGCTCGTCGACGGTGTGGGGCCGGAAGGCGTTCAGCACGTCGGGACGGTCGAAGGCGATCCGGACGGTGCCGTGCGCCTTGGCCCGGTGATAGGTCAGGTCGGTGAGGTCGTCGAACCCGGCGACGTCGTCCCACTGGGTGGGGTCGAAGGTGTCGCTGACGCCGGGGAGAGCACTCATGGTGGGCAGGCTATCGGCCCGAAACGCCCGGAATAGCCGACCCCCGTCCGGGCATTGGGTGGACATGACCGATCTTCTCGAAGGCGAGTACGCGCCGAGCCCCTCGGACTGGGTGCGGGAGCAGGTGGAGCTGTACGAGTCCACCGGCGGCAAGCAGGGCTGGCACCTGTCCGATCGCGAGGACTGGCCGATCGTGGTCATCACCTCGCGCGGCGCGAGGAGCGGCAAGCTGCGCAAGAACCCGGTGATGCGCGTCGAGCGCGACGGCGCCTACCTCGCGGTGGCCTCCAAGGGCGGTGCGCCCGAGCACCCGATCTGGTACCACAACCTCCTCAAGGACCCGGTCGTCCAGTTGCAGGACGGCCCCGAGCCGGCGCTCTACCGCGCCCGGCTGATCGAGGACGAGCGGGAGTACGAGGAGTGGTGGCAGCGCGCGGTCGAGGTCTACGACCCGTACGCCGAGTACCGACCGCGTGCCGAGGCGGCGGGGCGATCCATCCCGCTCTTCGTGCTCGAAAGAATCTGAACTAGTGGTCTAGACCACCGGCTTGTCGCTTCTAGCACACGCAAGGTCGCCGATTACCTTGCCACGCAATGAAACGACTGGTGATCTTCGTCATCGCGCTGGCCACGGCCGGCGCGATGGCTTGTTATCGCCCCGCCTCGGCCGGAGAGGCGACCCTGCAGATCGCCTCGCTTCCGCTCGATGTCACAGTCGACACGCCCGTCCAGGTCACCGGTACGGCGCCGCCCCTGAGCGATGTGGAACTCCAGGAGCTGCGCGGCGGCTCCTGGGTCACGACCGCCACGGTCCCCGCCTCAGGACTCGACGGGCACTTCACCCTGCCGGTGGAGACCGACTTCTACGGTCAGCGCACCATCCGGGTCACCACGACGTTGCTCGCGCTGAGCTACACCAGCCCCGCACAGCAGGTGTCCGTGCTGCCCCGCTACACCGCCGCAGGGGCCTCCCGCGAGTTCAACGTGCTGCCGGGCTTCCGGTGGAACCCGTGCCAGGCGATCCCGGTGTTCCTCCATCGCGGCGCGGCCCCGGCCTCCGCCGTACGCATGGTCAAGCAGGCACTGGGCCAGCTGCACGCGGCGACCGGCCTGGACTTCCGCGTCGCGGGCTCGACGCGGACGGTGCCCTTCTCGCGGGCATGGAACCGCCGGGTGCCCGCGTCGGGGCTGTACGTCGGCTTCGGCACCGCGCGTGACGTGCCGGCGCTCAAGGGTGCGACAGCCGGCCTCGGCGGCCCCGGCGTGCTCGAGCACGATGGCGCCGGCGAGGGTGTCATCACCTCGGGCGGCGCGGTCCTGGACTCCCAGAACTGGAGCAAGCTGAAGCCCGGCTTCACCCGAGGCCTCTCCCGCGGCTCGTTGCTGCTGCACGAGCTCGGTCATGCGGTGGGCCTGGAGCACACCACCTCCAAGAGCCAGATCATGTTCCCCTACCTCAACCGTCGCTCGCCGGGACGCTACGGCCGCGGCGACCTGGCCGGCCTGGAGCGGCTCGGCGCCGATCAGGGCTGCCTCTGATCCGTGCGCTCCTGCGGCCCTGAGCGCGCCTGACCCGGCTGGGTCGCCTGGGCGGTCGGCAATGGCGGCGCCGTCCACGCGGCGTGCGCCATCACGACGGTGTTGCCGTTGTACTCCGCTCCGTCCCATGCCGCGCAGGTGACCAGCGCCAGCCGCGGTCCGCGGTCGGCGGCGAAGAGCGTCGGCGCCCGCCGGGCGAGCTGGTCGACGGTGAGGGAGAGGACGCGGCGCACGGTGTAGGAGAGCCAGCCGTCGGCGGTGCGAACCTCGATGCGGTCCCCCACCCGCAACCTGCCGAGGTTGTTGAAGACGCCACCGCCGGTGTGGACGGTGTGCCCCGTCAACAGGGTCGTGCCGATGCGAGCACCGGCCGGCGAGCCCGCACTCCACCACCCCACGCGCAGCGTGTTGCTCGGCGGCACCAGGACCTGCTCCTGGGCGCTGATCGGGTCGATCCCCGCGTCGACGCCGATCGCTGCGGCGCGCAGCTCGACGGGCCTGCCCGGCTTCACGACCGGCATGAGGCCGGTCGCAGGCACCACCAACATCGGTGGCAGCGGCTGCACCGTCGTCACCGGCGCCACCCGGTCCGGTGCGCCCCCGGTCACGTCCCGACCGGTACCGGTGATCGCCGCGTAGCCGAGCCCTGTTCCGCACAGGACCAGCAGCGCCGCGGCGATCACCCGGAGGAGCGGGAGGCCCCGTCTCCTCCGCCCCCGTGGCTCAGCGACGGCGGGTAGTGACACGGCGCCGAGGCGTCAGCAGCACGCCGCCCAGGAGGGTGGACGAGAGTGCGCCCGCCGCGAGAACCCAGCGTCGTGCATCGCTGCCGTCATCGGCCTGGTACGCCGTGGCCGCCCCTGACCTGATCCGGGTCGGTACGACGGCCGGCTGCGGCGTGCCGGTGGACGACACATGTCCGCTGCTCGTGTGCTTGGTGCTGCCGCTGGACTCGACCACCTCGGCCTCAGGGGTGACCGAGACCTCGGCCGTCGCCGTACTCGTCGCGGTGACCGACGGCACGCTCGAGACACTGACCTGCGGCGTGTTGCTGGGCGTCACCGACGGAGTCACCGACGGAGTCACCGACGGAGTCACCGACGGGGTCACCGACGGGGTGACACACGGGGTCACCGACGGGGTCACCGACGGGGTCACCGACGGGGTCACCGAGGGCGTCACCGAGGGCGTCACCGACGGAGTCACCGAGGGCGAGGTCGACGGGGAGGTGCAGCCGCTGATCCAGATGACCTTCGACTTGCGCAGGCTCTTGCCATGGCTGGAGCTGGTCTCGACGCTCACCCTGACATGCAGCCCCTGGGCCGCGGGCGTGACACCCGGGGCGCTGAAGCTGTAGGCCTCGCGGTGGTCGAAGCCCTTGCCGCCGGTGAAGGACGGCGTGCGGTCGCCACTGACGCTCAGCGTGCCGGGCGTCGGTGCCTGGAGGGTGAAGGCGACGGTGGCGTTGTCCGTGCCAGGGTCGAAGTTCCACCACTCGAGGGCGAGGGAGCAGCCCTGGTGCGGCTGGTTGTCGGGGATCGTGTCCAGGTCGCCGAGTCCGACGATCTTCACCGTGCCGTTGTTGCCGTTCGCGGCGTCCGCCGGCGCGATCAGCGTGGCGAAGCCGAGAGAGCCCAAGGCGGTGATGCCGCCGGTGATGGCGGCGGTGGCGACTCCGCGCCGCAGCGCGGTGGTGGTGGTGGGAATGGACCACCACGAAGACGAGGCCTTCATGTGTCGTCCTTCGATGGAGGAGGTGGGAGCCTCTCGACCGTAAGTCGCCGACGAGCGCGAAAGTTAAAGGGTCGACGCGCTCCCCAATTTGAGGGAGCGGACCCGCGCGACGCTCGCTTCAGCGACCCTCAGCGGCCGGTTCACCACCAGATCTGGGCGTGGAAGCCGACGTACCAGAGCAGGGTCATGCCGACGAGGGCGAGCAGCCAGGCGCTCAGCCGGGTGCCCGCGAACCGGGTGGCGTTGAGGCGGGCGATCACCGGCCGCTCGGCGAGCGCGCGCAGGCCGGCGTGACCACGGACCCGCCAGAACCAGGCCGGTGCGCCATCGGCGCCCAGGACGGTCACCAGGCGCTGGAACTCGGCGGTCGACAGGCCGGCGACGTACGCCTGGTTGAGCGCAGTCGGCTGGGTCACGGTCGCGAGGGTCGGGCTCGCCGCGCCCCGATCGCCGGCGTGCGTTCCGGCGAGGCTCGTGCTCTCGGCACGATTCCAGCCGCGCTCGCGGACGAGGTGGTCGACCGCGATGTCCGCAGGCGTGCTCGGCACCGGCACGGCCGCGGCCTGGCCCTTGCCCGAGGGGGAGCCTGTCGGTGCGGCCGCCCAGAGAGCCTTGAGCTCCGCCCGCGTGGGCAGCGGCTCGCCAGGGCGGATCTCGCGCAGCACCTGGACCGCGTCGCGGAAGTCGATGCCGGTCTGCTTGAGCAGGGCAAGGAGGCGGTCCAATGCGAGCGCGCCACCCGGACCCACGGTCCTCGGCGCCGCGTCGGCGGCAGCGCCCCTGGCTGAATCGGCGGCGGCCTCGGGACCGGCGGGCGGCATCCGGACCGGCACGGCGGCGGGCGCCGCTGCCGGTAACGTGGCCTGTCGCGGGGTGGTGATCCAGCCTCCGGCGACCGTGAGGTCCTCGGCGTGGCCGGCGTCGGCGAGCTCGACCACGATCGCCTCAGCCCGCGGACCAGCAGCGTCGGCCTCGGTGCCGGGGCGGGAGAGCAGCTGGAGATCGTCGGCGAGCGCCCGCTCCGCGGCGTCCATCAGGGCGCGCTGCAGCGCCTGGTTGGCGCCGCCTCCACCCAGCGCGGGAATGCTCACGGCGCCACCGATCGGCACCCGGTACGCCGACCTGAGCCGGCCCAGCGGGACGGAGGATCAGCCGCGGGCGATCGACGCGGCCAGGCTGACCAGATGACCGAGCCGGGCCAGCTCGGAGTCGAGGAAGTCGGGGCCGCCGCGGCGCCCGATGATGACGATCTCGTTGCCGTCGATGCGCGCACCCGCGTAGAGGTTGTCGTCGTCGCCGTCCACGTCCAGCCGGGCCGCCCGCTCGATGTCGACGAACGGCAGGTCGTCCGGCGCCCCCGAGGTCGCCTGGCCGGATCCGGTGACCCGGTGCACCCGCACCGCCCAGTCGGCCCGGAACGTCGAGGGCAGCACCTCGGTCAGCCGGACGAGTGCCGCATCGGGCGACTCGGTGAGCTCCTCGACGGCCTCCAGGTCGAGGAACAGGTTCCCACCGGCGGCGTACCGGCTGATCCAGACCACCCGCACCCCGTCGAGGGCGTTGCACGCCGAGACGACCGAGTCGGGCATCGCACCCGATGACATCTCCAGGAGCACGTCGTCGACCGCGGTGCCGTCGTGGTTCTTCTCGACGATCTCGAGCGCCTCGATGTCACCCCCGGCGTCACCGATCGCCGTCGCCAGGCGACCGAGCGAGCCCGGGACGTCGGGCAGTTGCACGCGCAGCAAGTACGGCATTGCTCGACCCTAACGCGCGCGGATGTCAGTCTTCACACCTGTCACGACCTGAGAGGCCAGCCGACGTCGCAGCCCGCTCGCCCGCTGGGCGCGGTGCGCGACAGCTGCGGCGACCGCCTCGGCGCTGCCGATGACGGTGACGCTCTCCCGGGCCCGGGTGACGGCGGTGTAGAACAGCTCGCGGGTCAGCAACGGCGAGTCGGCCGGTGGCAGCAGCACGGTGACATGGCGGGCCTGGCTGCCCTGGCTCTTGTGGACGGTCATCGCGTGCAGCGTCTCGACGTCGCCCAGGCGGGACGGCGCGTAGGCCTCGCCGCCGGCGATGTGGACGCTCAGGCTGCCGTCGCTCCCCGCGACGGCCACGCCGGTGTCGCCGTTGAAGAGGTTGAGGCTGTAGTCGTTGGCCGTGATCAGGACCGGGCGCCCGGCATACCACTCACCGAGCCAGGCCCCCGCCGCGTCGGCGAGCCACCGGTCGACCTGGCGGTTCCAGTGCTCCGCGCCCCACGGCCCATCGCGATGGGCGCACAGGAGGCGATGCTCCTCGGCGGCACGGAGAGCGCCCCCAGCGTCGCCGCTTAGCGCGTGCCGGCGTACGTCGAGCGCATGCACGCTCAGCCGCTCCCGCAGTGCGGCCATCGCGGCGGCGTCATCGGGGTCGACGCGGGTGAGCTGCGCCGAGCCGGCTTCGAGCAGCGCCATCACCTGGTCGGCATCGCCCTCGCGGAGCGCAGCGGCGAGGTCACCGATGCCGGCGCCGAACCGATGGGTCGTGCGCAGCGCCGCCACCGTGCCGGACCCGCGCGCCGCGAGACCCGCCACCAGATCCGCCAGCACCGCGCCCGCCTCCACCGAGGCCAGCTGGTCGGGGTCACCGACGAGGATCAGCCGGGTGTCTGGCCGGACCGCCTCGAGCAGCCTGGCCATCATCGTGAGCGACACCATCGACGTCTCGTCGACGACGATCACATCGTGCGGCAGCCGGTTCCCGCGGTGGTGCGCGAAACGCGTCGAGGAGCCGGGGCGCCAGCCGAGCAGGCGGTGCAGGGTGGAGCCGGTCAGGCCCGCCAGCCGGGCCCGGTCGGCCGCGGTGAACCGCTGCTCGCGCTGCGCCTCCTCCACCGCCTCCTGCAATCGGGCCGCCGCTTTGCCGGTCGGGGCGGTCAGGGCGACCCTGAGGGGTGCCTGGGACTGCTCGGCGATCAGGGCCAGCAGGCCGGCGACGGTGGTCGTCTTGCCCGTGCCGGGGCCGCCGGTGAGGACGGTCGTCCACTGCTGCGCCGCAGCCAGGGCTGCCGCGCGTTGCTCGGCGTACCCCGCTCCGGGGAAGAGCCGCTCGGCGCGGGTGGCCAGGTGTGCCGCGTCGACCCGCGGCGGCCGCGTCGCCTCCCGCGCGAGCAGGTCGTCGCGCACCTGGCCCTCCTCCCGCCAGTAGCGGTCGAGATAGAGCAGGCCGCCTTCGATGCGGACGACCGATGCTTGGCCGAGCGGGCTCTGCGCGACCCGCTCGAGCCAGCCGTCCCTGGGCCACGGCAGGTCCGGCTCGCTGGCGCGCAGGTCGTCGAGGTCGACGCAGACCGAGCCGCCCCGCGCGGCACGGACCGCGAGCCCCACCGCCAGCCGGACATCGTCCTCGACGCCACCCACGAGCTCGGCGGTGCGGCTGGCGACGTGGACGTCGGCGGCGGTGAGGATGGCGGCGCGGTTGTACGCCGCCAGCAGCCCGGTCGCGCTCCGGGCGAGCCGCGGGTCCCCGGGGTCGGGCGTCTCATCGGACCAGCGCTCGATCATCGGGCCGCCTCCACTCTCGCACCGTCCAACAGCTCGGACAGGGCGGTGATGAGCTCCGCCGGCGGCCGCCACGAGAAGACCCCGGCGGGGTGTCCGTCCACCACCGGCGTCTGCGGACCGCACATGCCGCGCAGGTAGAGGTAGAGCACGCCACCGAGATGGTGCTCGGGCTCGTAGCCGGGCAGCCGCCAGCGCAGGTAGCGGTGGACGACGACGGAATAGAGCAGCGCCTGCAGGGGATAGTGGGAGTGCAGCATGGCCTCCGCGAGGCCGGTGTAGTCATCCGCGTTCGGGCCCAGGAAGTTCGTCTTGTAGTCGGCGATGAGGAATCGGCCGTCGGCGAGCCGCAGCACCACGTCGACCGAGCCGGACAGATAGCCGCGAAGGGGCTGGTCGCCCAGCAGCGGGGTCTCCAGCCGCTCGGCGTAGGGCCGGAGCGGATCGTCGGGCGCGAGGTGGCGGCGCAACAACGGCGCCAGATCGCGCAGCCGCAGCTCGCTGGACCCGCGCACGTCACCGCCCGCCAGGGGGAACTCGAAGTCCAGCTCGCGCAGCCGGTCCTGCAGCCCGACGTCCGCGAGCGTGATCCCTGGAGCGAGCGGACCCAGCGGGGTGTGGTGCAGGGGGACGAGCGCCGCGGCGAGGTCGGCCGCGTCCACCGGCACCGGGCTCCAGCGCAGCTGCTCGTGGACCTGGCGTCGCAACTCCTCCGCCAGGTCGCCGGCGTGCGGGTCGGCGTGTTCGAGGACGGCGTGGACGAGCGTGCCGAAGGCGGCCCCCATCGGTAGGGCGGCCATCGGGGAGGCGAGGCTCGGCTGCGGCGCGTCCGGGACCGCCACCTCAGCTGGGGCGACATCGCCCACCGCGGCGTCCGGTTCGTCGTCGGTGCGGACGTCCTCCGGCTCGGGCTCGGAGGTGACGTGTGCCGTCTCCTCGATCCGGATCAGGCCGGAGTAGGACGTCCGTCGCCAGTCCGCGTCGACGTCGCGGTCGAAGGCCCGCACGGCCAGCGGCAGCGCGGTCCCGGGCCCATCGGGCGGGCGGGCGGGCGAGATCTCGGACCGCTCGGCGGCGGGGCCGCCGAGCTCCTCGATCATCCCGAGCACCCGCGCGGCGTACTCGTCGTCGCGGACGTCCTGGCGCGCGGGCACTTCCGGCGTGCCGGGTCGGCGACCGAACACGAGCCGATGCAGGCCGCCGATCGGGGTGTTCGTCGTCGGAGCCCACCATGCGACCAGCTGCGACTGCGCGCGGGTTGCGGCGACGTAGAGCCGGCGCAGGTCCTCGCCCGACTCCTCCGACCGATGCTCGGCCACGTGGCCACCGGTGACGTCGAGCGTGCGCTGACCGGTCGGGTCGTGGAAGAGCGCGACATCGACATCGTGCTCGAAGCGCTGGTAGGCGAAGGGCAGGTAGACGACCGGGTATTCCAGCCCCTTGCTGGCGTGGATCGTGACGATCTGCACCGCCGCCGCGTCCGAGTCCAGCCGCCGGGGGCGGTCGCCTGCGGAGGTACGCCGGCGCTCCTCGCCGAACCATCCCAGCAGCGCGGTCAGGCCGAGTCGCTCGCGCAGGGCCGCGTCGTGCAGCAGCTGCCCGAGATGGCGTACGTCGGTCAGCAGCCGCTCGCCCTCGACCCGGCCGAGCACGCGCGCGGTCAGCCCGCGCTCCTCAGCGGCCTCGACGAGGGCCGCGACGCCTCGACTGCGCACCAGGAGCGCCCAGCCGCGCAGCGTGTCGGCGATCGACGCGGTCAGCGCCTCACCGCCGGCGTCGAGCGCGGCCACGTCGTATCCGAGGAAGCAGGTCAGGGCAGCAGCCCGCACCAGGCCGGAGCGGTGGGGGGACTCCAGGGCGCTGAGCAGCGCCAGCCAGCCGTCGCCCGCAGGGGTGAGGAAGACGTCCCCACCGCCCTGCAGCACCGCCGGAACGCCCCGGTCATGCAGCGCTCGCTGGACAAGGGCGCCCTGGTCGCGGGTCGCGACGAGCACGGCGAGGTTGCCGGCCACCACCGGCTCCTCGCACCAGGTCGCCCCGGAGGTCAGCAGCTCCGCGACGTCGCCGGCCAGATCACGGGCGATGTGCTCGCGTGCCTCCGCGGCCCCGATGAGGCCGCGCTTGAGCCGGAAGCCCGTCCGCGCGACCTGGCGCAGCCGGAACGCCGCGGGGTGTGGTGCGCCGACGAGCCGGGCGTCGCGGTGGTGGGCCTCGACCGGGTGCACGACGATGCGTGGGTCGCCCAGCTCCGCGCCGCCGAGCACGACCTCGAGCCGCTGGAGCAGCCCGGCGTCGCTGCGCCAGTTGGTGCCCAGGGTCGCCACCGTGGTGGCCGAGCCGGCGGCCGCCAGGTAGGTGGCGACGTCCCCGCCCCGGAAGGCGTAGATGGCCTGCTTCGGGTCGCCGATGAGCACCATCGTGGCGTGCCCGGTGAAGGCGCGGTCGAGCACCTGCCACTGGACCGGGTCCGTGTCCTGGAACTCATCGACCAGGACGATCTGCCAGCGCTGCCGCATCCGGGCCCGGGCCGGCGCCGCGGGGTCGTCGAGCGCGATCGCGAGGCGGCTGAGCAGGTCGTCGTAGGACAGGATCCCCAGGCGGCGCTTGCGGCGCTCCATCTCGGCGCGCACCGCACAGGCGAAGTCGACCCGCGCACCGCCGGTCTCCGCGCTGGCGGGGGCAAGCGCCGCCTGAGGGTCGGCGGTCACCTTGCGGCCCAGCGCCAGCGCCTCGTCCCTACCGAACGGCGGATGCTCGCGCGACTGTCCGAACCGCGCCAGGTAGAGGTCGTCGACCACTTCGACGACGAGCTCGTCGAGGGATTCCACGAGGGTCGCTCCGGCGTCGGTGTCGCCCGCTACGCCGAGTGAGCGCAGCACGAGCTGGCAGAACTGATGGGTGGTGGCGATGGTGGCGGCATCGAAGTCGGCCAAGGCGTCGCGCAGACGCCGGCGGCGCTCCTCGAGTTCGTCGGCGTCACCCTCCAACAGCCGGGACAACAGCGTGCTGCCGCCGGGCTCCCCCGACTCGAGGGCGTGCAGCGCCTCGACCAGCTGGTCCCGGACCCGCTCGCGCAGCTCCTGACTGGCTGCCCGGCCGAACGTGATGACGAGCAGTTGGTCGAGCCGGGCGTGGCCCTCGGCGACGTAGCGGGTCACCAGCGCGGCGACGGTGAACGTCTTGCCGGTGCCGGCGCTCGCCTCGAGCAAGGTGGTGCCGCTCGGCAGCGGGCCACAGATGTCGAACGTCGTAGGACTCTCCACGCTCACCACGACCCCTGCTCGGCGATCAGCAGCGGGCTCCACACCCGCATCGCGAGCGCCCCGAAGCGGGTGGTCTCGCCGTCGTAGGTCGCGGTGTCGGGCGGTGCCACGGCGGTGCCGGGGAGCGCCGCCTTCGGACCCCAGATGCGGACCTGCTCGGGGTCGCTGCACTCTCCGGGGAACTTGCCGTCGCGCCAGTCCCAGGCCGCCTTCTCCAGGGCCTCGTCGCACGTGGCCTGCGTCCGCCGGTGTCGGGCGTAGGCGAAGGACGCCTTGATCGGGAACGGGAGCGGCTCGCTCAGGCCGCTGTCACGCAGCGCGACCAGGTCGCGCAGGAGGTCGCGGGCTCGGTGGTCGAGCGGGCCGAGCTGGGAGTGGCCGACCTGCGACCTGGAGCGGCTGTTGGCCGGGCGGCCGAGGGTGTGGGCGCTCCAGGCGCTGTCCTCGTCGGAGGCGGCGAGGGCGAGCAGCTGGATCCACGACTGCAGTCGGTGCGTCGCGCCGAGGCGGCTGTAGGAGACCGGCACGAGGCGGTCGCCGTACACGCGCGGGACGGTGCCCCGCAGCCGGCGGCCGGCGCCGAGGTCGACGTCGATGTCGACGGCGCGCGGTGGGCGGCTGCGGAGCTCCAGGGCCGCCCGGGCGATGGGCTTGACCTGCTCGACCACGTCGCCGAGGAGCCGCCAGCCGAGGAAGCCGGGCGGCAACACCCCGCGTCGCCACTCGTGCTGGCGGGCGGTCTCGGGATCGAGGCCGGCGAGGAGGTCGCCGAGGACCCGCTCGCCGACGCCCCACTGGACGAGGTTGTCGATCTCGACGGGCAGACCGTCGTCGAGGGGCTCCTCCTCGCGGGCCAGCGCGACGCCGAGCCGGTCGCGCAGGAACGCGCGGACCGGACCCTTCCAGAACGACAGCAGGTCCTCGAGGAGCACGTCGCCGAGCGGTGCCGATGGCAGCGGCCCGGCGAGGAACGCCGGCGCAGGCACCTGCGCGCGCGCTGCAGTCGCCCCCGCCAACGCGGCCCGGTCGAACGTGAACGGCCGCCCCGGCTCCAGCGCACCCCGGATGAGGTTGCGCGCGTCGAACGGTTGGAGCGGATGATGCACCGTGACGTGGTCCGCGACGCTCCCGCCCTCGCGGCGCGCGGTGCGGTCGAGGGCGTCGAGCAGCTCGCCCACCGGAACGGCCGGCGGTCGGGACTGACCGGAGTATTCGCCGGCGCCGGAGTAGGTCACCACGAGTGTCTCGGTGGCGGCGAGGATCGCGTCGAGGAACAGCTGCCGGTCCTCGCTGCGCAGGTCACGCTCGCCTGTCATCGGCTCACGGGCGAGGACGTCGTCGCCGTCGGCGATGCCGGCACGGGGGAAGACGCCGTCATCGAGCCCGAGCAGGCACACCACCCGATGCGGCACCGACCGCATCGGCACCAGCGTGGCGACGGTGAGCGTGCCGGTACGGAAGTTGGCCCGGGTCGGGCGGCCCTCGAGCCGGTCCGCGAGCAGGGCGCGTACGTCGGGAAGCCGCAGGGCGAGGTCCTCGCGCCCGGCGGCCGCCTCGCGCACCTGGCCGAGCAGCCGCTGGACCTGCCCGCTCTGCCACGACTCACCGGCCGGTACGTCGGACAGCGCGGCCATGCCGTCACTCAACGCCGTCAGCCAGTGCTCCAGCGGGTGGCTGCCCACCAGACGGTCGGTGACGTCTCGGAGCCGGTCGACGAACTCCGCCAGCCGCCCGACCAGGTCGATGTCGCCGCTCCCGACGTCGTCGAGCGGCAGGGTCTTGTCCAGCCAGGTGCCCGCGTCCTCCGACATCGCGACGCCCGCCAGGAGCCGGTCCAGGCCGAACTCCCAGGTGTTGGCGACATAGCCCTGCAGGCCGAAGGCCGCCCGGTGCTCGGCGTCGAAGCCCCACCGGATACCCGTCTCGCGGGCCCACTCCCCGAGCTGCTGCAGGTCCTCCTCGCGCAGCCGGAACCGGCGCCGCACCGGCTCGAGGTGGGCCAGGTCGAGCACGTCGCCCACGCCGGCGCGGCCGCCGGCGAGATCGAGCAGTCGGCTGGCGAGGTCGAGCAGCGGGTTGGTGCGGTCGAGGGCGCGGTCCGCCAGCTGCACCCGCAGCCCGTGGGCGGGATGGCCCTGTGCACCGACCACGTCGGCGAGTCCGAAGCCGGCCTCGATGAGGGGCGCGTAGGTCTCGACATCGGGGCACATCACCAGGACGTCGCGCGGCTCGAGGGTGGGGTCGTCGGCCAGCAGGCCCAGGAGCACCTCGCGCAGCACCTCCACCTGACGGGCGGGTCCGTGGCAGGCGTGGACCTGCACGGACCGGTCCTCGGGGCGCAGCAGCCGGTCGGCGGCGGCTCCGACGGCGTTGGCCCGCAGATCGCTCTGCAGCCAGCCGAGGAGGGTCGCGGGTGTGGGCGGGTCTGCCGCGACGGGCTCGTCGGCGTACGCGATGCTCGCCAGGGACCGCTGGAGCTCGCGGGTGTCGCGGCCGAGGGTGGCCAGCAACGGGTGGCCGACCCGCTCCACGGAGCGGTCCTCGCGGCGCGCCACCGGCCCGGCCAGACCGTCCAGCGCGTCCCACAGCGGCCGTGACGGGTGGGGCAGCCAGAGGTGGACCTCACGGTGCTCCCCGAGCGCGTCGAGCAGCGCGATCTCGGTCGCCGGGAGACGCGTGTGGCCGAACAGCGAGAGCCGCTCGGGCAGGTCGACGCCGTCGGGCTCGGCACGGAGCCTGTCGATCGCCTGCCGGTGACGCTCGACGGGCCCGGGGCCCGCGACGGTGTCGAGGAGCCGGCGCCACAGGTGTGGCTGCCACGCGAGGTCATCGGGCACGTCGTCGCGTCCGCCGGCCCACGACTCGAGGAGGGCCGGCCGCTGGAGCGCGTAGGAGGCGAACAGGCGTGCGAGCCGCCGAGCGGTCGCCAGCCGACGGCCACGGCGCAGGTCGGCCTCGTCCTCCGGCAGGCCGCGGCCGAGGTGACGGGCCAGGACGGCCGCCCAGGGCTCGTCGAGCGCCGCGTCGATGACCCCGAGCAACGGCCAGGTGAGCTCCTCGGGCGCCCACGGATCCTCCTCGTCCTCCCGCAGGGCGGCGAACAGCGACCACGGTGAGCGGAACTCCACGCCCGCGCAGACGCCGTCACTGCGACCCGGCGCGGCTCCGAGACGGTGGGAGAGCCGCTGCGAGAGCCATCGCTCCACACCCTTCGCAGGCACCACGACGACCTCGGTGGCGAACGGATCGGCCAGTGGCGCGGCCAGAAGCTCGCCGAGGGCGTCGGCGAGCTGGTCGGTGCGCACAGCGCGATGGAGCCGGACAGCCACAGCGGCAACCTACAAGCGAGGGCCGACAGCCGCCGTCGTACCTGTGGATATCAGTCCTCGTCCGCCCGGTCGGCCGTCCGTATCTCGCGCTCGAGCTCCGCGCGGGCCTCGGGGTGGCCGTGGAACCGCCGGAAGCTGACCAGGAGCAGCGCCAGTGCGATCGCCGCGGACAGCAGCAGCGTCACACCCGTCTGCCAGCCACCGGCGAGCCAGAGCCCGTCCGGCGCCGGCCACCACCGGGGTGGGGGCGGTTCGACCACGAAGAGCACCCCGACGGCCGCCAGGCCCAGAGCGGCGGCGCCCGACATCAGCGTGCGTGGCCAGGTCGCGACCCCGTCGGCGGCGCTGCGCAGCGCCCGCAGGCGCACCGGCTCGAGCCGGCGTCGTGCCCATTCGTACTCCCGCGCCAGCAGGGCGAGACCGGCGAAGAGCAGCAGCAGTCCGGGGCCCGGCAGCACCAGCGCCGCGATGCCGGCGGCGACCAGCAGCCACCCGAGCGCCTCGAGCAACAGACGACGCAGTCTGGTCATGTCTGCGAGCCTCGCAGATCCCAGCGATCCGGGCTCAGCGCAGCGGTGTCCCGACCACCATCTCCTCCTCGGGTACGGCGTGGCCGGCCGCGCAGTGTGCCTCGACGCGGACCGGCTCCCCGCAGCCGGCATGGACCACGCGCGGTCCGCCGCCGGGCAGGTGCCGCGCCCCCCAGCGCCCGAGCGCCAGGAGCAGCGGGAGCAGCTCGTGGCCGGAGGGGGTGAGGACGTACTCGTAGCGGGTGCGCTGGCCGGGCTCCCGATAGGGCTGCTTGGTGAGGATGCCCGCATCGACCAACTCGCGCAGGCGCGTGAGGACCGCAGCAACGGCACGACACTCGCGGGGGCTCGCGGCGAACATCTCCAGCCGATCGCTTCCGGCGGAAACAGCGATCCCGCCGCGGGTCTCGGGTCCGGCGGCGGGATCATGACGAGCATGCCACCGGCGGCTTCCGGCGTCTTTGAAACGAGGCAAGCCATCGTGGCCCTGCCGAAGTCGCTCAGCCGCGGCGCTGACGGTTCCAGACATTGATGTCACTCTTCACCGGCCGCAGGACCTCCGGTCCGAGCCAGCCCTGCCTCCGCTGGACACCCTCGGCGCGGGTGTCCAGCCATATCACCCACGCCTTCATCTTGCCGCCGATCGGTTGCCAGTCCAGGACGAGGCCAGGCATCGGCGCCGGGTTGCTGTGATCGAACTTGACCCAGCAGTGGAACCATCGCGTGGGTTCGGGCCACGCGTCGTGCTTGGGAAGGTTCGCAGACACCCCTCCATCTTGACTCAAGATCGAACGCTTCGACTCATGGAGTGAACTCCGCAGCTGAAGCCCGGTACATGGCCGGCTACGAGGCTGGCCGAGCCATGTGCGCTCGGACCGGCTCGGCCGAGCTGGCGAGACGATGGACCACGGAGAACCGGTGGGCCGACGCGGCCTACCTCGCCGGACTCGAGTGGAGCATCTGGGACTACGAGGACGCCAACGGGTTGCTGCGGGAGCCGATCCACCGACCTGCCGGCTGATCGGCTCGAGGGGGCACAGGCGGCGGCGAGGAGTGAGGGCGCTCGATGTCCAGTTGGATGCAGACCATCACTGGTTCCAGACACGCCACGCACTAAAACGTATACAGAATGGCTCTGCCGAGGTAGAGTTGACGATGCCGAGGCGATCGCCGAGGCATAGACCGCCCTGAGAGCGAATCCATGCCGTAGGAAGCGAGAACCGCTCTCAGGGGGACCCACGAGAAGGAAACCACATGAATCCGTACCAGAAGTCGCGAATCAAGCTCGAGGTCGACATCACCGACTGGACTCCTCCGCAGCGCGAGCGGTGCCTGACGTTGATCGAGGAGATCGACGCCGCGAACGCCTCCCGGCCGACCGTCGGCCCCCCGGTCCTGGCGCCCACTGACGAGATCGAGACGAGTGGCTGGACCGTGAAGGCCTACTCCGAGGTGATGACCGCGCTTCTCCAGAAGTACTTCGCCCAAGCCCTGGTCATCAACGAGGCGATCGACAACCAGACGGGTTTCGTCAGCCGCGATCGCGTCTACGAGCTGGCGGGCTATCCGCAGAGCCGCTCACTCAAGGGCTTCACTCGGCCGGTCAACCGCCTCGTCGGCATCCTGGTGGAGCGGGGCGACCTGCCGGGCGACGTTGAGGAGCTGCTGACGCCCGTGTACGACCCGGACGTCAGCAGCTACCAGCGGACCTCCGGCTTCACTGTGCCGCTCGAGGTCGTGCGCATGATGCTGGCGCAGAAGGCTGCCATCGAGGAGGCCAAGGGCGCCTGATCGGCTCGACGTTCGGGGGCTGGCTCGGGCCGGCCCCCTTCGAGCTTGTGGTTTCGCGTGAGTGACCTCCTCCGCGGCGTTCCCCAACGACACGCCGCGTAGTTGAACTTCACCGATACTATTTTATGTCAGGCTGAGCGGCCGCTTAAGCGCCCTTTGTGCGTTCTCGTGTCCTGCGTCAGTTGAGTCGGTCCTCCGTCCCTGAAGCTGGCGCGTCGGATGGAATCGCGTCATCGAAGTCGGCGTATTAGGCGCTCGGCCCCGGACAACGTGGGCTCCTGCCATGGTCACCCGGGACTAGGGACGCAGCAGCCGAAGAGGGCGTTCCGCTGAATACACCGCCGAGCTTCATCCCGGTCAACACAGGGTGGTCGGCGACGCTCCCGCGCGGCGGTGCTCGAACGGCGACCGCGGTCCCGGTTCGATCAGCCGGAAGATCCAACTCGGCTGGTAAGCGACGACGACGGCGGCGGCGTGGTCGGACAGGTGCTCAACTCCGAAGGCGGCCTACTCCGCTGACGACAGCTCGACCGCGGGCCGCGACGGCAATTCGGTCGTCTGTCCGGGACGTCGTGCATTACCGTCAGCGCCATGGCCTTCATCTGCTGCGCTGTCACCGGGCGTACCCGCCGCTCCTGAGCGGCGAGCGTTCCCACAGCACCACCGCTCCGCCGCTTCCAGCGTCCTTCGTCGATACCCACGTCGCGTATCGACTCCGCCGTCATGGAACGGAGCATCAACATGCCCAAGCAGTCCCGCACCACGACCTCGCACCAGATCCGGCCACTCGAGGCTGCCGACCTGGACGCCGTCGTCGACCTATCTCTCCTCGCGTGGGAGCCGAACTTCGATTCGTTCAAGAACATCCTCGGATCCGCGATCTTCAACCGGCTCTACCGCCCCGATTGGCGCGCAGCCCAAGCCGAAGCCGTCCGAGCCAACTGCCTCGCCGATGGAGCTGAACCCTTCGTCTCTGCCACAGCTGACGGCGACGTCGCTGGGTTCGTGGTCCTCCAACACTCCGACGAGGAGTCGCTCGGGGTCGTCGAGATGATCGCGGTCCATCCAAAGCACCAGCGTCGGGGGCATGCCCGTGGCCTGATGGAGTTCGCAATCGCGCGCTTCCGCGACCACGGGCTGGGACTCTTCAACGTGGGCACCGGTGGGGATCCCGGACACGCGCCCGCCCGTGCCCTCTATGAGGCCGTCGGATTCACCGGAGTTCCACTCGCGAGCTACTACATGGCGAACCGCTGATACCCAGCCCGATCGGCCCCGCCCGGGCAACCAGCTCGGGCGGGGCCCAGCCACTGCTGGCAGATCTGAGGAATCGCGCCAGACTCAATGACGGAAGACGCGCGACTGACCGTCACTTGAACTGGCGTACCGCAGCTCAGCGGACACCGCCTGCGTCCGATCGACTGACGCAGGACATCTCGCCGCCCGGCCTTCGTGGCAGAAACATGGCAGGTACCTGACTGGTTGCCTCATTCGCCAGCGCCTTGTGCCACTCCTCCATATGGTCTCTCTCGCCGTCTCCTCGGGGCGGCGCGTCGCGATGTGCGGCGCCGTCCTACTCGGGAGGTCCCGTGAGCCGTCGCTCGCTTCCATCCAGCACCCTCTGCACGCGCCGTCAGCGGCTTGCGCTGTTGGCTACCGGCGCCGTCGCGGCGGCGGGGGCGACCACCGTTGTGCTGCCACCGCAATCGGCCTCGGCGGTACCGGCTGCGGCGTCGAGTTCGGTCAATGCGAAGCCGGTGTCGGCGGTTCGCGATCAGGTGTCGGCGTTGTTGCAGGCGAAGGCGCAGGGGAAGCGGGTCGAGGTAACTGACGCGCGCACCCAGACGGCGACGACGTGGGCTAATCCCGATGGCACGATGTCGACCGACATCGCGTTGTCGCCAGTGCGGGTTCAGGGTCACGACGGGTCCTGGGAGCCCGTGGATTACGACCTTGCTCCGGTCGCTGGCGGGTTGGCGCCGAAGGCATCGCCCGCTGAGGTGGTGTTCTCTGACGGCGGGCCGGGTCCTGCAGCGGTGATCACGAAGTCTGGCAAGTCGTTGCGGCTGGTGTGGCCGGGAAGGCTTCCGGTGCCGACGGTGAGCGGGCCTACGGCGACCTACCAGCTCGACGCCGCCAGCCAGTTGGTCTTGACCGCTACGCCAGACGGTCTGGACGAGTCGTTCGTGCTGACCCAGGCCCCGACCGATGTCTCGACGCTGTCGCGGCTGCATCTGCGGATGCAGCTGCAGGGATTGTCCGTCAAGAGCGCCGCCGCGATCGACGGCGGAGCCAACGCTGGCCCAGGCGGTGATTCGCCGGGGCAGGTCGAGTTGGTGGATGCGAAGGGCCATTCCACGCTGCGGGTGGGCCAGACGGTGGTGCATGACGCCCAGGCGGACGCGTCGGGCGAGCCGGTGCACGAGGTGGGCCTGGCGAGCACGGTGACCACCCTGCCGTCGGGCGGGCAGGCGCTGGGCTTCGCACAGGCGGACGGCGCGACGCCCGCGGCGCTGGACGCGTTCGTCGCCGACCCCTCCACGGTCTACCCGGTCACGATCGACCCGCCGATCACGTCTTCGGTGACGCGTGACACGTGGATTAGGCAGAACGACACCGCCTCGCATGGCGGGGACTACAAACTGCAGATCGGCCAGGACTCCTCGCTCAATGAGCGGCGTGCGCTGATCCATTTCGATCTGTCGGGGGTGAACGTGCGGCCGGCGGATATCACCTCGGCGGTGATGTACGTCTACCAGACGGTTGGAGCGACCTGTACCGCCCAGCCCACCGAGGCCTGGCCCGTGACGGGCTATTGGGACTCTGGTTACACGTGGGGCAACCGGCCGACCGTATCGAGCTCCAATGTCGGGTCCTCGAGCTTCTCGCATGGTTACAGCAGTTCGTGTCCGAACGGGTTCGGCTCGATCGACATCACCAACATGATGCGTGGTTGGATCGCCGGCACGATCCCGGACGAGGGGGTCGAACTCAGGGCCGGCAACGAGAGCTCGCAGACCCAGGCGAAGACGGTGTGCTCCCACAACCCATCCTCCACCGCTCCGGGTTCCTGCAACACCAGCGCCCACGTCCCCTACATGACCGTGACGTGGAACAGCTACCCGGACGCGCCGTTCACCAACATCCCCTATCAGACGGCTGACAACGGTGACCAGGCCCTCACCACGACGACGCCCTTTCTGTCCGCGTCGGCGGGCAACTACACAGGCGGCAGCCTGACGGAGCACTTCACAGTGGTCCACGACCCGGCCTCGCAGTTCGCTGGGGAGAGTGACTCTACGAACTGGTCAGGGAGCGTCCCGATCAGCAACTACGGCAGCGCAGGGCTCTACGTCCCGGCCGGCGTGCTCACCGCTCACCACCACTACGACATTTCGATGAGCACCTCGGTCACCACCGACGCGGGGGGCACCGACTCCGGTCCTGTTGTTACGTCGGGGCCCTATGACATCGACCCGTCGCCGGCTGCGGCGACCATCAACTGCCCGAGCTACCCCGCAAGTACGTGGACAGCACAACCCACAACTCCCGCGAACTGCACCCTCAGCGGTCCGGCTGACATCACCGGCTTCTACTACTCCTGGGACAACCCGAACCCGGCCACCTGGATCGATGCCAGCAACGGGACCGCCTCCGTGGCGCCGCCCTCCACGGTCGGCCAGCACAAGCTCTACGCCCAGGCGGTCGATGAGTTCCATCACGCGGCGTTCACGACGAACTACACCGCTGATATCGGTGTCGGGGCCCTGATGACACCCGCGGACAAGACGCTGACGCAGACCCGGGTCCCCCTCACCGCTCAGTCTGCTCCAGGGGCGAGCGGCTTCAACGACGTCACCTACCAGTACCGCATCGGCACCACCGGATCCTTCACCAGTGTTCCCGCCGCCGACGTCACGGTCGCGAGCACCAGCAGCACGCTCTCGGGCTGGCCGCAAACCGGCACCAGCACCGGCAGCCCAGCTCACGAGGACTACGCCGAACTTGACTGGAACCTCGCCCACACCGTCCACGCCGCCGGCGGCGGCGACGGACCCGTCCAGGTGCAAGCCTGTTTCGACAACAGCGGCGGCACCCCCACCTGCACCAACATCAACACCGTCACCTTGAACGCGGCCAGCTTCGCCGCCTCGGCTGCTACCCAGCCGCTCGGGCCTGGCACCGTCTCGTTGGACACCGGTGACTTCGAGGTGACCGCCGGAGACGCGAGCGAGGCAGGCATGAGCGTGGGTCGGACCGCGACCAGCCTGCGCATGACCAGCGGCGCCAACGCTCCAGCGAACAACACCGTCAACACCACCGCACCCACCGCGATCTTCGGACCCGGCTGGCAGGCCACCCTGCCCGGCGGGGACATCGGCGCAGCCGACGACACCCTGACCGACAACTCCAACACCGGCTACCTCACCCTGACCGGCTCCGATGGCGACAGTGAGATCTACCAGGCCGCCGCAGGGACCAGCGGCCCCACCGCCACCTACACAGGGCTTGGCGATGCCAACGACAACTCGACCATCAAGTGCGACACCACCACCGGCACCGGTGCCGGCGCCAGCTGCACCTCCTGGACCCTGACCGAGGCCGATGGCACCACCACCACCTGGACCAATCCGAACGCCCAACCCGTCTGGACCGTTGCGAAGGTCATAGCTGCCGGCAGCGCCGCCACCAACACCACCAGCTTCACCCGCGACAGCACCGGCCGCGTCACCCGCATCCTGGCCCCGGTCCCGTCAGGGGTCACCTGCGGTGCGGGGACCAGCGGGCTGGTCGCCGGCTGCCAAGCCCTCTCGCTGACCTACGCCGCGGCTACCACCGCAACCGGCACCAGCACCTCCACCTGGGGCGACTACCAAGGTCTGGTCTCCGGGATCTCCTACACCGCCTACGACCCGGCGTCCTCGGCCATGAAGACCGTCCAGGTCGCGGCGTACTCCTACGACAACACCGGCCATCTGCGCGCCTCCTGGGACCCCCGGATCAGCCCGGCGCTGAAGTCGACCTATGACTACGACTCCGCCGGCCGCCTCATCCACATCACCCCACCGGGCCGCGCCCAGTGGACCGTCGGCTACGACGACCAGGGCCGGGTCACCTCCGTGTCCCGACCGGACCCGGCCAACGGAACCGCAACCCAGAAGGTGGCCTACGACGTCGCTTTGACGCCGGCGACCGGAGCGAACGCACCGGACCTGTCCTCGAACAAGACAAGCACGTGGGGGCAGTCGGTCGATCTGCCGGTGGCAGGTGCGGCTGTTTTCCCCGCCTCGCACGACCCGGGCGCCGCAGACGGCCACGGCGACTACAACCCGGGATCCGACGATTGGCCCTACGCCGACCTGTCGTACACCGACGTCAACGGCCGCCTAGTCGACCACGCCGCCTACGGCGCCGGAGGCTGGCAGATCGATTCCACCCGCTACGACATCAACGGCAACACCACCTGGTCCCTCACCGCTTTGGGTCGAGCCCGCGCCCTGGAGTCCAACTACGCCAACGACGCCGACCTCGACCCGTTGGTCCAGGCCCAGGCCGCGAGCGCCGACCGGGCCAACATGCTCGCGACCTACTCCATCTACTACACCGACGCCGCCGGCAACCCCACGCCCGACGTGTTCTACACCTATGGGCCTGTGCACCGCGCTGCACTGGCCTCTGGATCCGTGGCGTCCGTTCGATCCACTTCCGAGTACCTCTACGACCAGAACGCGCCGACCGGCTTGTGCCCGTGTCATCTGCAGTCGCTGGTGGTCGACTGGCCCATGCTGTACGGCAGCGGCACAAGCTCCAGCGAAGCCCGCTACAAAGTCCTGAGCTACGCCCCGGTCGACGGCTCGTCGACCACGGGCGCGACCTCCGGCTGGGTGCTGCGACAGCCCACCCAGGTCACGACCTACATGACCGGCAACACCGCCAGCAGCTCCGACCTGGTCACCAAGACGATCTACAACGCCCAGGGCCAAATCGTCTCCTCCAGCCTGCCCGGCTCCTCCGGCAGCGACGCCGGCACCACCAAGACCACCTACTACACCGCCGACACCTCCAGCGGCGTCACCGCCTGTAACAACCACCCCGAGTGGGCCGGTCTGACCTGCCAGACCGGGCCCGCCGCCCAGCCGGCCGGCAGCCCCATTCCCGCCTCCGTCACAACCTACGGCCTCTACCTCCACCCGGCCACCGTGACCCAAACCTCCGGCTCGAGCACCCGGACCACGACCACGACCTACGACGCGGGAGAGCGGCCCACCGGCACCGCCATCACCGCCACGCCTGCCGCCGACGCCGGCACCCCGGTGCCGGCCACCACCACGGCCTACGACCCGGCCACCGGTGACCCGGTCACCGTCACCGCAGGCAGCGGTGCGAGCGCGACCACGATCACCAAGACCTTCAACAGCATCGGTGAGCAGACCAGCTACACCGACGCCGACGGCAACACCACCACCAGCACCTACGACATCGACGGCCACCCCAAGACCGTCAACGACGGCAAGGGCACCACCACCTACACCTGGAACGGCACCGACGCAGCCGGCAACACCGAACACCGTGGCCTGCTCACCGCCCTCGACACCGGCATGACCAGCACCGGTTCTGGATTCGCCGGTTCGAAGTTCACCGGCGCCTACGACGCCGACGGCAACCTGGTCAACGAGACCTACCCCAACGGGGTGGTCGCGAAGACCAGTCTGGACGACACCGGCGACCCCCGCAGTCTCACCTACACCCAGACCACGAGCCAGGGCACCAGCCAGCTGCTGTCCTACTCCAGCACCGTCGACGCGTTCGGGGACACCGTGTCCCAGACGTCACCGTCCTCGAGCCAGGTCTTCAGCTACGACCGGGCCGGGCGGCTGACCCAGACGATCGATGACTACCAGAAGAGCTGCGTCACCCGTTCCTACGGGTTCGCGGGCGCCTCAGGGATGGACTCGGACCGCACCAGCCTGACCACCACCGCCGCCGCCCCGGAGACCAGCACCGGCGTGTGCCCGGCGGGCAGCGGCGGCACCACGGTCAACGACACCTTCGACACCGCGGACCGGATCACCTCGACGGGGTACAGCTACGACAACTTCGGGCGCACCCTCACCCTCCCGGCAGCTGGTTTGGCGAACAACGGCACCACCAGCGGTGGCCAGTTGACGGTGGGCTACTACGCCAACGACATGGTCGCCACCCAGACCCAGGCCGGCGCCAACGCCACCCTGTCCAAGTCCTTCACCCTCGACCCGGGCATGCGGCTGCGCGGCGCCACCGACACCACCACCCCCACCGGCGGCACCGCCACCGAGACCCGGCGCACCCTCAACCACTACAGCGACGACACCGACTCCCCGGCCTGGATCGCCACCAGCACCGACACCGGCTCCACCTGGACCTGGGAACGCAACGTCACCGGCATCGACGGCAACCTCGCCGCCCTCCAAGAGTCCGACACCACCAAAGTCCCCGAACTCCAGCTGACCAACCTGCACGGCGACATCACCGCCACCATCCCCGATGTCACCGGTGCAGCAGCCACCGACTCCACCACCGACCCCACCGAGTTCGGCGTCCCCCGCAACCCCGCTGCGGCTCAGGCTCGCTACGGCTGGGTCGGAGGCAAACGACGCTCCAGCGACGACCTCGCCGACCTGGTCCTCATGGGCGTCCGCCTCTACAACCCCGCCACCGGACGCTTCCTCTCGGTCGACCCCGTTCCGGGCGGCAACGCGAACGCCTACACGTACCCCCTCAATCCGGTCGACGGATTCGACCTAAGCGGACGCTTCTGGCACCCCCACATCCCCTTCTCGAAGGTCGGGTGGGGCGTGGTCGGGTTCCTCAGCGATAAGGGCTATGTCGATGCGGCAACCGCCGCATTTCATCGTCAATGGGGCACAGCGGGACATGATCTTCTTGGTCAAGGTCCGAGCTATGCAACAGGCCGTGGCGTGACTTCGGCGGCAGGCCGATGGGGAGCGGTGGGGGCGCACACAGCTATCGGATCCGCGGGCCTTGCAGCCAAGACTGGCCTTCGAGCCGGTGCTAGTGTCTTCACTTGGCCTGTAACTCTGGCAGCTACCGCTCTTGACTATCTTCACTCGGCGCCACGGAGGGGCCCCCTGCGTCCCCTCAAACAGTCAGTCCAACGTCGCTCCGGAGTCCTAATGTGAGTATCTGGTCTCGTGTCATCGAGCGGGCCCGCACGCTCGATGGTCAAACCTGGGGCTTAGTGTTGTCGGCCATTGGGTGCGGTATAGCAGGGGTCGTGCGGGGCGTCTTTGAGGACTCGGCAAGAGACTTGGTTATCTTCTCGGCAATACTTATCGCCGGAGTGCTCGTCTTCATCGGCCTGATGTGCACCGACGCGATAATTAGCAAACTTCCTTGGCCAAAGAGTTCGGGAGGCAGCCACAAGGATTCCACGTCGTAACCTTGGGCAGAAGCTGCCCTCGATTGCCACTCTCCAGGAGCACTACGGCGTCCCGCGTCTGAACACGATCCGGCAGGCGCAGCAGCTGCTTGGCGACGATGAGATGGTGTCGGCGCGTTCGTGCTGCGCAGCGAACCGAAGCCGCGCGTGGTCGACGCTCTCACCTCTGCGAGCAGGTGGATGACCAACACGCGCAGGCTGCGCGGGGCAAAGCCCCACTTCCCCGACGTCGGACGCATGAGCCTGCGGCGCCGGTCAAAGGCCAAGTCGAGGTCCGTCGGGTCGCTCTTCTCGGATGCGCTCGGTGGCCACGCGCTGCTGTGCGGCGGCTCGTTCCCGCGCCTCGCGTGCTTGGGTGAGACGCTCGCGCAGCTCTTCGAGGCGGGCGAGTCGCGCGGCTTGGGTGCTGTGGCTTGCGGCGTTGTCGTCGGGCCCGGGATGGCCGGTGAGGACGATGAGGATGTTGGCCGCTGTAGCGCCGCCGGCCGCGGCCGCGCGGTCCATCGCGGTGGTGAGGGTGTCGTCCTGACCGTCGCGTAGGTCGGCCCGGATCCGGTCGTCGATGAGTGGCCATTCCGGTGCTTGGAGTAGGTCTGCGGCCGTGTGGGGGTCCATGCGTGCGAGGAGCTGGCGTTCGGGGGTGGAGAGGCCGTTGGCGGCCCTCGGGAAGGTTCGAGGGGTGGTGACCGCCCGAAGTCGCGCCCACAGGGCAGCCGCGGGCTGCTCGTCGGGCAGAGGCGTGGCCAGCTCCTGGTCGAAGAGGGCCGCGACCGCTTCGCGCAGAGCGGTCGGCTCTTCGGAGGGAGTCTGGTCCCTGACCGGGCTCACGTCCTGGGCGGTGGCCAGCTCCTGGGCGGCGGCCACGTCCTGGATCGGCGCCACGTCAGGGGCCGCTTCGTCTTCGTCGACGGGCCGGCCGTCGAGTTCGCGCAGGGTGAGCTCTGGGTCGAGGCTGGTGGCGGCGAGGATGCGCGCGACGCCCCAGCTGCGGTGTTCCTCGCTGGCCTGGTCGAGGATCGGGCGCAGGGCGCGCACGAGGTTGAGTTGGCCGCCGACGTCGTCGAGGACGCGCTCGAATTCGCCGATGACCTCCTCGACGCGGGTCAGGAGCAGCGGCGTGGTGGCGTCCAGCAGTTGCGCGAGTTCCTCTCCGCGCTGGTCCTCGATCATCTTCGCGGGGTCATCGCCGGCAGGCAGGGTGGCTGCGCGAGGGTTGGGTACGCCGGCGTCGGTGAGGATCTGCCAGTCGCGCGATGCCGCGGTGCGACCGGCAGTGTCGGCGTCGGTGGCCACGATGACCGGCGTGGTCGCCAGGTCGACCACGCGGCCGAGTACGGCCACCTGCTGCGGGGTGAGAGCGGTGCCACCCGGTGCGAGGCCGGCCATGCGGCCGCCGGTTGCGGCGGTGACGGCCTTGGCGTCGAGGATGCCCTCGACGATGACCGGAGTCGCGCCGCGGCGCAGGAGGTCCAGGTTCTCCGCCAGCCCGTCGAGGATGGCGCTCTTGTCGTAGATCTCGGTGGCGTTGGTGTTGAGGTACTTGGGGACGTAGGACGGTGCGTCCTCGGCCTTGCGGCCGGCGAACCCGACCGGCTCGGGCTCGCCGGTGAGGGGCGAGGTGTCGTAGATGGTGAAGACCATCCGATCGCGGAAGCGGTCGAGGAGTCGCCCCTGCCGATCGAGCGTGGCGAGGCCGGCGTCGAGGAGTTCCTCGGCCGTGAAGCGATCGCCTGCGAGCAGGTGGTGGACCAGAGCCCGGGCCCCGCGAGGGGCGTAGCCCACTCCCCCGACGTTGGGGAAGCCGCGCCGCTGGAGGTAGCCGGGGACCCAACTGCGCTCAAGGTGGTCGGCAAAGAACGCGGCCGCGGCACGCTGGGCCTCAACGAGGCGAGCGCGTCGAGCAGGGTCGAGCGCGGATGCCTCAACGGGACTGTCGCCCAGAGCAGCGTCAGGGGCGCGCTGCTCGAGTGATTCCACGGAATCGAGACCTGCGTCTGCTGCGGGCACGGCGAGGCGTGCCTCGAGGGCGCTGAGGTCGTCCTCGGTGAGCCACTGACCGTGCAGCGCCAGCTCGTCGAGCCGGGCCGCGAGTACCGGCCACCACGGGTCCTGGGTGACACGCGCCTGCTGCCGGACCTGGCGCGCCCACCATTCGGCCGAGTGCCGTGGGTCGTCGGCGTGCGCCTCTTTGATCCGGCGCTGCAGCAGGTTGTAGGTGAGGCCGCCGCTGCGGCCGGTCGGCCCTGGGCCGGCAGCCCGCAGATCGGTGTCCTCGACGCCGCGGGCGGCGCGCCACACGGCGAGCTCGGCGACCAAGGCGCTGACCCTCGAGGCGGTACGCCGGCCGGCACCAGCGGCGGTGCTGGTCCCGGCCGACTGACCGCGAGGAGCAGCCGGCGTCAGGCGCTGGCCTCCTGCGCCCGCTCGAAGAACTGGTTCGACGGGCGCGGCAGGCCGTAGTGCTCGCGCAGTGTGGAGCCGGTGTACTCGGTGCGGAACAGCCCACGCTCCTGCAGGATCGGCACGACCTTCTCCACGAACGCCTCGAGCCCCGAGGGCAGCACCGCCGGCATGATGTTGAAGCCGTCGGCGGCGCCGTTCTCGAACCACTCCTGGATCGTGTCGGCGATCTGCACCGGCGTGCCGGTGAACGTGCGGTGGCCGCGGCCTCCGCCGAGGCGGCCGATCAGCTGGCGCACCGTGAGGTTGTCCCGCCGGGCCCACTCCACGATGAGGGTACGGCGGGACTTGGCGCCCTCGATCTCGTCCTCACTGGGCAGGTCCGCAGGCAGCGGGCGGTCGAGGTCGAGCACCGCCGGGTCGACGCCCAGGACACCGGCGAGGGAGAGGACGGCGTACTCCGGCCGGATCAGCCGCTCGAGCTCCGCCTCGATCTCCCGTGCCTCCTCCACGGTGTCGCCGATGACCGGCACGATGCCGGGCAGCACCACCAGGTGGCGCGGGTCGCGGCCCAGCTCGCCGGCCCGACGCTTGATGTCGGCGTAGAACTCCTGCGCCTCCTCGATCGTCGGCGTGGCGGTGAAGACCGCCTCGGCCCAGCGCGCCGCGAACTCGCGTCCGTCCTCGGAGGACCCGGCCTGGACCAGGAGCGGGTAGCCCTGCGGCGCCCGCGGCACGTTGAGCGGCCCGGCGACGCGGAAGTGGGTGCCGGCGTGGTCGATCGGCCTCACCTTCGCGGTGTCCGCGTGCACACCGGTGGCCTTGTCGGCGACGATCGCGTCATCGGCCCAGCTGTCCCACAGCTTGGTGGCGACCTCGAGGAACTCGGCGGCCCGCTCGTAGCGGGTGCGGTGCAGCGGCTGGCCGTCCAGGCCGAAGTTGCGCGCGGCGGCGTCCCCTGCCGTGGTGACGATGTTCCACCCGGCCCGGCCGCCCGAGAGGTGGTCGACCGAGGCGAACCGGCGCGCCAGGTTGAACGGGTCGTTGTACGACGTCGACGCGGTCGCGACCAGCCCGATCCGGGAGGTCTGCACGGCGAGGGCGGTGAGCAGGACGGTCGGCTCCAGCGAGCCGGACGGGCGCCGGGCCGGGTCGCCCCACAGCACCGGGGAGTCGGCGAGGAACAGCGAGTCGAACTTCGCGTCCTCGGCGATGCGGGCCAGGCGCTGGTGGTAGGCCAGGTCGAGGTTGGACGTGGCCTGCGCCGACGGCAGCCGCCAGGACGCCTCGTGGTGGCCGGTGTCGTGCAGGAACAGGTTGAAGTGCAGCTCGCGCTGCGGCTGGTGCGTGGTCATGAGTGATCTCCGTGCGTTGTCAGGAGGCCCGGCGCTTGCCGGGTGCGATGAAGTCGGCGCCGAGGTGCTCCCCGGTCGCGCCGAGCGCGTCGAGCAGGAAGGCACGCAGCTCCGCGAAGCGCGGGTTGGCCTGGGTGCGGTCGTCCAGATCGACGTGTACGTCGGTCCCGACCACGCCGTCGTCGAGCAGGATCACCCGGTCGGCGAGCACGATCGCCTCGTCGACGTCGTGGGTGACCAGGAGGACGGCGGGCCGGTGCACCTCGCACAGCTTGCGCAGCAGGCTGTGCATCTTGATCCGGGTGAGCGCGTCGAGGGCCCCGAAGGGCTCGTCGGCCAGCAGCAGCTGCGGCTCGTGCACGAGTGAGCGGGCGAGGGCCGCCCGCTGCTGCTGACCGCCCGAGAGCTCGGCCGGCCAGGCGTGCTCCTTGCCGGCGAGCCCGACCTCGGCCAGGGCCTGACGGCCCCGCTCGAAGCGGTCCTTGCTCCGCAGCCCGAAGACGACGTTGTCCAGGACCCGCTTCCAGGGCAGCAGCCGGGAGTCCTGGAAGACCACCGAGACCGAGTCCGGCACCCGGATCTGGCCGTGGCCCTCGACGTCGCGGTCCAGGCCCGCAAGCGCGCGCAGCAGCGTGCTCTTGCCGCTGCCGGATCGGCCGATCAGTGCCACGAACTCCCCCGGCGCGATGTCCAGGTCGAGCCCGTCGAGCACTCCGCCGGAGCGGTTGAAGCTGCGGTAGAGGTTGCGCACCCGCACCGCCGGCTCGATCGACTCCTGCGTGGGGCTCAGCCCTCCAGCGTGCGTCGCCATCCCAGCACCTTCCTCTCCGTCAGCCGGACGGCGGAGTCGGCGAGGAAGCCGAAGACGCCGTAGATCACCAGGCCGACCACGATCACGTCGGTCTGCCCGTAGTTCTCGGCGAGCGCCATCATGTGGCCGATGCCGTTGGTCGCGTTGTACTGCTCCACGACCACCAGGCCGAGCAGCGCCGAGGTGACGGCGAAGCGCAGGCCGAGCAGGAACCCGGGCAGCGCGCCGGGCAGGACGACCTGCCGGATGAAGGTGGTCCGGCTGACGTCGAGGGTCTGGGCGAGCTCGGCGTACTTGCCGTCGATGCTGCGCAGGCCGTTGTGGGTGTTGACGTAGATCGGGACCAGGCTGATCAGCGCGATCGTGACGATCTTCATCTCCTCGCCGATGCCGAACCAGGCGATGAAGAGCGGCACCAGGGCCAGCGTGGGGATCGATCGCTTGATCTGGATCGGGCCGTCGATGAGCGACTCCCCGATCCGGGAGAGCCCGGAGACGACCGCGAGCACGATGCCGCCGACCAAGCCGAGACCGAGGCCGATCGCGGCCCGGCGCAGCGAGGTCACGACGTTGGTGAGCAGATCGTGGTTCACCCACTGGTCCTTGAAGGCCGAGACGACCTGCCAGGGTGCGGTCAGCACCTGCGGGCCGATCAGGCCGGTGGCCGAGCCGATCGACCACAGCGCGAGCAGAGCGACCGGTCCGATCCAGAACGCACCCCGGAAGCGGCGCCCGGGCCCGAGCTTGCGGCGTACGACGCGCTCGTCCGCCGTCGACGGCTGGGCCTGGGGACCCGCGCTGAGCAGACCCGGCCGCAGGGCCGGGTAGGAGTGGGTGGCGGTCATGAGGCGTCTGCCGAGACGGTGTCGGTGCCGGCCGCCTGGGCCTCGATCTTCTCGAAGCGGCGATCGACGAGGGTGGTGGCGTCGAGGTGCGGGTGGCCCTGCTCCTTGGAGAGCAGGTCGGCAGTGGCCTGCAGCCGCTGGATCGCGTTGTCCCAGGTCTGCGGGATGCCGACCTGGCCGGCCGCCTCGACCGTCGCGAGCGCGTCGGGGGCGCTGAGGCCCTGGTTGTCGACGTAGTACGCCTTGGCGTACTCGGCAGGGTGCTTGTTGGCCCACAGCAGGGCCTTGGTGCGGATCGTGACGTAGTCCTTGAGCGCGGCCGCCTTGGCCGGGTCCTGGACCGCCTTGGTGAGGCAGTAGAGCGTCGCGGCGTCGTCCCGGATGCCGGTGTTGATCGCCGTGGCGCCGGGGTACTTCGCCACGTAGGTCTTGACCTGCGAGATCCCCAGCGGAGCGACGTCGACCGCGTGCGTGCCGAGCGCGGTGGCGAACTCGCCGGCGGTCGTGCTGGTCATCTCGACCAGCTTCACGTCGTCCTGGCTCAGGCCGGCCTTCTGCAGCAGGCGCAGCACCAGCGCACCCTGGGCCTGGCCGGGGCTGTAGGCGATCTTCTTGCCCTTGAGGTCGGCCAGACTGGTGATCTTCTCCCCCGGCGCGACCCCGAGTTGATAGACCGGGTGCTGCAGCGGGTCGACGGTGACCGACTGGAACACGATCTTGGTGGAGGTGCCGGTCCAGTGTGCGAACAACGACGGGATGTCGGCCACCGCGCTGCAGTCGAGCTGGTCGGCGCGGAAGGCCTGGATGCTCTGCGGGCCGCCGCTGATGTTGGCCCACTTCACCTCGACCCCGTCCGCGGCGAGCTGCTTGTCGAGGCCGGAGACCTGGAGGATGGCCTGGATCTGGGGATCGCCGATGCGGATCTGGGTGCCCTTCGGCGTACTGGCGGGCAGGGCGGCCGAGAGCGCCAGCGACCCGCCGGCCGTGTCGCCGGCGCCGGACGAGCTGCCACACGCGGTGAGGCCGGTCGTCGCGGCCGCCAGCACGGCGAGGCCGGCCAGCGCGTTGCGGATCGGGGCAGGGGGCGTGTGGATCATGGTCTTCCCATCAGTCGTCGGCATCACCGGCTTATCTGATGTAACCATAGTGCGTTACTCGACTTAATGCACGAACGTCTCACGATTCGACGCGCGCCGGGAACGACGCAGCCCCTCCGAGCGGACTCGGAGGGGCTGCGGCCGGGCGGCGTCACGCGTCGAAGCGCGCGCCCTCCGGCTTGGAGTCGGTGCAGAACCAGACCAACAGGATGATCCAGCCCACGATCGGGATCAGGACGAGGAACTGCCACCAGCCGCTCCGGTTGACGTCGTGCAGACGACGGGCCACCAGGGCGATGGAGGGGACGAGTACGGCCAGCACCCAGATGAGGTCGAGGATGAAGAAGAGGCTCGAGGCCGGCACCAGCACGTCGAAGACGACCGACACCAGTGCGCTGACCAGCGTCCACCACCAGTACTCAGACCGGCTCGCCCGGCCGCGGAACTGCGCATAGCGCTGGAAGAACCGCTGCACCGCCTGGCCGATCGTGGCACCCGGCAGCGGCGCGTACCGCGGGTCGCCCACCGGGCCAGGAGCGCCGTAACCGTACGGCGACGGCGGCGGGGCGGGGTAGGGCTCGTACGACATGCTTGACCTCCGGTCTCGAGACGCCGGCTGGCGCGCCGACTCCCCCAAGGCTCTCCCCCATTGCCGCGGTCGGCAAACACCGGACCAGACCGGCCTCCTCACCGGCCGAGTCACCGGCCGCCGTCCCGTCCGGCAGGATCGGGCGACGGTCCTTACCAGGAAGTGTCGAGGGACCAGTCAGGTTGCCGTCAGGATCCGGGGCGACACTGTTCCCATGGCACGCGTTGGACTTTGCGAGGATGACCCGGCGATCCGAAGGATCGTGACCGAGTCGCTGCGGATCTCCGGACACGACACCGTCGGGACCCATGACGGCGGCGAGGCGATCCGGCGCTTCCGCGACGACGACGACCTCGACGTGATCATCCTCGACATCGGGCTGCCCGACGCGGACGGTCGCGACGTGTGCCAGGCGCTGCGCAGCAACGGCCAGGTGGCGCCGGTGCTCTTCCTCACCGCGCTCGGTCAGCTGCACGAGAAGGTGGCGGGCTTCGCGGCCGGCGCCGACGACTACCTCACCAAGCCCTTCGACGTGAAGGAGCTGGTCGCCCGCGTGGAGGCGCTCGCCCGGCGCGGACGGTTCGTCGTACCGCGCAATCCCACCGACCTCGTCCTCGACCCGGCCCGCCATGCCGTGGTGTGCCAGGACCGCGAGGTCATGCTCACGCCGACGGAGTTCCGCATGCTCGCCGCGGTCACCAGTCGCCCGGGCGAGGTCGTCCGCCGTCGCGCGGTCGTCGCCGCCGCCTGGCCCGACGGTGCGATCGTGAGCGAGAACACGATCGACTCCTACGCCGCCCGGCTGCGCCGCAAGCTGCACGAGGTCGGGTCGCCGGTGGAGCTCAAGACCGTCCGAGGTGTCGGCTTCACGCTCAAGTGACGCCCCGAGCCGGGGCGGAGCTGTTGAATGAGTAGCATGCTCCGCCTGCGATCACGCGGCTTCCGCACCCAGATCGTCGCCTCGACCGTCATCTTGATGGCCGCGGTGATGCTCGTGCTCATGCTCGGCACGCAGGCGTTGCTGGAGTGGAACACCCACAACGACGTCCGCCGCGCGCTCAGCGACCGCACCGAGGCGGTCCTGCAGGTGGTCCGCGCGACCTCCAAGCCGCTCGGCGCGCAGGCCTGGGAGGAGCTGGAGCCCGCCAGTCGCGTGTACGACGGGCAGGGCCGGCTCGTGGGCGGGTCCATCCAGCACACGGCTGCCGCCAAGGCCGGCGAGCTCGCCGCTCTGGCACGCCGCACGGGCGTGGTGCAGAACGCGGCGGCCCGTGACATCAACCTGCGGGCCGCGCCGTTCCACACCCGCACGGGCGAGCGAGGCGTGGTGGTCGTGAGCGAGAGCTCGGAGCCCTACGAGCGCACCGAGCTGGAGGCGCTGGTCGCGATGAGCGTGCTCGGGACGCTGGTGGTCGCCATCGCCGGTGGCATCGCCTGGCGCGTCACCCGGCAGGCGCTGGAGCCGGTGGAGCAGATGGCCGAGCGGGCGGCCGACTGGTCGGAGCACGACCTCTCCCACCGCTTCGACCTCGGACCGCCCGACAACGAGCTGAGCAAGCTCGGCGAGACCCTCGATCACCTGCTCGACCGGGTGGCGGCAGCGATCCGCTCCGAGCAGCGGCTCACCTCCGAGCTCGCCCACGAGCTGCGCACGCCCCTCACCACCATCCAGGGCTCGGCCGACCTCGCCCTGCTGCGCGGGGTCGCCGAGGACGAGGCCCGCAAGGATCTGGAGGAGATCTCGGCCGCAGCCCGACGGATGACGGATGTGATCTCCACGCTCCTGGACATCGCCCGCGAGCGGGGCGCCGGCTCCAAGGCCAGCACCTTGCTCGCCGACGTGATGGCGTCGTTGGCGCCGCTGGTGCCCGAGGACATCGAGCTGGTCGACGAGGCGTCGGCGGTGACGGTGCCCGCGGCCGCCCCGACGGAGCTCGTCGTACGCGCCCTCTCGCCGATCGTCGAGAACGCCGTGCGCCACGCCCGGCACGGCATCAGGCTCGCCGCTCGGGTCACGCCTGACCGCATCGAGGTCCTGGTCACCGACGACGGGCCGGGCGTGTCGGCGGAGGTGCGCAGCAGAGTGTTCGAGCCCGGCGCCTCCGCAGCGGGAAGCACCGGGCTCGGTCTGGGCATCTCACGCCGAGTGGCGCGCTCCATCGGTGGTGAGGTCCACGTCGCCGACCAGGTCGACGGCTCCGGCGCCACGTTCGTGCTCCGCCTGCCGCGCCGCTGAGACGGCTGCGTGGTGGCCCTCCTCGTCACGGTGGGTGATCGCCACGTAGGCGACCAGGAGGGCGAAGACGGCCAGCCCGCACACCGTCACCACGCCCGTGGTCCAGCCCAGGCCGCCGTGCGCGCGGCTGACCGCCAGGCCGTCGGCGACGCTGGCGCCGAGCGGCCGCGTCAGCGAGTACGCCGCCCAGAAGCACACGACCGCGTCGGCACCGAGACGCCAGGCCGCGAGCGGCACCAGGATGAGGACGCCGAAGAGGATGACCGACCACCAGTAGCCCATGTGCAGGTTGGTGGCGGTGGTGTCGCCCAGGGCGGTGCCCAGCCCGAAGGTGAGCAGCACGGTGCCCCAGTAGAACTTCTCGCGCCGCGCGGTGACGATCGAGTGCACGGACAACGTGCCCTCACGACGCCGCCACCAGGTCAGCAGCGCCGCCAGCGCCAGGGTGTAGACGGCGGCGTCGACGTAGTACGGCGAGCCGAGCACCACGTGCGGGCCGTCGGCGATCATCGTGCCGAACACGGCGACCATGAGGACGGTCACCCAGTACCGCACCGGGTGGTAGGTCTCAGCGCGCAGCTGCCAGAAGAGCACGGCGAAGAATCCGCCCACCCCGATGACGCCGGCGGCGATGAGGTTCCAGGTGCCGAGGAAGTCCGACGCCGTCTCACCGATCCCGGTGGTGAGCAGCTTGATGACCCAGAAGATGACGAAGACCTCCGGCACCTTGGGGGCGACGAAGGTCCGTGGGACGCGGGCGTTTGCTCGTGTGACCATGCCGGCGACCGTACGTCGGGCCGGGTGAACCCGACCTGAACGCAGGCTGCCGACGGCCGCCCGGACGCGCACCACCCCGGCCGCTCAGGCGGCCGGGGTGGTGCGGATCACACGCTGGGCGAGGTCGATCAGGCCTCGTCGAGGGCCTTGGCGACCCGACGGTGGGCCTCCCAGATCTCCTCGGGCAGGTTGAACTGCGCCAGGTGCTCCTCGCGGAACTTCATCTCCTGGCGCCAGCGGTCCACGTCGATCGAGAGCAGGCGCTCGAGGTCGCCGTCCTTGAAGGACATGCCCTCGAGGTTGAGCTCCTCGGCCTTCGGCAGGACACCGACGGCGGTCTCGACGCCCTCGACCTCGCCGGCCTGGTACTGGAGCAGCCACAGCAGCGCACGCACGTTGTCGCGGTAGCCGTTCCACAGGAAGTGGCCATCCTTGGGGTCACGCTGGAACCAGTTGACGTGGGCGAAGATCGGGGGCTTCGTCGCCGAGCCGATGATCTCGAGCCAATGGCGGGCGTAGTCGCCCTCCTCGTAGGCCATGAACGGACGCATCGACATCGGGTCGTAGCGCAGCTGGCCCTCGACGCCCTCAGCCGCGAACGTGGCCTCGGCACCCAGGGTCATGCCGTCGTACACGCCCTCGGCGATGTCCTTGATCGCCCGGATCAGCGGCTCCCGGTCCCGGGTGCGCCCACCGAAGATGATCGCGTTGACCACCACGCCGGCGGGGTCGTCGTAGTCGGGGGCGGCGTTCGGCACGTTCGCGATCGTGGTGGTGAAGCGGCTGTTCGGGTGCGCCCACGGCTCGCTCTGCTCGCCGATGCTGCGGTCGGCGATCCGCTCGCCCTTCCAGTCCAGCCAGCCCTCCACGTCATCGGGGTGGTGCTTGGTCTTGCCCTCCCACCACACCTCCTGCGTCAGTTCGTTGTAGGCGACGTTGGTGAAGATCGCACCTGAGCCGGGCAGGATCGACTCGACGGCGCCGGGGTTGGTGTCCTGGTTGGTGTCCCTGGCGACACCGAAGACACCGTTCTCCGGGTTGAAGGCGCGGATCTTGCCCTCGTCGTCGACCCACAGCCAGGCGATGTCGTCGCCGTAGAACGTGACCTCGTAGCGGTCCCCGAGGGCGTCGGGAGCCAGCGTCATCGACAGGTTGGTCTTGCCCGAGGCGCTCGGGAAGCCGCCGACGACATGGAACGTCTTGCCGGTCTGCTTGTCCCGGATCCCGAGCAGGAGGAACTGCTCGGCGAGGAACCTGCCCGACGCGCGACCGTCGTAGCAGGCCTGGCGCAGGCCATGGGCGATCTTGCCCAGGAGCGCGTTGCCGCCGTAGGACGAGCCGTAGTGCAGGATCGTGCGCTGGTCGGCCACGGTGGCGAAGAGGCGCTGGTCCTCCGCCGTGCCCTGGCCCAGGCTCGGGAGGTCGCCGGTCACGTGGACCGCGCGGACGAAGGACTCCGGCTTGGCCAGGTTGTTGATGTAGTCCACGCCGACGCGCGCCATCCGGGTCATCTGCTGCACCACCGGGCGGCAGTCGGTCAGCTCGACGCCGGCGGCGTACTCCTCCAGCGGAGAGCCGGCCGGAGCCATCAGGTAGGGGATGACGTACATCGTCTTGCCCTTGGAGGCCCCTCGCATGCGCTCGGTGAGCGTCTCGACCGTCTCCTCGGCGGGCCGCCAGTTGTTGTAGACGCCCTTGTCCGCCGGGTTGGAGGTGGCGACCACGGTGCGCTCCTCGGAGCGGGCGGTGTCCTTGTAGTAGGAGCGGCTGTAGTAGCGGCCCCCGGTCACCGGGAGCAGCTCGCCGGCGGCCAGCGACTCCTGGAGCAGTCGGGCGTCATCGTCGGCGCTGACGACCTCGATCCGGTCGGCCTCGGTGATCCCCGCCCAGTACGCGACGTAGTCACGCACGTGGGAATTCGTCAGCCCCGCCTCGTCGAGCACCTTGTCAACGTCAACCATTCCGCAACCCTTCACGCGTGGAGATGCTGGCACGCTACCCGACTCCGGGGCGGCTCAGATCTCCGTTCAGGCCCCCAGGATGAGTCGTCCGTCACGCTGTCGACCAATGGATCGTTCCAAGGTCGGCTTCGTCATCTGGGGTGCCGAAGGTGGGGTTGTCGGCGACGTTTCGTGGCCGTCCCGCGGCAGGCTCCCGCCGGCCCGGCGAGGGCCCAGCGAACCCACGCAACACGGCCGGAGCGCGGCCCATGTGGGGTACAAGTGGGGACGGCCGCGCTCCGGACGTGGAGCGCCGGAGCGGGCGTCTCGGGTCGCCCGCTCCGACGTAGTGGATCCTTCCGCTCCGCGGGGTCGCGTGGTGCCCGAACCGCCGAAGTTTTGCCGACGGATTCGGCGGCGCTCACCGCAGTAGGGAGCGGACTGCCTCCTCCGTCCGTGCGACCACCGCGGTGCCGTCATCGGCCGTGATGATCGGGCGCTGGATGAGGGCCGGCTGCTCGGCCAAGGCGGCGATCCAGCGGTCGCGGTTGTCCGGGTCGCGCGGCCAGTCCCTCAGGCCGAGCTCGCGGGCGACCGGCTCACCGGTCCGGGTGATGTCCCACGGCTCGAGGCCGAGCCGCTCGAGCATCGCACCGAGCTCCTCGACGGTGGGCGGGTCCTCGAGGTAGCGGCGCACGGTGTAGCCGGCGCTCTCCGCATCGAGGATCGACAGCGCCGAGCGGCACTTCGAACAGGCCGGGTTGATCCAGATCTCCACCCCTGGATCTTGTCGCATTCAGGTGGGTTTGCGGTTCGGGCGTCTCGGGTATCGATAGGCGCCCGTTACGCACGGGCGTTGGGATTCGGGAACCGGGTAGGAGCGCCCCATCGGCGAGATGGGGCGCTCCTGGCGTTCTGGCCCGGTTCAGTGGCGAGCGACCAGGAGCACGCTGTCGCGCAGGACCGCCTCCTCGCCGTCGGGCCCGGTGGCCCGCCGCTCGCGGACCTCGACGGTGAGCGGCTCCCAGGCCGCGCCGAGCGTGAGCGCGGCCAGCTGCTGCTCTGGGGTCAGGAACCCGGGCGCCTCCGGACCGTGCTCGGCGTCGGGCTCTTGGTCGTGCGCGTGCCGTGACCACGGCGGCGGCTCGAGGTGTCCGACGACCAGCAGGTGGCCACCGGGCGCGACGTGGGCGGCGGTACGGCGCAGCACCTCGGTCCGGGCGAACGGGACGCGGGAGTGCAGGAAGCAGGCCGAGACCAGGTCGAACGCGCCGTCCGGCTCCCACGATCCGAGGTCGGCCGTCACCCAGGTGATGTGGAGCGAGCGGCCGGCCGCGGCCGCCTGCGCGCGCTCGATCGCCGTGGTCGAGACGTCGACGCCGGTGACCGTCCAGCCCTGCTCTGCCAGCCAGATGCTGTCGGCCCCCTCGCCGCAGCCCAGATCGAGCGCGCTGCCGGGGGGCAGCTCCTGCACGCTGTCGATCAGGGCGGTGTTCGGTCGGCCGGACCAGATGCGGTCCTTCTCGGCGTACCGCTGGTTCCAGTAGTCCTGCGTCTCGCTCACCCTGACGACGTTAGACGCCCTCGGTGAGATCACGGACCTCTGCGTACCGCGCGCGCACGCCCGGGTCGGGTGCGGCGTCGAACGTCTCGACCCGGCCGGCCTGCCACGGCGGCGGCTCGGCGCCGCCGGTCAGGGCCCAGGCGGCCTGGCGGGCAGCGCCGTCGGCGACGTACTCCCCCGGCTCGGGTACGACGACCGGGCGGCCGAGCACGATCGGGGCGATCCGGCGTACGGCCTCGGAGCGGGCGCCGCCGCCGATCAGGAGGATCCGCTCGACGTGGACACCCTGGGCGACCAGCGCGTCGATGCCGTCGGCGAGGCCGCAGAGGAGCCCCTCGACCGCGGCCCGCGCGAGGTGGGCGGCGGAAGACGTGGCCAGGCTGAGGCCGTGGAGAGCGCCCTTGGCGTGGGGCCGGTTCGGGGTGCGCTCGCCCTCGAGGTAGGGCACCATGACCAGGCCACCGGCGCCGGAGGGGGCGGTGAGCGCCAGCTCGGAGAGCCGGTCCAGGCTCACGTCGAGCAGCGCGGCCGTGGCGGTGAGGACGCGGGCGGCGTTGAGGGTGGCGACCAGCGGGAGGTAGCGGCCCGTGGCGTCGGCGAAGCCGGCCACGGTGCCGGTGGCGTCCGCCGTCGGGGCGTCGGCGACCGCGCACGCCACGCCGGAGGTGCCGATCGACAGCACGACATCACCGGGGCGGGCACCGAGGCCGAGCGCGGCGCCGGCGTTGTCGCCGCAGCCGGCGCCCAGGCGCGCGCCCGATGCGGACGTGAGCGCGGACTCCGCGGGGCCGAGCACGCGCGGCAGGACGATGTCGCGGCGGCCGAGGGCCCGCTCCAGGAGGTCGGTGCGATAGGTGCCGGTCGCCGGGGACCAGTAGCCGGTCCCGCTGGCGTCGGATCGGTCGCTCACCAGGGCCTCGATGCCCGGGCGGGTCGAGCTTCCGGAGGTCGAGCTTGTCGAGACCCCCGCGAGCCGCCACGTCAGCCAGTCGTGCGGCAGCGCGACGGCCGCGGTGCGGGCGGCGTTGTGGGGTTCGTGCTCGGCGAGCCAGCGCAGCTTGGTGACGGTGAAGGACGCGACCAGGACCGACCCGACCGCGTCGGCCCAGCCCTGTGGGCCGAGCTCCTTGTTCAGCGCGTCGGCGGCCGCAGCGGAGCGGGTGTCGTTCCACAGCAGCGCGGGGCGCACCACCTCGCCGGCGTCGTCGAGGCAGACCATCCCGTGCTGCTGACCGCCGACCGAGATCGCCGCGACGTCGTCGAGGCCACCGGCGGCGGACGCCGCCTGCTCCAGGGCAGACCACCAGTGGTCGGGGTGCACCTCGGTCCCGTCGGGATGCGACGCCGAGCCGGAGCGCACCAGCGCCCCGGTCTCGGCATCGCGTACGACGACCTTGCAGGACTGGGTCGAGGAGTCGACCCCGGCCACCAGCGGCATCAGCGCAGGCCGAGGAGGTGGTCCATGGCCAGCTGGTCGAGCTGCTCGAAGGCGAAGCCGTGGGTGGCCATCTCCTCGATCGGGAAGCTCTCCTCGCGCAGGCTCGCCAGCGTCTCGCCGGCAGCGAGGGTCGGCTGGGCGAGCTGGTCGAGCCCGGAGCGCTGGAGCGCGGCCTGGACCTCGGGGTCGGCCCGGAACGCGGCGGAGCGCTCCTTGAAGACGAGGTAGTTCTTGATGCAGGCGGCCGCCGAGGCGAACACGCCCTCCTCGTCCTCGGTCCGCGGCGGCTTGAAGTCGAAGTGCCGCGGCCCGTCGTACCCGCTGGTCTCGAGCAGGTCGACGAGGTTGAAGGCCCCGCGCAGGTTGCCGGCTCCGAAGCGCAGGTCCTGGTCGAAGCGGGGGCCGTGCTGGCCGTTGAGATCGATGTGGAAGAGCTTGCCGTGCCACAGCGCCTGGGCGACGCCGGAGGCGAAGTTCAGCCCCGCCATCTCCTCGTGTCCGGTCTCCGGGTTGAGCCCGACCATGTCGGCGTCCTCGAGCGTCTCGATGAACGCGAGCGCGTGGCCGATGGTCGGCAGCAGGATGTCGCCGCGAGGCTCGTTCGGCTTGGGCTCGATGGCGAAGCGGAGGTCGTAGCCCTGATCCTTGACGTAGGCGGTGAGCAGGTTCATGCCCTCGCGGTAGCGGTCGAGGGCGTCCCCGACGTTCTTGGAGAAGTTGTGCTCCGCGCCCTCGCGACCGCCCCAGAAGACATAGGTCTTCGCCCCGAGTTCGGCGGCGAGGTCGATGTTGCGGGCGACCTTGGCCAGCGCGAAGCGGCGCACCCGGCGGTCGTTGCTGGTGAAGCCGCCGTCCTTGAAGACCGGGTGGCCGAAGAGGTTCGTGGTGACCATCGGAACGATGAGGCCGGTGGCCTCCAGAGCCTTGCGGAACGACGCCACGGCGGCCTCACGCACGGCGTCGTCCGCGTCGAACCCGAAGACGTCGTTGTCGTGGAACGTCACGCCGTACGCGCCGATCTCGGCGAGCTTCTCCACCGTGTACGCCGGGTCCAGCGCCGGGCGGGTCGGGCCGCCGAAGACGTCGACGCCCTGCCAGCCGACCGTCCACAGGCCGAAGCTGAACTTGTCCTCGGGGGTGGCCTTGTACTCGGCTGCCATGACCGGCTCCTCTAATTCGTTCACGTTTTGGACTATTGGTGTGATCCAACTCTCTCCCGACCCGTCGTGTCAAGGCTGCGCCGCATCGCGGTCGGTGGTTGCCGGTCTGTTCGGGTCTTGGTCTAATCCTCGGCATGGCCGGTCCCGTGCAGCATGCGAGCATGCGGGCGAGCAACCTCGCGCTCGTGCTGCGCGCCATCGCCGACACCGGCGCCATCACCCGGGCGCAGGTCAGCGCCGCCACCGGTCTCACCAAGTCGTCGGTCTCCGGCCAGGTCACCGACCTCGTCGCCGGCGGCCTGGTCGAGGAGACCGACGCCGCGCCGCCACGCGACCGCGGCCGGCCGGGGACGATGCTCCGCCTCGCGCGCCAGGGTGCGGCCGGCCTAGGGCTGGAGGTCAACGTCGACTACCTGGCCGCGGTCGTCGTGGACCTGAGCGGCGCCGTCCGCTACCGCCACGTCGCCACCCGCGACAACCGCGGCCGTACGCCGCAGGATGTCCTCGCCGAGCTCGCGCTCCTCGCGAGCGGGGCCGTCGCAGCAGCGACCGAGCAGGGTCTGCCGCTCGCCGGCACCTGCCTGGCCGTGCCGGGCGCGGTGGCCGGGACGACGGTGGTCCGGGCGCCGAACCTGGACTGGGCCGCGGTCCCGGTCGACATCGGCCTGCCGGTCTCGGCGTACGGCCTCAGGCTGGAGAACGAGGCGGACCTCGCCGCGCTGGGCGAGCTGTGGTTCGGGACGGCGACGCCGGCCGACTTCGTGCACGTCTCGGGCGAGTTCGGCATCGGTGGCGGGATCGTCGTGGGCGGCCGCCTCTTCCGGGGCGCCCACGCGCGCGCCGGCGAGCTCGGCCATGTGGTCCTCGATCCCGACGGCCCACCGTGCACCTGCGGCGGGCGCGGGTGTCTGGAGCGGCTCGCCGGCCTCGGCGCGATCCTGGCGGCAGCGGGCGTGGCGACCCGAGCCGAGCTCGAGGACGCCTGCGCGGCCGGCGATGCGGCGGCGATCGCGGCGGTCGGCGCGGCCGGCCGCCTCGTCGGCGCGGCCCTGGCATCGGTGACGAACCTGCTCGACCCCGAGGCCGTGGTCCTGGGCGGCGTGTTCGCCGCGCTCGCGCCCTGGCTCTCGCCGGCGGTCGCGGCCGCGCTCGAGGCGCACGCCGTCCGGCCGACGCTGCTGGTGTCATCGCTCGGCCCGGACGCGGCCGTACGCGGTGCCGCCGGCTCGGTGATCCGGCGGGTCATCGACCAGCCGGCCACGTTCCTCGGCGGACGGTGACGGCCCGCGCAAACTGTCACGGTGACCCTTTGCGCCACGCGTGACAGGTCGCAGGTGGCACCCGTGCCGCGAACTTTCACCGTGACACTTTGGCGCCGGCACGGAAAGCCGCGCGCACGCGCGACCCCGGTCAGCCCAACAGGCTGAGATAGGCGTCGCCGAGATGGCCGACCCCGACGACCGCGAGAACAGCGGCGGCGATCATGAACGGGCCGAACGGGATCGCCGTACGCCGTCCGGCGCGGCCGCCGGCCATCATCGCCACGCCGACCAGGGCGCCGAGCAGGAACGCGAGGAAGCCGCCCGTCAGCAGCGTGCCCCACGAGACATAGGCCAACACCGCACCCAGGATGCCGGCGAGTTTCACGTCGCCGAACCCCATCGCCCCAGAGACGGTGGCGATGAGCAGGTAGAGCACCCCGAGGATCGCGCCGCCGATGAGGGCGCGCAGCAGCGCCTCGCCGCCCCCGGCGATGAGGAGCAGCACCGTGACCACCGGATAGGAGGGCAGGACGATGGCGTCGGGAAGACGCTTGACGTCGAGGTCGATCAGGGCGAGGGCCACGCCGATCGCTGCCAGGTAGAGCATCACCGGCCAGATCCGCGGCTGATCGGGGAAGCGGAGCACGAGGGCGACGAAGAGTGCCGCCGTACCGGCCTCGACGAGGGGATAGCGCGGGCTGATCGTCGATCCGCAGTCGAAGCAGTGGCCGCGCAGCATCAGCCAGCCCGCCACCGGCACGTTGTGCCGAGCCCGGATCGCCGACCCGCACCCGGGGCACGCGGAGGCCGGGCTCACCACCGAGAGCCCCAGGGGCACCCGATGCACGACGACATTGAGGAACGATCCGACACACAGGCCGAGTACGCCGACCAGCACCGCCGCCATGCCCAGGCCCAGCACGGTCGTGTCCCCCGCGCTCATCGTTGCTCCGCCCAGCTGAGGACCTGGACCTGCCGGGTCTTGGGCGCCGGGTTCAGCAGGCCCGTAGCGCTGTCGACGGGGTCGGTGAACCTGACCCGGGAGGTCAGCGCCGGCGCACCGCTCGTCGAGCACGGACCCGCTCCGGTGCATAGGAAGACCTTCAGGTCCACGGCGGTGACGGAGGCACCGAATCCGGGCCCCTCGTTGGGAATCGTTACGACCGGATAGGCGAAGGGGAAGCTGTTCTGGCTCTGGAGGCTCGCCAACTTGGCGACGAGCCCCCAGCGGAGCGAGACGACCTGGGTCTGGTTGCCGAGCGCAAGGTTGATGCCGGCGCCCGGGATGTAGGTCGCACCCTGGACGACGAAGCTGCCGGAGAAGTTGGAGCCGCTTCCGTCATCGACCAGGTTGCAGGCAAGCGTGGCGACACAGTTGTTGGGGATCGCCGTCGTCGTCTGACCGCGCAGGACCGGGCTGAAGTACTTGAGGACCAGAAGGACCGAGTCCACCGATGCGTTCGTGGTGCCATTGCCGGACTGACTCTCGCTGTACGCGACCGCCAGATTGCCGAGGGTGGCATCGCCCTTGTGGATGTACGGCGCGAGAGCACTCGTCAGGTCGATCGAGTCCGTCGCGAGTGCACTGGGGGTTCCCGTCGTCGTCAGCTGGGCCGACACGTCCTTCGCTGCCCCGCCGCCCACGGTGTAGGTGAGCTGGGTGGCGATCGATGTCGTGCCGTGCGCCGGTGTCGTCGCCGACTCGCCGTGCCGCACCTGGAGCGTCGCGGACTGGAGGATCGAGCCGGCAGGGATGGTGGTCGCCGGGGTGAAGCCGGACAGGTTGAGCTGACCGGTGTCGTTCTTCGATGCCCCGGCCCAAGTAGCGGTTGTCCCGCCGGTCGCCCCAACGGCGGCCTTCAATGTGCCGCTCGAGGTTGTGAAGGCGGTCTGCGAGCCGCCGCTCGGGGACGTGACCGTCGGGGCGGCGATGGGGGACTGGGTGGACGCGGTCGCGGCGTAGCCGGCTGCGAGCTGGCCGCGTGTCGCGTCGAGTCCATCGAGTCCGTAGATCGCGATCGGTGACTGATCCGTCACGCTGCTCTTGGGCGCGCACAACTCGACCTGCGCGTCGCCGTTCAGGTACATCTGGCTGTCGCCACCGAAGACGAACTGCACGCCTGTCGAGGTAGGTCCGCTGATGGCTGAGGTGGCGCTGACGTTGTCGATCGGGTTGATGCAGCGACCCGGGATCGAGTTGATCGAGGTGTAGGTGCCTCCGATGAGATCGTTGTTGACCGTCCAGACGTCGTACGAGCTGCCAGCACCGGTGCTGTTGGCCGAGACGGCGTTGGCTCCCCACGTGCTCACCGTGGGATCGGCCGTGTTGTTGTGGAAGTCGAAGTAGTACGTGCCGGGGGCGAACCGGGCTCCGCCGGTGCAGTTGTCGGTCGCGGTCGTCAGTGCCTTGGCGTCGTCGTAGTAGCCGGGCTGGAACACACAACCGCTCCAGGTGCCCAGTTGCGTGGGCACGGCGGAGATGTTCGGTGCGACCCCCGCCAACGGGTCGGACACCGAGCTGCCGCCATTGCAGACGGTCTGCTGGCTGGCGACCGCGGATGGGCCGGGCGAGCAGGAGGCCGCCGTCACGGTGCCGTCGGTATACAGATTGCCGTTGCTGATGCTGAGCTGGCCCGCTGAGACGACATCGCCATGGATCACGAACTGGTTGTTCCCGCCGTTGCCCAGGACCTTCAGGTCGAGCGCGGGTGTGCCCGTGCCCGTGATCGTGAGCGCTCGGCCGGTGCCCCCTCCCGCAGGGCCGCCGGCGCTGTACCCACCGGTGATCGGGTTCGTGGGACCGGAGTCGAAGACGCCGGTGCCTAGGACCGGCGAGCAGGTGACGGTCGCGGTGTACGTCGTCTTGCTCTGGTTGTCGGCGTACATGGAGGGAAGGGTGAGAACCGACTTCGCCACAGGTGCATCCGGTGCCCCCGAGGCGCCGAAGCACCCCGAACCGTCGACGTTGTTGTCATAGACCCACGGCAGCGTGCTCCCGTGGGAGTCCTGCGGGAGCCCTGGCGTGGCCACGTCCGGAGCCAGGGAGCCGAGCTCCAGATCGCTGATCGCCACCTTGGCAGCGGCGTCCGCCGCGTAGGCGGTGCTCGCCACCTGGCGCAGCGCCACCGTGGTGGCGAACTTGCCGTTGCCAACCGTCAACAGCGCGCCGGTGACCATGCTGACGGTGGTGATGACCAACAGGGCGATGATGAGCATCGCGCCCTCGTCGGACGCGCGGTGGGATCGTTGCGGGTTCATCCCTGCCTCCGTTGCGCAGTCAGTGTCGTGGTGTAGCCCGTCGAGTTGTGCACGGCCTGGCTGCGATCTTGGACTTGAAGAGTCAGGAGCACATTCGCCGGCACGGGGCTGCTCGAGGTGCACGACAGCGGCGACCGGTCGGTGGCCGTGCAGGCGACCGTGGGTGCGGCGGTGAGGAAGCGGGCGAGGACGTTCGACTGCACGGTGCCGGTCGTCATGCACCGCGTGCGCCACAGCTGGGTCTGCTGGGATCCGTTCGCGTTCGCTACGGTCTTGGTGAAGTAGACCGCTGCGCTGACGGCAGCCCCGCTCCACGCAGCGTCCGGGTCGGTGGTGCTCGCGGCCTGGTAGTCGTTCCAGGCGAAGCCGATGACCGTGTTGGCGATGCCCGTGCATGAGGCCGGTACGCCGGCAGGAGCCCCGGCATCGGTCGTCCAGACGGATTGCTTCTGCGGCAGTGGCGAGAGAGCGGCCGCGACGAAGCCGTGGACCCCCAGACTGCTTACGTCCTGCTGCCAGAACGCGGCGATGAACTGCTGGTCGGAGGACTCGTTCTGCCGGGTGCTGGTCTCCTGCGCGTTACGCAGATACTCGAACAGAACTCCGGTGAGGGCCACGGCGATGATGCCGAGGATCGACACCGACATGATGAGCTCGATCAACGTGAATCCCGCGTCACGGGGCGGTCGCCGGGTCAGCATGGGCTTGCCGAGGAGTAGGGATACGGGCTGGGGGTCGTGGCGTTGCAGGGCTTGCGCACGATCATCGTGAGCTTCTCCGCCGCCTTGTGGACCGCCACGGTGTCGGGGCTCGTCACGGTGATCTCGATCCGTTGCGCGTAGTCGAGGGCGCTGTTGCACCCGCTCCAGGCCGAGCCGTTCCAGTTGGTCGCGGAGCTGCTCTGGGTCGCGCCGTACCCGGCTGGCAACGCGGCCGCCGCCTTGACCGCCGCGGTCACGTAGTTCGCCCCTGAGCAGGCCTGGTAGCCGCCTGCGGCGACCGCGTTCTGAACCGCCTCGGCCACGCTTCGAACGTAGGCATCGCTGGTGGCCTGCTTGCGGCCGACGTCCGAGCCGAGCACGCTGAACTGGAAGGCCGCCAGGACGGCAACCGCACCGATGCCGAGGATCGCGAGCGCGACGATCAACTCCACGAGGGTCTCCCCCCGGTCGTCGACGCGACGACCCAGGCGCGGATGCCCCACGGTGACCATGGTCAGACCTTGACCTGGTTGAAGATGCCGTACATGGCCGAGACGAGCGCGACGGCGACGAAGCCGACGATGAGGCCCATCAGGATGATCACCAGGGGCTCGAAGAGCGAGGTCAGCCGCTTGATCTTGTAGTCCAGCTCGACCTCGTAGTACTGGGCGGTGAGCTCGAGCTGGTTGTCCAGGGACCCGGTCTCCTCGCCCACGCGCAGCATCTGGGTTGCGGTGCCTGGGAAGAGCTTGGTGCGGGCCAGCGGCAACGCGACGCCTTGACCTTCGAGCATCGACTCGGTGACGGTCGCCAGCCCTCGGACGAAGACCCGGTTGCGCAGCGACTCGGTCGAGACCTGGACGGCGTCGGGCAGGTTCACCCCGGCCGTCACCATCGAGGCGAGCACCCGGCAGAACCGCTCGACCAGCGCATAGCGGATCGTGTCCCCCAGGACCGGCACCTTCAACAGCACCCGGTCGCGGGCATAGCGGCAGGGCTCGAACCGGAAGGCGATGACCAGCGCCAGCACGATGGCGGCGAGGCCGCCGATCAGCGCAGGCCACCAGTTCGCGAGGAAGTCGGTGAAGGCGAGCAGCATCCGCGTGGGCAGCGGCAGCTTGGCGTCCAGGCTGGCAAAGAACTCCTTGAACTTGGGCAGCACGTAGATGGACAGGACGAGCACGGTCACGACCGACATGCCGGCGATCACCAGCGGATAGATCGAGGCGGCCCTGATCTTGCGGCGCGCCTCCAGGTCGCGCTCGATGTAGAGCGCGAGCCGCTTGAGCACTGTGTCGAGCTCCCCGGTCAGCTCGGCGGAGCGCACGATGCCGCGGTAGAACGCGGGGAAGACGCGCGGGTGGTGGTCGAGGCAGTCGGAGAAGCGCTCACCGGTGCGCAGGCCGCCCTCGATCTGCATCATGATCCGACGCAGCGAGGAGTTCTGTGTCTCAGAGCCGATCGTTCGCACCGCCTCGAGGATCGGCAGGCCGGCGTTGAGGAACGCCGCGAGCTGCCGGGACAGGTGCATCAGATCGTCGCGCTTGATCCTCGGCCCGGTGATCTCGTACTGCAGCAGGCTCCGCTTCTCGGCGACCTTGAGGTCGCGCACACCGCGGTCGTAGAGCACCATCTCGGCGTCGCCGACCGAGGCCGCGCGTTGGACGCCCCGGACGCGTGCGCCCTCGAGGGTGGTGCCGGCATAGGCGAATCTGGTCATCACAACACCACCGTGTAGATCGTGCGCATCACTTCGGCGGCGGTCGTCACGCCTTCTTCGACGAGTCGGACCGCCTGCTCCTGGAGGGACCTCATGCCCTGCTTCCGCGCCAGGTCGCGGAGCTCGTCGTGGGAGGCGCGGGCGAGCACCAGGCCGCGGACCTCCTCGGTGATCGGCAGCATCTCGTAGACGCCGATGCGCTCCAGGAAGCCGGTGTGGGCGCAGAAGTTGCAGCCGGCGCCATGCACATAGCCGCTCTCCGGCTCCCGCGCGCCGTACGACGCCAGGAACGCCAGCTCGGCGGCGGTCGGCTCGTAGGGCTCCGCGCACGCCGTGCAGGACCGCCGTACCAGACGCTGGGCGACGACCGCGGTGACCGACGAGGCTACGAGGAACGGCTCGATGCCCATGTCCAGCAGCCGGTGCAGCGCGGATACGGCCTCGGTGGCGTGCAGGGACGAGAGCACGAAGTGGCCGGTCAGGGCCGACTGCACCGCGATCCGTGCCGTCTCCGCGTCGCGGACCTCGCCGACGAGGATCACGTCCGGGTCCTGGCGCAGGATCGAGCGCAGCCCATTGGCGAAGGTGACGCCGGCCTGCTCGTTGATCTGGATCTGGTTGATCGCGTCGAAGGTGTACTCCACGGGGTCCTCGATCGTCATGATGTTGCGATCGGTGCTGTTCAGCTCGCCGAGCGAGGCATACAGCGTGGTGGTCTTGCCCGAGCCGGTCGGGCCGGCGCAGATGACCATCCCGTACGGCGCCTGCAGCAGTCCGCGGTAGCGCTCGGCGGTGTCGTCGGGCATGCCGAGCTCCTTGAGCGCGTACAGCGGCCGGCTCTTGTCGAGCATCCGCATGACGACCTTCTCACCGCCGACGACAGGCGTCGTGGAGACGCGGATGTCGACGTCGCGTCCGTCGATCTCGGTGCTGATCTGGCCGTCCTGCGGCCGGCGCCGCTCGACGATGTTCATCTCGGCGAGGATCTTCACGCGGCTGACCATCGCCGGGCCGATGGAGCCGGGCAGGTCCAGGACGTCGGTCAGCGCACCGTCGATGCGGTAGCGCACCCTGACCCGGTCGCCGAACGGCTCGATGTGGACATCCGAGGCACGGTCGCGCAGCGCCTGGGCGAGCACCATCTGCACGACCCGGACGACCGGCGCGTCCTCGTTGACCGACACGTTCTCCAGCTGGGCGGCCTCGCGGCGGAGCTGGTCGCGGACCTCGAACTCATGGATCTGAGGGGCCACCTCCTCCGCCACCCGGTAGCTCATGTCCAGCGCGACGTCGAGATCGCGGTACGACGCGACCACCGGCCGCACCTCGGTCCCGACGGCGTCGGCGACCACCCGGATGTGCTCCGGGGACGGGTCGACCACCGCCACGGTGACGACATGGCCGTCCCAGGCGAGAGGCACCGCGCGCAGCGATCGCGCCTGGTTGACCGACAGCAGCGCGATCGCCCGGGCGTCGGGCGTGACGGCGCGGAAGTCCTGCCGCGGCACCTGGTAGGCGGTGGCGAGCAGCATCGCGAGCCGATCGTCGGTGAGGAGGCCCTCGGAGACGAGCCGCCGCGCCAAAGGCTCCTCGGCGGGCTCGGCGAGGGCGTGCTCGAGGACGTCCTCGGGCAGCGTGTCGGTCTCGACCAGCAGGCGCGCCAGGCGCTCGTCGGCGGTGGGGCCCGAGGTCAGATCGGAGCGGGAGTGCCGCGGGCGTGTGAGTCTCATCGTCACTCCTAGGCGCCGGCGCCGACGCTGAGCCGCGGCCGCGGTACGGCGTCGATGTCCTTGGGATAGAGGCTGCGGGCCGCCGCATCCTCGAAGGTGACCACGCCGTCCTGCACCAGCGCCGAGAGCGACTGCTCGAGCGTCGACATCCCGTCGCGTGTCCCGGTGAGGACCGAGTTGCGCAGTTGGTGGGTCTTCGACTCCTTGATCAGGTTGCGCACCGCCGGCGTCGCCACGAGCACCTCGTACGCCGCCACCATGCCGCCGCCGACCCGCGGGACCAGCCGCTGGTAGACCACGCAGCTGAGCGCCGCGGCCAGCTGCACCCGGATCTGGGCCTGCTGCTCGGCCGGGAAGACGTCGATCATGCGGCCGATCGATTGCGCGGTGTCGTTGGTGTGGAGCGTGGCGAAGACCAGGTGGCCGGTCTCGGCGACGGTCAGCGCGAACTGGATCGACTCCAGGTCGCGCATCTCGCCGACCAGGAGGACGTCGGGGTCCTCCCGCAGCACCGAGCGCAGCGCGTCGGGGAAGCTGGCGGTGTCGCTGCCGACCTCGCGCTGGTTCACCGCGGCGAGCTTGTGGTCGTGGACGTACTCGATCGGGTCCTCGATGGTCACGATGTGACACCCACGGTGCTCGTTGATGAGGTCGATGAGCGAGGCAAGGGTGGTGGACTTGCCCGATCCGGTCGGCCCGGTGACGAGGATGAGGCCCTGGTGCTGCCGGGCCAGTTGCCGCACGATCTGGGGAAGCCCCAGGTCCTCCGGCGTGGGGATGAGCCGCGGGATCATCCGCAGCGCGATGGCGGTGTTGCCGCGCTGGGTGAACGCGTTGCCTCGGATGCGGGCGTTCTCACGCCAGGAGAACGCGAAGTCGAACTCGTGACGCTCGGCCCAGACGTCCTGCTGCTCGCGGCTGAGGACATCGCCGAGGAGTTGGCGGCAGTCGTGTTCGGTGAGGACGGCGTGGTCGTCGAGCGCGATCAGCTCGCCTTGGACCCTCACCATCGGCGGCAGGCCGACGGTCAGGAGGAGGTCGGTGCCCTGCAGGATCCAGAGCTTCTCGAGGAGGGCGTCGAGCCGGTGTCCGACGCCCGGGTTCGCTTCATGCATCGATCGCTCCCAGCGGTAGGTGGTGGGTGATCGGGTGGGGCCGCTGGGGGCGCAGCCCCACCCGAAGGGAGTGATCGGCCGATCAGCTGAGCTGGCCGCAGGTGACGACCGGCGGACCGGCGCTGTCCTTGTTCGTGGTGACGGCGCCCGTCGTTGCGTTCACCGAGACGGTGTACTTGGTCGACGACGGCGCAGCGTGGAGGAATCCGTTCGCGACCAGGTTCGCGATGGTGTCGTACGAACCGTTCTGTGCGTAGTTCGCCTCCTCGGCCGTTGTCACCGTCTCGACGTCGGCCTTGCACGCGGCGAGCTCGCCCTTGCTGGTGATGCCTTTGACGGAGAACACCACGATCGCGGCCAGAACGCCGAGGATCACGATGACGATGAGCAGCTCGATGAGCGTGAAGCCGGCGTCGGAACGGCGGCGGGCAGGGGTGTTGAGCATGTGATTCACCTCGGAAGGTCGAGGCAGCCCGAGTCTGCGATTAGGTGGTTGCCTCAACCTAAGAACCGTCGGCTCGCAACGGTCGCCAATGGGCTCGGATAGCCAAGGTTGGGTAAATCGCCCGCGGCGCCATAACGCGTCCGGCACACATCCGCCGGCCGGAGCGGGAGCGTGGATCAAGCGTGCGCAGGGCGTGCTCCGGGCGGGTCGGACTGGTCCAGACCAGTCGACGCCGCCCGAAGCGTGGAATGCAGCAGGCCCGGTCGATGACCGGGCCTGCTGGGATCTGCGCGGCTGTAGGGATTCGAACCCCAGACCTTCTGATCCGTAGTCAGATGCTCTATCCAGCTGAGCTACAGCCGCTCGTCCTCACGGACCAGACGACAATAGCGGACGAGCGCCTTCCAACCGAAATCCAGAGCCTGTGGAATCATCGGCGCACGGGCCCGCGGCCGAACGCGGCCGCGCGGCGATTCACAGCGGCGTGGGAGGAAGGGGGCCAGGTGAAGGACGACGCTGCCGATCGCGCGCTCCTGGAGGGCCCCGGCACCGAGCTGTACGAAGCGGCCGTCTCCGAGGGCGGCCTGGCCGCCGACGACCCACGGATCCGGCGGGGCGGCGACCAGCGAGCCGCCTTCGAGATGCTCGTCTCGCTCGGTCTGCTGCACCAGGACACCGCCGACAGCCTGCGCTGGGTGCCCGACGATCCGGGCACCGCCCAATCGCGCGTGATCGCGCCGCTGAGCCTGGAGGGCGCACGGCTCCTGGAGGAGTCGGCACAGTGGGCCAGGGACTTCTCCGCTCTCAGCCAGATCTGGCGGCGCGGCCCCCAGTCGACGTCGGGCCCGTTCACCTATCTGCGCGGGCCGGCGATCGCGCCGTACATCGCCGCCTTGGCCGCGGAGGCGACCGAGGAGGTGTTGACGGCGCAGCCGCAGAGCGGACGCGACCTGGGCGGCGGTCTCAAGGACGCCCTCGCCGACGAGCAGAGCCTGCTCGACCGGGGCGTGCGGGTCCTGACGCTCTACCAGCACTCCGCGCGCCGGAGCACCGCCACGCAGAAGTACGTCGCAGGCGTCACCGAGCTCGGCGCCGAGGTCCGCACCCTCGACGAGTTCTTCCACCGGCTGATCCTCATCGACCGGCGGGTGGCGATCATCCCCACCCCGGACGATCTCGGGGTGGCGCTAGCGGTGCGTGAGCCGACGGTGGTGGCCTATCTGGTCGACGTGTTCATGCGCTCGTGGGAGCGGGCGCGGCCCTTCACCGCCTCCGGCGAGGACGTCGTGCGCCACATCGCCGGCGAGCAGCGTGCCATGACGATCCGGATGCTGATCGAGGGCCACTCGGACCCCGTGTCGGCCAAGCGCCTCGGCGTCAGCTCCCGCACCTATGCCGCCTATGTGGCCGACCTCAAGGAGGAGTTCGAGGCCGCGACGCGGTTCCAGCTCGGCTACATCCTGGGCCGCCAGGGCATCACGGGCGAGACGACGCACGAAGGGCAGTGACCTGGCCGGTCACTGCCCTTCTGGAGGAGTCGGGCGCCGGACAGTGGGGGGAGGTCCGGACGCCCGCTCAGGCATCACTTCATCGGCTGTGTGTGCGCGTAGCCCCAGCTGATGTCCGCGTGTGCGGGGGCGAGGAGCCCTGTGATGCCGAAGCTGACGGCCGCGGTGGCCGCGACGATGCCGATCCTGCGGACGATCTTCATGGTGGGTGTCCCTTGCTCGGGGGCCCAGTGGACGGGCCGCTCCCACCAGTGTCACCGCAGTCGGCCGCCTCGGTGAGTGGAAGCGCGTTGCACGTTTCTGCACTGCAGAAATCCGCAACTTTACCTGCAACAACCGACAGCGAAGGCCCCCGCGAGCTGTGCTCGGCGGGGGCCTTCATGACTGGCGGAGACGGAGGGATTTGAACCCTCGATGGGCTATTAACCCAAACCTCATTAGCAGTGAGGCGCCATAGACCGGACTAGGCGACGTCTCCAGGTCAGCGCGCACAGGCTACTAGGCGATGTGTCCGGCATCCCAATCAGGGCAGCGCGATCACGCCAGCGGACGCACCTTCTGGCCTTCGCCCAGGTGACGCTGCATCTGGCGGACGAACTCCTCGCGGTCGGTGGCGAGCAGCCCGACGGGGATCGACGTGGTGCGCCCGTCGGCGAGCCGCAGCACCAGGCAGGCGATGCCGCGGGTCGTGGTCGTGACCGCATCCGACACCTCGCGCCAGTCGGCCTGCCGGACGCCGGCGCCCCGGACGAGGCGGACGGCGTACCCGTCGTCGTCGCAGCGGACGACCCAGGCGCGTGTGCGCAGCCACCACGCGCCGATCACGGTGACCAGGGCGCCTGCGAGCACGATCGCCACCACGATGTCGATCGAACCGTGCGCCAGGGCGACCACGACGGTGGCGACGAACGCGACGACCGCAAGCATCACCAGCGCCAGCCCGAGGAGGCGGGCGACCACGGCCGGAGCGAGGCGGTAGTACGTCATCGGGCCATTGTCCCGAATGGTTGGACGGATCGCCCATTCGCTTGTCCCCGAGCGTGACCCGGGTCACACTCATGCCATGGCGACCCTCAGCTCCGGCATGGTCGAAGCGCTGCGCGGCCTCGAGCAGGCGATCGTGCCGCCGCGTCCCGGGACGCCGCTGGGCAACTGGCGTTGGGGGGTGCGCCAACGGCTGGCCTCGGTGCGCGACGCGCTCGTCGAGGAGAACCCGGCAGCCGCGGACGGCTGGCTCGCGGCCCGCGGCGGACAGGCCTTTCGCGAGCGCGGGGCCCTGATCGCCCGCTTGGGCCAACTGGCCGACACCGCCCTCACCGCCCCGGATCCGGAGGTGCTACGGCAGGACCTGCGCCGCCTCATCGGCGACATCGGCCGCTACGTGCAGCGGCTGCACGACCTGGCGTACGACGACGTCGAGCTCGAGCTGGGCGGGGAGAACTGACCGCCTCTGCGGCGACCTCTAGACTGCTCCGGTGCGCCCGGCCTGCCGGTCGGGCCACGGAGGGGTGCCGGAGTGGCCGATCGGAACCGCCTTGAAAGCGGTCGTAGGGAGACCTACCGCGGGTTCGAATCCCGCCCCCTCTGCCATCGCCCCAGCCGCCTGCCGGGGACGCCCCGGGAACGCCCGCGAACGTCTCAGCGCAGCTCGAGCAGGACGTCGCCCTCCTGGACCACGTCGCCGGGCGCGACCTTGACCGTTGCGACGGTTCCGGGCGTCTCGGTGAGGACCGGGATCTCCATCTTCATCGACTCCAGGAGCACCACGGTGTCCCCGGCGGCCACCCGGTCCCCCGGTGACACCTCGATGCTCAGCACGTTGGCGACCATCTCGGCCGTGATCGGGATGACCGTGTCGCGAGGCATGCCCCGACGTTATGCGTTACCTCCCGGTAAGGGGAGTTCGCTGGAGGGCGGGTCGCGGCCGGGTCACGCCCGTTCGGATCAGAGCAGGGCTTCGGTACGCCGAGGCTCGGGTCGCACCGCCGCGGCATCCTCGGCCTCGCGGGCCGCCCGCCGGCCGGGTCGCGGCGCGTCGGCAGCCCCACCCCGGGCGGCGCCGGGCGAGCCGGTGAGCAGCAGGTCGAGGCGGATCACGACGTACCCGATGACGAGGCCGACGAGCAGGCTGTAGACCATCGAGAGACCACCCTCGACGACCGACACCTCAGGATTCGCGAACGTGGAGGCGATCGGAGCGGTCGCAGCGACCCCGAACGCGCACACCCACCAGCCCTGCCGACGGCGCGCCCGCATGTGCGTGCCCCACACCAGGGCGGGGATGCCCAACAGCGCCTCGATCGGCCGTGCGTAACCGCCCAGGTGGTCGCGGCACCACTGCACGCCGTCACGCAACGAGGTCACGAGGCCAGGGGTGGCGTAGCGGCGGATGAGTTCGGCGTAGAGCAGGGTCGCGACCAGCAGCAGCGCACCGGTCGCGACGACGGCGACGCCCCGACGGCCCAGGCCGTGGAGGCCGGCCCCGAGGCGGTAGACCAGCACGAAGACGCCGAGGAGGGCCAGCCCGAGGACGGCGTACTGGAAGCGGCTGACGGTCACGACCGGCGCGAAGCCGATCGCACCGAGCGACCCGATGGCGGCGATCGCTGCGGCGATCACGCACTCGCGGGCGGCGCGCATGAACCGCACCGCCGGCGTCGTCGACATCACCGCCAGCACCGCGGAGATCGCCGAGAGCATGACCGCGGCTCCGGTGCGCAGCTGGTCCTTGTCGGTGACGAGGACCGTCACCCCGATGACGAGCGCGAGGAGACCGTAGATGATCGGGCGGCCCCCGGTCCGGGCGGCGAGCGCGTAGACGTAGGCCGTCACGATCGTGATCGCCCCGACGCCGCCGAGCTCGGTGGGCCTGAGCCCGAACGCTGCGAGCAGCAGGCAGGCCAGCCCGATGACGAACGCGGCGCTCCACAGCAGCACCCGCTCGCGCAACCCCATCGACACGCGCCGGGGCGGGGGGACGGCGGGGCGGGTCATGGGGAGGCAGATTACAGGCGCCGGTTGACCAACGACGGGTTGAGGCGGCGGGCCTCGTCCAGCCGCTCGGCGCGCAGGGTGGCACGGATCACCTCGCTGCCCTCACCCGCCTCGGCGAGGACGTCCCCGAGGGGGTCGACCACCAGCGAGTGACCGCAGTAGCGGGGTCCGGGCTGTCCGCAGGCGACGACGTAGACGGTGTTCTCGATCGCGCGGGCCCGGACCAGCGTCCGCCAGTGGTCGACCTTGCGCTCGCCCGCGACCCATGCGGCCGGTACGACGATCACCTCGGCGCCGGCGTCCACCAGCGCCCGGGCGAGCTCGGGGAACCGCAGGTCGTAGCAGGTCATCAGCCCGACCCGCGCGCCCGACAGCTCGATGACGCACGGGGTCGGGTCGCCGGCGCTGAGGACGTCGGACTCGCGGTAGCCGAAGGAGTCGTAGAGGTGGATCTTGCGGTACTGCGCCGTCGCCCGCCCGCGCATCACCAGGGTGTTGAACGGCTTCGTCTGCTCCCCCGAGCGCTCGAGCATGCCGGCCACGATGGTCGAGTCGCGCTCCTGGGCCACCCGCTGCGCCTCGACGGCGAAGGGGCCGTCGAGGGGCTCGGCGTACTCCTCCAACGCGGAGCCGGGCTTGCCGAAGTCGCGCGCGAAGGCCTCGGGGAACACCACCAGATCGGCGCCGGCCGGCGTCAGGGGACCGAGCCGCGCGCGGTTGGCAGCCGGATCGAGGTCGGCGGCCTCCTGCACGAGCGCGACGTCCAGCGTGGTCCACGTCATGGCGTCCATCATGGCCCCGCGCTCCAGGCCAGTGCAGGATGGGCCCGTGCTGGAGCCGTGGGCAGCGATCATCCTCGCCGGAGGCAGGGCCACCCGCCTCGGCGGCGCCGACAAGGCGGGGATCGAGGTCGGCGGCCGGACGCTGCTGGAGTGGGCCCTCGACGGCGTCGTCGACGCGCGCGAGGTCGTGGTCGTCGGCGAGCCCGTGCCGGCGGACCGGCCGGTGACGTTCACCCGCGAGACCCCGCGGTACGGCGGACCCGTCGCAGGGCTGCTGACCGGCTTCGACGCCCTGCTCACCGTGCCGCGCTACGTCGGCGTGATCGGCGTCGACATGCCGCACGTCGACCACGGCACCTGGCGCCGGCTGCTCGCGGCGGCCGCGGCCGACGGGGCCGACGGGGCGCGGCTGGTCGGTCCCGACGGCCGTTGGCAGCTGGCGCTGGTGCTCTCGACGGCGCGGCTGCGCGAGGTCCGACCCGATCACGAGCACCAGCACGACCACCCGCTGCGCGACCTGCTCGCCGCCTTCGCCCTCGCCGACGTGCCCGCCCAGGGACGCGAGCATCAGGACATCGACACGTGGGCCGACCTGCGCGACTCTTGACCTTGTGAACCTGCACGACTGGATCGATGAGCTGTGCGACGTCCTCGACCTCGACACCGACGTCGACGAGGGCCTCATCCTCGACCTGGCGAAGGTCGTGGCCACCAACGTCGAACGACCGGCCGCCCCGGTCTCGGCGTACCTCCTCGGCCTGGCTGCCGGCCAGGCGCGGGCGAGCGCCGAGAAGACCGAGGCCCTCGCCGGTGAGGTGCAAGCGCTCGCCGAGCGCTGGGACCGGCCGGCCGACACGGCCGGTTCGGACGACGACGACATCGAGGAGCCCGAGGACCTCGACCTCGACTTCGGCGAGGAGATGGCCGACCTGGAGTGAGCCGCACCCCAGATCGCCGCTCTTCTAGGGTGGTCGCATGCGCGCTGTCGTCGTCGGTGAGCCCGGTGGGCCCGAGGTCCTCTCCGTCACCGAGCTGCCCGACCTGGCTCCCGGTCCGGGCGAGATGTTGATCGCGGTGGCCGCCGCCGGCCTCAACCGCGCGGACCTCCTGCAGCGGCAGGGCTTCTATCCGCCCCCGCCCGGCGCCTCCGAGACCATCGGCATGGAGGTCAGCGGCACCATCACTGCCCTCGGACCGGGCGTGGAGGGATGGCGCACCGGCGACGAGGTCTGCGCTCTGCTCGCGGGCGGCGGGTACGCCTCCCAGGTCGTGGTGCCGGCCGGCCAGGTGATGCCGGTCCCCTCGGGCGTGTCACTGGTCGAGGCTGCCGCCCTGCCGGAGGTGGCGTGCACCGTGTGGTCCAACGTCTTCATGACCGCGGCGCTGCAGCCCTCGGAGTCGCTGCTCGTGCACGGTGGCGCCGGCGGCATCGGCACCATGGCGATCCAGCTCGCCTCCGCCCTGGGTGCCCGCGTGTTCACCACGGCCGGTACGCCGGAGAAGCGCGCCCTGTGCGCCAGCCTCGGTGCCGACGTCGTCATCGACTACCGCGAGGAGTCCTTCGAGGAGGTCGTCGCCACCCACACCGACGGTCGCGGCGTCGACGTCATCCTCGACAACATGGGCGCGAAGTATCTGGCCCGCAACATCTCCGCCCTCGCCGACTCGGGCCGGCTGGTCATCATCGGCCTGCAGGGCGGCACCAGGGCCGAGCTCGACATCAACGCATTGATGCGCAAGCGCGCCGCCGTCATCGGAACGACGCTGCGCTCCCGCCCCGTCGAGGGCAAGGCCGCCATCTGCGCCTCGGTCGTGGAGAACGTCTGGCCGCTGGTCGCCGCGGGCGATGTGCGCCCGATCATCGACGCCGTACTGCCCCTCGACGAGGTGTCGCAGGCGCATCGGCGGATGGAGGACGGCGACCACGCGGGCAAGATCCTGCTGACGTTGTGACGCCTGCCCCATCACCGCATCGCGACCTGACACCCAGCATCGGCTTGCCCCCACTCTGGCTAGGCTTTCGGGCATGACCGAAGAGCAGCACCTGATGGTGATCGGACCCGACGGCCAGCCGGTCTCGCCCACGCCGGCCGAGGGCGAGGACGAGAGCAGCCGCGACATCACCGAGCTGGTGGAGCAGCCCGCCAAGGTCATGCGGATCGGCTCGATGATCCGCCAGCTCCTGGAGGAGGTGAAGGCGGCTCCGCTGGACGAGGCGTCGCGTCACCGGCTCAAGGAGATCCACGCCTCCTCCATCAAGGAGCTCGAGTCCGGGCTCGCGCCCGAGCTCGTCGAGGAGCTGGAGCGGCTGAGCCTGCCGTTCAGCGAGGACCACACGCCCTCCGAGGCGGAGCTGCGGATCGCCCAGGCGCAGTTGGTGGGCTGGCTCGAGGGTCTCTTCCACGGCATCCAGACCGCGATCTACGCCCAGCAGATGGCCGCGCGGGCGCAGTTCGAGCAGATCCGCCGCAGTCTCCCGCCGGGCATGGGCGGCGGTCCGGCCGAGCCCGGCCAGGCGCAGCCGGGGCAGCCGCACGGCGGCGAGCCGGAGCAGCCCGGCGGCAGCAACGGCCTCTACCTGTAGAGCAGCGTCCCGACGACGGCCGCACCGAGCAGCGTCGAGACCACGCCGCGGCGCGCCACGAAGAGCGCCACGCCGGCCAGGGCCAGCACGCCGTACTGCCACGGCTCTGTCAGCGCCCGCCCGAGCGTGATGGCCGAGCCGAGGATGGCCCCGATCGCGGCCGGCCCGGCGCCGTCGAGGACCGAGCGCGCCGGCGGATAGGCGCGGATGCGGTCGAAGTGCCGTCCGCCGAGGAGCACGAAGAGGTACGACGGCACGAACGCCACCACATCGGCCAGCAGCGCCCCGCCGAGGCCGGCGGCGGCGTACCCGACCACGGCCACGGTGTGCGTCACCGGCCCGGGCGTGATCTGCCCGAGCGCGACCGCGTTGAGGAAGTCCTGACCGCTCATCCAGTGATGGCGTCCGACCGCATCTGCCTGCATCAGCGGGATGACGACGAATCCGCCGCCGTAGGACAGCGCACCGACCTTGAAGCCGAGCCAACCGAGCGCGGCCACGCTCCCCCCGCCCGCGCCGGCGTGGACCACGAGCGGCGGCACGAGGCCGAGGACACGCTGCTGCTGGAGCAGCAGCTCCACCAGGCCGCAGCCGAGCAGCACGACCACGACCCACGCCCCGATGAGCGGTGTGGCGACGAGCCCGGCGAGAAGGTAGACCGCCCACCGTGCCCGCGAGACCGCGCGCTCCCAGGATGCCGGCACCAGTGACCACCCGGCCGAGACCGCCACCGCAGGCACCGCTGCGCCGGCACCGGCACCCGCGCCGAGCACCCACCGCGGTGGTTCGCCGGAGAGGAACAGTGCTGCCAGCAGGAGGATCACGACGAGTCCGGGAGCGATGAAGGCGGTGCCGCCCACGAGTGCGCCGCGCGCACCGGCGACACGCCAGGCGGTGTAGAGGGCCATCTGGCTCGAGCTCGGCCCCGGCAGGAGGTTGCAGGTCGCGACGGCGTCCTCGAACTCCTCGGGGGAGATCCACCGCTCCCGCTCGACGGTGAGCTGGCGCAGCATCCGGATGTGGGCGGGCGGCCCGCCGAAGCCGAGCACACCGATGCGGCCCCACCCTCGCAGGACGGCTCCCAGGCTCACCATGGTCGCGCACCCTAGCGGCGAGTGATGAACGCGAGGTTCCGTGCGCTGCTGGGGCCTCAGAGCACCGCGCTGCTCTGCGGGTCGATGAGGATCTTCGCGTGCTGCTCCGGCCGCGCGAGCGCCTCGAAGGCGCCCGCGACCCCGTCGAGCCCGACGGTCGCGGTGTGCAGGGGTGAGGGGTCGACCCTGCCCGAGGCGAGCATGTCGAGCGTCTGGGCGAACTCCGAGGGGTCGTACCCGAGCACGAAGCGCAGGTCGATCTCCTTGTTCACCGCCATCGCCGGCCGGAACGTGTCGTTCTGCATGCATACGCCGACCACGACCACCCGGGTGCGCAGCGGGGCCTCGGTGACGATGCCCTCGATCATCCCGGGCACGCCCACGCACTCGAACACGACCGGGCCGCTCGGCGTCCGGCCGAGGTTGTCCGCGATCCGCATCAGCCGAGCCCACGGCAGGAGCGGCACGCGACGCAGTGAGCCGACCGCGTCGATCCCGAAGCTGAGGTAGTCGGCGGCCGAGCCGACGGGCCCGTCCTGCCGACAGGCCGTGTACGGCGACTGCACGCGCGGATCGACCACGACATCGGCGCCGCAGGTGGCAGCGAGGGCGCGTCGGGCCGGGGAGAGGTCTGAGGCGATGACCTGCTTCACCCCGGCCGCCTTGAGCATGAGGATCACGGCCAGCCCGATCGGGCCGCAGCCGATGACGATCGCGGGCCTGCCCTTCGGGATGCGGGCGCGTCGTACCGCATGCCAGGCGACCGCCAGCGGCTCGGTGAACGCCGCGGTGTCGACCGAGACGCCGTCGGGCACCGCGAAGGTGAAGGCCTCCTGGACGAGGACCTGCTCGGCCATGGCACCCGGCGCTGCCTCCTCGAAGCCGGTCAGATGCACCCCGTCCTCGCCTCGCACCACCGGGAGCGCCACGACCAGCTGTCCGGGACGCCACCGGCGGCGCGTGCCGGCGCCGTACTCCCTGACGCGGCCGAGGAGCTCGTGACCCATCACCACCCGGTGCTCTGGGCGCATCAGCGTGCCGAGGCCCATCTCGGCCGCGACATCGGCCAGCTCGTCGCTGTGGGCGCGGGCGTGCAGGTCCGAGCCGCAGATGCCGCAGCGCACGACGTCGAGCAGGATCTGGCCGGGGCCCGGGGTGGGGGCGGGCACCTCGGCGACGGAGAGCGTCCCGTCATGACACACGACAGCCTTCATGCGGCCGAACCTACCGGCGTCAAACCGCGGCTCTCCTTGTGACGGCCGCCACATACCGTCACGATGTGAGCCATGCAGGGACTGATGCAGGACGCGCCGCTGACCATCACCTCGATCCTGGAGCGGGGCGAGCGGGTCTTCCCTGCCAAGGAGATCGTGACCCGCACCGCCACGGGCACGCACCGCGCCACCTTCGCCGAGCTCGGCGGGGAGGTACGCCGCCAGGCCTCCGCGCTGGATGCCCTGGGCATCTCGGCCGACGGCCGGGTCGCCTCGTTCGCGTGGAACACCTTCCGCCACCTGGCGCTCTACTACTCGGTGCCCTGCACCGGCCGCGTGCTGCACACGGGGAACATCCGCTACTTCCCCGAGCAGCTGGTCTACACCTTCCAACACGCCGAGGACGAGGCCGTCTTCGTCGACCGCTCGCTGCTCGGCCTCCTCACGCCGCTACTGGCGCAGCTGACCACGCTGAAGCACATCGTCGTCATGGACGACGGTGCACCCACCGAGCTGCCCGACGACCCGCGCGTCGTTCGCTACGAGGAGCTCGTCGCGGGAGCGGAGGAGGCCGACCTGCGGGGCCGGATCACCGACGAGCACACCGCCGCCGGGATCTGCTACACCTCAGGCACGACGGGCCACCCGAAGGGCGTGGTCTACACCCACCGGTCGAACTGGCTGCACGCGATCGGGTCGCTGACCAGCGGCGTGTTCGGCATGACCGACCGCGACCGGGTGCTGCCCGTCGTCCCACTCTTCCACGCCAACGGCTGGGGCTACGCGCACTCCACGATCATGGGCGGCGCCGCCCTGATCATGCCCGGCCCGGACCTCTCCCCGGCCGGCATCACCCGGCTGATGGCCGAGGAGAAGGTCACCGTCGCCGCCGGGGTGCCCACGATCTGGATGGGCGTCGCACCGCTGCTCAAGGACCACGACCTCTCCTGCCTGCGCGCCGTCATCTGCGGTGGGTCGGCGGTGCCGGTCGCGCTGTCGGAGGCGTGGCGCGAGGCCATCGGCGTACCGATCACGCAGGCGTGGGGGATGACCGAGATGTCGCCGCTGGGCAGCGTCGCGTCGCTGCGCGCGGAGGTCATCGAGGCCGGTCGCGAGGCCGAGATCGACGCGCTCGCCACCGCGGGGCTCATCGCACCCGGGGTCTCGGCACGGATCGTCGACGCCGTCACCCGCGAGGAGCTGCCGTGGGACGGTGAGACCAGCGGCGACCTCGAGGTCAGCGGGCCCTGGGTCGCCCGGCAGTACTACAAGACCGAGGAGCCGGGTGACTCCTTCAGCCCGGACGGCTGGCTGCGCACCGGTGACGTCGCGGCGATCACGCCGCTGGGCTACATCCGGATCGTCGACCGCACCAAGGACCTGGTGAAGTCCGGCGGCGAGTGGATCAGCTCGGTGGAACTGGAGAACCAGATCATGGGCCATCCCCAGGTCAAGGAGGCCGCCGTCATCGCGATGCCGCATCCGAAGTGGGGCGAGCGGCCGCTGGCCTGCGTCGTGGTGCGCGACGGCGAGACGCTCGAGCGCGACGAGCTTCTCGGCTGGCTCTCCGAGCGCCTCGGCAAGTGGCAGGTCCCCGACGACGTCGTCTTCATCGACGAGGTGCCCAAGACCAGCGTCGGGAAGTTCTCCAAGAAGACGCTGCGCGAGCAGTACCAGGGCTACGTCCTGCCCACTGCCCAGCCCACTGCCCAGCCCACTGCCCGGGACTGATCGCGGGATCGAGAGCTAGGTTCGACGCTATGGCATCCATCCTCACCCCGTACCTGTCCTTCCGGTCCGACGCGCGCCAGGCGATGGAGTTCTATCGCTCGGTGCTCGGCGGCGATCTCAACGTCTCGACCTTCGGCGACCTCGGCCAAGCCGAGGGCGGCGCCGACCTGGTCATGCACGCCTCACTGGTCACCCCCGCCGGCTACACCATCTTCGCGGCCGACACGCCCCCGCAGATGGAGTTCGACCCGGGCAGCAGGATCACCGTGTCCATCTCCGGGGACGACACCGAGGAGCTGCGTGGCTACTTCCACGGCCTGGCCGAGGGCGGCGAGGTCCGGATGCCGCTGCAGGTGCAGGTGTGGGGCGACGAGTTCGGGATGCTGGTCGACCGGTTCGGGGTCGCCTGGATGGTCAACATCGCCGGCCAGGATCGCTAACCATCCCGCGTCATCGACCGATCACTGACCCGTCATCGCAGTGCCCCGGCATCGGCCGGGTGAGGATCGGGAGGAACCATGACGCTGGACCTGCGCTCCCTGATGGAGTGCCTCACCGAGCTGGCGCTCGACGTGGTCAGGCGGGCGTCCCGCCCCTGACCAGCGCCGGCAACGTCTCATAGCCCCGCAGGATGCGGGTGGGTCGCCGCTGCGCGCCGGGAAGCAGCCGGACCTCGCCGTACCGCTCGAAGAACGCGCGCAGGCCGACCTCGCCCTCCATCCGGGCCAGCGCCGCGCCCAGGCAGTAGTGCCGCCCGGCCGAGAACGAGACGTGGTCCTTCGCGTTCTCCCGGGTCACGTCGAACCGACCGGGATCGGTGAAGACCTGGGGGTCGCGGTTGGCGCCGGCGAGCACCGTCGTCACGATCGCACCCTCCCCGACCCGCTGGCCCCCGACCTCCGTGTCGCGCACCGCGATGCGGCCGGTGAGCAGGACCGGCGGATCGAAGCGCAGCACCTCGTCGGTGGCGTTGGCCCACAGCTCCGGGCGCTGGCGGAGCAGGGCGAGCTGGTCCGGGTGGTCGTGCAGCAGCGCGATGCCGTTGCCGAGCAGGTTGACGGTGGTCTCGAACCCGGCGGCCAGCACCAGCCCGGCGGTCGCCTTCAGCTCGTGCGGTGTGAGCCCGACCCCGTCCTCCTGGGCGGCGACGAGCTCGCTGAGCAGATTGTCGCCGGGGTTGCGCCGCAGCTCCTCCAGGTGATGGGTGAGCCAGGAGTCGAACTGCCGCAACCCCGCCTCGACCTGCCGGAACGTCCCCCAGCCCAGGCCCATGTCGAGGCTGGGCGCTGCCGCCGTACCGAAGTCGAGGACCTTGTCCCGATCGGCCAGCGGTACGCCGAGCACCTCGGCGATGATCGTGACGGGAAGCAGGCTGCAGTAGCTCGCGATGAGGTCGACCGGGCCGCCACCGCTCTCACTGACCTGCTTGTCGAGGTCGTCCAGCAGCGACTCGGCGACCTGGGTCGTGCGCTCCTGCAGCCGTTGCACGGCGCGGACCGAGAAGACCCGGGTGACCAGCTTGCGGTAGCGGGTGTGGTCCGGCGGCTCGATCACCAGCAGGGAGGGCGGCTCGACGGGGCTGACGACGTCGAGGGCCGACCATGTGGCCAGCTTGTGGAACGCGCTGCCCGCCCGCGAGGGCACGCCGGCGCGGAAGTCGTTGTTGCCCAGCACCTCGCGGACGGCGTGGTGGTCGACGGTGACATGGGTCAATCGGGTCGTCACGAGGGGCCCGGCCGCGCGGATCTCCTCGAAGAGGTCGAGCAGGTCGAAGGTGTGCGCGCCCGGCGCCTGCACCACCAGGCGGCCCTGGAGGTCGCCCCGGCGAGCGGCGCCGCGCAGGACCGCGCGCGGGATCGCGTGGCCGACGCCCCATCGCACCGGCGTCTTGACGCGCTGCAGCATCGGCTCCAGGACGGGATCCAGCAGGGACATCGCATCCTCCTCCGCGGGTGGTACGCCGACGTACCGCCTGTGCTCGAACGTACCTCCTCCGCGCCGTCCTGACCAGCACCCCTTCCGCTCGGGCACGCTCGCCTAGGGTGTCGCTCGTGACCGTCACCGGTGTGGACTTCCGGGCCCGTCTCCTGACCGGCCTGTCGGACGCCCTGCGCGAGCGGTCCTACCGCGAGGTCACCGTCGCTGACATCGTGCGATGCGCGAAGACGTCCAAGCGGACCTTCTACGAGCACTTCGCCGACAAGCACGACTGCTTCGTCGCCCTGCTGCTGATGTCGAACGAGGAGCTTCGTCGCGGCATCGCGGCGGCGGTCGACCCGACGCAGCCGTGGAGCACGCAGGTTCGGCAGGGGGTGGGTGCGCTGCTCGCGGAGGTGCACGCCGAGCCGCACCTGTTCCTCAACTGGTTCCGGGCCGTGCCGTCGTTGGGCGACGAGGGCCGCGAGCTGGTGCGCGAGGGCATGAGGACGTTCGTGGACCTCCTGCGTGCGCTCGCCGACACCCCCGAGCTGCAGCGCGCCGGGGTCAGGCCGCCCCCGCGCGAGCTCGGGATCATCGTCTTCGGCGGCCTGCGCGAGCTGATCGCGACCGCCCTGGAGGAGGGCCGCGATCCCGAGACGCTGTTGGACGTGGCCGCGGACGCGGTCAGCGCTCTGCTCGCACCTCGACGCTGACGCTCACCACGTCGCCCTCGGCGATCCGCTCTGCGCGCTGCACGACCGCCTTGACCGGCACCAGGTAGCGCCCGTCCTTGGGGAAGAGCGCCGTGGTGAACTCGGTGTCCCCGATCCGCACGCGCACCGGCACCTGGCCCCAGTAGACCAGCTCTCGCGCGGCCTCCTTGAGGTCCTCGCTGTCCTCGGGGGTCATCGCGACGAAGAGGTACGGCGCCGGCCCGCGCCACTCGATGACCTCGCCGTCGAACTCCCACGTCGCGCCGGTCATGGCGCGAGCTCCCAAAGTGTCACGGTGACATCTTGCGGCACGAGTGAACGTTTGAACTGTCACTCGGGGCGCGGACTGTCACCGTGACAGTTTGGGAGTGTCACCCGTGGCGCCCGCCGCCGGCACCCCCGTCTGCGCGCCATCCCAAAGTGTCACCGTGACAGTTTGGCCCAGCGCGCGCCGCTCACCCGGGCCCCGGCAGCACGCCCTCGACCAGCGACGTCGGCGACCCGAACCGGTGGGCTGTCATCGACACCGCCTGCTCGTGCAGGAACGGCAGCAATTCGACCCGGCCGGACTCGGTGACGGGGTGGTCGTAGAGCGCGACGTCGACCCGGCCCCCGCTGGCCTGCGCGAAGGACACCCGGTCGCCGCCGATGAGGCGCACGCGCGCCGGGGCGGACGGGCTCCGGAGGCGAGCGCTCCACGCGGCCGCGTCCTCCACGACCGCTTCGCCGGCGAGCGCCGCGAGGCGATCGGGCACCGGCGTGAGCGAGGACAGCGTCACCCGGGCACAGGTACGCCGGCCGGCGCGCAGCACCCGCTCCAGCAGCACCGGATCCCCGCCCTCGAACCGCACCGTCACCGGGACGGGCAGATGCCGCAGCCAGTTGCGTTCGCTGTGCAGGGCGCTGACGTCGCGGGGCTCGGCGTACATGCGGCTCCACCACTCCTCGTCGGAGCGCTCCGCCCGGGCCAGGAAGCCGTCGTCGACGAGCGCCGGCGACCAGTCGCTGAGGCCGATGAGGTAGCTGGGGCCACCGGCCTTGGTGCCGGCGCCGACCGCGGAGCGCTTCCAGCCGCCGAAGGGCTGGCGTCGCACGATCGCGCCGGTGATGCCGCGGTTGATGTAGGCGTTCCCGGCCTGGACCGCGGAGAGCCACAGCCGCACCTCGTCGCGGTCGAGGCTGTGCAGGCCGGCGGTGAGGCCGAAGTCCACGGCGTTCTGCAGCTCGATGGCCTCCTCCAGGGAGGCCGCCGACATCAGCCCGAGGACGGGGCCGAAGTACTCGACGCGGTGGAACGGCGATCCGGGCCGGACCCCCGCCTTGACGCCCGGCGACCACAGTCGACCCGACTCGTCGAGGCGGCGCGGCTCGACCAGCCACGACTCCCCCGGTTGGAGCGTGGTCAGGGCGTCGAGGAGCTTGCCGGAGGCGGGCTCGATGAGCGGTCCGACCTGGCTCGTCGCATCGGCCGGCCAGCCGACCACCAGTGAGGTCACCGCGTCGACCAGCTGCTCACGGAAGCGCCGCGACGTGGCGACCGACCCGACGAGGATCGCCAGCGAGGCCGCCGAGCACTTCTGCCCGGCGTGGCCGAACGCGCTCTGCACGACGTCCTTCACCGCCAGGTCGAGGTCAGCGCTCGGCGTGACGACGATGGCATTCTTGCCGCTGGTCTCGGCGAGCAGCGGCAGGTCGGGCCGGAATCCACGGAACAGCTCGGCGGTCTCGAACGCACCGGTGAGGATGAGCCGGTCCACGGCCGGGTGCGAGATGAGCCGCCGCCCGACCTCACCTTCGTCGGTGTGCACCAGATGCAGAGCATCGCGCGGTACGCCGGCATCCCACAGCGCCTCGATCATCACCGAGCCGCAGCGCTGCGCCTGGGTGGCCGGCTTGATGATGACCGAGGAGCCGGCGGCCAGAGCGGCCAGCGTGGACCCGGCCGGGATCGCGACGGGGAAGTTCCACGGTGGCGTGACGACCGTCAGCCCGACCGGGCGGGCGCCCCCGATCCGGTCCATCTCCTCGGCGCAGTCGGCGTAGTAGGCCGCGAAGTCGATCGCCTCGGACACCTCCGGGTCGGCCTGCTCGAGCGTCTTGCCGCACTCGGCGGCCATCACCTCGATGAGGTCGGCCCGCCGCCGCTCCAGCTCGGCGGCCGCCTGGCGCAGGACCACCGCGCGCTCGGCGCCGGTCCGCTCCCGCCACCGGGTCGCACGGGTCGCCTCCTCGACGACCGCGTCGAGCGCCGCCACGTCCCCGACCGCACAGGACTCCACCAGCTCGAGGCCGAGCTTGCTGTGCGGCACCCGCGCCAGGATCTCGAGGGCCCACGCCCGGTTCCCCGGCAGCGACGGATCGGTGTCGGGAGTGTTGGCGAACGCCACCGGCGGCCGCGGCTCCTCCTCCCGCCGGTCCTGAGTACGTCGAGGCCCGGGCACCAGCTCCCCTTCGCCAGCCAGGCCCTCGAGTGCGGCGACGAAGCGGTCGCGCTCCCGGCGGAACAGTGCCTGGTCGCTGGCCAGGTCGAAGACGGCCGACATGAAGTTCTCCCGGCTCGCGCCCTCCTCGAGCCGGCGGACGAGGTAGGCGATCGCGACATCGAACTCGTCGGGATGGACGACCGGCACGTAGAGCAGCAGGCCGACGCCCTCGGCGGCGATGGTCTCGCGCACCGCCTCGGCCTGGCCCTCGGCCATCCCGAGCAGCATCTCCATCTCGAGGTGGTCGCGGACGCCGCGTTGGCCGGCCAGCAGCCAAGCGTAGGCGACGTCGAAGAGGTTGTGCCCGGCGACGCCGAGACGGATGTTCGCGGTCCGCTCGGGCGTCATCGCCCAGCGGAGCACCCGCTTGTAGTTCGTGTCCGTCTCCTGCTTGCTGGGCCACGTCGCGAGCGGCCAGCCGCGCAGGTCCGCCTCGACGGCCTCCATCGGCAGGTTGGCGCCCTTGACCAGCCGCACCTTGATGCCGGCCCCACCGCGCGCGCGACGGCCCGCGGCCCACTCCTGCAGCCGCTGCATCGCGGCGAGCGCGTCGGGCAGGTAGGCCTGCAGCACGATGCCCGCCTCGTAGTCGGCCAGCTCGGGCCGGTCGAGCAGCCGGGTGAAGACCGCGATCGTCAGGTCGAGGTCGCGGTACTCCTCCATGTCGAGGTTGACGAAGGTGCGGTGCTTCTTCGCGGTGAGGAACAACGGGAGCAGCCGGGCCTCGATGTGCTCGACGGCCTGCTCGAAGGCCCACGGCGAGTGCGGCGGCACCGTCGCGCTGACCTTGACCGACACATAGTCGATGTCCGGGCGCTCCACGAGCCGGCGTACTCCGGCCAGCCGGCGGGTCGCCTCCCGCTCGCCGAGGACCGCCTCCCCGAGCAGGTTGACATTGAGGCGTACGCCGCGGGCCCGCAGCCGCTCGATCTGCGCTCCGAGCCGCCCGTCGGAGGCGTCGATGAGGAGGTGGCCCACCATCTGGCGCAGCACCCGGCGGACGACCGGGATCACCAGGCCCGGCGCGAACGCCGACACCAGGGCACCCAGTCTCAGGGCCAGGCGCAGGTGCAGCGGCAGGAACCTCGGCGCCGAGGCCGAGAGCTCGCGCAGGCTGCGTGCCGCGACGTGGAGGTCTTCGGGTCGGATCACGCGGTCGACGAAGCCGACGGTGAAGGCCAACCCGGCCGGATCCTGCAGTACCTGTGCCAACCGACGTGCCGACGGGTGAGTCGGCTTGTCGGCGGCGGCCCGGAGCCAACGACGTACGAGGTCTTCGACGTCGCCGACCGAGGGGCCATCCCCGATCATGGTCATGGCCCTTTTCTACTCCTGTGTGCTCCAGGTCACCTCACCTGGGCCAGCACCTCTGCCCCGATCCGGGCGATGGTGTCGCCGCGCTCGGTCGCAGTCGCGCCCAGATTGCCGCCGTTGACGATGAACTCGTCGTACCCGACCTCGGCGTACTGCCCGATCTGGTCGGCGATCTGCGCCGCGGACCCGGCGAGGACGGGCCGTCCCGGGATGGGAGCGCCGTCGAGGGCGACCATCGCGTTGACGCTGCACCGGATCGTGCCGGGATCGCGGCCGACCTGCTCGCAGGCCTGCAGGAGCGCCGTGCGCGACGCGGCGGCCGACTCCGGGAGACCCCAGGTGTTCCATTCGTCGGCATGGCGGGCGGTGATCCGCAGCATCCGCGGGCTGCCGGTGCCGACCAGGATCGGCAGCCGCTGCTGCACCGGCTTGGGCTCACAGGGGGCGTCGGTGAGGTCGTAGAAGCGGCCGTGGAACGTGGTGCGAGGCTCCTCGAGCAGGCTGCGCACGATCCGGACCGCCTCCTCGAACCGGCTCACCCGGGGCCCCGGCTCCTCGAGCGGGATGCCGTAGACGGCGTGCTCGTTGACCTGCCAGCCGGCGCCGAGGCCCAGCACCATCCGGCCCTGCGAGAGATGGTCGATCGTGGCCGCACGGTTGGCCAGCAGCGCCGGGTGATGCACCGACGTCGGGCTGACGAGCGTGCCGATACGAACCCGCTCCGTCACGGTCGCGATTGCCGCAAGCAGCGCCCACGCCTCATGGGTCGGGCCGTCGGCCGGCGAGCCGTCGGAGGTGTTGGGCATGTAGTGGTCGGCGATCCAGACGCCGTCCCAGCCCTCGTCCTCGGCCTGTCGGGCCTCGGCGAGGATGGAGTCGACAGAGTTGGCCGCGGCGGGCCACAGCGAGAAGTGCACGGCCCCCAGGCTAGGGCGGCGTCCTAGCGGCCGGGCTCCCCGTAGCTGGGATCGCTGCCGAGATCCACGTCCGGCGCCAGGGGTACGTCGCCCGGCAGCACGTGCTTCGGATCGCCGTCCTGCGGGGTGCCGAACCCGGACCCGTCGGCGTTGGCCTCGACGTACTTGATCAGGGCGGGGTCACTCGACTCCAGCCGGTCGGCCTCCTCGCCGCCGTCGCAGCGACGCAGCGAGATCGCGATCATGTCGCCGCGGCGCGACTCCAGCTGCCACGTCCCGCCGGAGTCGACCCAGTGGCGGAGCCTGTCGAGATCGGTGCTCATCCCCTCATGGTGGCCCGCCGACCGTGGCGTCATGCGCGTCGGCGCGCCATGATCGAGGCGTGAACGACTTCAACCAGCAGATCATCGAGGACTTCCGCGCTCACCAGGGCCGCGTCGGCGGACCGTTCGAGGGCGCGCCCATGGTGCTGCTGCACCACACCGGCCGCCGCAGTGGCGTGGAGCGGATCACCCCGCTGGTCTATCTGCCCGACGAGGAGCACCCGGGCAGCATCTTCGTCTTCGCCTCCAAGGGCGGTGCCCCGCAGAACCCGGACTGGTACGCCAACCTGGTCGCCGCCGGCACGACGACCGTCGAGGTCGGCACCGAGACCTACCAGGTGCGGGTCGAGGAGGTCAGCGGCGAGGAGCGTGACCGGATCTATGCGGCCCAGGTCGAACGCATGCCCGGCTTCGGCGAGTACGCCGAGAAGACCGCGGGCATCCGCATCATCCCGGTGCTCAGGCTCAGCCGGGTCTGAGGATCAGCCCTCGGCGAGCGCGGCGAGCCGCTCCAGCGAGACGGCCAGCTTGCCGCTCGTGGTGTTCCGCGCCCGGGTGAGGCGCTTCTCGTCGTTCAGGCGACTCCAGTCGTAGGTGTGGGTGACCCGGGTGCGGTCCTCGCCGAGCGGCTCGAGCTCCCATCGCCACAGGTGACCGGGCGGGGTGGCGCCGGGCTCCGAGGGTCGCCATGCGATCCGCCGGCCCTCCTCGAACTCCACGATGTGGTTCTCGCGGACCGCACCGTCCTTCGTCAGCCGCATGTGGAAGACGTCACCCACGGCGCGCACACGCTGCCCCGGGTCGGCGGAGGCGAGGTTCTCGTTGCCGTCCCACTCCGGCTGGCGGGCCGGGTCGGCGATCAGCTCGAAGATCGTGGCCGCAGGTGCGGCGATCTCGCGGGAGGAACGGACGACCTGCTGCTCGCTCATGGCGCCGATCATGTCGTGCGCGGTCAGCCGACGTCCACCGCGTCCCGCTCGATCGGGCACGACAGGCACCGTGGGCCGCCGCGACCGCGGCCCAGCTCGGCACCCTCGAAGGGCACCACCTCGATGCCGTTGTCGGCGAGGTAGGCGTTGGTCGCGACGTTGCGGGCATAGCCCACCACCACGCCCGGGGCGAGCGCGAGGACGTTGTTACCGTCGTGCCATTGCTCCCGCTCCGCGCCCGGCCGGTCCAGCGGCGTACGCAGCACCCGGAGGCGTTCGAGCCCGAGCGCGTCGGCGACGACCGGGAACAGCTCGCTGTTCTCCTCCAGCTTCATCGCCCCGTCGACGCCGACGCGGTGCAGGGTGAACGAACGCAGCTCCGCATCCAGGTAGGGGAAGACCGACAACGCGTCGTGGTCGACCATCGTCAGCGCGGTGTCTAGGTGCATGAAGGCGCGCTCGCGCGGCAGCTCGACGACGATCACGCGGTCGACCAGGTCGGCCCCGAACAGCGCGGCGGCGAGCAGCTCGATGCCCTGGGGAGTGGTGCGCTCGCTAAGGCCGACCATCACGGAACGGTTGCCCAGCACCATGATGTCGCCGCCCTCGACGGTGGCGGCGCCGCCGGCCAGTGGCTCGCTCGAGCCGTCGGTCAGCACGGTGCTCACCCGCGGGCGCAGCCGCGGATGGAAGCCGAAGACCAGCCGAGCGTTGAGGGTCTCCCCGTGGCGGGCCGGCCTGGCCATCGGATTGAGCGCGAGGCCGTCGTACACGAAGGCGGCGGTGTCGCGCTGGAACAGGTGGTTCGGCAGCGGCGGCAGCACGAACGCCTCGTCGTCGAGATGTTCCAGCAGCAGGCTCGGCGCCGAGAGCAGGGCGACGGTCTCGCGCTTGAGCATCCCCTGCAGGAGGTACGTCGCAAGCGTGCGGGCGTCCGTGGCGGCGAACAGCTCGCCCAGGGCGGCGCTCAGCGACGGTCCGAAGCGCGCCGGCGTCACCAGGTGCTCGGTGAGGAAGTCGCGTGCTGCCGACACCTCGAGCGCCTCGGCGAGCAGGTCGGCGAACTCGTGCACGACCACGCCGCGCTCGCGCAGCGTCGCGGCGAACGCGTCGTGCTCGGTGGCGGCCGGCTCGTGCCACACCACATCGTCGAAGAGCAGCTCACGATGATTGGTCGGGGTCAGCCGGTCGAGCTCGGGACCGGGCCGGTGCAGGACGACCTCGCGCAGAACCCCGACCTCGGAGTCGACGTGGAGGGGGCCCGCGCCCGGGATGGCTGCTGTCACCCCGATGAGGTCCCCGCGTGTGCGCACGGCCATGCCCGCGGCCCGGAGATCGAGCCCGTCGAGACCCCCACCCCGGAGGTCGAGCCCGTCGAGACCCCCACCCCGGAGGTCGAGCCCGTCGAGACCCCCACCCCGGAGGTCGAG
>Ga0209796_10000106_pt1 | contig 102579 bp, 94 predicted proteins | sample AgamicOrSfrz_FD_187167 | JGI IMG/M metagenome (GOLD analysis project Ga0209796, IMG submission 187167) | Agave microbial communities from Guanajuato, Mexico - Or.Sf.rz (SPAdes) (version 2) | ecosystem: Host-associated > Plants > Phyllosphere > Phylloplane/Leaf | place: Guanajuato, Mexico...
GCAACGGAGCACACAATGAAAGTTTCCGCAGACGTTCGCGCAATGATCGAACGCCGCAAGAAGAATTACACGCTGGAAGCGCCGTTCTATACGAGCGAAGAAATCTTCGCCCTCGACATGGAGGCAATTTTCCGGCAGCACTGGATCCAGGTCGCAGTGGAGCCGGACGTGCCCGAACCGGGCGACTACATCACGGTCGAGATCGGTCAGGATTCAATTCTGATTGTCCGCGACGACGACATGCAGGTGAGGGCGTTCCATAACGTATGCCGTCACCGTGGCGCGCGTCTGTGCAATACCGACAAAGGTTCGCTTGGCAACATCGTGTGTCCGTATCACAGCTGGACGTATAACCTGAACGGCGACCTGATGTTCGCGGAGCATATGGGCGATCAGTTCGACCGCTGCAAGCACAGCCTGAAGAAGGTGCACGTGGAGAACCTCGCGGGCCTCATCTTCGTCTGTCTGGCTGAGAATCCGCCTGCGGACTTCTCCGTGATGCGCGCCGCCATGGAGCCGTACCTGTTGCCGCATGAACTGGCCGGCTGCAAGATCGCCGCTTCCATCGACATTATCGAGGAAGGCAACTGGAAGCTCACGATGGAGAACAATCGCGAGTGCTATCACTGCGTCGCGAACCATCCGGAGCTGACGATTTCGCTGTACGAATACGGCTTTGGCTATCAACGCACGCCGGCCAACGAAGAGGGCATGGCGGCCTTCGAAGAGACGGTTGCGCGGCGCACCGCGCAATGGGAAGCGATGAAGCTGCCGTCGGCCGAAATCGAGCGGCTCGCAGATCTCGTCACCGGTTTTCGCACGCAGCGTCTGCCGCTCGATCGCGACGGCGAATCGCAAACAATGGACGCCAAAGTCGCGTCGAAGAAACTGCTCGGCGGTTTCGAACAGGCCGACCTCGGCGGACTGTCTTTCTGGACGCAGCCCAATTCGTGGCATCACTTCATGAGCGATCACATCGTGAGCTTCTCGGTGATTCCGCTCTCGGCAGGCAAGACACTCGTGCGCACGAAGTGGCTGGTTCACAAGGACGCGCGCGAAGGCATCGACTACGACGTGAACAATCTCACGGCAGTATGGCGCGCGACCAACGATCAGGACCGTGCGCTCGTCGAGTACTCGCAACGCGGTGCATCGAGCACTGCCTATGAACCGGGCCCGTATTCGCCGTTCACGGAAGGTCTCGTCGAGAAGTTTTGCGAATGGTATATCGGCCGCATCGCGGATTACAGCAATGCACCGCAAACGCATGATGCCACGCCGGCCAATCACGGCGAGAACGTCGTGTCCTTCGTGCGCTGAGCACACGAGCGCAACCAGGAGCGGGAGAAAACAATGATGCGCGATCAGGCGACGTTCCAGCCAGGCGCTACGCCGGGTTCGAGCCCTGCAACAAGCCGTGTTACGCAGCCGCGCTTCTGGGACGCGCTGCCCGCGCGGTGGAACAGCGATCTCGACGAGACGCTGGTGTGCTGTCACGTCCGGCAGGAAACGCATGACGTGAAGAGCTTTTTCTTTCGTGCGCCCACTGAACGGGCGTTCGTGTTCGAGCCGGGACAGTTCATCACGCTCGAACTCGATATAGAGGGCGAGACAATCAACCGCTGCTATACCATCTCGTCACCGCCCACCCGCCCGCACACCATTTCCATCACGGTGAAGCGCGTGCCGGGCGGCAAGGTATCGAACTGGCTTCACGACAATCTGCAGGTGGGCGGCGAGGTTCGCGTACTGGGGCCGGCTGGAGAATTCACCTGCGCGCGCCACCCGGCGCGCAAGTTCCTGTTTCTGTCGGCGGGTTCGGGCATCACGCCCCTCATGTCGATGAGCCGCGCGCATCACGAACTCGGTGAAGACAGCGACATTGTTTTCGTGCATAGCGCCCGTACTCCCGACGACATCATCTTCGCACGCGAGCTCGATCTGATTGCGTCGAATCACGCGCATTTCCGCACGGCCTTCGTGTGCGAACGTGTCGGTGCGCGCACGAACTGGCCTGGCATAACGGGCTTTCTGACGTTGCCCTTGCTCAAGCTGATCGCGCCGGACTTTCTCGAGCGCGAGATCTTTACCTGCGGTCCCGCGCCGTATATGCAGGCGGTGCGCAATCTTCTCGCGGAAGGCGGATTCGACCGCAGCCATTATCACGAGGAAAGCTTCTCGTTCGAGACGGTTAGTGAGGTCGCCGCGCAATTGGCGACCGCTCACGTCGGCGACGTGCTGCAAGCCATGCCGGAACCGGTCACTGTCGAGAGCTTCGTAGAGTCGCGCGAACGGGCGCCGGCTTTCGATCCGGCTCCCGCAGCGCCCGAGAGCGAAACGCGCTACAAGGTGAGCTTCACCAAGAGCAATCGCGAGATCGAATGCGGCAGCGGCCAGCACGTATTGGACGCGGCGAAAAAAGCGGGCGTGCGTCTGCCGGCATCGTGCACGCAGGGGATGTGTGGCACCTGCAAAGTCAAATTGGTGTCCGGCGAAGTGGCGATGAAACACGCGGGCGGCATTCGTCAGCGGGAAATCGACCAGGGCATGGTGCTGCTGTGCTGCAGCAAGCCCCTCAGCGACCTCGTGGTGGAGAAGTAAGCGGCGCGAGCGCCAGAAAATGGCTTTGTGCGAGGCGTGCAAAAAGACCACAATCCAGGTCGCGTGCGGACAACTGCATGTCGCAAAACAACGTTACCTGGCAATTCTGGCTGGCGATTCTAAATGCTCATTGGGTTGTTTGTGGAAGTGAACGGGAGAATGGCGATGAGACTGATCAGAAAGATATTGGTGTTAAGCACCCTGAGCGCGGCGCTGGCCGCAAGCAGCGTGAGCGTTTCGGCGGACACGAAGCCGACCATCAAGATCGGCTACGTGGAAGGCTGGGATGACAGCGTCGCGACGTCGAACGTGGCCGCGCGCGTGATCGAGAAGCGTCTCGGCTATCAGGTGCAACTCGTGCCGGTCGCGGCCGGCGTGATGTGGCAAGGCGTGGCACGCGGCGACCTCGACGCGACCTTGTCCGCCTGGCTGCCGGTCACGCATGGCGCGTACTGGAACAATTTCAAGGACAAGGTGGTCGACCTCGGCGCAAACTTCAACGACGCGAAAATCGGTCTGATCGTGCCCGAGAATCTGGACGTGAAAACGGTGGGCGATCTCGAAGCGAAAAAGGCGGAATTCGGCTCGCGTATTGTCGGCATCGACGCCGGTGCAGGCGTGATGCAGAAGACCAGCGAAGCAATCAAGGCGTACGGTCTCGACTACAAGCTGATGCCGAGCTCCGGCAGCGCGATGACTGCGGAACTCGCGCGTTCTGAAGCGGCCAGCAAGCCGATTATCGTCACGGGCTGGAAGCCGCACTGGATGTTTGCGAAGTACAAGCTTAAATTCCTCGACGATCCGAAGAAGGTATTCGGCGAAGCGGAGCACGTCGACACGGTTGTGAATCCGGAACTCGAAAAGAAGGCGCCTCAGGTGGTGTCGTTCCTGAAGAAATTCCAGTGGAAGCCGGGCGAGATCGACAGCGTGATGCTCGCAACGCAAAACGGCGAAAAGCCGACCGCCGCGGCGGATGCGTGGATCGGTTCGCATGGTGACCGGGTGGATAGCTGGGTCAAATAAGTCAGTCAATTCCGCTGCAGAATGTGACATGAAAACACGCCGCTTATGAAAAGCGGCGTGTTTTTTTGTACTCTCAAGTTCCCGTTGCCTGCTGCAACAACTATTGCAGCACGACAGTCCTGTCGCCGTTAATAAACACGCGCCGCTCGATAAATGCTTTCACCGCGCGTGCAAGTGTGATGCATTCGACGTCGCGCCCGGTAGCAAGCAGCCGCTCGGGGCTGTACGAATGATCAACACGCTCGACTTCCTGCTCGATGATCGGACCTTCGTCGAGGTCGTCCGTCACGAAGTGTGCAGTGGCGCCGATCAGTTTGACGCCGCGCGCATGAGCCTGGTGATAGGGCTTCGCGCCCTTGAAGCCCGGCAGAAACGAATGATGAATATTGATTGCGCGCCCGGCGAGGGCGCGGCTCGTCTCGCCGGAAAGAATCTGCATGTAGCGCGCGAGAATCATCAGCTCGGCCCCGGACGTCTCGAACAGATCTAGCAGACGCGCTTCCTGCTGCGGCTTCGTTTCGGCCGAGACCGGCAGATGATGAAACGGCAAACCATGCTGCTGAGCCATGGGTTCAAGGTCGCGATGATTCGAGCCTATGCCGACAATGTCCATTTTCAGCTCGCCCATTCGCCAACGGAACAGAAGGTCCGCGAGACAGTGCTCGAGCTTCGACACCATGATCAGAACTTTGGGTCGTGTGCCGACGTCATGCATTGCCCATGTCATATGAAAACGCTCGGCAATGGGCTCGAATTCATGTTTGAGCGCCGCAATATTCAGCGTCTCCTTGCTGTCCACACCGTGAAAAACGCAGCGCACGAAAAAGCGTTCGCTGAGTTCGTCGTCGAAAACGGTGAGTTCGTCGATATAACAATAATGCCGGTCGAGAAAGCCGACAACGGCGGCAACCTGGCCCGCGGCGCTCGGGCACGCAACGGTGAGAACCAGTTGGTCAGGACGGGAATCGGCGGACATGCACTCTCCACAGAGACGATTGGTTCATGCCGCGAAGCGCGGCATGTATCGTCACAGTAGAACAAATTGGCGCCCGGCGCGGATAGAAGCGAATCGCCGCCGCAATGGAACGGGAGCGTCAGACGGTCATTCGGCGTCGAGTCCGCATTCACCCAGCAGCCATTGGCGGAAAGCGTCCACTGCCGGCGTGGCCGCGCGTTGCGTGACCAGCATGTAGCCGCGCTCTGTGACTACCGGGGCATCGAACAATTCGACCAGTTGCCCTGTGGCGAGGAGCTCCTCGACAAGCGGCGCCCAGCCGAGCGCAACGCCTTGACCCATGATGGCCGCATGCGCGACCAGTGTGAAGCTGTTGAACGTGATGCCCCGATGCGCGGCCGGCGCGGGAAGGTCATGTGCCGCGAACCAGTCGGCCCACGACAGCCAGCGCGCCGGTTGCGTCGGCTCGAGATGAAGCAGCGGCAAAGCCAGCAGTTCGGATGGCGATGTAAGAGGGGGATGTGCGGCAAGAAACGCGGGACTGCATACCGGCGTCACTCGCTCCGGAAAGAGCTTGATTACTCTGCGGGCGTTCCAGTCCGCATGTTCGTCGCCGAATGCGATCGCCACGTCGGCCTGTTCGTGCGAAGGCTCGAATACGCTTTGCGACGTGATGATCTTGACGTCGACATCGGGCATTAGCGCCTTGAATTGCGAAAGCCGGGGCATCAGCCAATAAGTGGCGAAGCCGAAGTCTGTGGAGAGCGTGAGTGTTTGCGGTGTGCGGCGCGCGCGAATTTCGGCAGTGGCACCGCGGATCGTATCAAGCGCATGACGCACCGCCTCGAAGAGATGCTCGCCGTCTTGCGTGAGTCGCACGCCACGATGACCTCGCTCGAAAAGCGGCGCGCCGAGCGATTCTTCAAGTTGCACGATGCGCTGGCTCACGGCCGGCTGCGTGGAGCCCAGTTCGCGCGCGGCCGCAGTAAAGCTGGCAAGACGCGCGGCGGATTCGAACATCGTCAATGCCTGCATTGGCGGCAAGCGGTCCAGCCTCGACATAACGCCCCCTTATAGCCACATAACGAATTGCCGTCTTCACAGCGCAGAATTGACCGGCAATAGTGTATTCATACCGTGCACGAGCCGCTCGCTCCATTCTGAACAGCATGAGCGGTTGCTGTCGCGCTTGCAGTCGCACCGGCACGAGTACTTGCACTGACATTCATGATTTTATTCGAGGCACGCTCCAATGCTTGACAGCAAAAAGAATATTCTCATTCTGATGGCCGACCAGATGACGCCGTTCGCGCTCGCCGCGTACGGACACCCGTTGACCAGAACGCCGAACCTCGACCGCCTGGCGAGACAGGGCGTGGTGTTCGATTCTGCCTACTGCGCGAGCCCTTTATGTGCGCCGTCGCGCTTTTCGTTTCTTTCAGGCAAGCTGCCGTCTGCAATCGGCGCTCATGACAATGCAGCGGAATTTCCGTCGCAAACGCTGACGTTCGCGCATTACCTGCGTGCCGAAGGGTACCGCACGATTCTCTCGGGCAAGATGCATTTCTGCGGCGCCGACCAATTGCATGGTTTCGAAGAGCGCCTCACTACCGACATTTATCCCGCCGACTTCGGCTGGACGCCCAACTGGGAAGACTTCGAAACACGGCCCACGTGGTATCACAACATGAGCTCCGTGATCGATGCGGGCCCCTGCGTGCGCACGAACCAGCTCGATTTCGACGATGAAGTCACGTTCACGACGCGCCAGAAGCTGTTCGACATCGCGCGCGAGCGTCATGCCGGCAAGGACGCGCGGCCCTTCTGCATGGTCGCTTCGTTGACGCATCCGCACGACCCGTACGCCATTCCGCAAAAGTACTGGGACATGTACCAGGACGAAGATATCGACATGCCGAGGCATTGCGATTCATTCGACGAAGCCGATCCCCATTCGCGGCGCTTGCGCCATGTTTGCGAAACCGATCGCACGCCTCCCACCGCGCAGCAGGTCCGTAACGCACGGCGCGCCTATTACGGTGCAATCTCCTATGTCGACGACCAGTTCGGTGCGATTCTAGAAGCGCTGGAGCAGGCGGGGCTTGCGAAAGATACGATCATCGTCGTCACCTCCGATCATGGCGAAATGCTCGGCGAACGAGGACTCTGGTACAAGATGACGTTCTTCGAAGGCGGTTGCCGTGTGCCGCTCATCGTGCATGCGCCGCAGCAATTCGACGCGCATCGGGTGCAGGCTTCGGTATCGCATCTCGACCTGCTGCCTACTCTCGTCGAGCTGGCGCGCGGCGAAGCGCCTTCGGCATGGCCCGATTCGCTCGACGGGCATAGCCTCGTGCCGCATCTCCAAAGCACTCAGGGCGGGCATGACGAGGCTGTCGGCGAGTACCTTGCCGAAGGTGCGATTGCACCGATCGTGATGCTTCGGCGCGGGCGTTTCAAGTTCATTCATACGCCCGCCGATCCGGATCAGCTCTACGACGTGCAGGCCGATCCGCTCGAGCGCGTGAATCTTGCGTCCAATGCGCAATACGCCGCCGAGTTGGAAGCGTTGCGCAAAGAAATTGCTGCCCGCTGGGACCTCGCCGCGTTGCACAAACAGGTGCTCGAAAGCCAGCGCCGCCGGCGCTTTCACTTTGCTGCGACCACGCAAGGGGCAGTTGCGTCGTGGGACTGGCAGCCAATGGTCGATGCGAGTCAGCGTTACATGCGCAATCACATCGACCTCGATACGCTGGAAGCCATGGCGCGCTTTCCCGCTGTCGCGCACTGATCGATAACGCAGGGCAACTGCGTCCCGCACGCTCATGATTCACTCACCACAGGAAGCCGCGATGATGAAAAAGCTATTCAAACAGGCCATATCCGGCGTTGCGCTGCTATGCGCGGCGGCGAGTCTTGCATCGGCCGCCGAGCCGCAATCGTGCACGCAGGTCAATATGGCGGGGCCCGGATGGACCGATATCGATGCAACGAATGCGATGACGGGCGTCGTGCTGAAAGCACTCGGCTACAAGCAGAAGGTGGCGAACCTGTCGGTGCCCATCACCTATCAAGGTTTGAAAAAAGGCCAAATCGACGTGTTTCTCGGCAACTGGATGCCCGCCCAGGCGCCGGTCGTCAAACCGTTCGAGGAAGAAAAGTCGATCGTGGTCGTGCATCCGAACCTGAGCAACGCCAAGTTCACGCTGGCAGTGCCCGACTACGTGGCGGCCGCGGGCGTGCACTCGTTCGCCGATCTCGCGAAGAATGCCGACAAGTTCGACAGCAAGATCTACGGCATCGAACCGGGCGCGCCGGCGAATCAGAACATCAAGAAGATGGTGGACGACAAGGCATTCGGGCTCGACAGCTGGAAGGTCGTGGAATCGAGCGAGACAGGCATGCTCACCCAGGTGGAGCGCGCGGTTCGCGAGAAAAAGTGGATTGTGTTTCTCGCTTGGGAGCCGCATGTGATGAATACGAAATTCAAACTGACGTATCTGGACGGAGGTGACAAGTACTTCGGACCGAACTACGGCGGTGCCACCGTGAATACCGTAGCGCGCACCGGCTATGCAGAGCAGTGCCCGAACATGGGCCGTCTTTTCAGGCAGCTTACGTTTAACGTCGACCTTGAAAACGGTGTGATTACCGAAGTACTCGAAAAGAAGACCAGTGTCGATGTTGCCGCCACCGAAGCACTCAAGCGCCATCCCGATCTCCTCAAATCATGGCTTGATGGCGTGAACACCGCGAGCGGCGGCAATGGCCTGCAAGCCGTTCAGACGGCTCTGGGCGTCAAATAACAGGATTCATTGCAATCGCAAGGTCGCGACGCGACAGATTCATGTCGCATCCGATCGATTCGCTATAAATCTGGACCCGTATTCTTGACCCGTCGATGCCCGGTCTGGCGGAAATTCATGCGGGACAAATAGTAGCCAGGCCTCATTGACCGGTCTCAACCGGTTTCGAACTGCCCGTCACGCGAGAAGTGCCGCGCGCCTCACAACAGCGCGGCAGGGATCGCTTCATCCAACGAATTGCGCAGTCACAGAGCAGGGGAGAATCAGATGAAGAAGAGAAATGCCGTCGGTCTTTCGGGACTCGCTATTGCGGCAAGCGCCGCATTTGCTCCCACGGCTGTCCACGCACAAAGCAGCGTCACGCTGTACGGCATTGTGGATGCCGGCATTACCTATGTGAATAATGCCGGTGGTTCACACCAGGTCAAGTTCGACGACGGCATTTCATACGGCAACCGTATCGGCTTCAAGGGCACGGAGGATCTCGGCGGCGGCTTGCAGGCGGTGTTCGTGCTGGAGTCGGGTTTCCACCTGGGCAATGGGCAGTTAGGTTTCGGTGGTGCCGAATTCGGCCGCCAGGCGTATGTCGGACTGAAGAACAGCTGGGGTACGTTGTCATTCGGTAACCAGCTCGATATGACCGAAGAATTTGCCTACCTGTACAACATATCTGCGTGGGCAAGCGGTTACGCGATCCACCAGGGCGACTTCGACCGGATGAACGGCGACCGGCTGCCCAATTCCATCAAGTTCCTCTCCAACGATATCTCGGGCTTCTCTTTCGGCGGCATGTACTCGTTCGGCAACACGGCGGGCGACTTCCATCAGAAGAGCGCATGGAGCGTGGGGGCGCGTTACGAGCATGGTCCCTTCAACATGGGCGCCGCTTATACGCAGCTGAACAACCCCTTCGGCATTTACGCGTTTGATCCGTACGCGATGATCGGCACGCGTACATTCCTTGGCAGGCCCACCGTTTCGGTCGATCCTGCGACCGGGGCGGTCACAGATCTCTATAGCTCCACCTCGTTTCCGGTCGACAAGCAGGGTGCTTTTGCAGTGGGTGCTGCCTATACGATCGGCAACGTGATGCTAAGCGGCAACTTCACTTACACGACCATCAAGGGGCTTGGCCAAACGTCGCACATGCAGGTGTACGAAGGCGGCGCTTCCTATACATTCACGCCCGCGTTGATGCTTTACGGCGGCTATCAACACACGCGGTTTGAAGGAAATCACTGGAACCAGGGATCGCTCGGGCTCCACTACCTGTTGTCCAAACGCACGGACGTGTACATCTCCGGCGACTACCTGCGTGCATCGGACGGCGTGAATGCGGTCATTGGCTACAGCTTCACACCATCGTCAACCAGCACACAGGCCGACGTGCGTATCGGCATGCGTCACTCGTTCTAAGCGCGAAGGCGGATTCCACACGCGGGAATCCGTCTACGTGGCCTGCGCGCGGCTTGTCCGCGCTATTTGTATTTGTCGCTTCTTTACGTCCGCTTTACAATCCCGTCCCACACATGAGTTGCGCCAGCTAGCGGTGTGAAGACGCTGCCGCTTCGCGTGTCGCGCTCCATGTCTTTCGCAATGAGCGATGCACTCGCATGCGGTGCATCGTTCTAGCGCACTGTTTCAATATCATGGCAGGACCGGGGACGCCGAATGGCGATAAAGCTTTCTCTTGAAGCGCTTGAAGTACTGGATGCAATCGACAGAACAGGCACGTTCGCCGAAGCGGCGGATCTGCTGCACAAAGTACCGTCCACGCTGACGTACCTCGTGCAGAAGATCGAGAGCGACTTGAATGTCGAGCTGTTTGATCGCAGTGGAAGACGTGCGAAACTCACGCCGGCCGGTCGTGTCGTCGTTGAAGAGGGCCGTCAGTTGCTCAAAGCGGCGCGGCAGCTCGAAGAGAAAGCGCAGGGCATCCACCAGGGCTGGGAATCCGAACTGCGTATTTGCCTCGACGAAATACTGCCGTTCGGTTCGTTATGGCCTCTGGTCCGAAAGTTCTACGAGCTTGAAACGATCACGCGGCTGCGCTTCTCGACCGAGGTGCTGGGCGGCGTATGGGATGCACTGATCACGCGACGAGCCGACCTTGCCGTGGGCGCAGTCGGCGAGCCGCCACACGCGGCGAATATCGCGGTACAGCCCATCGGAACCATGAGGCATGTCTTCGTGGTGGCAGCCGGTCATCCGCTTGCGGCAATGCCTGAGCCTTTGGACAGCGGCACGATTGCGCGATATCGGGGCGTCGTGATCAGCGATACGTCCCGCGAATTGCGGCCACAATCGGTGGCTACGCACGATGGGCAGCCGGTGATCGTCGTGCCCACGCTGGCCGCGAAGCTGGGTGCGTTGTGCGAGGGGATAGCGGTGGGCATGCTGCCTGAGCGCGTGGCCGAACGAGCCATAGCGGAAGGCAGGCTCGTCGCGAAACGCGTTACCGGCGTGCGTGAGCATACCCAGTGCTATCTCGCGTGGCGCGAGGATAAATGCGGCCACGCGCTGGATTGGTGGGTCGAGCAGCTGGATAAAGGCGATCTGATCAAGCGGTTGTTCGATTGTGCGGACCGCGGGCGTGACATGGGCTGCAACCAGTAAGCCGGCGTCGCGTCGAAGCGGCGGTGTGTTGCTCAGCGAGCCGGCTACAGGCTTCCAGGTTGGAGACGCCCTCGCTTCCCTTATAATCCGGCATGACTTCATTAGTTGCCACCGCAGCAAGATTACTCGCGGCGCCGCCGGGCGCCTTTATCATTGGTTTGTCGTTCGCGCCTGTTTCACCGGGCCCTGCGCTATCCACACGCGTGGAATCCACGTCCCACGAGCCGCACACGGCGGTTGCATGAAAATACCCAAACGACTTGCGCCGCTACTCGAAGAGGGCCTCATCGACGAGGTTGTCGGCCAGTTGATGAGCGGCAAGGAAGCCACGGTCTACGTCGTGCGCAGCGGCGACTCCATCCGGTGCGCAAAGGTCTATAAAGACGCAAAGCAGCGCAGCTTTCGCCAGGCTGCGTCGTATCGCGACGGCCGCAAGGTCAAGAATAGCCGGCAGGCGCGTGCGATGGAAAAAGGCACGCGCTACGGCCGTCAGATGCAGGAGGCGTCATGGCAGAACGCCGAAGTCGACGCGCTGTTCCGGCTCGCCAACGCAGGCGTGCGCGTGCCGCAGCCCTATATCTGCACCGACGGTGTCCTGCTGATGGAACTCGTCGTCGACGCGATGGGCGATGTCGCGCCGCGCCTGAACGACGTCGACCTGACCGAAGAACGCGCGCTGCAACTGCATGCGCTGCTGCTTAACCAGGTGGTCCGGATGCTCTGCGCCGGAGTGATTCACGGCGACCTGTCGGAATACAACATTCTGCTGGCCGCAGACGGGCCGGTGATTATCGACTTGCCCCAGGCTGTCGATGCAGCCGGCAACAACGAGGCGGCCGCCATGCTCAAGCGGGACGTCGGCAACCTCGCCGCGTACTTCGGACGGTTCGCGCCGCAACTGCTCACCGCGAGTTATGGCGCCGAGATCTGGACGCTGTTCGAAGCGGGGCGGTTACATGTCGACGCCGAATTGACGGGCCGCATAGAGGCCGACACGCGACCTGTCGATCTGGATGGTGTGCTGCAGGAGATCGAAGCGACACGGCTTGAAGAGAACGAGCGATTGCGGCGACAGCAGGAACTGAGTGCGGACTAGAAGCCGTGCTCAGTGTCGTAGGACCGGGCACTGGAACGCAGATTTCGTCGCACTTCGCCTCGCTTCAGCGCCAACGCTTAAAGCACGTTCTCGTGCCTTCGCCTCACCAGCCATAAAAGCGCGGCCAGGTTTCGACGCTGCCGTCTGGATGCACCGCCTGATAGGCGGGATGCTGCGCGCCTGTGGCACACGCATGGTTGGGCAGGATGCGCAGGCGTGTCCCGATCGGCAAGCGCTTCTCGATTTCGCGGTCCGGAGTGCCGGCTCGGGAAATGATGCCGTGCTCCTGGTTCGCGGCGCTCATCACATACTCGCCCAGCACCTCGCCGCTTTCCAGGCAAACCAGTCCATAACCAAAGTCGTGTTTCTGCCGCTGCGTTCCTCGATCGCGGCTCATGGCCATCCAGCCCGCATCCACGATGGCCCAGCCTTTTTCGCTCTGATGACCGATCACGGTCGTCAATACGCTTAGTGCAATGTCGGAGAGTTCGTTGACGCCAACGTTATGCATGACGAGATCGAACATGACGTACACGCCTGCACGGACTTCCGTCACGCCCTGCAGGTGCCCGGCAGCGAGCGCTGTCGGCGTCGATCCGATGCTGACGACGTTGCACTGCAGGCCCGCCGCCCGGATGCGCTCGGCGGCACGCACGCAGCCCGAGCGCTCCTGTTCGGCGACGCGCGCGAGTTCGGCATGCGTGTCGTAGTCGTAGCTGGAGCCCGCGTGCGCGAGTACCCCGCCGAGCTGCATGCCGCCGTTCGATAGCGTCGAGGCGACAGTGATAAGCAGATCGTCGTCCGGCGCGATGCCGGAACGGTGACCGTCCACGTCGATCTCGATCCACACTTCGAAGGCTTCGTCGTGTTGCTTGCCGAAAGCAACAATGGCCTCGGCGCACGCAACGCTATCTGCGACGATTTTCAGGTCGCAACCTCGTCGCCGCAATGCGAGCGCCTGCGGGAGTTTCGTCGGCGCCATGCCCACGGCGTAGACAATGTCGCGAATGCCACCGGCAAAGAACTGCTCGGCTTCTTTCAGCGTGGACACGGTAATGCCGCGTGCGCCGGCGGCAAGTTGTGCTCTGACAACCTGCTCGCATTTCGTCGTTTTCACATGCGGGCGAAAACTCACGCCGAGCGCGTTCATGCGTTGCTGCATTCGCTCGATGTTGTGGTTCATGCGCACCACATCGATCAATGCTGCCGGGGTGTTCAACGATTCCAGATTCATGGCTGGCTCCTGCCTGTGTTTCGCGCAACCGGCGTGCGGTTCCACCTCGGACATCGCGCGTGAAGGAGCCACTATAGGCGTTGGCGGCGGCGTTGTGCTTAACGGCTCGCAAAGCCGGCATTAAACGGCGTTTAACGCATGGGCGATATGTGCCAGGGCGCCGGATCGAAGGCTTGTTTCGCGGCTTCCAGAAACACACGTTGACGGATCGTCAGATTTTGACGCGTGGGCGTGAGAGCCATGATAGGTGCAGGTTCGAGGCGCCATGCAGGCAACACGCGCCGCAGTTTTCCCTCCGCGATGAGCTGTGCGCAATCCCATTCGGATCGCGCGACGACTCCGAGTCCGTCGACCGCCCAGTCCCTCACCACGGTGCCGTCGTTCGAAGACAGGGCGCTGTTAAGGCGTATCGTGACAGCCCGGGTGGCCCGTTTGCCTGCGGTGTCGCGCTGGGTGAAACGCAGGCGCGTGACGTCTTCGTCATTCTCGCGTAATGCCAGATATTCGCACCGGCTGAGTTCAGAGGGATGCTTCAGCTTCGACAGGCTACGCGCGAGGGCAGGGCTTGCGCAAAGAAAGCGCTCGTTGGGCGCGAGAAAGTGTCCGACCCACGACGACCCTTTGACTCGTCCGATAGAAATAACCGCGTCGGCACCTGAAGCGGCAGCGAGCGGGCTCTCGACGAGCACGAGAGAAATCGCGAGATTGGGATGTGAGCGCCGCAGGTCGCGAACAAGCGGCGCGACATATTCGCGCCCGAAGCCGAAAGGTGCCATCACGCGCAAATGACCACTGGCACCGCTCGACTCGCCTGAGACGCGGGACGGAATGGACTCGATCCGCTCCAGTATTTCGATCGCTTCCTGAACGATGCGGTGACCTTCGTCGGTAAGAGAGATGCCTCTGGCCGCGCGCGTGGCGAGCTGCATTCCCATGCGTTGTTCTATGCGCTGAAGCCGTACCGTGACGGCGGGCGGCGTCAGATCCAGCAGCCTTGCGGTGGCGGCAAGCGAGCGCGATCCGCCGAGCGCACGAAGCAGTTGCATGTCCTCAAGTTGCAGCATTAAGTGCTCTTTAATGACGAGGGGTTATCACCTGAAGTAGCTGTGCACGACCTGGATAAGCTGCTCCGTTGCGCTTGCTTCGTCATGGGTACGCACGTGGTCGGCGTCGACGAGATGGGTGCGGATGTGATCTTCCAGTACCACGGCCAGCAGGCCGTTCATTGCTCCGCGGCAGCTGGTGATCAGTTGCAGCACGTCGTTGCAGCCGTTTTCCTGTTCGAGCGCGCGCTCGATCGCTTCGACCTGACCCTTGATGCGCCGCACACGATTAAGCAGCCGCTGCTTCTCGCGGATGGTATGGCTCACGCGTGTCTCCGGCAATATAGGGTAGGGGGGTATGCTAACATAAAAGTGCACCGGTTCTTTCGGGTGTCGCCTATTGTTGAAGTTGAGTTGTTTCTTGTCGGAACCCTTATGACCGCTCGTTTGCACGCAGCTTTCACCGCGCTTGCTGCCGCCGCCCTGTTCGGCGCCACCACGCCACTCGCCAAGATTCTGCTGGGAACGCTGCCCCCTTTCACGGTGGCGGGACTGTTCTACCTCGGCAGCGGGGTCGGGCTCGCGCTCACGCTGCTGGTGCAGCGTGCTCGCCGCAGCGCACGGGCGCGCCAACACCAGGGCCGCATTCAGTGGGTGGAAGTGCCGTGGCTCGCGGGCGCGATAGTCGCAGGGGGCGTGGCGGGCCCCGCTTTGCTCATGCTGGGTCTGGCGAGTACGCCCGCGGCAACCAGTTCGCTGCTGCTGAATCTGGAGGGCGTATTCACCGCCGTCATAGCGTGGGTGGTTTTCCGCGAAAACGTCGACTACCAGGTGTTCCTGGGCATGGTCGCAATCGTGGCGGGCGCCGTGCTGCTTTCCTGGCAACCGGGCGTGAGCGGCATTCCCGCCGGCGCGATGCTGGTTGCCGGCGCTTGCCTGTGCTGGGCAATCGACAACAACCTCACGCGCAAGGTCTCGGCCAACGATGCGACCGTCATCGCATGTCTGAAAGGGCTGGTAGCAGGCGTCGTCAATCTGGGTATCGCTTACCTGATGGGCGACCGGTTTCCGGACGCGTTGCGCACAATGTCCGCAATGGTCACGGGATTCGCCGGGTACGGCGTCAGCCTGGTGCTCTTCGTGATCGCGCTGCGCAATCTGGGCACCGCAAGAACCGGCGCCTATTTTTCCGTCGCGCCGCTGTTTGGAGTCGCGCTGTCGCTAGCCTTGTGGCCGCAAATGCCCCCGGTGCTGTTCTGGTGTGCCGCTTTCCTCATGGGCATTGGCGTCTGGCTGCATTTGCGCGAACGCCACGAACACCGTCATACGCATGAACAGTTGGCGCACACGCACCGGCACCGTCACGACGAGCACCATCAGCACGAGCACGATTTTGAGTGGGACGGGACGGAGCCGCATACCCATCCGCACGTTCATATGCCGATTACTCATACGCACGCGCATTTTCCGGATATTCACCACCGTCATTCCCATTGATGCGTTATCCGCAGCTTGCCGTCTGCAACGCCCGCCACCCGTTGATTGCCTTTAGCCCGGATCGGCGCCGCTAACCACGTCGAAAGTAGGACGCTTGCGGCGCGCAAAATAGGAGCCGACAACAGCGAGCGTCACTGCCACTGTGAACCAGAACTGGAATTGCGAACCAGGATTGAACGCTTGGGAAACGAGGACCGCGACCAGCGCAAGCAGCGCGACAAAGTTCGAATACGGATAGAACCAGGCCTTGAAGGCGGCCGGATCGCTGGGTTCCTGTCGGGTCTGCCGCCGCATGGCGAAATGCGCGACGATGATGAAGATCCACACCATCATCACAAACGCGCCGCTGCTTTTCGCGAGCATCAGGAAGAGATCGCCGCCGCTCACGAAGTGGACAGCGAGGATCACCGCGCAGATCACGAAACACAGGCAGAGCGCGTTGATGGGCACGCCTTTCGAATTCGTCCGCCCAAATAACGCCGGTGCGTGGCCGCGCTGGCTGAGCGAGAAGAGCATGCGCGAGTTCGAGAAAAGGAACGAGTTCATCACCGACATGAACGACACGAACAACACGACCTTCATCGCGATGGCGGCGCCGGTGAAGCCGGCCATGTTGAAAAGCGAGACATACGGCGATTTCAGGTTGGCCTTGTCGGTCCATGGCACGCAGAGAATCAGGATCGAGACCGAGCCAATGTAGAACACCATCACACGCAGAATGACGCTCTTGACGGCTTTGACGACGTTCTTGCGCGGGTTCTCCGATTCACCCGCAGCCACGGCCGCAATCTCGCTGCCGCCCAGCGAAAAGATCACCACGATGATGCCTGCGAGCACCGGCGACAGGCCCGTCGGCATGAATCCGCCGTGCTCGGTCAGGTTCACCCATCCGGGCGCGGGAATGTCGGGCTGCAGTCCGAGCAGGACTGAAATGCCGAGCGCCATGAAGATGACGATTGTCGCGACCTTCGCAAACGAGAGCCAGTATTCCGCCTCCCCGAAGGAGCGCACGGAATACCCGTTGCTTGCGATCAGCGTCACCAGCATGAAGAGCGCGCCGGCCCAGATCGGCAGCCACGGCAGGAAGTCGTGCAGGATCGCGCCGAGCAGAATCGCTTCGAGCGTGATCGTCATCATGGACTTGAACCAGTACAGCCAGCCCACCGCGTAGCCTGCCCATTCGCCGAGATAGGCGCTCGCATACGTGGAGAACGAGCCACTGTCGGGATTGCGGGAGGCCATCTCGCCGAGCATGAACATGACCAGCGTGACAATGATGCCGCCCACGATGTATGACAGGATTGCTGCCGGCCCGGCGGTCGCGATGATCGCGCCGGACCCGACGAATAGACCCGCACCGATCACCCCGCCCAGCGCAATCATCGTGATGTGCCGCTGCTTGAGGCTCTGCCTCAATGTGTTTTCCTGCATCTCCTGTCCTCTTTTGTTTTGCGAAGGGCGGCGGTCGATGCCGGTCAGATGTGTTCTCTGGAGACACCGACTGCCCGAGGCGGCATTGTGGGCAACCGGCTGGGTCTTCGCAAACGACATCTGCTCACTATGTCTTGCGGTTTTCTCATGAGCGCGAGCGATTGCCGTTTCCGCTGACGAAAGCTCGAATTGATGCGAAGCAGGAGGAGGCCGGCGCTTGCGGCTGTGATGTGAACAGGAAGGCGGATTCGACTGATCCGTTTTGCGTTGTCCGCGCCCGCGCGACTACGCGCCCCCGGGCGCCGGGCACGGCGCAGGAGCGTGATGCAGGCACAGACCGCGCGGTGCGTCAGTCTTCGTCTATGTCGATGATGCCGGTGGGATTTTCGGTGGCGGCTTCGGTGAACAGCGCAGTGAACTGGTCGAGCGTGTTCATGGTGTCGCGCCCGGTGCGCGTGATGCGGTAAAACGAAAGTGGCACTTCCGGGCGAATGGCGTCGATGCGTACGCGATAGCGGTAGCAGATATGCTCGCAGAACTGCGGCATGACCGCGGTGCCGAGTCCTTCCTGTGCCATTGCGATGGCCGTCTGTAGATGCCCGACCACGATGCGCCGGCTCACCGTTACTTCTTCTTTTGACAGCGTCGCCTCGATCAGGCGTTGCAGCGGATTGTCCTTCGGCAGCGTGATGAGCGGCTGATCCTCCAGAGCGGTCCAGCGGATGCCCGAGCCGCGTCGCGGCGAACCTTCGTCCGTACTGGAGACGGCCACGAGGCGCGTCGGAAAGAGCGGCACACGGTCAATGCCGGAAAGCTGCGAGAAGAACACGCCGAAGGCCGCATCGAGATGGCCTTCCTCGACCATCTGCAGCAGTTCGGTCGGATTGCGGTCGACGAGTTCGATATGCGAAGCCGGATAAACCTGCGCGAAACGCGCGAGTACGGGCGGCATGAGGCTCGCGGCGATCATCGGCGTGCAGCCGAGCAGCAGTGACGACTGCTTTTGCCGGCCCAGCTCGTTGAGTTCGATGACCGACTTTTCGAGCGTTTCGACGATCGCCATAGCCGTGGGATAAAACACGCGCCCGGCGTCGGTAAGCGAAACAGTGCGCGTGGTGCGTTCGAGCAGCCGGCAATTCAACTGCGTTTCGAGTTCGCGGATGATCGCCGACAGCGCCGCCTGGCTCAGATGCATGCTCTGCGCCGTCTTCGTGAAGCTCGATGCGTTCGCGACGCCGAGAAAGACTTTGAGTTGTTTGAGGGACAGGTTCATCGACGACAGCTTTCCGTGGATCGGGCTTGAGGCAAGCCCGATTCTATCCCGTCTGCCGCAGCGGTTGCTGCGCCGCCGTTTCTATGCGCGGCAGCCGCCTGTGCTTCAGCTCGTGCGCCATGCGGCATCAGGCAAACGCGTAACGGCCTTCTTCGTCGCGCGCAATGCTGCGGCGCTGTTGCACGTCTTCGAGCCAGCGCACCACCTCGCGGCCGTCGCGCGTGCCGGTCGCGGCCATCAGCTCGGAGAAGCGCTTGGGCCCGTGTTCAAGCGCCGCTTCGAGCGAGTCGAAACGCGCGCCTCGATAGGCGGGCGGCGTGGGCACCCTGTGTTCGAGCTCACGCTGAGCACCAGGCGCAAGCAGCGGCAGCGTGAGATCGAAGCCGGCCTTCGCGGTGGTTCGCGTGCCAAGAAGCGATGGATCGAGCGGCATCGCGCGCAGACCGTCCACGCACAGCAGGTCGCGGTCGGCCTGGAAGCGCGTGGCGAGCGCCCAGTCCATCTGCTCGTCCGAGAACACGTCGATGTCCGGGTCCACCACGAACACATGCTTGACGTTGGCGAGCGACGCGAACACAGCCGCGATTGCGTTGCGCGCTTCGCCAGGCACCCGTTGCTGCATCGCGATGCGCACGTTGAACATGCCGCCCGTGGCGGGATTGGCGTAGACGGCCTTGACATCGCGCACGGCGGTTTCGAGCGCGCGCCACACTGTCACCTCCGTGCGCAGCGCGGCGAGTTGTGCGGTGTCGGTACGCGCCATCGAGCTGCCGCCGATCGTGCATGTCTGAAACACGGCGTCGTGCCGGTGCGTGATCGCGGTGAGGTGAAACACGGGGTTCGTCTTGACGCCGCCGTAGTAGCCGAGGAACTCTCCGTACGGGCCTTCCGGCTCGGCGTGGCCGCGCTCGTCGAGATAGCCTTCGAGAATAAACTCCGCGTCGGCGGGCACGAGCAGGTCGTTCGTCACGCACTTGACGACGCCCATCGCCTGCCCGCGCAGCGCGGCCACCAGTTCGAGCTCGTCGGCGGGAATACGCATGGTCGCGCCGACATGATCGACCGGATGCGTGCCGACCGCGAACGCTATTGGCGTGCGCTCGCCGCGTTTGGCGTGACCGATTGCAATCGCGCGCAAGTCCGAAGGCGCGACGAGGTCGACGCCGGCGGTGCGCCGGCCGCGCAGCATCAGCCGGCGAATGCCGACATTGGTCCAGCCCGTCTCCGGATCGACAGCAAAGTCGATCGATGCCGAAATGTACGGTGCGCCGTCCTGGTCGTGCTGCAAATGAACGGGCAGGGCGGTGAAATCGCACTCGTCGCCGGTGAGCACGACCTGCTGCACAGGCGCTTCGTCGCGGCTCACTTCCACGAGCTGGCCCTTCACGCGCAGGCGTTCGCGCACGGTCTCGAGCAGGCGCAGCGGCGTGGTGTCGAACGCGCGCGCGAGGCGGGTGCGGCTTGCCGTCACGCTGCCCGCGAGCGGAATCGCGCCGCCGGAAGGCCGCGCGAACCATACTGCGCGCGGATTGCCTTCCATGATCGCGGCAATGTCGGCGAGATCGACGCTTTCTTCATGGCGCTCGAGTTCCGTGTCGTCGAGCGATTCGAGGAAGCGGCGCAGCCGGAAGCGTTCGAGGTCGGGCGCGGGGCTGCCGTCGGCGGTGCGGGGAATAGCGGTCTTAGGTCTCAATTGGGTTCCTCGCGCATCGTAGTGCGCAATGTTCTTCAGGTTCGGACGGGCGCGCCTCGCGCCTTTGTCAGAAGCGGGCGGACAGCGCAGTGGCTGCAAGATGCGCGGCGAAACCGCTCGCGCCGCTCGCCGGCATTTCGGGAGCGAGATGCAGGAACTGCTTGACCGCGCGCAACGTTACCGCGCTGCAGCCGAGCAGCGTGTCGGCAAGCGCATCGGCTTCGGCGTCGAGACTGGCGGCGGCCACCACGCGGCTCACGAGCCCTGCGTGCAACGCTTCGCCGGCGGACAGCCTGAGGCGGCTCAGTACCATGTGCGCGACGGTTTTCAGCGGCACGCGTCCGATCAGCGCGGACATGACGAGCGTCGGCGGTATGTCGCGCTCCATCTCGGGAATCTGGAACACGGCGTCGTCGGCGGCCAGCGCGATGTCGCACACAGCGGCGAGTGCGCAGCCTACCCCGAGCGCCTCGCCGCGCACGACGGAGATGAGCGGGACGCGCACGGCCTTGAGCGCGTCGTAGAGCGCGAGCGGCGGCGCGGCAACCACGCGGCGCAAGGTTTCAGCGGATGGTTTTGCGTCCTTCGGCGGCATCGGCGACTGGCGGCCTTTGCAAAAGTCCGCGCCGCGCGAGCGGATGCGCACGAGCTTCACGTCGTCATCGAGGGTCGTGACAGTGTCGATAATGGCCTCGCTCATGGCCGCGTCGATCAGGTTGCCGTTTTCGGCACGGTCGAGCACGACGTCCACGAGCGGGCCGTTGCGTTCTATCGCAACATGGGGGCTGGACATGCGGATCTCCTGGTTGATTGTGATGTGTTCGTGCAACCGCTCACGCCAGATCGCGGTGAATGTATTCCCACACGACTTTCGGCGTGGCCGGCATGGCGAGTTCGTCGTTGCCGAACGCCTTGAGCGCGTCGGCAAGCGCGTTGAAGATGGTCGCCGTGGCCGGCGTGATGCCGCTCTCGCCGCCGCCTTTCACGCGCAGCGGATTGCCCTTGGTGGGGTCCTCGGTGAGTTCGAGGTTCAGCGTGGGAATCACGCCCGCGCGCGGCATGCCGTAGTCCATGTACGAACCGGTCAGTACCTGGCCTGTCTCGCGGTCCACGTAACAGGTCTCCGAGAGCGCCTGGCCGATACCTTGCGCGAGGCCGCCGTGCACCTGGCCTTCCACGATGAGCGGATTGATGGGCTGACCCACGTCGTCCACGGAGGTGTAGTTCACAAGCGTCACCACACCGGTGTCGGGGTCGACCTCGAGCTCGCAGACCGCCGCGCCCGTCGGATGCGCAGGCACCCGCGCGTTCACCTCAGCTTCTGCGTAGAGCTTGCGGATGGCGGGCTCGCCCGGCAGGCCGTCGCGTGCGACCTGGGCCGCCACTTCGAAAAGGCTGAACTCGCGCGACGCAGCGGTATCGCGGAACACGCCGTTTTCAAACGTCACCTGGTCAGGCGAGACATCGAACAGCTGGGCGGCCACACGTTTGCCAAGCGCTACGATCTGCGCGGCCGCGTCGACCAGCAACATCCCGCCAAGACGCATGGAGCGGTCCGAATGGCTGCCGCCGCCTACGCTCACAAATGCCGTGTCGCCGGTACGCAGCGTGACGGAACGGATCGGCACGCCCAGGTGTTGCGCGATCACTTGTGCGAAGGTGGTTTCGTGGCCCTGGCCGGTGGATTGCGTGCCCGCCACGATGTCGATTCGGCCTTCGGGCAGCACAGTCAATTCGATGCGCTCGCGCGGCGCGCCCACCGGCGACTCGATATAGTTCGCGAGGCCGATGCCGCGCAGCAGACCCTTTTCGAGCGAGGCCGCGCGGCGCGCTTCAAAGCTGTCCCATTGCGCGAGTTCGAGCGCACGCGCCATGTTGCGCGCGAATTCACCGCTGTCGTAGGTGAGGCCCATCGGGCTGCGATACGGCAGCCTGTCGTGCGCGATCAGATTGCGTTGACGGATCTCGGCGCGGTCCAGCTTCAGCTCTGCGGCGGCGAGATCGAGCATGCGCTCGATCACGTGCGTCGCCTCCGGGCGGCCCGCGCCGCGGTAGGGCGCAGTCGGCACGGTGTTGGTCAGCACCGCGCTGATATGCACGGCGGCGACTGGGACGTCGTAGACGGTCGTCATGATGCGCGTGCCGTTCGACATCGGCACATATGAAACCGTATGCGCGCCGACATTGCCGATCCATTCGTTGTCGATGGCGAGAATGCGGCCGTCGCTCGCGAAGCCGAAGGTCGCGCGCACGATCTGATCGCGGCCCTGATAGTCGGCGAGAAACGCCTCGCTGCGATCGCTCGTCCACTTGACGGGTCGGCCGATGCGGCGCGCGGCCCACACCACGGCGAGTTGCTCGACGTAAATGAACGAGCGCGGGCCGAAGCCGCCCCCCGTGTCGGGGCAAACCACGCGCACCTTGTCTTGCGGCACCTTGAGCGCTGCCGCGAGGCAAAGCTTTTGCCGCACCGCGCCCTGACTGCCGGAGATCAGCGTGTACAGGCCGCTTTCGTCGTCGAATACGCCAATCGCGCTGCGCGGCTCCATCTGGCAATTGACGACGCGGCTGTGATGAAACTCGCGCGTGAGCACGAGCGCCGCATTTGCGATGCGGCGTCGCGCTTCCTCGCGGTCGCCGAGCTGCGCCTGAAAGCACAGATTGCGCGGCGCGCCGTCCCACAACTGAGGCGCGCTGTCCTGCATGGCGTCGGCGGCGTTGACGACTGCGTCGAGCACCTCGTAGTCGACCTCGATCATTTCGCTCGCGTTGCGCGCGGCGAGCGGCGACTCGGCAATCACCATCGCGATCGGCTCGCCCACGTAGCGCACCCGATCGATCGGCAACGGAATGTGCAACTGGTTGAAGATCTCGCCGGTGAGCGACGTGAGGAATGCCTTCTTCGTGGCGTCGACCGCGTCGACCGGGTTAGGCACGTGGTCCACGCCCTGATAGCCGTCGTCCAGATAGTCCTGGCCGACGAGTACCGCGATCACGCCGGGCGCCTCACGCGCGGCGCTCACGTCCACGGAGCGCAGCACGGCATGTGCGTGCGGCGAGCGCAGAAAGGCCGCGTGCACCTGGCCATCGAGATGAAAGTCGTCGGTGTAGCGGCCATTGCCGGTGACGAAGCGGCGGTCTTCGAGGCGCGCAAGCGGTTGACCGATCATGGCTTGGCGTCCTCCGTCGCATGCGCGGCCAGCGCCGGGTACATCTCGCGCGCGGCATGGCGCACCGCCTCGATGATGTTCACATAGCCGGTGCAACGGCAGATGTTGCCTTCGAGCGCGTGACAGATGCTCGCTTCGTCGAGCTTCGGCATTTCGCGCAGATAGAAGCCGACCGACATGATCATGCCCGGCGTGCAAAAGCCGCACTGCAAGCCATGGCACTGCACGAATGCGTTCTGCACCGGATGCAGCGGTGCGTCGGCAGCTTCGCTGTGTTTGCCGCACAGACCTTCTATGGTCGTGACCGTGCCGCCGCTTGCCTGCGCGGCGAGCATCGTGCACGACTTCACCGAAACGCCGTCGAGATGCACGGTGCACGCGCCGCACTGGCTCGTGTCGCAGCCCACGTGCGTGCCCGTGAGGCGCAGCGTCTCGCGCAGAAATTCGACGAGCAGCGTCTGGTCGGGAACCTCGCGCCGCACGTCGGCGCCGTTCACCCGCAATTGAACTTCAACCATGATTCACCCTGTTGTTGCTGGACCTGCTGGATCGGCCGCCTGGCCGCGCGCTCAGTCGGCCACGCCGGCGCTCGCCTGCGTGCTCATCGTCGCGTTGAAACGCTTGAAGAACTCCGCCGCGAGCTTGTTGGCGACCGAGGTGACGAGTCGCGAGCCGATCTGCGCGAGCTTGCCGCCCACCTGCGCGTCGGCGACGTAAGTGAGGAGGGTGCCGCCTTCTTCCGCGTCGGCGAGGGTGACCGTCGCCGCCATCTTGCCGAAGCCCGCCACGCCGCCTTCGCCCGAGCCGACGATCCGGTAACCGTTGGGGCCGTCGCGGTCCGACAGCTGCAGCGTGCCTTTAAAGCGTGCCTTTACGGGGCCGACCGAGGCCACCACGACGGCCTTGTACTCGTCGTCGTTCTGCGCGACGAACTCCTCGCAACCCGGCACGCATGCCTGCAACACGGCGGCATCGTTCAAGCCTTTCCATACCTGTTCGCGCGTAGCGGCGATGGTCTGCGATCCGGTGAACTCCATTGTTGTGTCTCCTGAAAACGTGAAGCGGATTAAGCGGGCTGGCGCAACGGCTGCCCGAGCAGCGCCTGCACGGCGCGGCGTGTGTAGGTTTCGATCAGATGCGCGCGATAGGCGGCCGAGCCGTTGTCGTCGTCGGGCAGCGAACCGCTGTCCATCTTCAGGCAGGCGAGCGTGGCCTCCGAAAGATCGGCGCGCAGTGCGGCTTCCGCATCGAACCAGCGAAACACCGAAGCGCCCGCGCCGGTCACCGCCACGCGAATCGAATCGGCAAATTGCGCGACGAACACGCCGACGACTGCATAGCCCGAGGCCGGCTGGCGCAACTTGGCGTAGGCCGCGCGCAGCGGAACCGGATACTCGAAGCCGATGACGAGTTCGTCCGGCTCAAGCGCGGTCTGGAAGGTATCGACGAAATAGTCGTCGGCGGCAATGCGGCGTTTCGACGTGACGACCTGCGCGCCGAGCGCGAGCACGGCGCTCGGGTAATCGGCGGCCGGGTCGTTGTTCGCGACGGAGCCGCCCATCGTGCCGCGGTTGCGCACCTGCGGATCGGCAATCACATTGGCGAGCTGCGCGAGCGCCGGGATCGCCGCTTCGACCACCGGCGAGGCGGCCACTTCTGCGTGTCGCGTGGGCGCGCCCACGTGCAGCACGCCGCCCTGCACGCTGATGCCGCGCAACGCCTCGATCCGCGTGAGGTCGATCAGGTGCGAAGGCGCGGCAAGCCGCTGCTTGAGCGTGGGGATCAGCGTCATGCCGCCGGACAGCGGCCGCGCGTCCTCGTGTTCGCGCAGCCACGCGAGCGCCTCGTCGAGTGAGGACGCCCGAAGGTAGAGGGTCTCGTACATGATGTCTCGTGAGTCAGGCGTCTTTCAGCCAGTTTTCCAGCGACGTCGCGAGGGCGGCCGGCGTTTCGTGCATCGGGTAATGGCCCGCGTTCGCGAGCGTCTCGAGCGTCGCGTTCGGATACCACGCAAGCCATGTGCGTTTCATCAGGTCGGCGGTAATGGTCGGATCGTGTTCGCCGACGAAAAGCCTGACCGGCGTCGTGTTGCCCTCGACCTGCGCCGAAAAGTCGTTCGCGGCCCACTGCGGCAGGAAGCCTGCAAAGGCGTCGGCGCGCGAGAGCCGTTGCGACTCGCGCGCGAGATGCGCGCTGAAGCGGGGCAGGAGACGATTGCCGGTCGAGAAGGCGATGATCGCGGCGCGCCGCTCGACGTCCTCCACGGCCGCGCAAAATCCGGCAAGCCGCGCGTCGTCCATCCGCGAGCCGCATGCGGGCACGGCGCATACGCCGGCCATGCGTTCAATGCGTGCGGGCGCGGCAAGCAGCACGCGCTGGATCGCCACGCCGCCCATTGAATGGCCGATCAGACTGAAGCGCTCCCAGCCGAGGTGATCGGCGAGCGCAAGCACGTCGTGAGCGGCTTCTTCGAAGGTGAACGCGCCGTCGCGCTCTCGCGAGCGGCCGTAGCCGCGATAGTCAAAGAACACGTAGGTGAAGTTGTCGGTGTCCAGCATGGGAACGAGCGCGCGCCAGTCCTCTGCGCTGCCGAACCAGCCGTTCATCGCGAGTACCTTACGCGGGCCTGCGCCGACCTGCACGTAACCGTTGAGCGCTCGGGTCATGCGGCCGCCTCCGCCTCATGCGGCCCGAAGGTGAACTGGAGCGCCGGGGCAATGCGCGCACGGCATTCGCCGAAGCCGATCGGCACCGCGCCCGCCTTCGTTGCGCGCGCGCTCAAAGTGATTTCGTCGCCGTCTTCCAGTGCGGTGCGGGTTTCACCGTTGGGCAGGTAAAGCGGATCGCGGCCGGCGTTCGTCAGCTCGGTGATGCACGCGCGCGCCGCATCGTCTGCGCCGGAAATGGTGCCGCTGCCAAGCAGGTCGCCGGTGCGCAGGTTGCAGCCGTTGCTCGTGTGATGCGCGACCATCTGTGCGAACGTCCAGTACAGATTGTCCAGATGCGTATGCGTGATGCAGATTGCGCGGGCGCCGCGCTCGCGCAGTGCCTGAGTCGAGAGGTGCGCGTACAGCTCCAGATGCAGGCCGCCTTCTTGCTGATCGCGCAGGCCATGCAGATGCGGCATTAGCGGCGGATCGTCGGCGGCGCGCGCAACGGGCGCCTTGCGGAAGGGCGCGAGCGCCTCGGCGGTCACGATCCACGGCGACACGCTCGAATGAAAACTCTTGCCGAGAAATGGTCCCAGCACCTGCTCGAACCACTGGATGCTTTTCGCGGACCAGTCATTGAGCAGCGAGTAACCGAAGATGTGCGTGTGGGCATCGTCCACGGCAATCGGCTGGGTGAGCGGATTGCCCTCGCCGATCCACGCTGCGAGTTCCAGTTCGAAGTCGAGCGCGGGTGCGGGGCCGAACACGATCTGCCCGTTCGCGTCGCGATGCTGGCCGTGCGGACGGCGTACCTCGCCGCCGCTCACGCACAGCGACGACGCGCGGCCGTGATACGCGATCGGCAGCGACTTGAACGCGTGCGGCAACGGATCGGCGAGCCCTTTATAGCGGCCGTGGCGCTCGGTGTGATGAAGCGAGGTCAGAAAGTCGGTGTAGTCGCCGACATTGCAAGGCATGCGCAGCGCGAGCGTGTCGATGCGCGGCAGGAGCGCATCGGCCATCTGCTGCAGGCGGGCGCGCTGCGGCGCGTCGCTTTTCAGCAAATCGGAAAGTGCGGCTCGCAGGGCGCTGGCATAGCGCGCCGGCATCGCCATCAGCTGCTCGAGCGTGGTCCCGGCAGCCGCTTCGCAGGCGAGCGCGGCATCGCTGCCCGTGGCAATGAGGCCGCTCTCGTGCAGCACGCGCAAGTCGACGGCGTGTTCGCCGATTGCCACGGCGCCGCGCGCAACGCCGTCGCGCTCGAACACGCCAAACGGCAGATTCTGGATCGGGAAGTCCGTATCGGCCTGGTTCGCCGATTCGATCCAGCTACGACGCGCGGGATCGTGAGTAGGGTTGAGCGTGCTCATACGGCAGGCGTCTCCTCGTCCGCACGGCGGCGCGCTTCGCTCCAGGCGTCGAGCAGCGGACGCGCCTCTTTTCTATACGTTGCGAGCGTTTCTGCGGACGCAACGGGAACCGTCAATTCGAGGCGGAAACCGTTCGGGTCGAAGAAGTAGATGGAGCGCACGAAATGATGATCGGTGACGCCCAACACCTCGATGCCGTGCTCGACCAGACGCTGTTTCATCGTTTCGAGCGCATCCAGGCTGGCGACGCGCAACGCGATATGGTTGACCCACGGCGGCGTGTTCGGCGAGGGCTCTGCGGCCGTGTCGTCGCCGAGATCGAAGAAGGCAATGTAGGAGCCGTCGGCCATTTCGAAGAACAGGTGCACGTACGGGCAATATTCGCCCGTGCTCGGCACGCGGTCGAGGCGGATCACATGGACCAGCGGCAAACCGAGAATGTCTTCGTAGAAATGGCGTGTTTCTTCGGCATTGCGGCAGCGCCACGCGAAGTGGTGCAGGCCGAGCACCGGCGGCAGGGTTTCGGGCATGCTGTGTCTCCTTGATGCGCGAGCGGATCGGGCAGGCGCGCTCAGATTTCGACTGCGTCGACGTCGTATTCGAACAGCCAGTTGTAGCGCTCTTTGACGCGCTCTTCGTTCCATTCCCGGTCGACGTATTCAGCTGCGCCTTCAGCGTGCGCGAGCGCGGGATTGTGAAAGCGTTTGGTATTGGCCGCCGAGCCGCGCACGATGCGCGAGGTGCGCTCGAGGCGCAGCGCCTCGTAACGTTCGAGCGCGCGCGGCACGTCGTTTTCGTAACGCGCAAGGCAGCGTGCGATCAGATAGCCGTCTTCGAGCGCCATGCCCGCGCCTTGCGCCAGGAACGGCAGCGTGGGATGGCAAGCGTCGCCGAGCAGCGTGGCGTTACCGGAGCTCCAGCGCGCCATCGGCTCGCGGATCATGAGCGCCCATTTGTACGGCACGTCGATCGCGGAGATCATCGTGCGCACGTCTTCGTGCCAGCCCTCGAAGTCGGCCAGGCATTCTTCGATGGTGCCGCGCTCGGACCATGATTCGACCTGCCAGCCGTCGCGCTCCACTGCGCCGACGAAGTTGATCAGCTTGTGGCCGCGCAGCGGATAATGGATCACATGCGCGCCGGGGCCGACCCAGTTGGTGCCGTACGCCGTGCGCATATGCTCGGGCAATCTGGTCGCGTCGATCACGCCACGCCAGGCCATCACGCCCGAATAAACGGGCTCGTCCGCGCCGAACAGCGCGCGTCGCACGCGCGAGTGCACGCCGTCTGCGCCGATCAGCAGGTCCGCTTCGAACGTGGCGCCCGAGGTGGTCTGCACTTCGACCTTGCCGTCCTTCTGCACAATGGTCTCGACCTTGTGATCGAGCCTGATCGCGTCGGCGCGAAAGGCGCGCACTGCGTCGACGAGGGCCTGGTGGAGGTCGGCGCGATGCACCGTCAGATAGGGAAAACCGAACACTTCGCGCGAGGCCGCGCCGAGATCGAAGAGCGGCCACGTTTGACCGCTGTTCCAGAGTCGCACGCGCTTGCCGGGCGGCTCGCACGCAAGGCCTTCCAGGCGCTTGCCGACGCCGATGCGGTACAGCACGCGCGTGGCGTTAGGGCTTAACTGCACGCCGGCGCCGATTTCGCCGAGCGCTTTTGCCTGTTCAAGAATGGTGACGTCGAAGCCTTGTCTGAGCAACGCGGCGCCCGCCGTCAGGCCGCCGATACCGGCCCCTGCAATGACGATTTTCATTCGATCTTTCGACCTCTTTCGTAATGACGTTTCTCTTATCGAGAAGATTTATCGATTGATAGATAAATCTTTTAAATAGGGTTCTGCTTTCGAACGGAACCACTTTAAAGCAACGTCAGTTTCTATAGAAGCAAAAGAATCCGAATGGTTTATCAGGGTATTTTGTTAATGCGCGAATTAATCTTACATGCCCCAGCGGTGTACCACCGGGGAGTCGATATCGAACAGATCGAGCACGCGCCCGAGCGTGTGATCGACCATGTCCTCGAGCGATTCGGGGTTCGCGTAGAATGCCGGCACTGGCGGATAGACGATCGCACCGGCTTCGGTGACGCTCGTCATGCTGCGCAGGTGGCCCAGATGCAGAGGGGTTTCGCGCACCATCAGCACGAGGCGGCGGCGCTCCTTGAGCGTCACGTCGGCCGCGCGCGATAGCAGCCCGCCCGTCACGCCGGTGGCGATTTCCGAGAGCGTGCGGATCGAGCAGGGCGCGACGATCATGCCCATGACGGGGAACGACCCGCTTGAAATGGCTGCGCCAATGTCCGTGTTCGGGTAGGTCACGGTAGCGAGCGCGCGCACCTCGGCCACGCTATGCTGCGACTCGTGCGCGAGCGTGACTTGCGCGGAGCGGCTCATCACCAGATGCGACTCGATATCGAGCTGTCTGAGCAACTGCAGCAGCCGAACGCCATAGACGACGCCCGAAGCGCCGCTGATGCCCACGATCATGCGCCGGGGCCGGACTGCGCTGAAATGCATTCGTGGTCTCCGTTTAAACGTAACTGGTTTTTGACGTGGCGGATGTTAGCACGCGAATTCAGGCTTTCGAATAAGTTATCTGCGTTTCTGCAATTAATGGGTAAATACCCTGATCCAGTATTCGGAATGTTCGATTGATTGATAAAAAAATCGCGATTCAAAGCGCGAATTGAAGTGGTTAAACTCTGTCGGCATCGCGCTCGTGGAACCTCGAAGAACGGGCCGCACAGGCAGCGCGATGCACGAAGCCGGCGCCGCGAGCGACCGGCCAACGACATAAAAACCTGGAGACATGTGTTGAAAACTCGTTTGCTCGTCGGCGGTTGCGCCGCGATCCTGGCTGGCCCGGTGTTGGCGCAGTCGTCCGTGACGCTGTATGGCAGTATCGACGTCGGCGTCGACTTCGTTTCGAACACCCAGGGCAAGCATCTGATCCAGGAGTCGTCGGGCAAGCGCCAGCCCGATCGCTGGGGACTGTTGATCAAGGAGAACCTGGGCGGCGGCAACACGGCGTTCGCGCGGCTCGAATCAGGCTTCGTCACCAACACGGGCGCGCAGATCAACCCGACCAGCTTCTTTAACCGGGAGTCCTACGTGGGCCTCGAGAACGAGCGCTGGGGCTCGCTTAGCTTCGGCAATATCAACGACTATATCTACCAGTACGTAGGCCGCCTGAACAATTCGATTCCTGGCATCTCGTCGTTCTATACGCCAGGCAACCTCGACGGCCTCGCAAACAACCACGCGCTGAACAGCTCGGTGAAGTACGAGACGGCCAGCTTTCACGGCATTCAGGCAGGCGTGATGGACTCGTTCGGCAATCAGCCCGGAAACTTCAGCGCGGGCCGCCAGTACAGCTGGGGCGCGCAGTATGTTGGCGGGCCGGTGAGGGTCGGCGTCGCGTACACCATGTCGCACAATCGCACGGCAGACATTTTCGGCACCTTCAGTTTGCGCTCGCTGCTCGGCCAGCCGCTGAAACAGGGCACGATGTTCAACGCGGACCGCTATAGCACACTCGCCGCGGGTGGTTCGGTCCAGATTGGAGACTTCTCGCCGCACGCCACGTATTCGGCCGTGAAGCTCGAGAACAGCAGAGGCTCGGCGACGCTCAACAATTATCAGGCGGGCGTGAACATCAATCTGGGGGGCAAGGTTTTCTACGTGCTTGGCCTTTCGTGGGATCACTCGCTGTTTCAGGGCCTGACGATCAACCAGTACAACGTGTTTCTAACCGATTACCTGTCGAAGAGCACGCAGGTCTACGCGGGTGTCGGCCTGCAGCGCGCCGGCGGAAACGGCGCACGCGCCGCGCAGTTCGGCTATCAGCCTTCTTCGAGCGGCAGCCAGACAATTGCGCGTGTCGGCGTCAATCACATGTTCTGAGGAAGCGGAGGTGCCAGGTGCGCGATGAAATGAGAATGTAGAGCAGTGAAAGCAATCGGATTGTTCAGCTATTTCGATCTCTTCATCGCAATTTTTTGATTGAGCCGCGCGGGGCCGCCTCTTATATTGTGGCTCCGGCCGTGGCGCCACCGTGAATAATCGAGGAGCAACAGCGCGAGCGGGCGCGCCACGCAGGCGCGCTCATGCACGCGGGGTCAATGGGATACACATGCAAGCAGACCGCACTTTCAACATCGCGACACTGGTAGAAGAGCAGAAGACGGGACGCTTTGCCGTCGGGCTGCTGTTCTGGTGTTTCCTGATCATGCTGATGGACGGCTACGATCAAACCGCCGTTTCGTTCGCGGCGCCCGCCATCATCAAGGACTGGCATGTCGCGCGCGGCGGCTTCGGGCCCGTGTTCGGCGCGGGCCTGTTCGGCACGCTCATCGGCTCGTTCATTTTCGGCTATCTGGGCGACCGGCTCGGGCGCAAGAAGGCGATCATCATCGGCAGTCTGTTTTTCGGCCTGCTGACCTACGCTTCGGTGTGGGCGACCTCGCTACAGCAACTCATGCTGCTGCGTTTTCTCGCCGGCATCGGCATGGGCGGCGTGGTGCCGAACTCGGTTGCACTGGTTGCCGAATACGCACCCCGACGACTGCGCGCGACGTGGGTCACACTGATGTTCTCCGGATTTTCGATTGGTGCAGGATCCGGCGGGCTGGTTTCATCGGCGCTCATCCACCGCTTCGGCTGGCCTGTGATGTTCGTGGTGGGCGGCTGCGGTTCGCTGCTCGTCGCGGTGCTGCTGATCTTTACGTTGCCCGAATCCGCCAAACTGCTCGTGATACGTCAGCGCGATCCGCACATGCTGCGCCGTCTTATGACGCGTCTGCGCCCCGATCTGAATCTTCCCGCCGACGCGCAGTTCGTCGCGGGCGAGGTGCGCGACAAGCAGCGCTTCGTGCTGAAACTGATTTTCTCCGACGGCCTCGCCGCGATCACGCCGTTGCTCTGGATCGTGTTCATTGCGAATTCCATGGCGCTCTATTTCCTGCAGAACTGGTTGCCCATTCTGATGGAAGGCATGGGCGTCGATCCGCGCGGCGCAGGGCTCATCACGATGATGTTCTCGGTGGGCGGAGTGCTCGGCGGTCTGATTCTGTGCCGCTTCGTCGACCGGCATGGTGTGCTTGCCATTATTTCGCTGCCCGTAATCGGCTTTCCCGTTGTCGCGCTGCTCGGTCATGGTTCCTCGCAAACGTGGCTCATGCTCGCCGTATTCGCCGCGGGGTTTTGCGTGGTCGGCGCGCAATACGGGCTGTATGCGGTGGCCGGAATGATCTATCCGACCTCGTTCCGCTCGGCGGGGGTGGGGAGCGCCATATCGGTCGGCAAGATCGGCTCCGTATCGGGGCCGGTGGTCGGCGGGCTGCTGCTGTCCATGCATCTGCCGATCACGCAGCTCTTCTACGCGGCTTCGCTGCTGTTCGTCATTGCCGCCGTGTTCTCGACGGTGCTTGCGTTGCTTTACCGAGCCCGCTTCGGTGACGCTCATGCGCAGGTCGCGGCGCCGGAGCCGTCCGCTGACGCGCTGCGGCGCTCCGTGCTCCACGACTCGTAACAGCTTTTCCTGCTTTTTGCCGCTGCTGCCGCCGCGATCATAAGCACGGCGCGGCGCGGCGCGGCACTGGCGTCGAACTGCAATTCAGGTTTGTAATTTAGTTCGGATACCTTACGTTAAACACAGCGCGGTTTTGCTCTTGCTTCCGACCATGCTTCCAGGCCCACGCCATGACGCCTCATATTGTTTCGACCATGCCCGATTCCCGTAACACTGCTTTCGCGCGGCAGGCCGTGGCGCGCGTCGCGCGTGCCAAAGCGATGTCTCTGCAGGCGCGACTTGCGCTGACAATCGCGCTGCTCGCCGCACTGATGTGCGGCATCGGTGCCCTGGGTCTCACGGGAGCGTGGCGCGCCAATCGAGCGAGCCGGGACACCTATGAGAACAAGCTGGCCGCGGCTGTGCATATCGGCAACGCGGAACTGCTGATTGGACGCACGCGGCTCGTGCTGGGCGGCGCAATGGCACAGCCCGAGGGCCCGCGCGCACAGGAGCAGATCGCGCACGCAAGCGACTTTTTCCGGCGCTCGGACGAGGAGTGGCGCGCTTTCGTCAACCAGCCGCATGAGGCCGGCGAAGCGCCGCTGATCGAAGCGGCGAGCCAGCGGCGCGCCGCGATGCGCGAGGCGATGCGCGCCTTTATCGACGCGCTCAAGGCGCAGGACCGCGACGCCGCGCAACGCATCGGCACGGTGCAGTTGAGTCCGCTCTTCAACGCGATGAGCAGCGCGAACGACGAGTTGAAGAGCACGCTTTATGCAAACGCCAAACGCAGCTACGAAGACGCCGAACGTTACTTCTACCTGTTCTTCGCGGCATCGGCCGCGATGATCGCGTTCGGCGTCGCAGCGGCAGGATGGAGCTGGATTTCTCTGCGGCGCGCGATCATGACGCCGCTGAGCGAGGCGCTCACGCATTTCGAGGCCATCGCAGCAGGCGACTTGCAACGTAACATCGCGCATGTGCGCAACGACGAGATGGGGCAACTGCTCGACGGCCTGCGCAATATGCAGTCGCGCCTCGCGCAAACCGTCAGTGCAGTGCGAGCCAGCAGCCAGTCGATCAGCGCCGCGACTGCGGAGATAGCAGCGGGCACACTCGATCTGTCGTCGCGCACGGAGGAGCAGGCGGCCTCGCTCGAACAAACCGCTGCAAGCATGACCGAACTGACGGGCACGGTACGACAGAACGCGACCCGCGCGCAGCAGGCGCACACGATTGCCGGCGAGGCGTCCGCTGCGGCGAACGAGGGCAGCAGCGCTATCGGGCGCGTGAGCGACACGATGACGCGCATCGAATCGAGCGCCCGCAGGATCGCGGACATCACCGGCATTATCGAAGGGATCGCTTTTCAAACCAATATTCTGGCTCTCAACGCAGCGGTGGAGGCAGCGCGTGCCGGCACGCACGGACGCGGCTTTGCCGTGGTTGCCGCCGAGGTGCGCTCGCTCGCACAGCATGCGTCGACGGCGGCCAGGGAAATTGGCGAACTGGTGAGCGATGCGGTGGCTGCGGCCTCTGACGGCACCGCGATGGTCGATCAGGCCGAACAGTCGATTGGCAATATTCTCGAGGCTGCGCGGCGTTTCGCAGACATGATGGGCGGCATCGTATCGTCCGCCGAAGAACAGCGCGCCGGTATCGAACAGATCGACGCCGCAGTCACACTGATGGATTCGATCACCCAGCAAAACGCCGCACTGGTCGAGGAGGCCAGCGCCGCAGCGCAGGCGCTCGATCAGCAATCGCGTGAACTGGAGCAGCAGGTGGCGAGTTTCCGCGTCGCGCCTGCGGAGTAGCTACCGGCAGTGGTCGCAACGCATCACTACAACAACACGAATGGAGACACGACATGCATCGACACGCGCGCCCGCTCAACCGGCCATGCAAAACATGCGGAGGCCGCCGATGAACACCATCGACGTCTCGGCGCTGATCGAGCGGCAGCGGCTTCAGGGCTTTGCGCTGTTGCTCATCGTCTGGTGCTTCCTGATCGTACTGATCGACGGCTACGACCAGGTGGCGGCCGCCTTTGCGGCGCCCGCGCTGATGCGTGCGTGGCATACGAACGCAGCGGGCTTTGGGCGCGTGTTCGGCGTCGGGCTCGCGGGTGTGCTTGTAGGCTCACTTCTGCTCGGTTTCGCCGGAGACCGCTTCGGCAGACGTAAAACCATCATCTACGGCTCGCTCTGGTTCGGTGTTCTGACATGGCTGTGCAGCTACGCGAGCTCGCTTGAGCAGCTCACGCTACTGCGGTTTCTGGCGGGAATCGGCATGGGTGGAGTGGTGCCCAACACGGTCGCGCTCGTCTCCGAATATGCACCAGGGGCGCGGCGCGCCACCTGGATCACGCTGATGTTCTCGGGTTTTTCGATTGGCGCGGGCGGCGGTGGCGCGGTAGCGTCATGGTTGCTGCCGCGTTACGGCTGGCCCGTGCTGTTCACGGTGGGCGGGGCGGCTGCTGTGGCAATCGCACTTGCTTCGTTTGCATTGCTGCCGGAATCAGTACGCTTTCTGATCATGAACGGACGCGACGCGCGCGAAATCCGCCGCATTGCAGTGCGCCTCGGCGCAAGCGACCCAGGCGAGGCTGCGCGCTATGTCATCGACGACGAGCCCAACGTGCGCGCGCGGCCGAGCGCGCTATTCCAGCAAGGTCTCGCCCAGGTCACGCCGTTGCTGTGGGCGCTCTTCGTTCTGAACTCGCTCGCGCTGCACTTTCTGCAGAACTGGCTGCCGATTCTGTTCAGCATGGGCACGCTCGAATCCGCGCGTGCCGCGCAGGCGGCCATGATGTTTCCCGTGGGTGGAACCGTCGGCGCCCTGCTCTTGAGCCGTTTCGTGGATCGTTACGGCATTCGCGTCTTGCTGTTTCTTGCTGTGACCGGTTGCCCGATTGCCGCCTCGCTAGGCATGCCGATGTCCACTGTCGCGCTCTTCGCTGCCGTGTTTGCCAGCGGCGTATGCGTGATCGGCAGTCAGTTCGCGTTGTATGCAGTCGCGGGCATGATCTATCCGACGCGTCTTCGCTCTACCGGCGTCGGCTCGGCGATCGGCATCGGCAAACTCGGCTCGGTGGCAGGGACCGTGCTTGGCGGTGTGCTGCTCTCGATGCACCTTTCGCTCGGGGCGCTTTTTTCGTTCGTGGCTACGGTGCTCGTGGCGATTGCGCTGCTTGCCGCGTGGTTCGGTGTCGTCCAGCGTGGCAGGCGCCGCGCGGCGAGCGGAGCCCGGATTCGGGGTGCAGTGGAGTGAGGTGCTGCGAAGGCATTCGAGTACGCAAATCAAGGCGCCTTCGATGCACTCAAGAAACGACGACTGTGAACTCGAGCCCCGATTCGAAGTTCAGCGTCGTGGTTGCAAAGCGTGGATCGCCCTCGAGGTATTGCTTGTATGGCCGGACGGCGTGTTCTGCCGTGTACATGTTGTCGGCGAGAACGATCGATCCACGCCGCAGCAGGTGCTCGATCCGTTTGAATACGTCCAGGTAGATGTTGGCCCATACGTCGATGAACACCATGTCGAACACGCCGTCGAGTTCGCTGACGGTCTGGAATACATCGCCTTCCCGCAGCTCGACGTAGGCCTCCAAGCCCGCCGTTTCGATGTTGGTCCGAAGACGCGCGCACTTGAGCGCATCGACTTCGGTCGCTACGACAATACCACTGCCTAAGCTGCGGAGCGCCTCGGCAATATACAACGTGGACACACCGCACGAACTGCCGAGTTCGAGGACTCGTGACGGCTTGTGCGACAACACCATGTTGCGCAGGAACCTTCCAGTTTCCGCTGACACGGCTAACGATAAAGGCGTGCCTTCAGACGACTCGAAGTCTTCGCTGGATAGCCCGAGCGTTTCAAGAAAGCGCCCACGCAGTCTGGGCGCGAGCATGTCGTATTCGTCCGCGAGAGCGAGAAACTCCTCGCTCGACCCCTGAAACTGCCAGCATGCGCGCGCGGTTATCTCAGACTGGCTCTGTTCGTGGAGCTGCCGCAGTAGCAATGCGGTTGATGGGTGTCATGTGCGCTTCCTGGCAAGATCGGGAATGCCGGTGGCATCGGCAGCGAATCACTGCCCGATCGGGCAGCCGACGCCGGTGCCTTGCCACCCGCGAAAATGTTATGCGGTCCTGGCGAGCTTGATCGCGCGTTCAGGGCATGCTGTTACACAAAGGCCGCACGACCGGCAGGCATCCGCGTTCGGCGTGTAGGCGACTTTCATTCCATGCACGCGCAGCTTGAGGCGATGCATCCAATCGAGGCCGCGGTAGTCCACGTCATCGACACGCCGTATTTCAAACACGTTCTCCGGGCACACCTGCAGGCAATCGCCTTTACCTTCACAACGTTTGAGGTCGACGACTGGCGCAATCACGCCCGGCTCCTGCTTGCAGTCGCGAATGGGGTTCTCGCGCATGTTCAATCCTCCGCGCGCCGGGCGTGGCGCGAACGCCACGCGGTCTGGAAATGCTCGCGTTCCTCGGGCGTCATCGCTTCCCACTTGCGCCAGTGACGCCGCTCGCGCCAGCCGCCGTGTCCGCGGAATCCGCCAAACAGAATGCGGCTTAACACCAGCAAGCCCAACGCATGCGCGAAGTCGATCGCATTGGCCCCGACGAAGAGCGCCGGCATCACCCAATTCCATAGCGCCATGACTACCCAACCAAGCACGCCTATCGCAAACAGTGCAAGCAGCGCCTTACCGACATATCTGATTCGAAAATTCATCCGTCGACTCCTCTAAATATCCAGTTCGTCATAAATGGGCAGCAGTCTCGCGCGCAGATGCTGGACCGCATAGCGTTTGCGCGCGAGCAGCGTGTTAAGCGGCACACCGCTTTGTGCCACCATGTCCTTGAAGGACCGCCCCTCCAGTTCGTGAGCGATGAAAACCTCACGCTGACTCGGCGGCAACTCGTCCAGTGCATCCTGCAAGGCCTTGAGCAACAAAGCGCGGGCGTAAAGGGCTTCGGGACCCGCATCGTGGGCAGGCATGGTGAGATCGAGACGATATTCACTGCCGGCGTCGTCCTCGGACTCGGCGTCCAGGGGATCCGTCAGTTGCAGCTCTTTTTTCTTGCGAAAGCGATCGACGATGCGGTTGCGAGCGGCGCGGAAAAGCCACGCACTCGCCTGTTCAATCGGCGCGGGGAGCCTGTAAGCCCGCACGAATTCATGGAAAACGTCCTGCAGGATGTCCTCCGCATCATCCGGGTCGCGGATTCGACGCCGGATGAAATTGACAAGCCTCGTGCGCTCGCGCGCCACGGTCGCTGTGATGTGGCTATCGCGGTCGGTCATCGGGCCTGAGGTGGGTGGTCGTTCCATGTGCCTGAAGACGTTTCAGAGGCGCGAATATTGTGGCGGATGCAAAAATCTTTTCGTAAGCGATTGCCGGATCCGCGCCAGCAGCGGGTAGGGGATTGTGACGGATATGTGGCGAAGGGGTGAGAGCGCTCGTCCGCACCGGCGGATGTACGTCTTCAGAGGGCAAGCCATGAGCAAGCACGGCAAGCGCGCAATGTCATGTTGCCGGGCCGATATGCGTATCGGCATCGAGGCGGGCGCCTCGCTCGAGGTCAGGCTGGGGGGCGGTCCAAGGTGATGGCGGGTACTCAGCTTGCGGCGATGCTGGCTTCTGGCGATCGTCACAAGCCCGTCACAAGATGGAGGGGCGCGTTCTCACGAAATCGAACGAACGAGGCTGCAATCCGCTCGCGCACCTTTGCGCGAGCGAGACGACCTCAGGTTCGTCCCGCGTCGCCCCTTCATCACACGGCTGACGCAAGCCAACTTCGCTCGTCAGCTCCGGTCGTGGTTCAACATGCTCTTCGGGATCAAAAGGATGAGCGCGCAACTAATCAGCAGGCACGCTCCCAGTGCGTAGGTGCCGTTGTTGATGTTGCCCGTCAGGTCCTTGGCCACGCTTGTAATCATCGAACCGGTAAAGCCGCTGAGATTGCCTACCGAATTGATGAGGGCGATGCCTGCCGCCGCTGCCGTTCCTGAGAGGATCTGCCCCGGGAAGGTCCAGAAAATCGGCATCAGGCCGAGGATCGCGCAAGTCGCGATCGTCAGGAAGACAATGGAGATCGGCACGTTGTTCGCGAAGCTGGCGCTGAGAATCAGGCCGACACCGCCGATAAACGCGGGAATCGCCGCATGCAGGCGGCGCTCACCTGTCTTGCGCGAGTGCCGGGCATTCCAGATCATCGCGACGACAGCGCTCAGGTACGGAATGGCTGTGAGCAAGCCGATATTGAGCGCGCTTTTAACGCCAGACGCCTTGATGATGGAAGGCAGCCAGAACGCCAGACCGTAGAAGCCGGTGTTGAACGTCAGCAGGATGAACGTGAGCAGCCACACGCGCGGGCTCTTCAGCGCCGCGCCTATGCTGCGCGTCTTCTTCGAACTCTCCTGAGCCAGATTCTTTTGCAGCAATGTTTTCTCGGAGGCGGTCAGCCATTTCGCCGACTGAATACCGTCGCCCATGCGAAAGAGCACGAGAAATGCGACAAGAATCGACGGGATGCCTTCCACCAGCAGCATCCACTGCCAGCCGTCCAGACCGAACGCGCCGTGGGTATTTTCCATGAGCCATCCGGACAGCACGCCGCCGAGCGTCAGGCTTACAGGAATCGCGATAAGGAACCCGGACATCGCGATACTTTGGCGCCGTGCAGGGAACCAGTAGTTCATGTAGAGAATGATGCCGGGAAAGAAGCCGGCCTCGCAGACGCCCAGCAGAAAGCGCAGGGCGTAGAACATCGTGGATGTCTGGATGTGGAAGAAACTGGCAAGCGGCGCAATGAAGGCGAGCGAGGAAGAGACCACGCCCCACGACACCATGATGCGTGCGATCCAGAACCGCGCGCCGTACCGGTGCAGCAGCAGGTTGCTCGGCATCTCGAAGAGGAAGTATCCCCAGAAGAAGATGCTTGCGCCGAACGCATAGACCGCGTCGCTCAGGCCCAGCGAATCGAGCATCTGCAACTTGGCGAAGCCGACGTTGACGCGGTCGAGATATGCCACGACGTAACACAGCAGCAGTAGCGGCAAGATCCGCTTCAGGACCTTCCGGTACAGCAGTTCTTCGGTCTGATCGACCGCGACGGACGAATCCGCCGTCTGAGCAATGCCTGGCATGGGTTTGTCTCCTTTGTGCATGTTTTGAGCGGTAGGGCGGCGCAGGTCGCGCACATCGACACAGCGTTCGCCCGCGTGCAAGCCTTCACGCTGATCGTCTTTGCCGAAGGGCGTCCGACTATGTTACCGATAACAATCCGGCTTGCAGTTTTTCTGTCGATTGGTATGTTATCGGTAACGAAGGTAGCATGCGGTCAGCCAGAAACGCAAAGCCGAAAACGCGGGCTAGGGGAATCTACCTAGTCGCGCGGCTGGCGCGTCCATCATGGCGGATCGTCGTGAGTCGACATGTTCTTCCTGAAGTCTCGCCACTCGCAACAAGCACACCGGAGCCCGATGACCACCAACAACCGTATGCCGCCAAGCGCGCGGCCGGCGCGCACAACGCAACGCGGAACTGAGCGCGGCAGCCACGCGGAGTCCGCCAACCCGCCGCGCATGGCGGATGTTGCGCGTATCGCCAAGGTCAGCAAGATGACCGTGTCGCGCGTGCTGGCAAGGCACAGCGTTGCGCCGGCAACGCGCGAGCGTGTCGAGCAGGCCATTGCTCAGTTGGGCTATGTGGCCGATGCGGCGGCGGGCGCACTGTCGTCTGGCCGGTCCGACTTCGTCGCGGTGCTCGTGCCTTCGCTCGCGAGTTCGAATTTCTCGGACACGGTGCGTGGGCTTACGTCGGTCCTCGAACCTGAGGGTCTGCAACTGCTGCTCGGCGATACGGACTACGGCCTCGAGCGGGAAGAGCGTATCGTGCGCTCCATGTTGCGGTATCAGCCACGGTGTGTCGCGCTGACAGGCTCGCAGCACACGGAAGGTACGCGCCGTCTGCTCGAGCGCGCGCAAATACCCGTTGTGGAGATGTGGGACCTGCCGGCGAAGCCGATCGACATGGCAGTTGGGTTTTCGAACGTGCGGGCCGCCCGCGAGATGGTGCGCTATCTGAAGGACAGGGGCTACCGGAAGATCGGGTTTCTGTGCGGAGCGAGCGACCTCGACCGTCGCGGCCTTGAGCGTCTCAAGGGCTATTTGCAGGAGATGAAGGCGCAGGGTCTCGGCGAGCCTCGCGTCGTGCGTCTTGGCGAATCGCCCATTACGATGACGCACGGCGCGCCCGCGCTCGATGCGCTGCTCGACCAGTGGCCCGACACGGATGCCGTTATGTGCGTGAGCGATATGTCCGCGTTCGGCGCCATCATGCAGTGTCAGCGTCGCGGGCTCGACGTGCCGAACGACATCGCGGTGGCGGGCTTCGGTAATTTCGAGGTGGCGGTTTGCAGTAATCCAACTATCACCACGGTATCGGTCGACGCCTATGGCATCGGCCAACGCACGGGCGAATTGCTGCTCGCTGCGCAGGCCGGCCGCATTCATTCTGCGCAAGCACAGCGCAAGGTCGTCATCAACTATGCTGTAGTGCCGCGCGAGAGCGCCTAGCCGTTTCCCGGTTTGAAGATGCGCTGCGGGTTCACGCGTGCTAAGATAAAAACATGTTACCGATAACATAAAGACAGTGCGAACAGCCTGTCCGGCGGTCGTGCCCAGCGCGGCGGGTGCCGGCATCCAGGCGAGCACACAAGAGACGCTTCGCGCCTGACGTTAGCCTCGCAGGCCACCATCAAGGAGTACGGCATGACCTCATCCAATACACGCCGCCTGCGCAGTCAGGAATGGTTCGACGATCCCGCACACGCCGACATGACCGCGCTCTACGTCGAGCGCTTCATGAACTACGGGCTCACGCGCGAAGAATTGCAGTCGGGTCGTCCGATCATCGGCATTGCGCAAACCGGCAGCGATCTCGCGCCGTGCAATCGTCACCACATCGAACTCGCCGAGCGTACCAAGGCTGGAATCCGCGACGCCGGCGGCATTCCGATGGAGTTTCCCGTCCATCCGCTCGCGGAGCAGAGCCGCAGGCCGACGGCCGCGCTCGACCGCAATCTGGCCTATCTCGGACTCGTGGAAATCCTGCATGGCTTTCCGCTCGACGGCGTGGTGCTCACCACGGGCTGCGACAAGACCACGCCCGCCTGCCTGATGGCCGCGGCAACGGTGGATATGCCGGCTATCGTCTTGTCCGGCGGCCCGATGCTCGACGGCTGGCATCAGGGAAAGCGCGTCGGCTCGGGCACGGTTATCTGGCATGCGCGCAATCTGCTCGCGGCAGGCGAGATCGATTACGAAGGGTTCATGGAGCTGACGACGGCGTCATCGCCTTCCATCGGCCACTGCAACACGATGGGAACGGCACTCTCAATGAACAGTCTCGCGGAAGCATTGGGCATGTCGTTGCCCGGCTGCGCCAGCATTCCCGCGGCGTATCGGGAGCGGGGCCAGATGGCTTACGCGTCGGGCAAGCGCGTCGTCGAGCTCGTACGCGACGACGTGCGACCGTCGCACATCATGACCAGGGAAGCGTTCGAAAACGCCATCGTGGTTGCCTCCGCGCTTGGCGCATCCACCAACTGTCCGCCGCATCTGATCGCGATTGCCCGGCACGTCGGCGTCGACATCAGTCTTGCCGACTGGCAGCGCGTAGGCGAGCAGGTGCCGCTCATCGTGAACTGCATGCCTGCGGGCGAATATCTGGGTGAGAGCTTCCACCGGGCAGGCGGCGTGCCGGGCGTGCTGCGCGAACTGGACAAGGCAGCGCTGTTGCACCGCGACTGCCTGACCGTTTCCGGCCGGACCATTGGTGCAATCGCAGACAGCACGGCCGAACCCGACCGCGAGGTCATCAGGACAGCGGCCGAGCCGCTCAAGCACGGGGCGGGATTCATGGTGTTGTCGGGCAACTTCTTCGACAGTGCCATCATGAAGATGTCGGTGGTTGGCGAGGCGTTCCGGCAAACCTATCTGAGTGAGCCCGGCGCGGAAAACACCTTCGAGGCGCGCGCTATCGTGTTCGATGGTCCGGAGGATTATCACGCCCGCATCAACGACCCGGCGCTAGAAATCGACCAGCACTGCATTCTCGTGATTCGCGGCGCAGGCACGGTGGGTTATCCGGGCAGCGCGGAAGTCGTCAACATGGCGCCGCCCGCCGAACTGATACGGCAGGGCATCACGTCGTTGCCGACGCTCGGCGACGGACGCCAGAGCGGCACTTCCGCGAGCCCATCGATTCTGAACATGTCGCCGGAAGCCGCCGTGGGCGGTGGGCTCGCACTGCTGCAAACCGGCGACCGCATCCGCGTCGATCTGAACGCCCGCAAGGTCGACGTACTGGTCGATGAAGCGGAACTGGCGCGCCGGCGCGAAACCGCGAGCTTCACGATTCCCGCGGCACAAACGCCGTGGCAGGAGTTGTACCGCAAGACGGTCGGGCAACTGTCGACGGGCGGCTGTCTCGAACCCGCTACGCTGTATCTGAACGTCATCGAAAAGCGCGGCAATCCGCGTCACTCGCACTGATAGATCACAGGAGACATCACGAATGAAGGCCATTTCCGCAGCATCCATTCTTCCGCACGATGTCGGGCAGGCGCTGCTCGTCGGCCGTGTGTGGCGCAAAGTGAGCTCGCCCACCGGCGATCTGGCGGGGCCCTGCGTCGTGCTCGTGCGCAACGGCGAGGTGCTCGACATTACGGCAAGCGTGCCGACTACCTCAGATCTTTTCGATCGGCAAGACCTCGTCGCGTTCGCGCGCACGGTGTCGGGCGAGTCGCTCGGTCCCGTGGAGAAGCTGATTGAAGCCGCGCTGCATGCCGGGCCGACGGACGACTTGCGACTGCTCGCGCCAAACGATCTGCAGGCCATCAAGGCGTGCGGTGTGACTTTTGCGGTGAGCCTCATCGAGCGTGTGATCGAGGAACAGGCGGGCGGCGATCCGGCCAAGGCGCAGGAAGTACGCGCCACCATTGCGGCCACCATCGGCACCGATCTGTCGAAGATCAAGCCGGGCTCCGAGGCGGCGATGAAGCTGAAGGCCGAACTCGAGCGGCGCGGGGCGTGGTCGCAGTACATGGAGGTTGGCATCGGTCCCGATGCGGAAGTGTTCTCGAAATCGCAGCCGATGTCGGCGGTCGGTCCTGGCGCCGACGTCGGCTTGCTCGCGGCATCGCACTGGAACAACCCTGAGCCCGAGATCGTGCTGGCGGTGAACAGCCGCGGAGAGATCGTCGGCGCGACGCTCGGCAACGATGTGAATCTGCGCGATATCGAAGGGCGCTCGGCGCTGCTGCTCGGCAAGTGCAAGGACAACAATGCGTCGTGCGCCATTGGCCCGTTCGTGCGCCTTTTCGACGATACGTTCGATCTCGACACGGTGCGCAGCACCAGCGTGGGCCTGCGTGTGGAAGGGGAAGACGACGGTTTCGTGCTGGAAGGCGTGAGCCACATGAGCGAAATAAGCCGCGATCCGCAGGATCTCGTTACCCAGACGTGGGGACGGCATCATCAGTATCCGGATGGCTTCATGCTGTTTCTCGGCACCATGTTCTCGCCCATCAAGGATCGCGACACCCCGGGCGGCGGATTCACGCATCATCTGGGCGACGTGGTGACCATCTCCGCGCCGGAATTGGGTGCGCTCGTCAACACGGTGCGGCTGAGCACGGAAGTGGCGCCGTGGACCTTCGGGGTGCGTGCGCTTTACCGCAATCTGGCGCAACGCGAACTGATCTGAATCTGCCAAAGGCCGTGAGGCGTGGCGCGATGTCCGCTTTTGCCGCGCCGCGCTTCCTGCGGGATGCGCCTGCGGCTGCGCGAGCGACCGTTGCTGTCAGCGCCGCTGCCCGTGCGGCTGCCCGGCGATCACCCGTTCCAGCGACATTTTCAGGTGACGCTGCATGCTCGCCTGCGCCTGGATGGGGTCATGCGATTCGAGCGCTTCGAGAATCACGCGATGCTCGTCAGGCACCGCGCCCCATGTGCTCTCGTTTTCGAAGTGGCCGCGCAGCTTTTCGGACAGCGGACTGTGCCGCGCATCGAACAGCGAACTGACGGTGCGCACGAGCACCTCGTTGCCGGTCATCTGTGCGATAGCGAGATGAAATGCGCGGTCGGCGGCGACCGGAATCCGTCCCGCCGAGACTTCGCGCTGCATTTCGTCATACAGCTCGCGCAGGTGCTTCAGTTCCTTCGCTTTGCAAAACGGTGCCACGCTCGCCGCGATCGAGCCCTCGATCACACAGCGCGCCCCCATGATGTCGAGCAGGCTGTCGCCAAGTTCGGCGCGCGACAACGGCTCTTTGCTGTGCGTCTGCGGCGTTGGGCACACATATACGCCCGAACCCATGCGGATCTCGACCAGCCCCTCCAGCTCCAGTGCAACCAGCGCCTCGCGCACCGACGGGCGCGACACCGCAAGCGTTGCCGCGAGTGCACGCTCCGAAGGCAGGCGGCCGTTCGGCGCGAACTCCGGCTGCGCAATCAGAGCGCGCAGCTTCTCCGCGATCTGCAGATAAAGGCGGCGAGGGTCGGCGGGTTTGTCTGTCACAAGCTTTCCTGGCGAGGTGGCGCGGGTCCGCACCGTTGAGGCGAGCGCCGATTGTAGATCGAAGCGTGCAACCCGCAAACAGGCAACACCGCGCAGCACCGGCGTTCGACGCGACCCGGGGATTTCCCGGATTTTCTGGAAAATTGGCTTGACCAATGGTCCAGCGGCATTTTAATTTGTCACTTCTGGTAAGGCCAGATAAATTCTGGTGTTCGGTGCGGTGCCTCGCGGCTTTGCGGCAGAGCTCGTCGTGCTGAGGTGCGTGCGCTTCAACGCACGCGCCGGTCGACGCGGCGCCGCGCGAACGGTTAGCGAGCAAAGGCGATGTGCTGCGCGCCCCAGTCGCCGGGTTGTCCGTATCGCCCGCATCGCGCGCCTTGGGTGCCCTGAGTGCCTTGCGCGACGTTGCGGAACCGGTCCCATATTCGATAACGGAGGAGACGTGTTATGCGCAACATGCGTTGGGTGGTGATTTTTCTCAGCTTTCTCGCGATCGCGGTGAATTACATCGATCGCGCGAATCTGGCCGTCGCGGCGCCGGAAATCCAGAAGGCGCTGGGCATCGGGCCCGCGGAGATGGGCTTCATTTTGAGCGGCTTTTTCTGGACCTACGCGTTGATGCAAATGCCGTTCGGCTGGTTCGTCGATCGCGTCGGCGCACGTATCGCGTTGCCGCTCGCCGTTGGCTGGTGGTCCGTGTTCACCGCGCTGACCGCGGCGACCAGCAGCGTTGCGGGCATGTTCGGCTGCCGGCTGCTGCTCGGCGTCGGCGAGGCGGGTGCGTATCCGTCATGCGCGAAGCTCGTGAGCCAGTGGTTCCCCGTGAAGGAACGCGCGCTCGCGACAAGCATTTTCGATAGCGGTTCGCGGGTCGGCTCCGCGCTGTCGATTCCGGTCGTCGCGCTGATCATCAGCTCGGTAGGCTGGAAAGCGGCGTTCATCATCACCGGTGCGCTTGGCGCGGTATGGATTCTCGGCTGGTTCGTGATTTACCGGAACCCCGCGCCGCTCGATGCGGGCAGTGAGAATGCCGCCGCCAGCGCGCCCGGCGTCGCCAAACCGCGCCAGCGTGTTACGTGGGGCTCGCTGTTTCGCCACCGCACGCTGTGGGGAATGATGCTCGGTTTCTTTTGCCTGAATTTCGTGATCTATTTCTTCATCACGTGGTTTCCGAGTTACCTCGTGCAAACGCGCGGCTTCTCGCTGAAATCGCTCGGCACCCTCGGGATGATTCCGGCGCTCATTTCGATTCCGGGCGGCTGGCTCGGGGGCTACGTGTCCGATGCGCTGTTCCGGCGCGGCTGGAGCCTGACGGCTGCGCGCAAGACCTGCATGGTCGGCGGCATGCTGTTGTCGTCGGTGATCACGCTCTCGGCATTCACGGCGAACGTCTATCTGATGCTCGCGTTCTTCGGCATCGCCTACGGCAGCCTCGCGTTCGCGGCCGCCAGCATCTGGTCGCTGCCGGGCGACGTCGCGCCGACGCCGGACCATGTCGCGTCGATTGGCGGCATTCAGAACTTTGCGTCGAACCTGGCCGGCATTGTGATCACGACTTTTACCGGCGTGATGGTTGCGATGACCAAGGGCTCGTTCACGATTCCGCTCGTCGTGGCCGGCGGCTTCTGCTTTCTTGGCGCGTTCAGCTATCTGGTGATCGTGGGCCGCATCGAACCGCTGTCCATTGCGTCCGATACCGAAGAAGCGTCGACGCGTGTGAGCTCGGCCATCTGACATAGCCGGCAGCCGCCCGCAACCCATTCCATTCGAGGCCCTCTTATGTTGACTCAAGCTAGCAGCGCGCCCCAGGTGATCCGTCTGCATCCTAACGACGACGTGATCATCGCCACCCGGCAGCTTCTGCCCGGCACGCGCATCGACGCGGAACAACTGGTCGTGACAGGGCTCGTTCCACCCGGCCACAAGATCGCCACGCGCGATATCGCCAAAGGCCAACCGGTCAAGCGCTATAACCAGATCATCGGTATTGCGCGCGAAGCGATTGCGCGCGGCCAGCACGTTCACGTGCACAACCTCGGCATGTCCGAGTTCGCGCGCGATCATGCGTTCGGCGTGGACACGCATCCAACCGAGTACGTCGCCGAGCCCGCGCACTTCATGGGCATTCGCCGCGACGACGGCCGCGTCGCCACGCGCAATTACATCGGCATCCTGACGAGCGTGAACTGTTCGGCCACGGTCGCGCGCGCGATCGCCGATCATTTCAGGCGCGACGTGCGCCCCGAAGCGCTCGCCGCGTTTCCGAACGTGGACGGCGTCGTAGCGTTGACGCATGGACTCGGCTGCGGAATCGACATGCAGGGGGAAGGCATCGCCGTATTGCGCCGCACGTTGGCCGGCTACGCGGTGCATCCGAACTTCGCGTCCGTGCTGTTCGTCGGACTCGGCTGTGAGACCAACCAGATCGACGGCGTGCTCGATGCGGCCGGCCCGGCCGGCAAAGCGACGAAGCTGCGCAGCTTCACGATTCAGGACAGCGGCGGCACCCGCAAGACAATCGAGCGCGGCATCGCGATGGTTCAGGAATTGCTCGCCGACGCGAATCGCGTTGAGCGCGTGCCAGTGCCCGCGTCGCATCTGTGCGTGGGTCTGCAGTGCGGCGGTTCGGACGGCTATTCGGGCATTTCCGCGAATCCAGCGCTCGGCGCCGCGGTCGACCGGCTGGTGCAGCACGGCGGTACGGCGATCCTCTCGGAGACCCCGGAGATCTACGGCGCTGAGCACCTGCTGACCCGCCGTGCCGTGAGCCAGGCAGTGGGCGACAGGCTGCTCGCACGGATTGCGTGGTGGCAGGATTACTGCACGCGCAACGGCGGCGCTCTCGACAACAACCCGTCGGCCGGCAACAAGGCAGGCGGCTTGACAACCATCCTCGAGAAATCGCTCGGCGCGGTCGCGAAGGGCGGCACGACGAACCTCGTCGAGGTCTACGAGTATGCGCAGCCTATCGACGCCAAGGGCTTCGTGTTCATGGACTCGCCCGGCTACGACCCCGTGTCGGCGACGGGGCAGGTCGCCTCGGGCGCGAACCTGATCTGCTTCACGACCGGGCGGGGCTCCGCATACGGATGCGCGCCGTCGCCTTCGCTGAAGCTCGCGACCAACACCGCGCTGTGGGAACGTCAGGAGGACGACATCGACCTGAACTGCGGCGGCGTTGTCGACGGAAGCGCCAGCATCGACGAACTGGGCGAAGCGATCTTCCAGATGATGCTCGACTGCGCGTCCGGCACGCGCTCGAAGAGCGAGCTGCATGGCTATGGCCAAAGCGAGTTCGTGCCCTGGCAGGTCGGCGTGGTGACCTGAGCACGCTGATCGCGAATCGCATGCGCGCAGCCCAGATGAAAGGAAGAGGAGAACCGTAGTGAAACGCCGTCTTTATTCAGGCCGCGACGTGAACCGCGCGCACAGCATCGACGATCTTCGCGCGATGGCACGCAGGCGGCTGCCCAACTTCTGCTTTGAATATATCGAAGGCGGCGCCGAAGACGAGGCGACGCTGCGCCGCAACCGGAACGTGTTCGACGAAATCGCATTCTTGCCGCGCACGCTCGTCAATGTCGAACACCGCAACCAGAGCAGGACGCTGCTCGGTCAGCGCGTGGCGTCGCCATTCATGGTCGGCCCGACCGGCTACAGCGGACTGATGTTTCGCGAGGGCGATGTGCACCTCGCGAGTGCGGCGGCCGCGGCCGGCATTCCGTTCGTGCTGAGCAATGCGTCGACAATCGCGCTTGAAGATGTCGTGCAGCGCGCGGGCGGCCGGGTGTGGATGCAGGTCTACATGTATCGCACGCGCGAGTTCGTCGCGAAGCTGGCGCAACGCTCGCTTGCAGCCGGAATCGAAGCGCTGGTCGTGACGACGGACAGCGCGGTGTTCGGCAAACGCGAATGGGATCTGCGCAACTACATCAAGCCGTTGATGCTCGACTGGCGCAACAAGTTCGACGTGCTGGGCCATCCGCGCTGGATGAGCAACGTGCTCTGGCCAGGCGGGATGCCGCGCTTCGCGAATCTCGGCGACCTGTTGCCGCCGGGGCAGACGAGCGTGAAGGGCGCGACCATCACGCTGGGTCAGCAGCTCGATCCGTCGCTTTCCTGGGACGACATCCGCTGGCTGCGTGATCTGTGGCCAAAGCGCCTGGTCGTGAAGGGTGTGCTGGGCGCGCCGGACGCGCTGCGGGCGGTCGAGGCCGGCGTCGACGGGATCGTGCTGTCGAATCACGGCGGCCGGCAACTCGACGGAGCGGTGTCCGCAATGGACGTGCTGCCGGAAGTCGTCGATCAGGTGCGCGGCCGACTCGCGGTGATGCTCGACGGCGGGTTCCGCCGTGGCTCGGACATCCTGAAGGCCGTGGCGCTGGGCGCCGATGCGGTGCTGCTCGGCCGGGCGACGACCTACGGCCTGAGCGCGGGCGGCCGGCCAGGTGCCGCGCGCGCGATCCAGATCTTGCAAACGGAAGTGGATCGCGGGCTGGGTCTGCTCGGTTGCACCGACATTGCCGCGCTGGACCGCAGCTATCTGCGCTGGCACGCGCTGAACGCCGCGCCGTCGCGAGTGCATGCCGGCAGCGAGCACGATGCGGTGACCTCCGCATAACGGCCAGCACACGGCAAGCTGGCGACGAAAAGACGATGCCTGCTTGCCGGAACACCTGCCGCGCCGACCTTCGTTACCGGTAACGAATCCGAATTGCACACGCTAGCACCAGTCGTTATACTGGCTCCGCGATCGGTGGCCTGACCAAAAACAATTGGCCTGACCGCAGCGCGAATCAACGCAGACTGGCGAACGGCGCGTTGTTAATCGAGTCACGGCGCGCGAATAAAAACGAAAGGAGATGACAGGATGTTCCGTAAAGGAATGAAGGTCAGGGCCGCGCTCGCGCTCGCCGCATGCATGGTCGGCAGCGCCGCGCACGCGCAGGTCGCAACCGGCGACACGTCGCAAAAGAAGATCGCGTTGTCGAACAGCTTTGCCGGCAATGCCTGGCGGCAGTCGATGCTCAAGAGCTGGAACGCGGTTGCGCAACAGGCGGTGAGCGACAAGAAGATCGCCGCTGCGCCCGCGTTCACCACTGCGGAAAATCAGGTTACCGAACAGGCGCAGCAGGTGCAGAACCTGATTCTGCAGGGCTATAACGCAATCGTAATCGACGCCGTATCGCCCACCGCGCTCAACGGTACGATCAAAAAGGCATGCGCGGCCGGCATCGTGGTCGTGTCGTTCGACGGTGTCGTCGACGAACCGTGCGCGTATCGCGTGAACTTCGACTTCAAGGGCTGGGCTGAGCAGGGCGTCGATTATCTGGCGGCCCGGTTGAACGGCAAGGGCAACATTCTCGAAGTGCGCGGCGTGGCCGGCATTTCTGTCGACAACCTGATGCATGAAGGTGTGCTCGACGGACTCAAGAAACATCCGGGCCTGAAGCTCGTCGGGTCAGTGAATGGCGACTGGACGCAATCGGTCGCGCAAAAGGCCGTCGCCGGCATTCTTCCAACGCTGCCGCAGGTCGACGGTGTCGCGACCGAAGGCGAGATGTCGTTCGGCATCGCGCAGGCGTTCAAAGCCGCTAATCGCCCCACGCCGCCCATGATCATCGGCAGCACCTATCCGGAACTCGAATGGTGGAGCGAGCAGACGAAGACGGGCTACCAGTCGCGCTCGCTGTCGAACCCGCCGGGCGCGGTCTCGTTCGCGTTCTGGGTCGCGCAGCAGGTGCTCGCGGGCAAGCATATCCCGAAGGACGTGACCATTAACGTACCGCTGCTTGCGATCTCGCAGCAGGAGTTGCCGGCAAAGCTCGCCGCGACGCCTAAGGGCGGTCTTGCCGACGTCACCTACACGTTGCCGCAGACCGTGGCCTTGCTCGACAAAAAGTAAGCACGCGCAGGCCCGGTCCCGCGCGCTCGGGCGCGCTCGGACGTGTGTACGACGCCACGCATGGAGGCATGTGAATGGGCGCAACATCAAGCAGCGTTTCTCCGGACGCTCTGATTCGCTTCGAAGGCATTGGCAAGACCTTCGGCCGGGTACGTGCGCTGGCCGACATCGACTTCGCGTTCATGCGCGGGGAATGCGTCGGCATTGCGGGACATAACGGGGCGGGCAAATCCACGCTGATGGCGGTGCTGGCGGGCGTGTATGCGCCCACGCAGGGACGCATCGACGTGGACGGGCAAGCGGCGCCGCATTACGACGCGAACGCCGCGCGCGACGCGGGCGTGCGGTGCGTGTTCCAGGAGTTGTCGCTGTGCGCGAACCTCACGGTCGCCGAAAACATGGCGATCGTGCATCCGCAATTGCGCGGGCGCGGCTGGCGCCGCAAGGCAACCGCGCTGATGCGCGAAAAGCTCGAAGAAATTTTTCCCGGCAATGGGCTCAAGGGCAATGAGCTGGTTTCCGATCTGACGCTCACGCAACAGCAGATGGTGGAAATCGCGCGCGGCTTTACCGTGACGGATGCGCCGGTGCGTCTCGTGATTCTCGACGAGCCGACGTCGTCGCTCGACGCGCATACGGCCGATCAACTGCTCGCGTTCGTGCGGCGCGCGGCGCAATCCGGAATCACCTGCGTGCTGATCACGCACATGCTGGGCGAAATTGAGCGCGTCGCGGATCGCGTGGTCGTGATGCGCGACGGCGCAATTGTCGGCGTGTTGCCGCGCGAGGCGGTAAGTCGCGCGGCGATCATCCAGGCAATGGGGCAGCAGCTCGAAGCGGACAAGACGCCCTCGGCCGGGCGCGTGCGCGAGGCAAGCGGCGACGAGCGCGCTTTTCGCTGGAATGTCGGCCCGCATAAGCGGACGTTGATCGAAGCGTCCCGCGGCGAGATTGTCGGCTTTGCAGGGCTCGCGGGACAGGGTCAAACGCAAGCGTTGCTGTCGATCTACGAGGCCGCCACGCGTCACGGGGCGGGGCGCACGAAGGCCGCTTTCGTCGCCGGCGATCGCGGCCGCGACGGCGTGTTCCCGGTCTGGTCGATTGCGCAGAATCTCGACGTGCGCTGGCTTTTCGGCGGCGCGAAGCCGAAGCGCGGTCTCGTCGATCGCGCGGCCGCGCGCGCGCTCGTCGAAGCGTGGCGCGCGAAAATCGGCATTCGCGGCGCGCCGATGAGCGCGGGCATCCTGTCGCTGTCCGGCGGCAATCAGCAGAAAGTGCTGTTTGCACGGGCGCTCGCGTCGGACGCGGTGCTGATCCTGATGGACGACCCCACGCGCGGCGTGGATGTCGGCACGAAGCGCGACATCTACCAGCTCGTTCACGACGAAGCGCAAAAGGGCCGCACCTTCATCTGGTACACGACGGAAAACGAAGAACTGTCGCATTGCGACCGCACCTATGTATTCCGCTCGGCCGCCGTCACGCGGGTGCTCAAGGCCGACGAATGCACGGAAGAAGCACTGCTTGCGGCAAGCTTCGAGGAGCAGGCCGCATGACGCCCGCGCGCTCCTCCATGCAGAGCGCGCAGGCCCGCCTGCGCGCCTTGCTTCCCGCCATCTCGCTGATCGCGGTGCTGGTGCCGATTCTCATCATGCAGCCCGCGGTGATGAGCTATTTCGGCTCCAGTCTGCTGCTCAATCTGGCGGTGCCGATCGTGCTCGCGACGCTCGCGCAGCTCGCGATTATCACCGTGAACGACCTCGACCTGTCGATCGGTTCTTTCGTGAGCCTCGTGGCGTGCATCGGCGCGACACTGCTTGTGAAGGAGCCCTGGCTCGGTGCGCTCGCGCTGATCGGGTGTGTGCTCGCCTATGCGGCAGTCGGCGCGTTGATCGAGCTGCGGCAGATTCCGTCGATTGTCGTCACGCTCGGTCTTTCGTTCGTGTGGAGCGGCCTTGCCATCGTGCTGCTGCCTTCGCCGGGCGGCACGAGTCCCGGCTGGCTCGGTACGGCGATGAACTATCAGACGCCGCTCATTGCGGCGCCGATTGTGTGGTCGGTGGTGGTCGCGATCATCGGGCACGTGCTGCTCATGCGCACCTCGGCCGGCGTTCGCATACGCGGCGCGGGCGGCAATCCGCGCGCGATGCGCCGCTTCGGCTGGTCGCTCGTGCGCAGCAAAGCGACGCTGTATGGCATCGCGGGCATTTTCGGCGTGCTGTCGGGTTTGTCGCTGCTCGGCCTCACGACTTCCGCCGACGCGAACCTTGCGCTGCGCTACACGCTGCTGTCCATCGCGGCGGTGATACTCGGCGGTGGCGAATTTATCGGCGGACGCGTGTCGGTGATCGGCGCGGTGCTCGGTGCAATCACGCTCACGCTGGCGGCGTCGTTCCTCGCCTTCCTCAATATCCCGGCGGACTGGCAGGTCGGCATGCAGGGCGCGATCCTCGTCGTCGTGCTGTCGCTGCGCGTGCTGCTGCAACGCGGGGAGCGCCAATGAAATCGCAAACTTCCGGCAGAGCAATCGGTGCGGACGCAACCATGTGGTCGCGCTTGCGCAGCGTTCAGGCGCCGTGGGCGTGGTCGTTCGTGGGCGCGGTGCTGGTCTGGTTCGGCATTGTCGGCGTGTTCGGCTTCGGCATTGCCAGCAATGTCGCGCAGACGGCGCTCACCTATGGCGTGTTCATGGTGCTGGTCGGTCTCGGGCAGATGCTCGTGATTACGTCGGGCGTCGGCAACATCGACCTCTCTGTGCCGTCGACCATCGCGCTCGCGGGCGTAATCGGCATGCACGTCATGGGCGGAGCGAACGGGCGAATCGTGCTCGGCGTTGCGGCCGCGCTGGGCGTCGGTCTCGCGGTGGGCCTCGCGAACTACATGCTGATCAGACTGCTGCGCATTCCGCCGATCATCGCGACGCTGTCCTCCAGTTTCATCATTCAGTCGATCGCGATCACGCAAGGGCGTCAGCTTCCACCACCGCCGCCCGCGCTCGGCGCGTTCGCGACCAGCCGGTTTCTCAACGTGCCGTATATCGCGCTTCTTGCGTTCGCGCTGTCGGCCGCGCTGGCTGTGTTGCTGCATCGCGCGGTGTACGGCCGCAAGCTGTCGGCGATTGGACAGAACGCGCGGGCCGCGTGGCTCGCGGGCGTCGACGTGCATCGCACGCGCTGCCTCGCGTACGTGCTGTGCTCGATGATCGCCGCGCTCACGGCACTTTTGCTTGCCGCGACCTCGGGCGGCGCGTCGCTCGACATGGGCGTGGAGTACATGCTGATTTCGATTGCCGTCGTGGTGATCGGCGGCACGCTGGTCGCCGGCGGCAAGGCCACGATTGTCGGCGTGTGGGGCGCCTCCATGTTCCTGTTTCTCACGAACGCCGCGCTCAACGCACTTGGCGCCGATGCGGGCGTGCGCTCGATCGTCTACGGCGTGCTCATTATCGCGGTGACGGTTGCGGCAGGTGGCAAGACAGTGCGGTGAAGAGGTCTTGACCGCAGTTCCGATTCACAGCAAGAACGAGAGGGGACATGAAATCCAGCGACTACGAAGTGCATGATCCGCGTTTCAGACTGCTGCTTCAGCCCAATGCATTCCTGAGCCGCCTGACAGACGAATGCCTGTGGGCCGAAGGGGCGGTCTATTTCCCGGCGACCGATCTGCTCATCTGGAGCGACATACCCAACAACCGCATGCTGCGCTGGGCGCCTGGAATGGGCGTGGGCGTGTTCCGCGCACCGTCGAACTACAGCAACGGCAACACGCGCGATCGCGAGGGCCGGCTCGTCACCTGCGAGCACGGCGGGCGGCGCGTAACACGCACCGAACATGACGGCAGCATCACCGTGCTGGCGTCGCACTTCGAAGGCAAGCGGCTGAATTCGCCGAACGACGTGATCGTCGATTCGAACGGCAGCATCTGGTTCACGGATCCCGATTACGGAATTCTGAGCGACTACGAAGGGTATCGCGCAGAGAGCGAGATCGGGCGCTGCAACGTGTACCGCATTGCGTCCGGCAGCACGCGCGTCGAATTGGTCAGCGACGACTTCGTGAAGCCGAATGGTCTTGCGCTCTCGCCGGACGAATCGCGCCTCTATATCGCGGATTCCGGCGCGTCGCACGACGACACGGCGCCGCGTCATATCCGCGTGTTCGATCTTGCGGGCGAGGGCCGTTTGCGCAACGGGCGCGTTTTCATCGAGATGCAAAGCGGCGTGCCGGACGGCATGCGCGTGGACGAGCACGGCAACGTGTGGACGAGCGCCGAAGACGGCGTGCATTGCTATGCGCCGGATGGGACTCTGCTCGGCAAGATTCTGATCCCGGAGGTGGTCGCGAATCTCACGTTCGGCGGTATCAACCGCAATCGCCTGTTTATCGCGGCGACCTCGTCGATCTATTCGCTTCACGTCGGTGTGCGCGGCGCGGGGCGCTGAAACATCACAACATCAAAACCGGAGACGAACATGAAGATGACTGCAATCGCGGTGGCGCTGTGCCTCTCCACGGCATCGGTGGGCGCATCGGCGCAGGTCGCAACCGGCGATACGTCGTCGATGAAGATCGCGCTGTCGAACAACTATGCGGGCAACAGCTGGCGCCAGCAGATGCTCAAGAGCTGGTCGAACGTCGCGGATCCGGCTGTGAAGCAGAAGGTCGTTGCGGCCGCACCCAGCTTCACGACGGCCGAGAGCCAGGCAACAGAGCAGGTCCAGCAGATCCAGAATCTGGTGCTGCAAGGCTACAAAGCGATTGCCGTCGACGCGGTCTCGCCGACGGCGCTCAACGGTGTCATCAAGCAGGCGTGCGGTGCGGGTGTGACAGTCGTGTCGTTCGACGGTATCGCAACTGAGCCGTGCGCATACCGCATCGCTGTCGATTTTCAGGGCATGGGCCGCATGCAGGTGGATTACCTCGCGAAGCGTTTGAACGGCAAGGGCAACCTGCTGGAGATTCGTGGACTCGCAGGCGTCTCGGTAGACGACGAGATTCACCAGGGCATCGTAGATGAACTGAAGAAGTAGCCGGGGCTAAAAATCGTCGGCTCGGTGCATGGCGACTGGACGCAGACCGTCGCGCAAAAGCAGGTCGCAGGCATTCTGCCGACGCTGCCGAAGATCGACGGCGTGGTCACCCAAGGTGGCGACGGATTCGGCGCCGCACAGGCAATCAAGGCCGCAGGACGACCGACGCCGATCATCATCCTCGGCAACCGTCAGGAAGAGCTGGCATGGTGGGCCGATCAGAAGAAGGGCGGGTACGAGACCATGTCGGTGACAATTCCGCCGGGCGCCTCGACATTCGCATTCTGGGTCACGCAGCAGATTCTGGCCGGCAAGAAGGTGCCGCACGATATCCGCATGCCGGTGCTCGAAGTCAAGCCGGACGAACTCGATGCCGTGCTCGCCAAAACACCGGCGGGTGCGCTCGCGAACAAGGAGTACACGCGCGATGAAGTGGTCGCGGTAGTCGATGGGAAGAAGTGAGCGCGAGCTGAGTTGCATAAGCCGGCAGATCGCGAGTCGCCGCTGCTGATGTGCTGCGATCTGCCGCATGCATCGCAAACGATGCCGGCCTTCATGCCCCCATCTCGAGACACAAACAGCGCAGGTCGCCGGCGCCTCGGGTCACTCGACGCTTAAACGCCCGGTTCGCTCACCGCTTGTGGGTTAGCTTGCGGGTTGCCTGGTGACTCGCCTGGCGACTTGCCTGGTGACTCGACTGGCGATTCGCCTTCTGACTCGCGGTAAGCCGCAAACTTCGAGGTCTTGCCGATGCCCGGATTGAAGCAATTGCATGGATCCAGCTTCTGATAGAACGCGGCAAGCTCGGGCTTCGCGTCATAAAGATGCCCCACGTTATGCTCCGCCGGATATTCGGCGCCGCGAACGTCGAGCAGTTCGAGCATTTCGTGCTCGAGCGCCATGCAGTCGTGCCCCTTCCTGACTATATAGTCCTGATGGAACACATGACACAGGAAGTGTCCGTAGTACAGCTTCAGCGTAATGGCCTGCTCGATCTTTTGCGGCAACCGCTCGAACCAGTCGCGATCGTTTCTTCTTAGCGCAATGTCCAGCGCGACGATGTCTTCGACCTCCCGGTGGTGCACCGCGCGATACCGTACAGCCGCGCTCGCCGCCGCAAAGCGATGCAAGAACGCTTTGCGGCCTTCTTCATCGGTACATTCAAAATACGCGCCGTTTGCATCGGCGAAATGTTCCGCGAGAAAAGCGCGTGCCTCGTGAATGCCCGCCGCCGGCACTGTCAGCATTAAATGATGCTCGTAGCGGTCCCGATACTCGATGAGACGCGCAGGCAGATGATCTGGCAGCAGCTCGCTTAGCCATTGCAGCATGCGGTCGGTGAAATGCTTCGGCATGAAACTCAGGCGCTCGAACCACGTGTCGCAACGCGTCTTGAGGCTGAAGAACATCGGCAGGCGTTCCGTGCCGAACCGGTCAATGATGACAAACAGATCCTTGCCATACTTTTTCGCTACATCGAATGCATCGCGATGCATGTATTCGCCCGCAATCGGCAGATGCTCGAAGTTTGCGAGCGCATGGCGGCGGATACCGGTCAGCACGCGCGTGTCGTTCGTGCCGATGTAGAAGAGCTTTGCGCCGCGCTCGGCAGCGAACGTGTCCAGACGCACGGCGAAGGTCATGACCTTGCCCGCCGAACCGGACGCCTCGAACAGACGGCGCGGATCGGCGTTAAAGCGTGCGGGTGTCGAGGCGTCGACATCGCGCACATGGGTCGCGTACTCGCGGTCGGACGCAGCTGCGCCCGCGCTTACATCGCGCGCGTCGAACGTGCCGTTCTCGATACGCGTCAGCACCTCTTGAGGCGACCCGCCCAGTTCGATGCCGAGATGATTCACGAGCCGCAACGTGCCCGTCGCATCGACGGCGGCGAACAGCGCCATCTCGGTGTAAGCCGGCCCGCGATGCACCAGCGAGCCGCCCGAGTTGTTGCTGATGCCGCCCAGCACCGATGCACCGATGCATGACGAGCCGATTACCGAATGCGGCTCGCGCCCGAGCGGCTTTAACGTGCGTTCGAGCTGATCGAGCGTTGTTCCGCCGATGCATACCACCTGCCTGCCGCCGTCAAGCAGATGAACGCGCTTGATGCGAGTCGTGCTGACGATGACGATATCGCGATCGTAGTCATCGCCCGCGGGCGTCGAACCGCCGGTCAGTCCCGTGTTCGATGCCTGCGTAATGACGATGACGCGCGCCGCGACGCATGCGCCCAGCGCCTGCCATTGCTCATACAGGGTGCCGGGACGAACGACGGCGAGCACGCGCCCCGTGCCGAAGCGATAACCTGTGCGATAGCGGCGCGTTTGCGCATCGCCGGTCAGCACGTGCCTGGCACCGACGATCTCACGCAATGAGGCAAGCAAAGCAGTGTCGGGCATGATGACCTCGGACCTTGGGTGACTTGTACGCGGCTTATATCGAGCTTATATCGAGCTTATATGGGACTTATATGCGGCTCTGCTGCGTCGGCGTCGGCGTCGGCGGCGCCGACCGCGCCACGCCGCGTTGCATCAGCGTCAGAACCGCGCCCACGAACAGCGCGAGCGCGACGAAAACGAGACCCGCATTCGTGCTGTGCGTGACATCCTTCATCCAGCCGATGATCGACGGGCTCACGAAGCCTGCAAGATTGCCGATGGAATTGATCATGGCGATGCCTGCGGCGGCAGCCGTCCCCGACAACACGCTGCTCGGATAGGTCCAGAAGACGGGCATCATCGCGAGGACGCCGGCGGTTGCGGCCGACAGCGTAATCAGCACCAGCACGAGGTTGTCCGTGTACAGCGTGCTCGCATAGAATCCGATTGAGGCAGCAACGGCAGCCGTCGCCAGATGCCAGCGCCGCTCGTTGCGTTCGTCCGAGCTTTTCGCGACCAGAACCATCGACACGATGGCGACCGCGTAAGGTATGGCGCTCAGCAGCCCGACATCGAATGCATCCTTGACACCTCCGGCCTTGACGAGCGTCGGCAGATAGAAGCTCACGCCGTAGAGGCCCATCATGCAGCAGAAGTAGATCGCCGCAAGGTGCCACACGCGAGCATTCGAGACCACCGCCTTCAGCGAATGATCGGCGTTCACGCTGCCATCGCGGGCAAGGTTGGCTTCAAGAAGCTTCTTCTGCGGTTCGTCGAGCCACGATGCAGCGCGAATGCCGTCAGGCAGCAGAAATAGCACGAGAATGCCGAGCACGAGCGACGGTGCCGCCTCGATCAGATACAGCCATTGCCAGTTCGACATGCCATGCACGCCGTTGAACGCCTGCATGATCCAGCCCGACAGCGGACCGCCCACGACGCCCGCCACCGGAATGCCGATCATGAACAGCGCGTTCATGCGGCCGCGCCGGCTTGACGGATACCAGTAGGTCAGATACAGCACGATGCCGGGGAAGAAACCCGCTTCTGCCACGCCCAGCAAAAAGCGCACGAGATAAAACATGGCGGGCGTTTTGACGAACAGCGATACCGCCGACACAACCGCCCACGTCATCATGATCCGGCTGATCCACAGCCGCGCGCCCACGCGATGCAACAGCACATTGCTCGGCACCTCGAACACGAAGTAGCCAATGAAGAAAATGCCTGCGCCAAGGCCGTACACGGACTCGCTGAACTTGAGGTCGCTGAGCATCTGCAGCTTGGCGAAACCCACGTTGACGCGGTCCAGATAGGCCGCGACATAGCAGATGAAAAGGAACGGAAGCAGACGCCAGGTCACTTTTGCGTATGTGGCGTTCTCGAAACCGGCGGACGATGCCGGGCTGAGGGGCGGGTTCATCGACTGTCTCCTGATGCGTGCGGCCTGTTGCCGCTACTGACTGAATGTCGCGCATTGTTTCGCGTCAGCGGGAAACTGTCGATATGCCGAAGCACTGGTCCTACCAGTTTGTTTTGCCGTGCCAGCCTGGCAAACAGCTGAAGAAAGCGTTATTCCCAGCCGTTCAGGCGCAGGGTGGCCCGCACGAGACGCTGCTCTTCTCCCTCTATTTCGCGCAGACAGGCGGTGGTCGTGGCGATATGCGAGCTCGCCGCGCGCCGCGCCTGCTCGGGCTGTTTGCCGGTCACGGCCTTGTAGAGCCGCGCATGCTGCCGGTCGATGACGCGTTTTTCCGCCGTGCGGTGATAGAGGTTGTTGACCGATGCGAAGACCGAGCTCAGCAGCAGGTCCGTGAGGGATGTCAGCGTATGCACGAGCACCGGATTGTGCGAGGCCTCGCAGATCGCGAGATGAAACGCGTAATCGAGCCGCGCGCGCTTGGTTTCGCCGATGTCAGGGCTGTTGTTTGCCGCGAGCATCTCTTCATAGCGCCGGGTGATCAACGCGTAGTCGGCCTGGGTGCCGCGCAGCGCGGCGAGCCGCGCGGATTCGGCCTCGAGCATCTCGCGCACTTCGAAGATGTCGTAGAGCGTGCGCGGCTGCGATCCGAGCAGATGCATCATCGGCGTAAGCGCGGGTTGCGAGGTCAGCGCCGCGACGAACGAGCCGCGCCCGTGCGACGTTTCGATGATGTTGCGGGCCCGCAGCACCTTCAGTCCCTCGCGCAGCGCGGAGCGCGACACGCCAAGCTTGACGGTCAGGCGGCGCTCGGATGGCAGCGCCTGACCAGGCTTGAGCACGCCGTCTACGATCAGGCTTTCGATGCGCGCGGCCACCACGTCGGCCACCTGCGAGCCAGATTCCGTATCGTCCCTTTCCATGCATCCCTCTACTGGTCGGACCACTGTCGAACGATACTAGCGCGTGAGGAAGGGTGCTGGCAAGGCAGGGCGGGCACCGCGCGCGTGCAGTTCTCGCGCGCTACCCGCGAATGAAGTTGCTGCTCCATGCCAGATTGGGCTGGCCGCGGAGCTTTCTCAGGCGGGATCTTCTTCTGGCGCGCCGGTTTTCGCGGAACGGGCGCGCCACTTCGCCGGCGTCATACCGACCTGCCGTTTGAACACGCGCTGAAACGCGGCTTCGGACTGATATCCCACCGCTTCGCCGATTTCGGCGACAGACATTGTTGTTTGCGCCAGTTTGCGCCCGGCGAGCGCCATGCGAATTTCGGTGAGCACCTCGCTCGCCGAGCGGCTGATCGCTTCTTCGAAGTGGCGTGCAAACGTGGCACGCGACATGTGACAGAGCTCGGCCAGTTGAGGAAGCGTCCAGGGCTTCGCGGGTTCGTCGAACATGGCCGCGAGAGCCGGCTGTAGCCGCTGACGCTGCGCAAGCGCCAGCAGGCCGCGCGGCGCCTGGTCGGTATCGGACGCGCAACGCAGGGTCAACGCAAACAGGGCGCCCGACAACTGGTTCACGACCGTCGCGCTGCCCGGGCGTTGCTCGAAGGCTTCTTCGCGCATCAATTCAATGAGCCGGGCAAGCCTTGTTGCTGCAAACGCGGCGTCGCGCGCCTGCCCGTCGCCCTCGCTCACGCTGCTCACCAGCAGGCGCCCGGGAAGATGGTCGCGCATCAACTGCTGCGGCACCGCCGGCAGCACGAAGCGGCCGCACAGCACATCGGCGCCACCGCGTGCGCTGCCGTTCGTGACAACAGTCAGGCCGTCCTTGTGCTGCTCGCGCGCGGCGCGGGGCGGAGCGCCGCTGCCGTCATGCAGGCGGTGCGCGCTGCCGGAAGGAAACAGCACGATATCGCCGGCCTTCATGCGAAGCGCCGGTTCGGCTTTCCCGCCGGCCTCGCTTTCTACCACTGCTTCGCCGCGCAACAGCACGTGATAGGGAAATTCCCACTCGTTCGACTCAGGATGGTCGATGCGCCACGGCGAGCCGAAGTGGCATCGCACGTCCAGCCGTCCAGTGACCGGCATGAGCGAGAGCAGTCGGTCCAGCAGTTCCATATGAGACGTTTGAGCATGAAGTTGCAGAAGTATGGCATTAAAGAACTCGTCGTGCATGCCTACACTGACTCCCATGCCATACGACATGGCTAAGCAGTTCAACCACCACAACCTGATGGAAGGAGTCAATCATGTCCCGTCTGACCACCATTCGCCCTGAAGAAGCAACTGGCGCGGCAGCTGAAGTGTTCGCGAAGATAAAGAAGGCTGTCGGCAAGGTGCCCAATGCGTACGCTACTGTCGGCACGCACAGCCCCGAAGCGCTCAGCGCTGCGCTCGCATTCGATGCAGCGGTGTCTGCCAGCACGCTCAGCAAGGCGGACATCGAAGTCATCAAGCTGGCTGTCAGCGAACACGTGGGCTGTGACTACTGTGTCGCCGCTCATACGTTGATGGGCAAGCTGGCCGGACTGTCGAGCGACGACATGCAGCAGGTGCGTGCTGGGGTCGCAACGGGCGACGCGAAGCGCGACGCGCTGGTGACGTATGTGCTGACGCTGGTCGGCACGCGTGGCACGGTGCCCGCGGCGGCGGTGGATGCGGTGCGGGCGGCCGGTTACACGGACCGCCAGATCATCGAAATCAACCTGGCCATCGCGTCGATTACGTTCACCAATCTCGTGAATCGCGTGAACGACACGACGCTCGACTTTCCTGCAGTCAAGTAACCCGTAGCTCCAGCACCCAGTCCTCGACAGGAGAGATTGCCATGCGCACCATTCGTACAGACGTCGCCGTTATCGGCGCAGGGACAGCCGGGCTTTCAGCTTACCGCAGCGCGAAAGCCGAAGGCCGCACAGCCGTGATCATCGAAGGCGGTGAATACGGCACGACGTGTGCGCGAGTGGGGTGCATGCCGTCGAAGTTGCTGATCGCGGCGGCGGAAGCCGCACATGCGGCGAGCCATGCCGGCCCATTCGGCGTTCGTGTCGAGGGAGTGCGCGTAGACGGCAAGGCCGTCATGGATCGGGTGCGCAGCGAGCGCGACCGCTTCGTCGGGTTCGTCGTGGACGGCGTTCACGCGTTGCCGGAAGCGGACCGGCTGGTGGGTCATGTGCGCTTCATCGACGACCGGCTGCTGCAGGTCGGCGGCGATACGCTCGTGCAGGCGGCGAGCGTGGTGATCGCGACCGGCTCGGTGCCGGTCATTCCCGATGTGCTTCGTGGCGTGGGCGAGCGCGTTATCGTGAATGACGACGTATTTGCATGGCAAACCCTGCCGCGCAGCGTAGCGGTGGTGGGCCCGGGCGTGATCGGACTGGAACTCGGTCAGGCGCTCGCCCGCCTTGGCGTCGAGGTGAGCGTGTTTGGCGCACGCGGCGGCGTGGGACCGCTGACAGACCCATTGATCCTCGAACAGGCACGCTCGACGTTTGCGCAAGAGTTCCACTTCGAGCCGCAAGGTACGCTCGAGGCCGCGACGGCAGTTGAGGGCGGCGTGCAGATTCGCTATGCGCGCGCGGACGGCAGCTACTTTGAACGCACCTATGAATACGTTCTGGCGGCGGCCGGGCGACGGCCGAACGTTGCCGAGCTCGGCCTTGAAAATACATCGCTCGCACTGGACAGTCATGGCGTGCCTCACTTCGATCGTGACACGCTGCAAGCGGGCACGCACGCCGTCTTCATTGCCGGCGACGCGAACGGCATCTTGCCGCTCTTGCACGAGGCCGCCGACGAAGGCCGGGCCGCCGGCCGCAATGCCGCGCTGTATCCCGATGTCGTGCCGCTGGTGAGGCGTGCGCCGCTTGCGATCGTTTTCTCGGACCCTCAGATTGCCATGGTGGGGGCACGGCACCGGGACCTGGCGCCGGGCAGTTTTGTTGCGGGCGAGGTGAGCTTCGAAGACCAGGGGCGCAGCCGCGTGATGCTGAAGAACCGCGGACTGGCGAGAGTCTACGTCGATAGTGCTACACGGCAGTTCCTGGGCGCGGAATGGTTCGGCCCGGCCGCGGAACACATCGGCCATCTGCTCGCGTGGAGCTTGCAGATGCGGGTCACGGTCGACGATATGCTCGGAATGCCGTTCTACCACCCGGTCGTCGAAGAAGGTTTGAGAACGGCGTTGCGCGATGCGGCAGCAAAGCTGCAAGCTGGGGCGTAGACGTCTTGAAGAAGGGTGCGGTCGAAAATGATGCGCGGATGAAGCGCACCACGTCCGTGCCGCGATGCGTGAACGGCGGCCTTCGCGGAATAGAGCGCGGTGACTGCGAGCGGAACGTACGCGAGCACGGAGCTATTGTTGATAGTGTAAGAATCAGCGCGTTTCGCTCGCCGTGCCCCGAGACAGCATGAAGTCGAGACGGCTTGTTTCCGCGTTGCCCAGGGTGAGTTGGCGCAGTTCCGTGAGAGCGGCTGTCGGAAGGGCGCCAAGTGCCTCTTTTCTCACGATTAATGTTGCATCGTCGGTTCCGCCAAGAAGGCCCTTCGGGTCTTTCAACTCTCGTATTGAGTATTGCTCGTGCAGGTATTGCGGACTCCAGAGAGGTACCACCACCCAGCGCCTTTCGTTGACCGCAGCTTCGAAAGCGCCGACGCAATCGTCGAGTGTGCCGTTTTCGAAGTAATAGCCCGCATCGCTCAAGCCGTATTGCGCGATGATCTCACGTGAGAATCGACTGATGCCGGCGCCCGCGTTGATGCCCTGGATGCGCTTTGTCATTCTTGCTGCGACGTCGGGGCGCGTCAGGTCAGAGATGGAATTCACTGCACTCTCTGGTACATAGTCAGGTACGCCCCACAGCGCGTAGGGTCGGTATAGCACCGTAATCTTCTCGACGGCCTGTTCAAACGGGGCCAGGTAGACGCTGTGGCTGCTCGGCAGCCATGCACTACTCAACATGTCGGCCTTGCCGTCACGCAGCATTTCAAAGGCTTTTTCGTGGGGCGCGTAAATCTCATTTACCGTGACACCGTGCGCGTTCAATATGCGGCGAACGACACCGGACGCGGCGCGGTGGAACGACAGATCTATCGTCATCAAAGTGATACGAGATCCAGTTGCTCTGGAATCAGTCATGGTCAATCTCCGTGATTCGAATGAACGATGTCGGGTCTTACGCTATGGAAAGTGCAATGCCGGCGGCAATGAGCGCTATGCTTGCAATGAGCCCTGCGGTGAGATGCTCGTGAAGAAAGAGCAGGGAGGTCATCAGGCCGACAATCGGCACGCCCAACATGGCACTGGCCATGCTTGTACTCGACATGCGTGTATTGGCTGCGTTGACCGCGCAGAAACAGAAAGCCGTGGCAATAGGACCGATGAAAGTCAGCGCGGATATGAACGTGCCGGTGTTATCGCCGGTGTAAGGACCTTCGATGAGTCTCGCAAGAATGACGAGCGGCACGGTCGCGACGAGCATCTGCCACGGCGCAAGCACATAGGCACTGGAGGCGCTGCGGAAATGACGAAGGTGAAGAATGCAAACAGCCCAGCACAGCGACGCGCAACGAAGCATAAAGTTCGCAGTCACGGCCTGATGATCGTGCCATTCGACTTCAAATGGATTAAACAAAAGCAGTACGCCGGCGAGGCCGAGCGTCGTGCCGAACAACTTGCGTGCTGAAAGACGCTCGTGAAAGACGAGGATGGCTGCGGGCGTCACCCAGATCGGCGTCGTGTAGGCGAGCACGGCGGAGCGGCCGGCTCCGACGTGATGCAACGCGAACGCGCTTAATGCGGTGAACGCCAGCATCTGGAGAATGCCGACACTCACGAGAAATGGAATATCTTGCCGCGTTGGCAAACGCAGGGTGCGCGTGACGGCTTGCAGAACAAACAGGCAGAAGCCTCCTGAGGCGAACCGTGCGGCCGACATCCACAGTGGCGTGATATGGTTCAGGCCGATTTTCATGGCGGGCCAATTGGCGCCCCACAGCACGACAGCCGCGCCCAGCAGAACAGCGCCGTTATAAGAGAAGGTGGTCTCGCTGCGGCCGTGCGTACCCGCTCGAATAAGATCCGACATGATGACGCTCCTCGACGCGAAGAGTTTGCGAGGGAACCCTTGGGGGACGCAGGCGCGAGCCGCCTGGGCGGCATGCGCCTGCTGTCGATCAGATAAAGGTGAAGATTTCTTCGCGCGGCAAACGGGACTTAGGCAGTTCGGCGTTGAAGTCTTCTTCGCTGCGCTGACCTAGCGCGACAAGAACCACGCTCGTGAGTCCTTTTTCGCGCAGAGCCAGGCTTGCATCGAGAGCACGGCTATCGAAGCCTTCCATGGGCGTCGCGTCCACGCCAAGTACCGCGGCGCCTAACAGGAGGCCACCGAGCGCGAGGTAGACCTGCTTCTCCATCCACTGGGACACGTCACGCAGTTCGTACTTGTGCATGTCGACGTACGAGCGTCGGCTTTTGTCCTGATTGGCACGCATCAGCGGGGTCTTGAAGCGGCCGTCTGCCGACTCGCGTTCAAGGATGCTCTGCAGATGTTCTTCATCCATCGCTTCCCGCATGCACATTGCAATGACGTGCGAGGCGTTGAGGACCTTGGGCTCGTTGTAGCTGAATGCGCCACTCGTCGATGCCGCGATGCGAGCACGGCCCTCGGCAGTCGAGGCCACGACGAAGTGCCACGGTTGAGAGTTGACCGATGACGGCGACTGATGCAGCAGCGTGAGCAATGTATCAATCTTCTCACTGGGCAACGCTTTGCCTGCTTCAAAGGCTTTCACTGTATGACGAATGCGAACGGCGTCGGCGAGGTTCATTTGTATGGCTCCGGCTCGAGGTTAAATGGAATGGTTTTCAGAGCGTCGGTGCGGGCGCCGCGCCGATGCGAATGCGGAACAGTGCATAAGGCTTCTGACGCTCGTCTTTGCCGCCATGAAAGCCGGGTTGGCGATGCAGTTGATTTGCGGTGAAGTACAGGTAGCCGTCAGGACCCACTGACAGTGTGTCGGGCCAAAGAACTCGAGGATCGTGCACGATGGTCTGCCATTCGCTGCCCGGTTGGAGCTTGCGGATGGAGTTGTGTTCGTAGTCCCCGGCGTAGACGGCACCATTCGCGTCGCTCGCAAGCCCGTCGGAAGCGCCTTTTTCTCCGAGGTCTTTCACAGCAGACGCCAGTTGGGCTTCGCTAACGGACGGATCGCGCAACAACGCGGTCGGAACCGAGTAGAGATGGCGGCTCGAAAGCGGGCAGTAGTAGAGCGTCTCGCTATCCGGAGAAAGCGCGATTCCATCCGACGCAACGGAGAAGGGTTGGGTATCGCCGTTCGCATTGCGGACCTTAAGGCTTTCTCCTTCGACGACAGGACTAAATGCCGGATCTGCAGAGGTCGACACGTGGCCTGTGAGTCGCCGCAGCGCCTTACCGGAGTCGAGGTCGACCACGATCAAGCCGCCCGTTCCGCTAAGCGACGAATCGGTGACGTAAGCGGTGCCTGCTTTGCCCACGCGGAAATCAAAGCGCACATCGTTTACGTACGTTTGTGCGCGCATGACGTTCTGCGGAAAGATGATGGTCTTGACGACGCGGTTCGTCTTGAGGTCGATCGCGACCAGTTTTGCGCCGTCTTTCACGGGGCTGGAAAAGCCGGGCGCCGCGGTGTCGAGCACCCACAGACGTCCATGGCCGTCTGCCACGACGCTTTGAACGCTCAGGAAGTGCGAGGCTGGATCGGTGGCGTCACCACGGTTGATGTCCGCATTCGGGTAGGCGATGACCTTGTTGTCACGCACTTCTGCAACGGTGGCTTTCACGTCGTCGCCCCAGCGCGGGAAGTTCACGAAGATCCGGCCGGTCTCGGTGACGGTGACGCCGGTAGGCATCGGTCCGGAGAACGTCGCGACCGTTTCTAAAGATCCGATCGTCCTGTCCGTCGCCTGAGTGGATGACGACGCTTGCGCGACAGCGGTTTGCGCATGAGCGAGGTTGGCCGCGATGCTCAAGCTCAGGCCGACAGCCAGTGCGAATGCCGCACGGCGCACTGGATTGCGTTTTCTACGGTTCTGATGAGTGACTTGCATGGTTGCTTCCCGTTTGATTTGGTTAATGGATGGCGATACCGGTCCGATATGACTGACCTAGAAACCTTCAAGCACTATCTTTCCGCGAGCCCGGCCGCTTTCAATAAGCGCATGTGCGCGGCGCAGGTTTTCGGCATTGATGCTGCCGAAGTGATCGGCCATCGTCGTGCGCAGCGTGCCCTCGTCGATGAGCGTGGATACGCGGTTGAGTATTTCGTGCTGGCGGACCACGTCGGCCGTTTCGAACATCGGCCGCGTGAACATCAGCTCCCAATGGAGGGAAATGGATTTGCGCTTGAGCGGCATGGCGTCCAACGTGTCCGGATCGTCGATCACGCCGAGCCGGCCTTGCGGTGCCAGTGCCTCGACAAGCTGTGGGTAATGCACGTCCGTTTGGGTGAGGCTCGCCACGTAGCGCACCTGCGGTGAGCCAATGCGGCGTAGCCCTTCAAGCAGCGGTTGCGAGTGGTCGATCACGTCATGTGCGCCGAGTGCCTCGACCCATGCCCGTGTTTCGGGGCGAGAAGCGGTGCCTATCACTCGAAGCTTCGTGAGTCGGCGCGCAAGCTGCGTCAGCATGGAGCCGACCCCGCCCGCAGCGCCGACGATCAGCAGGGCGTCGCCGGAACCGGCCTGTTCGGCGACCCCGAGTCGGTCAAAGAGCAATTCCCACGCGGTCAACGATGTCAGGGGAAGCGCTGCGGCCTGCGCATTCGAAAGGGTGGCGGGTTTCCTGCCTGCAATGCGCTCGTCAACCAGCGCGTATTCCGCATACGCCCCGGGGCGTGCAATGTTGCCGGCGTAGAACACCCTGTCTCCGGGCGCAAACATCGAGACTTTCTCGCCCACTGACTCGACGGTACCGACAGCGTCCCAGCCAAGCACTCGCGGATGTTCGGTCGGCGAGCCGATACGAACCTTGGTGTCGACTGGATTGACCGCGATTGCGTCGATCTTCACCAGCAAGTCGTGAAGTGCCGGTCGAGGCTTGGGCAATTCGGCGTCGAGCAGCGACTCGCGATGCTCAGCCGGAAGACCGTGCTGCGTATACACAACTGCTTTCATGAGCTGCTCCAGGTGCGATTTGAGAGGCGCCCGGCTCGATCCACATATCGAGCGGCGACGCGTGACCGAATCTTGCCCGGCCGCCCATCGGCGAAAAACCAGTTACATTAGGCAAGACTTTCACTCCTGGAATGAAAATGGTCCGGTTAGAAGACCTTCAACTGTTTGTCCGAAGTGCCGCGCTGGGCAGCTTCTCGAGCGCTGCGAGAGAGGCGGATCTCCTGCCAGGGCAGGTCAGCGCTGCCATTCAGCGGCTTGAACGCGAGTTGGACATTCGTCTGTTTGCACGCTCTACGCGCAGTTTGAAACTCACCGCGGAAGGAGAGCAGTACCTTCCCTATGCCGAGGAAGTTCTCTCGATGCTTCATGAGGGACGCGAGCGCCTGCATGGAGAAAGACATGCTCTGCAGGGAACATTGCGCATTGCGGCGCCGTCCGACCTCGGGCGCAACGTGCTGTTGCCGTGGCTTGGAACGTTTCGCGATCAGCATCCGAAGCTCGCGCTGCGGCTTTCCTTGTCGGATCACGTAACCGATGTCTTTCGCGACCCGGTGGATGTCGCGATCCGCTATGGTTCTTCCGAGCAGGCCAGTTATGTCACGCTTGCGCTCGCAGAGAACAATAGAAGAGTGCTGGTTGCTTCTCCCGACTATCTGAAACGTCGCGGTTCTCCGGCCTCGCTCGACGAGCTTGTGCTGCATGACTGTCTGCTGTATGTGCTCGGTGGACGGGTCTATGACCGGTGGTCGTTCCCAGCCAACGGCGTGCGACGACAAGTCACCGTAAAAGGCGCACTTCTGTGCGACGACGCTGAGATCGCGAGACGTTGGGCGGTAGAAAGCAGAGGCATTGCGTACAAGTCGTGGCTCGACGTTCACGACGACGTGATCGCCGGCCGATTGCAGGTATTGCTACCCGAACAGCCGGGAGAGTCGGCCCCCCTCAACCTGGTCTGTCCGCACCGCCGCCAGTTTTCGCCGGCTGTCAGGTATCTTCATGCCTACCTGAGGGAGCGAATTTCGCCAATGAGCGCAGCCATGCGCGACTTCACGAACGCTGTGTTGGAGTAACCGGAAAGCCATCAAGAAGCGCACTTTTGAACGCGAAACAGCCACATGCGCCATCGGTGCTATGACCTGCGTCTGTGTTCGCGTGTCCGCAAAGCGGTGGAGAATGCACCAGCAAGCAGATCGGGGAAAGCGATGCGGCCCGGGCGCGAGAGTCGGTGCAACCTGAAGCAATCAGGCAGCAGTGCTCAAGTACGTTTTCCCGGGACTTTCGGAGGTGCGCCCGACGACGCTCTCACGATTAACTCGGCTTCCAATTCAACGCTGTGCGCGGTGCCCGTTTCTGAAAGCTCGGAAAGAATCACGTTTGCAGCATTGGTTCCGATTGCAGCGCTCGGAACACGGACGGTAGTAATGGGTATGGGCAATTCGGACATAAGCTCAAAATCATCGAATCCGACGACACTCACGTCGTCGGGAATTTTGTAGCCTTGATGCATTGCTTCCAGCATTGCTCCCATTGCAAACGAACCGTTGCCGCAAATCACCACGGTCGGCGGTTGCGGCGTATTCATTACTTGTGAAAAGAGCTGTCGTCCAATACGCGCGCCCCAAACGCCGTCGACCATGTGAGCGGCGGATATTCTCAAACCATGTTCTGCGAGCGCGTCGCGCACGCCTTCGCGCCGGGCCTGTGCGCGGTCGTTCGTATCGCTGTGCTGCGACAGCATCGCAAACCGGCGGTGCCCCAGACCCACGAGATAGGTCGTGAAGTCGAAGAATGCCTGGTGGTTATCTACACCCACGCAGAGCGAGTCGCTGTTTGCTCTATAAACGAATGTGTTGACGAACGGAATCTGACGCTGCAAAAGAAGAGGTTGCAGATCCCGGTGATGCGCTTCGCCCACCAGTACGACCGCGTCGACCCCGCGTTCGAGCATGGTCCTGACTTGTCGGTATTCGCGATCGAGGTCGTATTCCGAGCAAGCGAGCAAAAGCGTATATCCCGCTTGTTCGAGTGATTCCTGGAGTGCCTGAATGGCTGAAGCGAAATGCTCATTGGCCAACGTAGGGAAAACTGCCCCAATTGTCCCGGTCCGCTGAGTTGCCAATGCGCGCGCGGCGGCGTGCGGGACCCAACCGAGATGATCGATTGCGACCATGATGCGGGAGCGCAATTCGTCAGAGACGACCGCCGGATTGTTCATTACTCTCGAGACGGTTGCCGATGACACCCCGGCAAAACGCGCGACGTCACGCAAGGTCACAGCCGAGGTGCGTGACCGCTTCCCGGGCGCCTGCGATTCCGCTGTTTCTAGTGCTACTGATTTGCTCTTCGCCATGCCTGGGGATGCTCGGGTTCACGCGAGATTATCGATTATATCAACGCCTATCTTTGGCACTCTCCGTTGCGCTGTGGTCGATGTTGGTGTTCAAGCTTCGGCAACGGCGGATCAATGCGCCGCTGCCAGTTCTCCTACCGGCGCTCTGTTCGATGCCGCGAAGATACGGATCACCGGTTTAGTTGCTCGCGCAACGAGCGCGGCGAACACCGCGTGACTTTCCACGTTTGCCTGTGTCGACATGGCGATCCCGATTCGCGCCGCCGGCCGGCCAAGCCACGCGCGATCGACAGTGCGCGAGCGGCCCGCGAACGACCAAACGTGGTGGAGGCGTCTCGACCAATTCAAGGTGAGGCAAGAGATCGGCCGGGCAAACCAGAGGAAGGCGGCCAGTCCCATTGCAGCTCCGCCAGCCCCGGGTTCGGGAAACTCCCTACATAGTTTGCTCTCAAGATTGAATACAGTTCCATCAACGAACGACGTAATATCTTGACGCGTCATCAAGCATCCGAGGCTGATGCGAACGGCCCGACCGTGCTTTCAAAACGTGATCGCGTGACTTCACGCGCGCAAGGAGACACAGATGTCCATGAAGTTATCGTCGCGGCGTGTCGATGGCCTGCAAAGCCGGGACGAACGGCAGCGAGAGGCGGCCGACGCGCCCCGAGCCCGCACATCCGCTGGAATGCGCAAAGTCAAGCGGCTCGGCTGGAACCTGCTTCCACCGTTGACCTTCGTGGCCATCATTGCAATCTAGGCGGCGGCGGTGCGCCTTTTTCAGATTCCCGCGTACGTCATGCCGGGTCCCGGGCTCGTCTTCTCACGTCTCGTCGAAGAGTATCCGCAGCTCTGGAGTAACTCGATTGTCACCGTGACGGAAATTGTCTGGGGCTTTGGACTGACGATCGTGACTGCCATTCCGGTAGGCCTCGTCATCGCGCTGTCGCCGGTTGCAAAACAGGTGGTTTATCCGCCGCTCATGTTTCTGCAGCTCGTCCCGAAGATCGCTGTGGCGCCGCTGTTCCTGGTATGGCTTGGATTCGGCATTGAATCGAAAGTGCTGCTCACCGTCCTGATGACCTTCTTCCCCTTGCTTCTGGCCAGCGTCAGCGGCTTTCAGATTCTGGACAATCGTCTGCTCTATCTGACGCAATCGATGGGCGCGAGCTCATGGCAAACCTTTCGGTATCTGCGTCTTCCCGCGGCCCTCCCGGTCATTTTCTCCGGCATCAAGACGTCCGCCACCATCGCCGCCACCGCTGCAATCGTCGCGGAGTTCGTCGGAGCGAACAAGGGACTCGGCTATGTGTTGCTCCGAGGGACCAGCACGATGGACATCGGCCTGACCTTCGCCGTGATTGCGGTGCTGACCTTCATCGGCATTGCCGTCAACTACATCGTCGAATTTGCTGAATGGGCGATGACACCCTGGCAGCGCAATAAAAACTAACGTCGAACATCAGAAAGCGATTGGCCCGAGGTCATCCCGGCTAATAGCAACACCTTTGGAGACTACAACGATGCTTCGTTTTATCAGCCGTACCCTGGCCGCAAGCGCTGTATCGTCAGCGTTGGTTTGCGGATTGAGCGGCGCCGCTATCGCGGCCACACCTGTCACGTTCCAGCTCAACTGGGTCGCGGGGGGCTCGAATGCCGGTTTCGCCGCGGCGTTGCGTGAGGGCTACTACAAGGACGCGGGCCTTGACGTCACGATTGTCGAAGGCAACGGTTCGGGCACAACCGCGCAACTCGTTGCAACGAATCGCGTGCAGCTCGCCTACGCCGACGCGGTCGCGGTAAGTCAGCTCATCGCCAAGGGTGCGCCAATGAGGGTGATCTCGACGGTGTATCAATCGAATCCCAACGAAGTGTCGGCGCTGAAGAAGACGAACATCAAATCGATCAAGGACCTCGTCGGCAAGAAGGTTGGCGTTCCATCCGGCTCGTCGCAAACGACCATGCTTCCGCTCTTCCTGAAGGCGAACGGGCTGAAGGAATCGGACGTGAACCTGATCAACATGCCGTTGACGTCCATGGTCCCGACCTTGTTGCAGGGACAGGTCGACGCGATTCTCGGATCGATCGATGCGTATCAGATCCAGCTCGAAGCGCAAGGCGCGCAGTTGACCAACTTCCGCTTCGCGGACTACGGCGTTCCGACCGTCAGCACATCTATCTTCGCCAACGATACCTACCTCAAGGACAACACTGATGTCGTCAAGAAGTTCGTTGCCGCGAGCCTGAAAGGCTGGAGCTTCGCGCTCGATAACCCGGGCAAGGCCATCAAGGATCTGAAGGCGGTCTTCCCGAACTTGTCTGAGAAGACGGCAACGGCCGAGCTCGCCGCTATCACGCCTCTCTTTTGCAGCGGCGGTGCAAAGTACGTGGGCAAAGCGGAAGACGCGCAATGGGTGAAGACGCAGGACCTGTTATCGCAGGTCGGCTTGTTGCCCGCAGGTCGCGACCCGAAGTCGTACTACACGAATGACTTCCTTCCGCCGACCTCGGACATGCGTGCGTGCAAGTAACTAAAGACGTGATTGAAGAAGCAACTAGAGGATCGTCATGACTGAACAGCGAAACGTGGGACTGCGTTACCCGGACCTCGAAGTCGGTTTGAAATTTCGCAGCCCCGGACGAACGATCACCGATGCGGACCTGGTCGGCTTTGCGGGCCTCACGGGAGACTTTTCCGAACTTCATACGAGCGATGTGTACGCGAAAGCCAGCCAGTTCGGCCGCCGTGTCGCACACGGCATGCTCGGCCTCGCCTATGCGCACGGTCTGATGTGGGCGCGCACAGGCGAGTTGCGCGAAACGGCGATCGCGTTTCTCGGGATCAACGAATGGAGTTTCCTGAATCCCATTTTTGTCGGCGACACCATCTTCGTGAACTACGAAATCAGTGAGCTTCGCGATAGCAAGTCCCGGCCGACGCAAGCCATCGCGACCTTCGATGTCTCGGTTGTAGATCAAGACAATCGGGTCGTGCAAAAAGGCAAGAAGGCTTTGCTGGTGTCCAAAGTGCCTCTTTCTGCTGTCGCAGCAAGCGGTGCGTCCGCCGCAGTCTCCGAGGAGCGGAAGTCATGAGTGACCATGTTTCCGAACAGCGGGACGCTGCGACGAAGTCCGGCGTGCCGATCAGTATCCGGCGCGTCGCCAAGACGTTTGGTGAAGACAGCGACAAGCCGTTTCAGGCGCTCAAGGAGGTCGATATCGACATCCAGCCCGGCGAGTTCGTTTCGATCGTCGGTCCTTCCGGATGCGGTAAGAGCACCTTGATGCTGATGGTCGCGGGTCTGCTCAAGCAGAGCCAGGGCGAGATTCTGGTCGGCGGAAAGCCGGTTGTGAAGCCGATTACGGATGTCGGCATCGCGTTTCAGGATCACCTGTTGCTCGAATTTAGAACGGCTCTGGAGAACGTCATGCTGCAGGCCGACATTCGCGGCTTGCCCAAGAAAAAGATTGAAGCGCGCGCCAAGGATCTTTTCGAGCAATTGCGTCTGACGCAGGCGATGCACAAGTATCCGCGGCAGCTGTCGGGTGGCATGCGGCAACGCGTTTCTCTTGTCAGAACGCTGGTTCACGATCCGTCCGTGATTCTGATGGATGAGCCGTTCGGCGCGCTGGATGCATTGACCCGGCTTCAGGTCCGGATGGACCTCGAGGCGCTGTGGTTGCGCCGCCGCCCGACCGTCGTGTTCATTACGCACAGCGTGGAAGAAGCGGTGGGATTGTCGGACCGCATTTTTGTCATGAGCCCGAATCCCGGTGAGGTGGTCGACGAGATTACGGTCGACCTGCCGCGTCCGCGACCGATCGTGCTCGGCGACGCGCCGGAGTTCGCTGCGTATGTCGACCGCATCTACGGGCATTTCGAACGCATGGGTGTGCTGCACGGCATCGAGGTGCCTAAAGCCACGTCCGCCGCATCGTAAGTCTGCGGCACGACGAAACAGCGACACGACGAAATAACGACAGGACGACATGAGCACAGCAACGGACGACGTCAGCCGGTTGGTCATGACCGAAGTGAACGGCTTTATTGCCACGGTCGGGCTCAGTCATGGGCCACTGAATCTGGTCACGACTGACTTGTTGCGCGAGTTGAACGAAGCCTTGACGGCAGTGTCCGCGATGGACGGTGTGCGGTGTCTGATTCTTCACGGAGGTCAGTCGCGCGCCTTCTGCGCGGGAAGCGACATCAAGGAATTCGCCCGCATTCGCGAGCAGGCCAGCGAAAAGAAGATCCTTTTTGAAGACATGGTGCTTCGTCGACTCGCGCGCCTGCCTATGCCGACCATCGCGGCGATCGACGGCGCAGCGCTCGGCGGAGGTCTCGAACTCGCCCTTGCGTGCGATCTGCGCGTGGCACGACACGGCGTCGCAATGGGCCTGACCGAGGCGCGTCTGGGCGGTCTGGCCGGCAGCGGTTCACTGAGACTCACGCGCCTTGTCGGCCCGGCGCGCGCCAAGTTGATGTTATTCACGGGCGAGACCATCGATTGTGAACAGGCCCTCTCGTGGGGTCTGGTGGATCGTGTGACACGAGACGGAACTGCGCTGGAGGCTGCGTTCGAACTTGCGGGAACCATCGCCTCGCGAGGGCCGGTGTCGAACCGCCTCGCCAAAGAACTCGTCGATGCCGCGCTGGATTTGCCACTCGATGCAGGCCTGTCGATGTCGACCGTGGCGCTCCAGAAGATATTCGACAGCAAAGACCTGCATGAAGGTGTGGACGCGTTCTTCGCGAGGCGCCCACCGTCATTCAAGGGCCGATAACGCGGAGCAAAGCAACGCCGAGCAAAGAAACGCTGAGCAGAAAACGCCGAGCAAAGATCATGAGCGAAATGAATGTGGAAATTGGCACTACTGAAAACGCGCAAGCAGCTGAGGCAGCCTTGCTTGGCGAGGGCGCGGTGCTCGTCTGGAATGATGTGGTATCGGAAGGCCGCGAGCAGTTTTATGAGTGGCATGACAAGGAGCACATCCCCGAAAGACTTTCTATTCCGGGCTTTCTGCGCGGACGCCGGTACATCCGGTCGGGTCACTCGCCCGAGTGGCTGACGATGTACGAGGCGGTCGATCTGAATGTTGTGGTGTCGCCGGCCTATCTCGAACGCCTGAACGCACCGACGCCCGCCACGGTCGATACGCTGCGCTACTTTCGCAATACATCGAGAGCGGTCTGTCGGATCGTGCACTCGGTCGGTTCGAGTAGCGGAGGCCACGTGCTCGCATTGCGGCTGGATGTACCCGCGGCGCGGGCCGAAGCGATGAAGACGTATCTGTGCACGGAGGTGTTTCCGCACGCCGTGGCCCTAACGAGCATCGTCGCCTGCCATCTCTATGTGGCCGATCAATCCGGCAGCCATATCGACACCGCTGAGTCGAGCACGCGCGAGTTTGACGTGCCTGCCTGGGTCGTACTCGTCGAAGCGACCACGCCGCAGGCGGCTGAAATCGCCCGTGATCTGCTCGACGCCCGGAAGCTCGAATCGCTCGGCGTAACGGTGCGCCCCGACGGCACGACTTATTCGATGGAAATCTGCCGGCTGGCACATGCTCCGGCAGAAATTGAACGCTAGACCACTCAAGAGAGACAACGAATGAAACTCGTAAGACACGGGCAACCCGGCGAGGAGCGTCCGGGCATCATCGATGCGCAAGGTCAGATTCGCGACCTCGGCGACCATTGCAAGGATTTCGATCCCGCGTTTTTCGCGGGCGATGGGCTTCAGCAGTTAAAGAGAATCGACCTGCAAAGCCTTCCCGTCGTTGCAGCCGATGTGCGCCTCGGGCCCTGCGTCGCGCAACCGGGGACTTTCCTCGCCATCGGCCTGAACTATGTTCAGCATGCCATCGAGACCAACGCTCCGATCCCGACAGATCCGATCATCTTCAGCAAGGCGCCGTCCTGTGTGTCCGGTCCTAACGATCCGGTACTTCTTCCCAAAGGTTCGACGAAGACCGACTGGGAAGTGGAGCTTGCATTCGTTGTCGGCAAGCGCGCTCACTATGTGGAAGAGTCCGAAGCGCTCGACTACATCGCGGGCTACTTCATCTGCAACGACGTGTCGGAGCGCGAGTTCCAACTCGAACGCAGCGGCCAGTGGCAAAAGGGAAAGATGTTTCCCACCTTCGGCCCGATCGGTCCATGGCTCGTCACGTCCGATGAAATCCCGGACGTGCAGAACCTCGGACTCTGGCTCGAACTCAACGGCAAGCGCATCCAGAACTCGTCGACGAGCGACATGATCTTTTCGATCGCGAAGATTCTTTCCGACACGAGCCAGTACGTTGCGTTGCAGCCCGGCGACATCATCACCACAGGCACGCCCCCGGGCGTCGGTCTGGGTATGAAACCAGAGGCCTATCTGAAGCCGGGCGATGTGATGCGGCTCGGGGTCGACGGGCTAGGCGTCCAGGAGCAGCGCGTTCTGCGTTGGGGCGAACGGTGATCGATGTTGCGGGCCCTTCGCAGCAAGCGGCCATGCATGTCGAGTGACCACGAAAGACTGAGCGGATTATGGAAAAAATAACTGCAGACGAAGCAGCGAAACTGGTCGAGGACGGAGACGCGATCCTCATTAGCGGATCGGGCGGGGGGCATTCGGTGCCGGAAGCGTTGCTCGCGGCCGTGGAGCAACGCTTTCTCGAGGAAAACAGGCCACAAGGACTCACGTCGGTGAGCGTAGTCGGCGTCGGAGACCGAGCGGCCCTGGGCGCAAGCCACCTGGCGCACGAAGGCCTGTTGCGTCGTGCGATCACGAGCGCGCTGGTCGATTCGCCCGGCCTCGTGCGTCTGGCCGCGGAAAACAAGATCGAAGCCTACACCTTTCCTCAAGGCGTGCTCTCGCAGTTGATGCGCGATATGGCCGCCGGGCGTCCTGGCCTTCTGACAAAGACCGGGCTCCATACATTCGTCGATCCGCGCCAGCAAGGTGCTCGACAAAGTCCGCGCACGCCGGAAGGCTTTGTGGAAGTCGTCGATCTCGCGGGCGAAGAGTGGCTTTTTTTCAAGCCGGTGCCCGTCAATGTCGCCTTCCTTCGCGGAACGACGGCCGATGAAGACGGCAATGTCACGATGGAAGAGGAAGCCGTGCTCGGCGAAATGCTCGCCATGGCGCAGGCCACGCGCCGTGCTGGAGGCATTGTCGTGGTGCAGGTCAAGCGGATGGCGAGGCGCGGCACCTTGCCTGCCAAGCAGGTGAAAATCCCCGGCATTCTGGTGGATTTCGTGGTCGTGGATCCGGAACAGCGCCAGACCTACGCGACCTACTACGACCCGAGCTATTCGGGGGAGTTGCGGATTCCGGTGGAAGGCATCAAGCCTTTGCCGTTCGGCCCGCGTAAGGTCATTGTCAGACGCGCAGCGATGGAGCTTTTCCCGGGCGCAATCTGCAATCTCGGCGCAGGTATTTCCACGGGCCTGTCGACGGTGGCCGCCGAGGAAGGCTTGCTCGACGCGGTGTACCTGACCAACGAACAGGGAATCATCGGCGGCGCGCCGATCACAGGTAGAGACTCGGGGGGAGGGCAAAACTTCGCCGCCATGATCGAGCAGCCCGCGCAGTTCGATTTCTACGATGGTGGCGGGCTGGATATAGCGTTCCTTTCGTTCGCCGAGGTCGACGCGCAAGGCAATGTCAACGTGTCCCGGTTCGGCGACAAGATCATCGGAGTGGGCGGCTTCATCAATATCAGCGCGAACGCCCGGTGCATGGTTTTCAGCGGTACCTTGACCGCAGGAGATCTCGACGTAGGCTGGGAGCAGGGCCGTACGATCATTCGGCAAGAAGGGCGGCATCAGAAATTCGTGCCGAAGCTCGAGCAGATCTGCTACAGCGCTTCCATGGCGCGCGCAAAGGGTCAAACTGCGTTGTTTGTCACCGAACGCGCGGTATTCACGATCGGCGAGGGCGGGCTCGAACTGATCGAAATCGCACCGGGCATTGATGTGGAACGCGACGTGATTGCGCATATGGGATTCAGACCGGCTGTCTCCAAGGCACTGAAGCAAATGGATGCGCGAATCTTCGGTCCCGGCCTCATGGGGCTTGGCGCGGACGTACACAGCAAGGCAAGGCGCTACCGCTCCGAGCGTGTGGCGAAATGGCATAATTCCCGCGATGGAGGTGCGCTGCGATGAGCGCGCCTACGATCACGGGGAACACGCGGTTGTTCTGCATCGTCGGAGATCCGATTGTTCAGGTGCGATCGCCGCAGGTGTACACCGAGCAGTTCGCGGCTGCTGGTATGGATGCCGTTCTGGTCCCGATGCAAGTTCCCGCTGACCGCTGCGCGCAGGTCATCCCGGCGCTGATGGCGTTGGGCAATCTCGATGGCTTGCTTGTCACCGCGCCCTTGAAAGCACGCGTGGCGGCATTCGCGGACCGCCTGGGCCCCACGGCCTCCTGCATCGGCGCGGTGAATGCGTTGCGGCGCGAGGCCGATGGTTCATGGACGGGTGACATGTTCGACGGCGAAGGCTTCGTTCGTGGCCTGCTTGCAAAAGGCGCGCGTGTTCGCGGCCGGCGCGTGCTTCAGTTCGGCGCGGGCGGAGCGGGAAGCGCCATTGCATGTGCCCTGGCCAACGCGGGCGCGCAATCTATTCGCATCGTCAATCCGGACGCCAGGCAGACGCAATCGCTCATTGCGTCGCTGGCGAAGGTGTTCCCCGAGTGTGACGTGCAGCCCGCAGACGTCGATCGACGCGACATCGACATGATCGTGAACGCGTCGCCGGTAGGCATGCGTTCAGGCGATGGCCTGCCGGGCGACCTGGGCGCGGTGAGCTCAGACACGTTGATCGGCGACGTCGTGTTGACCTCGTCGCCGACCGCCCTTATCCAGGTGGCGCTCGATCATGGCTGTCAGTGGGCGAACGGCCACGACATGCACTCCGGGCAGATCGACGCCATCATGAACTTCTTCGTTGCACGCACGTAGTTTCTTTATTTGACCGGTAATCTTATGGCTCATATTCCTGCAGAGCGCTGCCTTGACATCATCGAATTGCTCGCAGAGGGTGCTGCTGCGATGCCGTTGGGTGAAATCGCAACGCGACTAGATCTGCCGAAAAGTGGCGCCCATCGATTGCTTGCGACGCTGGTCGACCTGGGATGGGCCGAACAGGACGCGGAAACCGGTTTCTATCGACTATCGATGCGGCTTGCCATCCTGGGGCAGCGATTCTTTGTCGCCACCGGAATCCCGGATATCTGTCAGCCGCTGGTCGATCGTCTGGCGGCCCAGTCCCGCGAGTTCGTCCGACTCGCGGTGGTGGATGGACCGTCATTAACCTGGGTGGCGCACGCGCAGGGGGCAACGGGCGGGCTGCTTTATCAACCCACGCTGGGAAGCAACACCGTTCCGCTGCACGCGACGGCGACCGGCAAGGCATGGCTCGCTACGCTGGCCACTGAACAAGCGGCCGAGAATGTTTTGCGCGTCGGACTCGGCGATTCGGAGAAGTACGGCCCGAACGTCATCCGATCGCTGGACGCGCTTTTGCAGGAGATTGAGGCGACCCGCAAGCGCGGATACGGAATCGCGGTGAACGAAGGTGAGCCGGGTGTGAGTGCGCTAGCGGCGGCCATTCGCCCGCCGAGCGGTGGCCCGGCGCTGGGCGTGGTCAGCGTGGCAGGACCGAGCGCACGGATGACGGAAAGCCGCATCGCCGAGATGGCGCCTCTGGTCATGGAGGCCGCAACCGAACTCGCGTCCTTCTGGCCGTTGCGTACCCGTCCCAGCAAGCTGGGCACGGCGAGCAATATGATCGCTGCGTGAGCTAGCGGCCGCTCACGCGCCTCGCGCATCCACTCACGGGTTTTGCCGACATGCTGCCCCCTAGTCATGGAGGGTGGCTGATTGCGTTCGTCGCCTGACTGATGCATGGGCGTTGCGTTCGCCAGCTCGGCGGAATCGGCCAGGTTGCCGGCGACGCCTCTCACTCGCCGGTCGTTCATGCCGCGAGGCGTGGCAACGTGCAGGATAGTCAGCCGCTCGATTTCGGCGGGACGGCCTTCCAGATTCAGGGGCGTCTGGTGAACGTCCATTGGAACGTCCATTGAAGAGTGCCGTGCAGGCATGTCTTACGGAACGGGTTGTCCGCGTGCGGCTTCAAGGATTGCGTACCAGTCTTCGCGACTCAACGTGATGTGAAGGCCTGCAAGCGCCTGCTGCAACGACTCCATGCGCCGGCTACCCACGAGCACGTAGGGCGAACAAGGCAGTGCGAAGATCCACGCATAGACAATCGATACCCAGGACAACGCGTTGTATTTCTCCGCGAGCGTGGTCAACGCGCGGCGCAGCCGAAGGGCGAGTGGGTCGTTCTCGTCAAAAAGTCGTCCGCCTCCAAGCGCAGACCAGATCATCGGCGACACCGCGGCCGATGACAGCGCGGTGAAAACGTCATTGTCCAGTGGCTGAAGCTCGAAAGGAGAGAACTCGATCTGGTTGGTGGCGAGCACGACCTTGGCGTGCAGAGACTCGAACTGTCGCGCCGTAAAATTCGACACGCCGAACGCGCGTATTTTGCCCTGTTGGATCAGGCTTTCTGCCGCATCGGCAATCTCGTCGTTGTGAGCCAGATGGTCAGGGCGATGAATCAGGAAGAGGTCGAGATAATCTGTTTTCAGACGCTGCAAGGATTGCTCGACTGCCGCTTGCAGATAGGCTCGACTCGTATCGTAGTGTTTGACCCCGACCGCACCGGCCGACGAACCGTGTGGCCTGATTCCCGCCTTGCTCACGATCTGCATGTGGGTACGCAACGACGGCGTCTGTGTCAGGGCATTGCCGAACAGCGCTTCCACCGCGCCGCCGCCGTAGATGTCGGCGTGGTCGAACGTCGTCACGCCCAACTCCATGCATCTCTGCACGTACACGTTGAAGTCTGCGGCAGACATGTTCCAGTCGCGAACGCGCCACATTCCGGCCACAACCTTCGAGCAGCCAAGCATGGCTAGTGTGTCAGGGCTTTTGCTGGCAAACAAGCGCGCTTGTCCCGTCATTCATTTGTGCTCCTTGTGTATGCGGTTTCATTGTGATGAGACGTTACGCTAGTGTCGCTGAATCAACATCATAAATACGCCGCCTAGGGAGATTCCCCAGGAGCACGCGCTTCGTGTTGTCCATGCCAATGATACCGGTTACATTCGTCCACTCCTCGGAGAGCACATAAGGTAAGCGCATGTATTCTGAAGTTGTCAGATCGTCCGACTCGACCGGGCCGTGGTATCGAGACATCACGGCGTCGCAGTGGCGAGTGCTCGTCGCGGCGTGGGGCGTGTGGGTCAACGACGCGCTAGATTTTCTGGCGATCACGTTCGTCCTCGGCGATATCGCACGCGCATTCGACGTGTCGCTCGATAAAGCGTCCTTGCTGCTGCTCGCGACGTACGGCGTGCGTTGGATCGGCGGCCTTGCCTTCGGTGGGCTGAGCGACAGGATCGGACGCAACATTCCGCTGCTCATTACGTTGACGTGGTTCACGGCCGGGGCGGTCGCTACTGGTCTATCCTGGGATTTCCTTTCGTTGGCCGTGTTTCGTCTCCTGCTCGGCTTCGGTATGGCGCCGGGATTTTCACTCGGCGCTGCGATGGTTGCAGAATCGTGGCCTGAACGACACCGGGCGATCGGCATCGGGATTCTGGATACCGGCTGGGGCGTCGGTGCAATTGGCGCGGCGCTCGCCTACGAATTTATCTACCCTTCGTTCGGTTGGCGTGGAATGTTCTTCGTGGGTTTGCCTCCGGCACTGCTGCTTGGGCTATTCATTATCTTCTTCGTGCCCGAGTCGGCCGCGTGGAAGAAGGGCCGGGTCTCATCGGACAAGACTGCCTCGAAAAATCCGGTTGGCCAGCTGTTCAAGCGCTATCCGGGCCGCGTCGCTTATCTGTCGCTGCTCATGTTTGTGCTCTGTTTCGGCTCGTGGCCATTTCAGGCACTGCTGCCCACTTATCTCAAGACGCTCAACTTGTCTGCATCGATCGTCAGCGCAATCGCGATGGCTTCCGCAACGGGGCAGATTTTCGGCTTCGTTGCGTCTGGCTTCATCGCGGAACGGCTGGGACGACGCCTCGCTATCTCGCTCATGATCGGCGTCGGATCCGCGTGTGTGACGGGTGTCGTCCTGAGCGCGCACAGTCCTGCCGTCGCGATCGTTTTCTCGTTTCTCAGCGGCTTTTTTCTTGTGGGATCGTCGGGCATCTGGGGCACGATTCTCACAGAAAATCTTCCGCGCGAGGTTCGCGCATCCGGCGTGGGCTTTCTGTACAACTTCGGGGTGATAGGCGGCGGATTGGCTCCGTTCATCGTGCTCTCCACGATCGATCCATCGCATGACTCTTTCCATGGCGGAATCATCCTGTTCACCATCGGTGCCGCTTTGACGGGGATGGTGATTTTGCGCTTCGCCCGCGAGACTAAAGGTATCGACCTGTCGCAGATCGACCGGGAAGCATGAAAAGAACATACGAAGCGGTCAGAGAAGAAGTGGAAGCGGGCCCGCGCGGGGTACAGCGGGCCGCGCATATCGAGGATCGACGTGGACCACCGCGGTCGGTTATGCGCGAGGCCCCCGGCTGCAGAGCAAGGGTGAGCTACAACTGAAAACGGTGCCCGGCTCCGATAGGTTGCCGCCGCCCGTCTGGTGTCACGCTGGAATGATCCGTTCAGCCTTCATACGATCGAACAACGCAAAAAATGCATCAGGCGTGCTCTGATAGTCGAGAAAGCCCGCCTTGCGGCTCTTGGTCATATCCGTGAGCACCTCCATCGGCCGCCCCAGGTCGGCGTCCGTGTGCCACCACGAGGCGAGCCGGTCGAGGTTGGCTTCCTTCAACTGATAGCGCTCTGCAATCTCGGACCATTGCTTGGTCGCGTCATGCATCCGCTTTTCGAGCGGGCGCATTTCGCCATCGAACGGCACCGGCTCAATGCCGAAATAGCCCGCCAGTTGCGACCACATCCACTTCCACCGGAAGACGTCGCCATTGACGACATTGAAATCCTCGTTGCGGGCGTTCGGTGAAGTCGCTGCCCATTCCAGGTGCCGCGCGAGCAGGCGGGCATCGGTCATGTCGGTGAGGCTGTTCCACTGCGCGGCGGAGCCGGGAAACACGAAGGGTTGTCCAGTTTCCCTGCACAACGTCGCGTAGACGGCGAGCGTTACGCCCATATTCATCGCATTGCCGAGGGCGAGACCGATGATCGTGTGCGGCCGATGCACGCTCCAGCTAAAACTGTACTGACGCGCGGCCTCGAACAGCCTGTCTTCCTGCTCGTAGTAAAAGTTATCGACAGGCTGTCGCCCCTGTTCTTCACGAAACGGTGTGATCGGCACGTTGCCTTGCGCATACGCCTCGAAAGGGCCGAGGTAATGTTTGAGTCCGGTGACGAGGGCGGCATGCTCGAGCGTGCCGGCAGGGCCCAGCGCGCTTAACACGTGCCTGACCATGGCGCCATTGACATTGATGTTCTCGCGCTCCGTTGCCTGGCGCGACCAGGCGGTAAAGAAGACGTGAGTGAAGTTTCGTCCGTGCAGCGCATCTGTGACGGAATCAGGCGACGTGAGATCGGCCGTAATTGATTCGATTCCGCTCTGCGGCGGCGTTCGGCCGCGAGATAGGCCGGTGACGCTCCAGTCGCCGCAGGCAAGCAGGTGTTGCGCGAGGTTGCCGCCGACGATACCCGTCGCGCCGATAATGAGTGCCCGTTTTTTCATCTGAATGGAAGGTCCAAAAAAGTGTTTGCTGCATGGATCCGCGACGTGTTTTTGCTGGAAACGAGCGGCTAGATCCCTGCGAATGTTCTGCTGTCGGGTTTCATCCCGTCGAAAGCGCAAGTCAGCAAGCGATGTACCGCTTCATACGACAGCGGCCTCGGGTTGTAGTAGGGCGCCTGCATCGCCGCTGCCGCGGCGGCGGCGATATCCGATGAGCGAAGACCGAGCGACTCGAGAGACGCTGGCACATGAAGCGCGCGGCCAAGTTCATGGAGTGCAGTGGCTGGCTCATCAGTCGTGAGCGCCTTGCATAGCCGGTCCTGCGCCGCTGGCGCGGCCGGCAGATTGAATGCCATCGCGTAAGGCAGCATCACTGCGTGGGTTTCGGCGTGAGGCAGATTGAACATGCCGCCGAGCGTGTGGCAAAGCTTGTGATGCAACGCCATGCCCACGTTGCCGAGTACCGTGCCGCACAGCCAGGCACCGTACTGGGCGGCTTCGCGTGCAGCAACATCGTCAGGCTGCGCGCTAATGCGCGGCAATGCGCCGGCAAGGCTGCGGATGCCTTCTTCGGCGAACAGCGACATCACCGGGTTCGCATCCTGCGCATAGAGACCTTCGGCGGCATGCGCAATCGCATTGAGACCACTCGTGGCCGATAGCGCCACCGGCAGCGTCAACGTGAGACACGGATCGTAGATTACGGTGCGCGGCAGCACGCGGTACCTCTTGCCGGTCTTCTTCTCGTTGGCCGACGTCATGCCGTAGATCGGCGTGACTTCCGATCCGGCATACGTGGTCGGAATGGCGAGGATCGGCAATGAGGTTTCGAGCGCGATGGCCTTGGCGAGACCGAGTGTGGATCCGCCACCGGCTGCGACCAGTCCATCCGCGCCCGCTGCCAATGCGGCTTCAACGCCCTCTTGCGCGGTCTCCACGGGCACGTGCATGACGGCCCGGTCGAACACGTCTGCGCAGCGTTCTCCTGCCAGCTTGCGAACGCGATCGGCGAGAAAGCGCTGCTCCGGCGTGCACAGCACGAGCGCACGCCGGATACACAGTTCGTCGAGTTCATCGGCGAGGCGCTCGATCGCGCCCGTGCCGAACACAATGCGGCCGGGTCGGCTGGTGTAGGTAAAGGCAATCATGACGATCGGCTCAGAACGAAGTCGAATTCAAGCGTGCTGTAAGGCGTTGCCATCGCTGTGCCGTCGGGCGCAGTGCCGCTCTCGTGACGTTTCCATGGCGCGATCAGCGACGAACGCACGCCGAATACCGCGTCCGAGTCCAGATAGCGATCGCCGTCGCGGAACACATGTGTGACGAGCCGTTCATAACCGGGCGCGGTAATCATGAAGTGCAGATGCGCCGGTCGCCAGGGATGACGCCCCAGCGCTTCCAGCATGCGTCCCACCGGGCCGTCGTGTGGAATCGGATAGGGCTCGGCCACGATCGACCGGAAGTGATAGCGGCCATCCGGAAGGCTATGCAACACGCCGCGTGCACGATGGGTATCGGCGTTTTTGTACTGGACGTCATAGAAGCCGTCGGCGTCCGCCTGCCACACTTCGATGCGCGCGCCGCTCACCGGCTCGCCGTCCGGGCCGCGCACCGTGCCCGACACGAAGCAGGGTTCGCCGCGCGCGCCGTTCGCCACATCGTCTCCATTGCGATACTCGGGCGCCTCGTCGACGAAAAACGGACCGAAGACGGTCGCTTCCGTACACCCGGCGGGTTTGCGATGCGCCATTGCCGTCACGAGCATGGACAGGCCAAGCGTATCCGACAGGAGGATGAATTCCTGACGCCGTTCGTCGGTGATATGGCCGACATCGGTGAGAAAGCGGATGCCCGCTTCCCATTCGGGTTCGGTCAGATCGACTTCGCGGGCAAACGCGTGCAGATGCCGCACGAGACTCGTGACAATCGTCTTGAGCCGCTCGTCGGGCGCATGTTCGTGACGCGCAAGGACGGCCGCCGTGATGGTGTTTTCGTCGAGGTTTCGCATGAATCGATTCCGTTGAGCTGACTAGCGGTTGTCGACGCGCTTGAGGAACGGACGAATATCGACCGTGCGCCAGATGCCCGCCTTGTTGAACGGGTCATTGCTGTTAAAGCGCATCACGTCGGCAATATCGTCCGCATCGTAGAGAAAGAAGCTGCCGATCATCGTTTCCTGGTCGCCCGCCAGTAGCGGACCCGACATGACCATCCTGACGGGCGACGTTGCCAGATAAGCCTTGTGGTCTTCGTAATGCGCAAGGCGGCGTTCGACCATGTTGTCGTGATCGAGGCAATAGACAGTGAAGTGCATCGTAACTCCGAAAGCAGTGAAAAAATGGTTCAGCGCGACACGCCGGCTTGCGCTTCGACGGCGCGCACGATAGAGAAAAAGTCCAGCTCCGCGCCGTCGCTCGCTGCGTAATGCGCGAATTGTTCGCGGACCAGCGCGGCGGCTGTCATCGGCACGCCCGCGTCGGCACCTGCATCCACCACGAGCGACATGTCCTTGAGCATTTGCCGTGACGAGAAGGCAGGGGAGAAGTCCCGCTTCTTCAACGGATCGAGTTTGTATTTGACAAGCGGCGACGCCGCCACGCTGTCGCCGATCACGTCGAGCATCTGCGTCCAGTCGAGCCCGCCTTTTGTGCCGAGCGTGAGCGCTTCCGCGAGCAGTACTGCGGTAGAGCCAACCAGATGGTTAATGGCAAGTTTCAGATATCGGGCCTGCTGGTCGGCACCGACATAGTATTGCCGCGCAGACATGGTTTGAAACACAGGCAGGGCGAGATCGTATGCATCTTTCGGTCCCGAGGCGAATACGGTCAACTGTCCTTTTTCTGCGAGAACCGTGCTACCGGAAACGGGCGCACAGATGTAGCCAGTACCGCGCGTCCGTGCCGCAGCGCGAACCGCGCCCGATACCGCGGGCGACACCGTGCTCATGTCGATAAAGACGCCACCTTCGCCAAGGTTTTCGACAACGCCCTGTGCGCCGAGCGCGACCTTACGCAACACGTCGTCGTCGGGGATGATGGAGAAGACGAGACGCGCCGAACGCGCGACGCTGGCTATGTCGTTCGCGGCTTGCGCGCCGAGTCGAACGGCCTCTGCAACGCGGTTCGCATCGACGTCGTACACGGTCACGTCAAATCCGGCGGCGAGCAGATTGCGCACGATCGGCGTGCCCATCTTGCCGAGTCCGATCCAGCCGATCTGTTGTGCGGAGTGTTTCTCTTGTGCTTGCGGCATGTCGTCACCGTGTCTGGGGATTAATGAGAATCTTCATCTTGTCGCTGCCTTTGTCGCTCAGCACGTCGAAGCCTTTCTCGACGACATCGTCAGCATCGATCAGATCGTGGATGAGCTTTTCCACGGGAAACTTGCCATTCGCAATCATGCCGATGATGCGTGGCCAGATCGTGACGGGATAGCACCAGGTGCCTTCAATCCGGATGTCCTTGAGCGACCATTTCATCGGATCGACGCTTGCGTTGCCGACATGCAGTCCCGCCTGAACGACGGCGCCCGCCGAACGCACGGCGTCGACACAGGCGTTCAGGGCATGCTGGTTGCCCGCGCATTCGATCGCAACGTCCACACCCACGCCTTCTGTCAGGTCGCGGATCTTGTGTGGCAGTTCACCATCGGACGGGTCGAAGATCTCTGTGGTGACGCCGAAGCTGGCCATCTTCTGGGCGCGCGCCGCATTCGGTTCGCTGACGAAAATTTTCGTTGCGCCCGCTGCATGGCATGCAAGCGCCGCAAGCACGCCGATCGGGCCCGCACCCGTGATCAGAACGGTCGAGCCGACCGTGACGCCGCCACGATCGACCGCATAGAGCGCAACGGCGGCGGGTTCGATCAACGCGCCTTGCTTGTCGCTCACGCTGTCGGGCAGGCGATTCGCGTGATAGTCGTTGAGCACTGTGTATTCGGCCATGCCGCCGCCGTCCCAGCTCAAACCTACGCAGCCCATCTTCGTGCACAAGTGACGCATGCCGCGTGCGCAGTAATAGCACTGGCCGCATGACGCGAGCGGCATTACTGAAATGCGGTCGCCGCGTTGCACGTTCTTCACGTCCTTGCCGACCTCGACCACTTCCGCGCTGAACTCGTGACCGAGTACCTGTGGCGCTTTGGCACCCGTCAATGCATGGGGCTCCGTCGGTACTACGATAGGCCCCGCCTGATACTCATGCAGATCAGTGCCGCAAATACCGCACCACAGCGGCTTGACGATCATCTGGTCCGCGCCCATGCCCGTCGGGTCAGGTACGTTTTCGACGCGGATATCATGTGCACAGTGAAACCGTACTGCTCTCATGTTCGACTCCTTGTTTGACCGGGCCATTTCGAATGGCCTCGTGTGGATAGGTAAATTCAGCGTTGACGGCGACTCACGTAACACGCGGACGCACCAATGATGATCACGCCCTTGACGATGATCTGCGCCTGCACGGGCATGCCGATCAACAGCACGATGTTGAAGACGATGACGAGAATCGCTGCACCCGCAAGTCCACCGGGTAGTGAACCGCGCCCGCCTGAGAGCGCGAGACCACCCATCACGGCGGCCACGATCGAATCGAGTTCGAAGCCGCGTCCGACCCAGTTGTCGACGATGCCCACATAGCCCGACAGAATCAGCCCCGCCAGTCCGGCAAGCAGTGAGCTGATCACATAGCACGCGATACGTACCGTATCCGGGCTGACGCCGACCAGGCGCGCAGCGACGGCATTCCCGCCTACCATGTACACCCGGCGTCCGAACGTGGAGAGATGCAGCAGCGTGCCGAAGACGATTGCGCACACGGCAAGCAAGATCACGTTGACGGGCACGCCTGCTATCGCGCCGGTGCCCATTGTGTGAAAGAGCGGCGGTACGTTGCCTGACGGCGCGCCTTGCGTGTAGGCAAAACGCAGGCCGTCGAGCACCACGGCGGTCGCGAATGTCGCGAGAAACGGTGACACCTGACGCTTTGTGACGAGGAGGCCATTGAGCAGACCCGCACCAATACACAGAACGAGGGTGACGCCGAATATGGCTGGGGCAGAGTGGTTCGTATCGTCGAATGCGGTGGCGATCACGGCTGCCGTCGCCATCACGGAGGCAACCGACAGATCGAGCCCGCCCACCAGGATCACGAACACCTGACCGATCACGACGATGCCGAGCGGCGCGAACTGCACCAGCATGTTGACGACGTTGTCGGTGCGAAGAAACGTGGGCGACCATGCACCCGAAAGTGCGATAAGTGCGACGAGAAAGACATAGATGCCGTAGCGGCGTGCAACACTGAGTGACAGCATGCGCGCGGGTGTCGCTTCGTTACGCGGAGCAACCGAGTTCATGCGAGCCTCCGTTTCTGCTGGACGTTGACGCAGACGGCCGCGATGATCGCGATACCCTGCACGATGAGCTGATACTGCGACGGCACGCCGGCGAAGTTGATCAGGTTGTTGAGCATGCTCAGCAGATACACGCCGAGCAGCGTGCCGATGACGCCGCCGCGCCCGCCGCTCAGAATCGTGCCGCCGACAACCACGGGCGTGATCGAAGCGAGCGTGTAGTTCGCGCCGAGATAGGGCTGACCCGATCCGAATTGTGCGGCGAGATAAATGCCCGTCAGGCCCGCGCAGAGAGACGAGAACACATAGACGAACAGAATGACCCGTTTGCGCGGAATGCCCGATAACGTGGCTGCGTGATCGTCGTCGCCCACCAGATAGACGTATCTGCCGAGCCGCGTATTGCGCATGAAGTACGACACGCAGCCATAGGCCAGCAACACGACGGTCGCGGTGACGGGCACGTTGGCGTAGCGGCCATAGGCGAGCGCGTCGAAGCCGTCTGGTACGCCGCCCGCCGGGCCGTTCGCATAGTAGAGAATGCCGCCTTGCAGCACGGCACCCATGCCGAGCGTGACGATCAAAGGATGCACGCGCAGCACGAGCACGAGCAGACCATTTGCCAGTCCTACAGCGATGGACAGTGCAATGGCAATGGCAACCGCCACGCCCCATCCGCCTTGGGTCGCATCGGATAGACCGGACGTGAGCGTGGCTGTCACGCTGATCAGCGATCCCACCGAAAGATCGATGCCGCCCGTCAAAACAGCAAGCGTCTGTCCGAGTGCAACAAGCGCGAGCCCCGTCGCTTGCTGGTGCACGTTCAGCAGATTGGACAGCGTCGAAAAGCGGTCATTGACGCTGGCGCCCGCGACAAACAACACGCCGATCAGCACCGCAACGATGAAGGGCGCTGCGTTTAGCGAGACATGCCGTCTAATGAGCGTGCGCATGATGACCTCCCGCCTGTGCGTGTTGCGCGCAGCCCGTAGCGAGCGCCATGATGTCGTGCTCAGTCATCCGATCGCCGCTGACTTCGCCCGCAATGCGGCCTTCACGCATCACCAGCACGCGGTCGGACATGCCGATCACTTCCTGCAACTCGGAGCTGATCATCAGAATGCCGAGTCCGCGGTCCGTCAGCTCGCGCATCAGCCGGTAGATTTCGGCCTTTGCACCGATGTCGACGCCGCGCGTCGGTTCATCGAGAATCAGCACGGTGGTGCACACACGCACCCAGCGGCTGATAAGCACTTTCTGCTGGTTGCCGCCCGACAGCGTTGCGACGCTGCCCGTGGGATGCGCGCCCGCGATGCCGTATGTGCGGATCGCCTCTGCGCCCGCCGCGCGCTCCAGGTTCGCCTTCATCAGGCCAAGACCCGACACGCGCTGCAGCGTGGTTGCGGTGACGTTCTGTGCGACGTTCAGATACATCAGCAAGCCTTCCGACTTACGGTCTTCCGTGACGAAGCCGAGCCCGAGGCGAATCGCCAACGAAGGCGTCATGCGTTTGCGACGCGCGCCGCCGACTTCGATCGTGCCGCGTGCGGGCAGGGCGCCGAATACGCCCGACGCTAGTTCGGTACGGCCCGAACCGACCATGCCGGCGAGCCCGACGATCTCCCCGGCGCGCACGGATAACGATGCATCGAATACGCGATTGCCGACATGCAAACCTTCGACGTTCATCAGCACCGTTCCGCCTGGCTTGCGCGTGGGTTTGGGTGGATAGATATCCTTCATCTCGCGGCCCACCATCATCCGCACGAGATCGGCACGCGTGGTGTCCGACACGGCTTGCGTGCCGATCTTGCGACCATCCTTCAGCACGGTCACGCGGTCACACAGTTCGAAGATTTCGTCGAGGCGGTGCGAGATGTAGACGATTGCGACGCCGCGCTCGCGCAACGCACGTAGCCGCTCGAACAGCAGTTGAACTTCCTTGCCCGCAATCACAGCGGTGGGTTCGTCGAGTATCAGGACGCGTATCTCGCCGGCCATGGCTTTCGTGATCTCGACCATTTGCTGGTCGGCAACGGAGAGCGCTCCGAGGCGCTCGCGCGGATCGAGTTGCACGCCGAGTTCGCGCAGCAGTGTTCCGGCGCGCTCGTTCATCGCCCGATGATCGAGCGTTCCCACTCGCGTGCGAGGCTCGATGCCGGCGAAAATGTTCTGCGCAACGCTCGATTGCGGAAACAGCACGAGTTCCTGATAGATGATGTGCACGCCGTGCGCCTTCGCGTCTGCGGGAGATTTCCACGCGATCTCGCGCCCGTCGAAGCGGAGCGTGCCTTCGTCGGGGAGATAGGCGCCAGCGAGCACTTTCATCAACGTCGATTTTCCGGCGCCGTTTTCACCGACGAGTGCGTGAATTTCGCCGCCGCGCACACCGAAGCTCACGGCGTCGAGACTTTTAACGCCGGGGAACTGCTTGGTGATGCCGCTCACTTCGATAACGTCGGTGTGCGCAGCGACGTTACCGGCTGCCGGGCCCAATACGCGCTCGTTCATTTCTCACCCGGCAGCTTGATCTTGAACGTCGACGGGTTGTAGTCCGGGCCCATGCCGCCGTCGATGATCTTGTCGGGCGGACCCTTTGCATCGACTACCTGATCGATATACTGATCGGGATGCGGCACGGAGGCCGTTTCGTCGCCGCGTGTCAGCGCGATTTGTGGGCTGATCTGGTAGATTTTCGGCAACGGCTGCCCTTGCAGTACTTTCAGCGCGACGTCGAGCGATGTGCCGCCCATCGAAGGCGGATAGCCAATCTCGAGCATCGGAATCTTGTACTTGAGCGCGAGTTGCAGCGGACCGTTGAGGTCAGCCGTCGTATGCGGCGGAATTTCGCCGGGCTTGAAGCCCGCTGCGAGAAACGCTTCGACGGAACCCGCAACGGGCAAGCCGTGTGCGCACCACACGGCGTGGATGGTGTGCCCGTACTTCGCGATCATCGCCTGCATTTGCTGCTTGGCTTTGACGGGGCTCCAGTCGGAGTAGACCGTGTCCAGCACCTTGATGCCGGGGTATTGCGAGAACACCTCGTGCGCGGCAGCTTCGCGGTCGGCACTGACGCTCGAACCCGCCTGACCCGCCAGCATGATGACGTTGCCCTTGCCATGCAGCTTTTCGACGATCCATTGCGCCCACACGCGGCCCATCATCGCGTCCGAGCCCGTCACGAACGAAACGAAATTGTCGGAAGAAATACGCCGGTCCACCATCACGACGGGAATGCCCTGTTTCATCGCGCGCGTGACGACGGGATCGAGCGCCTTCTGTGTATTGGCGCTCACGATCAGCAGGTCCACGCCGCGCGAGATCAGATCCTGAATATCGGCGGCCTGTTTGGCGTCGTCCATGTTGCCGTTGGTGATCAGCAGTTGCTTGATCTGATCGGGATGCTCGGCGGCAGCCTTCATCAGCGAATGCTGCATCACGACGCGCCAGCTATCGCCGAGTCCCGCATTCGAAAATCCGATCACATAAGGCGGCTTCTTCCTGAACTTCGCGGTGTCGGAGAACGGAATCTGCACGGCCGGATTGAACAGAAACGTGCGCGGCGCGCCCGTGTAATCCGCGCGCGCGGCAAAAGAAGCCGTCAGAATGAAAGCCGCGGCAGCGAGAACGCTCGCGCGATGAAAGCAGGTCGAACGACGCATGAATGTCTCCGTAAATTTTGGAATATCCGCCGGGAGACGCGTGCGTTGCGGCCGCTGGATGACACACGGTTTGCCGCCACGCGCATGGATAACGCGATCTATAATCCTGCGTTACCAATGCCAGGCACAACGTGATTCCCGACGGCGCCAATGTGGCATGCTTCACGGAGCGCATCTAGCAATTGCCATTACTAGTAATGGCAGTAACAGGGAAAGTCGGAGGAGGCGAGACATGGAAAAGCAGCAGCGTCTGAACGAATTGGCCGACTTTCTAAAGACACGCCGCGCGCGTCTTCGGCCTGAGGACGTCGATTTTCCCAGCGGCAGCCGTCGCAAGACGCCGGGCCTGCGGCGCGAAGAAGTGGCTGAACGCGCGGGTATCAGCGTCACCTGGTATGCGTGGCTCGAACAGGGCAGGGAAGTGAACGTGTCGTTCAAGACCATCGAAAGTCTTGCAAACGCGTTAAAGCTTTCGCCACATGAGCGCACGCACCTGTTCGAACTGGCTAACCACTACACGCCGCCCGGCCCCTATCCGATTGCGCAGAACGTGACCGACACGGTTCGGCGCATGCTCGATCAGCTTGGCAACATGCCTGCCTATGTCGTCGATGGAAACTGGAACTATGTGACGTGGAACGAAGCGGCAGTACGTGTATTCACGGACTTTCGCAAGATGCCCGCGGGCCGTTGCAATCTGCTGTGGTTCACGTTTCAGCATGACGGGGCTCGGGCACTCTTTCAGAACTGGGACGAGTACGCGAAATGCGTGCTGGCCCAATTTCGCGGCGACTACATTCTTCGGCCCTCGGGCGAAGTCTTTTTGCGTGATCTCGTCGAAGAACTGAACGATACGGACGCCGACTTCTGCCGTTGGTGGGCCGAGCACGAAGTGCTTAAGCGAAGCGACTGGAGAAAAGTGGTTGAGCACCCCATCGCAGGCCTCCTTGCACTCGATGCGCTCTCTCTGGAAGTGCCCGATGCGCCTGGGATGCGCATCATGGTTTATACGCCTGCGCCCTCGACAGATACGGCGCAACGGATCGAGGCGTTGATGAAAGCGCGCAACGCCACGGCTATTCCAGCGCAGGCCGCAACGGTACTCGATACCTTTCGGATGGCACGGATTTCGAAATCAGGACGCGAGGGATGATTTCGAATCAGGACAGTTAAGATCGGGTGTCCGGAACATTGTTTGGCGAAGGCCTACGGCTCGAATGGTGCCGGGCTTTCGTCAATCGGCTCGTGGCTGGGCAATGCCGCGCGAGTGGCCTAGCTGCCGCCCGAGTTTTTCCGCGCGGCGATGGATAGCCTGCATCAGCAGCACCGCGCCTCTAGGCGGCGGTGAAAACTTCGAATACACAAAAGTCGAAATCATTTCCAGATCTTCGACGAGTGACCGCACCATGCAATCGGTCTCGCCGGCGGCGAATTCATCGACGATAGCCAGCCCCAGTCCACCCTGCACGAGCGCGAGCGCCTGATCGGCGCGGGTCACATCCACCACCGAGGTCAACTCCACATCGGCCTGCTGGCACGCTCTGAAGATCATCGTGCCAAACGGAATATCGCGTCGAAAAAGTATCATCGGCTCGCCAGCGAGGTCGGCGAGTGCGATGCGCTTTTTCGACGCCAGCGGATGCCCGGCCGGCAGCGCACACACCATACGGCCACGCATGAACGGCACCACTTCCAGATGTTCGTGCTCGATCGGCATGGAGGTGACCGCGACGTCGACCGCTTTGCTCAGCACCTCGAACGGCATATCGGACATGAGCGTGGTATGCCAGTCGATCCGCAGCTTCGGCATTGCGCGTTTGAGTTCGACGATTGCGGGCGCGAGGATCGCCGGCCCCAGCGACGGGCTGCACGCGACGCGCAACAGGCTGGCCGGTCCCAATGCGAGTGCGCGCGCGAATTCGTCGACCCTCAGCGCAGACTGATAGACCTGTTCCACCTCGCGAAACAGCGCCTGTGCTTCGGCGGTCGGCACGAGGCGGCCCTTCGAGCGTTCGAAGAGCCGCAGCCCGAGCGTGGTTTCCGTATGCGAGACCAGCTTGCTGACAGCGGGTTGTGACACATAGAGCATTTTCGCGGCGGCATTGATCGAACCGGTCAGCATCACCGCGCGAAAAACCTCCATTTGCCGCAGTTTGAAACGCATTGATTCTCCGAAGACGCGCCGAGCGATTAACCAGAAGTTATAGGGTAGCTCAAACTCGGCATACGACAGCAGTGCGGCAACTCCCTAGTATCTCGATCAGGTGATGGAGCCCCGATCGGAAGTAACGAAAAAGTCGGGGCGGCTAAAAACAACATGGAGACAACATGAACCGAACCTATCCACCCCGCGCGCTCGACGCTCAGGCCACCGCAGCGGGCGCTAGCGCCGTGCGAACGCGAGCGCGCATCGGCATCCTCGCATTGCTCGCGATCGGCACGACGATCAATTATCTGGACCGCAGCGTCGCGGGTATCGCGGCGCCCGCGATGAGTCACGAACTGGGCCTGACACCCGCGCTGATGGGCGTGATCTTCTCGGCTTTCTCCTGGACCTATACCGCGTCGCAGATTCCGGGTGGAGTCTTGCTCGATCGAATCGGCACCCGTTGGACCTACTTTTTCGCGCTGACGTTGTGGTCGCTGTTCACCGGGCTGCAGGGGCTGGCGACGGGCTTCGTGTCTCTGCTGATCATGCGTTTGCTCATCGGCGCGGCCGAGGCGCCGTGCTTTCCGACCAATAGCCGTGTCGTCGCAATCTGGTTTCCGCAGAGCGAGCGGGCCCGCGCCACCGGTGTCTACACGTTCGCAGAATACGTGGGGCTGGCGTTTCTGAGCCCGCTGCTGTTCTGGTTCGAGCAGCGCTTTGGATGGCGCGCGCTGTTCGGCACAGTCGGCGCGGTCGGCATCGCGTTCGGCGCGGTATGGCTGATGCGTTTTCGCGAGCCGCATCAATCGAAGTCGGCGAACCGCGCGGAACTCGACTACATCGCGGATGGCGGGGGTGTCGTCGACGGCAGCCGCGACGTCACGCGGTTTCGCTGGTCGGACATCGGCGCGCTGCTGCGTCAGCGCAGCATGCTCGGTATCTGCGTCGGCCAGTTCGCGTGCAACTCGACCAATGTGTTCTTTCTCACATGGTTCCCAACCTATCTCGCGACCGAGCGGCACATGCCGTGGCTAAAAGTGGGCATGGTCGCGGTGCTGCCGTTTATCGCAGCGTCGGTCGGCACGCTCGCCGGCGGCTCGATTTCCGATGCGATGTTGCGGCGAGGCATCTCGTTGAACTGGTCGCGCAAGTTACCGGTGATCGTCGGGCTGGTGAGCGCGGCGACGATCGCGCTCGCGAACTACGTGGACTCGACCACCGCGGTGATCGCAATTCTGTGCGTTGCATATTTCGCGCAAGGCATGTCAGCGCTGGCGTGGATGATCGTCTCCGACATCGCGCCGAAGGGCCTGCTCGGCCTGAGCGGCGGCATCTTCAATCTGTTTGCGAACGCGGCCGGTATCGTCACGCCGCTTGTCATCGGGCTGATCGTCGGCGCGACCGGCTCCTTCGTCTATGCACTCGCGTTTATCTCGGCGGTAACGCTGGTCGGCGCGCTGTCGTATGTGTTCGTCGTCGGCGACATCAAACGGATCGTGCTTCCGGGCAGTGCTTATACCTCTTCGACATCCTCTCATTGATATTCCAAAGGAACGCTTTTTCATGGATCAGACACTCGACGGCCAGGTCGCGATCATCACCGGCGCCGCGCGAGGCATCGGCCTCGGTATCGCACGACAACTGAAGGCGGCCGGCGCACGCGTGGCGCTATGGGACCTCGATGTCAGCGCATTCAACGCGCGGCGCGCAGACTTGGAACCCGATCATCTGCAGGCAGTGGACGTGTCCTCGTATGAAGCCGTCGAACGCGCGTTCGCGGCAACGGTCGATGCGTTGGGCCACGTCGACATACTCGTCAACAACGCGGGCATCAACGGTCCGGTCGCGCCGAGCTGGGAGTATCCGGTCGATATCTGGCAGCGCGTGCTGGACGTCGATCTGAACAGCGTGTTCTATTGCTGCCGCGTCGCGATTCCACATCTGCGTGCGCGCGGAGGCGGCCGCATCGTGAACATCGCGTCGATCGCGGGCAAGGAGGGCGTGCAGTACATTTCCGCGTATTCCGCGGCAAAGGCGGGGGTGATCGCGTTCACAAAGTCGGTCGCGAAGGAACTCGCGCGCGACAACGTGCTGATCAACTGCGTCGCGCCCGCGATGGTGGAAACCGAATTGATGCGCGAGATGTCGGAGCAGCACATCGAGGCGAGCAAGGCCAGGATTCCGATGGGCCGCTTCTTGCACATCGAAGAAGTAGGCAGAATGGTGAGCTGGATCGTGAGCCCTGCGTGCAGCTTTACGACCGGCTTCACGTTCGATCTCACCGGCGGGAGGGCGACATATTGAAACCGGCCAACGGTGGCGCGCGTCCGCTGGCGGTCGCGCATCTGACCGCACTCGATGTCGAGCCGGCGAGGTGGGTGCGCGCCGCGTCGCGCGCCGGTTTCGCGGCGGTCGGGCTGCGTCTCTATCCGGCAACGGCGCACGGCATCGCTTATCTGAGCGCGATCGGCAGCGCCGCGCATCGCGAGTTGCGCGACACGTTGGCGGGCGAGGGCGCAGCGGTTCACGACGTCGAGTTCGTGCCTGTCGGACCCGGCTTCGATCCGGCGTCGCTTGCCAACCTGTTCGAAGTGGCAGGATCGCTCGGCGCGCGCTGCGTGAACGTATCGGGCGACGACCCGGATAACGCGCGGCTCGCGGCTACGCTCGCGGCGCTCGCCGAGCGCGCGCAGCCGTTTGGCCTGCGCATCGAGCTGGAATTCATGCGCTGGCGAAGCGTCGGCTCCTTGGCGCAAGCCCGCGCAGTGATCGAACGCGCCGCGCATCCGAATCTCGCGCTGCTGGTCGATGCGCTGCATCTCTCGCGCTCGGGCGGTACGCCAGAAGACGTTGCCGGGTTGCCGCCGGCGTCGATCGGTTCCGCCCAGCTATGCGATGCATCGGCGTTGCTGCCCGATAGCGACGACGCTGCGATTCACGAGGCGCGGCTCAACCGGATGGCGCCCGGCGCAGGCGCGTTGCCGCTCGACGCGCTGCTGCGGGCGTTGCCTTCGCACGCGGCGCTGAGCGTCGAGATGCCCATGCCGTCATTGCCGCTCGCCGCGCGTCTTGAGCTGGCCTATCGGTCGGCACGACATGTGGTGAACCGCGCCGCGGCCGATGCGCTCGCCACAACTATCACGAACTGAGCACAAGCATATGAGCGTATTCACTGAAGACAAGATCGATTGCCACTGTCATGTGTTCGATCCGCTGCGCTTTCCGTATGTGGACGACACCCATTACCGTCCCGCGCAACAGGAGGTCGGCACGCCTGCGCAGTTGATCCACGCGATGAATGCGTATGGCGTGCGACATGCGCTGCTGGTTGGGCCGACAAGCGGCTATCGCACCGACAACCGTTGCCTGCTCGACGCGCTGGAGCGATACGACGGCCGCTTTCGCGGCATCGCGGTGGTCGATAATGACATCGGCCGCGACGGGTTGCGCGCGCTGCGCGAGCGCGGCGTGAGCGGAGTCGCATTCAACCCGGCAATGGAGGGCGTCGAACTCGTGCTGAGCGCAGCGAGCCTGTTCGGCGCGCTTGCGGATCTCGGCATGGTCGCTCAGATTCAGGTGACGGGCGAGCAGATGACTGTGCTGGGGCCCTGGCTTGCTCGACAGCCCGCGACACTAGTCGTGGATCATTGCGGCAGGCCGGCCGATACGGCGGATGTTGCTGAGCCGGGCTTCCAGGCGCTGTTGCGTCTTGCGGATAACGGCAGGACTGCCGTGAAGCTGTCCGGTTGGCAAAAGTTTGCGCGGCAGCCGCATCCGTACGAGGACACGTGGCCGTTTGCCCATGCGCTGCTGCGCGCGTTCGGACCGGAGCATTGCGTGTGGGGCTCGGACTGGCCGTTTCTGCGCGCGCCTGAACGTGTCGACTATGGGCCGCTGCTGACGCTGTTCGAGCAGATCGTGCCCGACGCCGCCGCGCGGCGGCAGATTCAGTGGGACACGCCGCGACGATTGTTCGGCTTTACCGTGCAGCCTGAAGTTAACGAACGGTTTTTGCCGGCATGAAAGCCATGGTAGAAGTTAAGAGTTCATTGCTATCGGGCTCAAACCGGACATTACTAAATAGCCGTAGCACACGTTGTCCCCGCCAAGTTCAAATGTCGGGGTCTGCGCTAAATTGAAATGTCGGGTTTTGCGGCGGTTTTTCTCATGTTTTTGGGGTGGGCGGCGCAGCCGCCCACCCCCCGTTCTTCATGTTTTTTGACGCTTACCTCATGCACGGCCTGAGTAACATCCGCTAGCGTGATCGCCCGCTGTTTCTTCAGTCCCACCAGCGCTTTCTTCGCCCGGACGTCCTCGCCAATATGGGTGCGTGAAGGCGAGCCCGAAACGCGCCGGTCATCACGCTGCGCCTGCACCAGCCGCGCGACTTGCAGCGCCGCAGACAGCCGCTTGTTCTCCACCTCTGCGCCCTGATCAATCTGCGTGATCCGGTCATATTCGCGATACGGCAAGACGCGACCAGAGGCCTGAATCTCGATCGCACCATCCGGGTATTCGACCACTTCAATGTACTCGTGGATGAGACGCCGGCTGGCCTCGGTGTCCTCCAACAGGTACATCACCCGGTCGTACTGTACCGTCAGCGCATTGGAGACCTTGCGCGCCACGCGATAGGCCAGGATCTGCTTCAGGTCCTCGTCGTCACGCAGCGGCCGATGCGCGTTATGGTCGCTCTTCGGTAGCTTGCCGAAGCGCCGGTTGAAGTCAGCGATGAAGGAGGGCGCATACGCATTGGCCGCTTCGCGCGTACTGATGTTACGCAACCTGAGCTCCTTGACGAGCCGGTCCTGCAACGTCAAATTGGCCCGCTCGACACGCCCCTTGGCCTGGCTCGTGTTCGCACAGAACGCCTCGATATTGAGCTGGTACAGGGCGCGCCCGAACTGCGTGACACCTTTGCCGGCCGTGCTTGCACGGTCCTTGACGTAGAACACGCTGAACTTGTCGCTATAGAACGCGACCGGTTTGCCGTGCGCTGCCAGGTGCTTGCCCAGCGCCTCAAAATAGCTGAACGTCGATTCCGTCGCCGTGAAATGCAGCGTCATCAGCCGACCCGTTGCATCGTCAATGAACACCAGCAGCGTGCAAGCGGGCGCACGTTCCTCGAACCAGCGGTGATCGCTGCCGTCAATCTGGATCAGTTCACCCAGACACGCACGACGGTTTCGGGGCTGGTGAACCTTGGCTGGACGATCCCTGCGAGGAATCCACAGACCAGCGGCCATCATCAGCACACGCACCGTCTCGACCGACAGACCGATGCCGTGACATTCCCGAAGCTTCTCGCACGCCAGTGTCGGCCCGAAATCCGCGTAGCGCTCGCGAATGATGGCCAGCGCGCGTCGCGCCACGCCCCCAGACAACTGGTGGTTGCCCGGCCGCCCGCGTTTGCCCGACACGAGTCCGGCCACGCCCGCGGCCTGATAGCGCTGCACCAGGCGCTCGACTTGCCGCACGCTCAACGCAAGGCGGTCCGCTGCCTGACCCGGCTTCAGGCGCCGTTCGCAAACGGCCTGTACAACCTTCAACCGGTCCAGCTCGGTCATCGACATGGTGATCGTCCCGGATGCGTTCATGGCCAGCGCTCCTCAAGGCATGCTGGCCACCAGCCTGAACCCGCAAACACGACATTTCAATTTAGCGGAAACACGACATCTGAACTTTGGACTAACATTAAAATTGTTGATAAATTACGTTATGTCAAATACAACAACCGAGCCTCTACGTGCGTCAATGCTTTGCAGGAAACTTTTGCCTTAAGCCGGCTAATAGCGGACGTACACCTCGCCTACTATATAGCCCGGCGAGTGTCTCTTCCACGCTCGTAAGCAGCTGTCCAATTTTCATGATGCTCCTGACGGTCTCATGGGCTCCAACCATTTGGGCACGTTGATACCCGGCT